>Ga0180431_10000772_pt1 | contig 45552 bp, 28 predicted proteins | sample SS_ome_11_FD_132459 | JGI IMG/M metagenome (GOLD analysis project Ga0180431, IMG submission 132459) | Hypersaline lake sediment archaeal communities from the Salton Sea, California, USA - SS_1_MS_1 metaG | ecosystem: Environmental > Aquatic > Non-marine Saline and Alkaline > Hypersaline >... | reverse complement strand
CGTCCCGTCTGCTACCGGGTGAAACCACTGATCGGTGATGGTGGCAGTGATGATAGATGTGGAGACCCCGTCGGCCACAATACTGCCAGGATTCGCCTCCACCGTCACCGCGTGCGGCTCGCCTGGCGTGAACTGGACCACGGTGTCACTGAAGGCATCGCCAGCCATGACCAGCACCGCGGCCGCACCCAGGTCAGTCCCCGCCGTCAGAGTTGCCACGGCCACGCCGTTGGCAGTCGTGCGGGTGTATGGTGTCAACGGGAAGCTACCCAGATCAGTCGTGAAAGTGACCACTGTGCCATCAGCTACCGGATGCAACCACTGATCGGTGATGGTGGCAGTGACGATAGATGTGGAGACCCCGTCGGCCACAATACTGCCAGGATTTGCCTCCACCGTCACCACGTGCGGCTCGCCCGGCGTGAACTGGACCACGGTGTCACTGAAGGCATCGCCAGCCGTGACCAGCACCGTCGCCGCACCCAGGTCAGTCCCCGCCGTCAGAGTTGCTACGGCCACGCCGTTGGCAGTCGTGCGGGTGTAGGGTGTCAACGGGAAGCTACCCAGATCAGTCGTGAAGGTGACAATCGTCCCGTCTGCTACCGGGTGAAACCACCGATCGGTGATGGTGGCAGTGATGACAGACGTGGAGACTCCATCGGCCACAATACTGTCAGGATTCGCCTCCACCATCACCGCGTGCGGCTCGCCTGGCGTGAACTGGACCACGGTGTCACTGAAGGCATCACCAGCCGTGACCAGCACCGCCGCCGCACCCAGGTCAGTGCCTGCCATCAAGGTTGCTACGGCCACGCCGCCGCTAGTCGTGCGGGTGTATGGTGTCGTAGGGAAGCTACCCAGATCAGTAGTAAAGGTAACAATCATCCCGTCTGATACCAGATTGGCGCACTGATCCACCACCGTGGCTGAGATGACGGAGGTGGAAACCCCATCGGCCACGATGCTGGTTGGATCGACAGCCAGCGTCACCGTGTATGGCGCGCCAGTGATGAAATCTATGGTCACCCACCCCTGACTGGTATTGCCAGTGACGCTGACCGCTGCTGTTTCGATGACACCGCTAGTCAGGGTAGCGGTGGCCACACCGCCGGATGTAGTGCGGGTGACGGTCGTTTGCCCAGCAAATCCGCCCAGGTCGGTGGTGAAAGTGACGACCGTACCATCTGCAACACTTGTGAGGTCTTCATTTACCAGCATAGCAGTCACAACCGCGCCGCCAGTGTCGCCAACCGGGGCGGGGTTCGGCCACACCGTGACCCCCAGCGTGACAGTGATAAAACCAGTGGCATCATCGGTGAGAGTAGAGTGGTCGGCAAAGATACGAGCCGCTCCGATCTGATCAGCGGTAAACGTGGCGCTGCGTCCGTCACCAGCGGGTACCAGATCGGGACTGGCAACGCCACCCACAGTCTCGGTTAGCGACCAGGTGACAGCCACGTTCTCAAGAAAACCGCCTTCAGCGTCGTGGCTGTTGGCGTAGACCGTCAGGCTAGCGCCAGTGCCCAGCGTAGCAGTAAGCACTTCACTGCCACTAGAGGTGGGCAAGTCTTCGATGATCACCTGCGACGCCTCCCCGGCGAACGCGATAAGCCCAGTGCTGATCGGCGCGGTGTCCTGGATTGAAACAGACGCATCTGTTGTTCGGTCCTCGACTATAGAGTCGGCATCGGGATCGAAGGTGATGGCAAGTGTGTTGGGGTTCTGGGCTGAGGCATCTGACGTGGTTTGAACAACGACGAAGAAATCGAGCATGGTACCATCGGGGCCAACCTGTACCAACAGATCGCCGTCGCTGAACGCGATGGTTTGGACACCGCTCACGAGCGAGAGGTCTGTGACGGTCAAGACAGGGGTATCGGTAGGTTGCCACACAGAATCGCCGCCATCAAGGTATACGTACAGGTTTTCGATAATACCGTTGGCCTCTGCTGAGGTCAGGGGATCGCCAGTTGACTCCTCCAAGAGCAAGCGCCATTCGGCCAGTTCGATGTCGTGGTCGGCCAAGATGCCATCGTGGGCCAAGCTGACGCCCAACACATCGTCGGCGGTGCCATCAAGAAACTGACCAGGGGCTGTGGACACAGCGTTCTCATCGGCGCTGCCGCTCTGGTTGAGCCAGGCCACCACGTTATGATTACCTGCCGAGCTCCAGTAATCACCGCTTCCGTGGACAATGTCCAGATCGCCATCCTGATCGAAGTCTCCGACAGCCACCGACAGCCCACCTTCCGAAGTGTATCGGCCCAGGTTGTGACGAATCCATGACGTATCCGTAATGACCGAGCCAAACGGACGACCGTCGTTCTCCCACACCAGGGTCTCGTAGAACTCTGCACTGACCGTGATCAGATCCACGTATCCATCGTTGTTGACGTCCCCAGCTGTCACGTCATAGACCGATGAGCTCATCCAGGGAGCATAGACTCCCGTCGCCGTCGGCTCCCAGGTCCAATGCTCTTCCTCGGGCTGACCATCGAAAGGAGTTCCGTCGTTCTTCCAGACTTTTACCTGATGATCTCCCTCAAGATGTTCACCCGAGACAATGTCCAAGTCGCCATCGTTATCCAGATCTGCCAGAGCGACGGAGAAAATCGTTGCTCCCCAATACCCATGGTAGCGACCGGAGTTGAATGTGGCGGTCTCAGGGTCACGCCCTACATTTGTCTCGGACCATGCCCCGGTGAAGGGGGTGGTGTCGTTCTGATAGGCGCGAAGTTCATAGTTGGGATACCAATCCTCGGGAGGGGCTGGATTACCGGAGGATCCCACCGCGGGGGCGTGGTTGACGCCAGCGACAATGTCCAGCCAACCGTCGTTGTCCAGATCCCCAACAGCAACTGTATGCACCGAGTAGGTTACCGTGTACACGTCGCTCGAGTTCCAAGTGCCTGTGAAGGGGCTAGCGTCGTTCTCCCAGATCGTCACCTTGTAGTCGTTGCTGGCAACCCACTCATCCAGCCCAGTAGCCGCCACTATGTCCAAGTCGCCGTCGTTGTCCAGGTCGCCAACGGCCACATCTTCCACCTGAGTAGGAGGCGCACCCACAGAATGGCCGGTCCACGACCCCGCGAAGGGGGTACCATCGTTTTCCCACACCAGTAACCTCGGCGCTGAGCTCTGTCCTGAAATGATGTCCAAGTCGCCGTCATTATCCAAGTCTCCCACGGCGATGCTGCAAACTCTGCTCAGGTCCCCGACGTTGTGACGGGGCCAACTAGAGCCGAACGGAGTGCCATTGTTCTCCCAGGCAGTCAGTTCGTAGCCTGTGTAGCTATCACTGCCGGTCAGTAGGTCCAGATCACCATCCCCATCTAAATCTACAGAAACGGTATCCAAGAATCTGGCGTCCTGTAATGTGCCAACGACGTATCCCGTCTCCTCAAATGGAATATCTCTGTGGATGAGAGTGTTCGGCCAGAGAATAATCTCACAGTCCTCGTTGGAGCCGCTACTGGAAGTGATGTCCACATCCCCATCGTGATCCACATCCGCTGCAACCACGGCGAACACCGTGTCCGTGCTGCTGCCAGGCGTAGCTGATGCCCACGTACCACTGAAGGGCGCACCGCTGTTCTGCCACGTCTGCACGGAACTGTTGCTCGCGCTGAGCAAATCCACATCCCCGTCGTTGTCCAGGTCGGCGGCTAACAGGTCATTGACCGCACCCGCGCCATCACCAACGTCCAAGCCCGAACCCCAACTGGTGGTGAACGGTGCTGTGAGCGTCAATGGGTTGCGCCAGAGGATGATGTTGCCGACAGTGTCACCCACCGCGACATCAATCCAGCCGTCATTGTCTAGGTCGTCCAGAACTATGGATACGGCCTCGTTGCCAAGACTGCCCAGAGTATTGCTCACCGTCCAAGACGCAGCAAATGGGTTGCTGGGGTTGCGCCACATGAACGCAGTGTTGCCTGCAACGGCGACAATGTCGGTTCTGCCATCCCGGTCAATATCGGCAACGGCAAGATCGGCGATGCCCGCACTCGCACTGGCAGCGATGAAGGGGGGCCCCCAACTATTGGTGAAAGGGGCAGTCGCGGTAAGTGGGTTGGCCCACAAGCGGATGTCGCCGTCGGAGCCCCCAGTGACCAGATCTGTGAAGCTGTCCACATCCAGATCAGCCAAAGTCACCGAAGTAATACTGATACTCAAGCTGTTGGTGAGCGTGTTACTCACCGTCCACGGGGTGGTGAAGGGCGCAGTAGGGTTCTGCCACAGCTTGACCTGGTTGTTTCCTGCGCCTTCGGTCACGCTGACAATGTCTTCCCAGCCGTCGTGGTCAAAGTCGGCCAGGGCAACGTCGGCAATGGGATTGGAAGCAGAGCCTAGAGAATCAGCAGAGGGCCAACCACCGAGAGGCGTGCCATCGTTCTCAATCACAGCCAGGGTGACGCCTGCACCGTAGACGAGATCAAAGTACCCATCGTTATCCAGGTCACTGGTGGAGAGAACATGCACGTCATCGCTCGTCGCCGCCACGTCAACAGCGCCGGCAAAGGAATGAGTGATACCACTAATGGGATTGGTGGCCAGTACTCCACCCTGGTAGACAAGTAGCACTCCGACAATAAACAGCACGCCAGAGAACCACTTTGCTGCGAGTTTGTGATCGGGTGATTTCAAGCTGTTTACTCCCAACACGACAGGCAGGATTCTTGACGATAATCATCATATCCCAGGCAAGTAGGGTTAAGGTGAGAAACTTATTGGAATTTGAATAAAACGACGGCCAGCCTAGCGATTTCGTCACCGGGCGGGCCGCAGATGGTTCAGCCACAAGGCAATGGAAGGAAACCGATAGTATTCTCTACCACCCCCTGAGGATAAGGGGAAGATATACCTGGCGAGCATTGATGATAGTCAACGCCTGTCTCTCTATCTGCTCCGACCCAGCCCCAATGACCGCGACATTGGCTATCACAAGCGGTTCCTCAATCGGCTCCACTTGGACGGCGAAGGTGACAATGACACTCTCGTCAACATCAAGCTCGCCTGTCCACCGAATGCCCGCTGCATCATCCAGATTGCCACTATCTGGCACGACTCTGGCGCTGCCCAAGACGTAGGTGGTCCCTGTTGGTATCTCGTCGGTCAGGAAAGTCGTTGCGCTCATCGTCCCAGCATTGACCAGGGTGATGGTATAGGTGAGAGTATCCCCCGATCTGGCGGTGAAGCGATTGACAGCTTTGGTGGACGGACTCAGCGAAGGGCCTGCCCAGTTCACCTTGACAGCGATGTCGTCGTCCAGAGGGGTCGGCAAGCTCAGAACAAGCCCTTCAGAATTTGCCTCAACGACCTCCGTCTTGACGATCACACCGGTATAAGTATCCCACCATTCAACTAGGTAAGAACCTGGGGTCATACCCGGGATGGTGATCTGTCCAGACAGCGCAGGAATAGTGACGCCATCTACAACGTTCCGCCACGTATGGTTCCGGTTCTGGACCCAGAGGTGTGCCCTCCTGTACACACCATCCTTCTGACCCCAGGCTCGGAGGTCCGGATGGGAAGTCGTCGCCTCAGCATCCCGATAGTTGCCATTGCTCAACGGAACATCGTCCACAAAGTCGCGATAGGGGCCGTAGTGATGATACAAATCGTGATTGCGGATATTGTCAGTCCACCAATAGAGATCGTACATACCACCCGGATTGATCCCACCCCAGACAAAGTTATGGAGCCAGATACCCTCTGTATCTAGAGACAAATCAGCCAGCTCTTGCTGTGGTCCCCCAGGATAGTCGAGCCCTGCCTCACCGCGTACGACCGGCATCCCGGCTCCCGCCGGGCCTTGACCACCCCAGAGAAGGCTGTAGGCCGCGGTATACAGTGCGGCATCCTCATGCATAGAATCCAGATCCACAGAGCCATTGGTAGCCAACACCGTGCCATCGGGAGCAATGATTTCAATATCATCTATCCAAGCCGTGCCGCCGCTTCCGAAGGTGTTCTGTACGCCTACATACAAGCTGTGAACCAGGTCATCGGCGATGACGATTCGGGCAGAGAGCGGAGCCTCACTACCAGCAGCGGTGTGAGCGCTGTCGAATCGCATCCAGTCATGAGTCCCTGCTGGTGCGGAACACCGATACTCTTCGCCAGTGACGGAAGGCGGCACCACGTTTGACTCTTGTCCCGGCTGTCCGTTATCCAGAATCCACATCAAGCGTGGACCAGCCAACGTATTTGGATCCCCATACAGACACGAGCCAACAAAGCTCTCTGTTTTTGTCCAGTAGCGAATGATCCACTCTCCAGCGCCATGGATGGCTAACCGGGAAGGAGGTACCGGGGTCTGGAAGAAATAATCCGAACCAGCGAAGCGCAGGCTGTGCCCACTTCCCCCTCGCACATAAGTGGGGTTGTCTTCGAATTCCAAATGCTGCGGCGGGCTGTTTCCCCAGACTGGATATTCGCCCCAACCAGTGCTGATGTATGCGTGCAGATCAGCATAGCCGAGGTCCGGGTAGGCTGCATTGCCCCAGAACTCCTTGACCGGAAAGCTGTGCCAGTTGGACGTGCTCACCAGGTGCTGGTTGGGATCGTATTCGCGGGTGTACTGTGCAAAGGCCTGGGTTTGATCATAGTGATTGCTGTTGTACGGATCACCCTCATTGAGCAACTCCCAGGAATGCACAGCCGTGGAATAGCCCCAGCGAGCAGCAAGGTAACGCCACCAGGCCTGGTGCAGCCAGCGCACCTTGGTATCCGGTGCGGCGTAGAAGTTGTTATTGCTGGGAGTGGTAGTCATCGTCCCAGCGGAAGTTATGCGATTAAAGATCCACTCATTCTTCTCCAGGACGACCAGCTTGAGGTAGACGTCGTGCGCCGCTGCCTCGTCCAGAATGGCATCCCACAGCCGGGCAGAGTAGGGCTCAAAGTAGGTGTGGGCGTTCATCTTGGGCTTCCGGACAAGGTTAGGCCCGTACTGTCCGTTCCCCAGATTCTCCTCCAGCCAGACCTCATCCACATAAACCGCCCCCCCAGTGGCATTGCTCAGAGTCAAGTAGAGATTATCGAGAAAGTACTGACCAGAGTTGGTGGTCAGAGTTCCAGTGACGACCTGCCACGTGCTGCCAGTACCAGTCACATAGGGAGTCACGGGAGTGCCTACACCGGCCAACGAGCAACTCTGACCCAGCCATCCCCCTAACTTGACGACAAAGCCATAGGGCTCGCCTGCTTGAGCAGGACCTGTCACACCAGCAGTCTTGATTCTCGCCCGCACCCGGTAGCTGCGCTCCGGCAGCACTGGAATCCGCCCGGTGAAACCCTGGAACATACAAGGATTGGTGACCCATAGTTTCATCGAGACATCACCGCCAGAGTACGCCTCCTCGAACGTGAGGCTCGTAGGGGGTAGATTCCCCTCGTAGTCCAGATGGTGAGATGTCCAAGGCCACCATGCAGAACCAAAAATAGAATCCCCAGTCATCCAGACGCGGAAGAAATTAGCCCGGCTGGCGGCAAAACGATCAAACTTTTCTGAGGCATCCTGAATCGGTCTCTGGGCGTCGAATCCCTCACCGTGACCCACACCTATGAAGGGCGTGCCATCATCGAACTCAAAGTAGCGTGGGTCCATTGAGCTGACGTGGAGAAACCCTGGATTGTCGGATGAGGTGACAGTGAATGTCAAATCTCCACTGGCAGGGTAAACGATGCTACCGGAGGCATCAGTGGCCTGGATGCGATAGCGCCAAGTGCTGGTAAGGGGAGGGGCGAAGCGAATTCGCCATTCCGTATCACCGTTCGGGTAGAGATGGTCATAGTCGTTGTGCACAGTATGTAGGTAGGGTTGGTATGGAAAGGCAGGCTGAGTGTAAACGGTGGCCCAGTTATCGGGGGAGAAGAGACCGTCCACAGTAATGCCCACGCCGACTGGTAAGCCAGGAGGAGGGTCAGGATCATAAGGCCAGTCTAGGGAGGAAGCTACAGCGCCAGTAATATCGAAAGACAATCCAAATGTCTCGTAGCAACCGACTACACTAGAGTTGGTCTCCACATTGATAATCTGAAGGTCACCCTCACCCTGACCATGTGATACTCGACTCTGACCAGGTGCCCTGAGGACGACAAAGAAACAGGCCATCAAGACAGCAGTACAGGCCAGCCAGATCAGTGCTTTCCGTGTTTTTCTTCTTTCCCGTCGGAACATGTCATCTCCTAACAAGGGGGCTTGTACTGGCGGTGGGGTGCTCAGGGCAAGTGTGGGGCCAGCGTCCCAAGCACCGGACAGCACATCCACAACTCACCCAGTGGTCACACGATCACTCAAAGGCTCGCCACGACCAACGACAACATAGCCATACCGCGTCCGACACCTCGACTACTCAGCCTAGTGCCTGAACACAAGAGGCAAATAGACAGAGAACCCATCAACGACAATGACGCCCGAACAGGTAAAGATCCCGTGCTCGCCAGCATCTATGGTAGCTACATTTCTAATCACTGTGGGTTCCTCCACTTCCTCCACAAACCCCACATAGGTGAGCACTACTGTCGGGACAGAGGAGAGAACGCCATTCCAGAGAATGGATCCGTTGACATAATCAGCCTCACCAAGGGAGGCGGAGACCGTATCACTGACGTACGTCAAACCTGCGGGAATCTCGTCGGTCAGAAAGACAGTACTCGTAATCGGGTGACCACTGTTGCGTAGAGTAATGGTGTAGGTTATCATATCACCGGAAGAAGGGGCGCGCTTGCTAGCATGCTTGGTTGACAGACTGAAATCAGGCGGGCCACCTCCCTCAATGGCGATCACGAGCTTCTGCAAATAGTACAGGTCGCCCAGTCCCCACGGTCGATCCAGGTAGTCCTCCAACTGTGGCCGGTCGACACTCTGAGTGTATGCCTCAGCAAGGAACACAGACCAAGCCAGCTCAGGGCCGTGGAAGCTACTTTCCCCGCTCTCATTCTGGACCCCCAATCGGGTCAGATACCACAAGTATTGACCGCCATAGTAATCGGTCAATGCATCCAAGTAGGCTGCCACCGCGTTACCATTGGTGTCGCGTAGATAGTGCCCCACCTCGGGCACCAGGCCGAAAAACACTGGCGCGCGCCAGCCTGTCGTCTCGCCAGCCGGGTCAGGGTAGCGCGTGTTGGCGGTATACAAGAATGCCGAAAAGCTCTGACCAGCGGTCATTCCCGCCACGGCTACATTTTCCCCCTCCTGGGCCGCGGTCGCACGGCCCAGATGGGCAGCGATACGAGCGTAACCTATCGCGCCGCCGATGGCAGCATAACTGTCCACTTCGTCTTTCTTGTCGTCGAACAATGCATCAATTTCATACCAGTGGTTCTGTAGGTAGGCCCAGTCACCAGTAACGTCGGCGTAGGCCCACAGAGCATAGAGAGTTGATAACGGCGGGGTCGGTGGAGGCCAGACGTTGACCCCCACTGCCATTGCGTATGACTCCCTTCTTGTGCCCGCGGTCAACCAATTGGGAGGCCAGGGGAGTTGCTCCAGCGGCGGGTAGAGGTTCATTTCACTCTGAAGATAAGACCGCACCTGATACTGCAATCCGGTTGAAAGGTAGGGATAGGCCAGACTGAGAGTGTAGATCAGTTCACCAGGATCAAACCAATAGACATTGCCAGCCGGACCGAACTTGACCAGTCCATCCTCGGGATGAGAGGAATCGCCGGGAATCCCCTGGGGAGTAGTGAATCCTCGCTCAAGATAGAATGGAGCCAAGTGGCCCGCGTTCACTATAGCCTGGACTTGCTCCTCCAATCGAGCGACCAGAGCCGGACCAGGATTGGCAACAGGACGCATCGGCTCCTCCCATACATAATCGGCCAGGGATTGAACGCTCTCCAACGAAGCGCTTGCAACCACCTGATCAGGAAGCTGTCCCGGTTCACTATCCACTGGGACTGAAGAAGGCCACACGTAGGCTTGAGACTGCGTGCTGGACAGATGACCAATGGCCGCCAACCCACCCTCTATAACCCGCCAGTAGATCACACCGTTGGCAATGACGGCTGGCCGATGGACCCTACCCTCACTCACGCGGGGACCAAAAAACGGATAACTACTGAAGAAGGGCATTGGTCCGGACTTGCCCACGCAGTTGGCATTACATTCAGGCCAGTAGTCAGCCACGTTGGCTACTTCAAACAACTCGCCTGTGTCAACATCTATGCCGCCCAGCCTGGTCCAGGTATCCACAAAGAGCATACTCCCGCCCATACTCAGCACGGCTGGTTCGTCAGATGTAGCCCGATATTGAAGAAACCACTGTTCCCCTGGAGCTATGGTCAGGTTAGCGATGTTCAGCGTGGTCAGATTCATTCGTCCCAGAGCGGCATCATAACGAGTGGTGACGTGCACGGAGCCAGAATCCTGCTGGATACCGTGGCGGGCGCGATACAGGGTATATATCTCTTCTCCACGAACAGTAGGAACTCCCGGAGGATCACCATTACCGTACGTATAGAGTACAGGAGCCGGCCCGCGCAGGGAACCCGTGTCCGCATTCAGAACGAAAAAGGTTTGACAATCGGGGTTCTCAGTGAGAAAGTTCACAATGCGAGGGCGCACCAGGGCCCAATCAGCGGCCCAGTCAGGGTTGACTGCTCCTGCCTCGTCCATAACGTCATCCCCATCGTGCAATAGATCGTGGAAGTAGTGAAGTGATTGAGAGCGATAGATGACAGAATTCCCGACGACTACGGGCCAACGGTCAGCAAGGGATTGGCCTTGCAGACGGGTACTCCAACGTAAGGTGCCATTGCTGGCATTCAGAGCATAGGCAGTGATATCCTCAGCGCCAAAGTAGACCGTATCGCCGTCAACGCTCAAAGCGGCGGAGGTGAGAATCGGCGTTCCGACGTCGTGGCTCCAGCGCAGATTGCCGGTGTTAGTATTTAGCGCGTAGAACACGCCACCAGTGGACCCGATGTACACAGTATCATTGGCCACGGCCGGGGCAGTGGCGATGCCTGCGCCCGTTTGGAACTCCCAGCTCATATCACCAAGCGTTGCATCAATGGCATATACCTTGCCATCGTGGGAGCCGAAAAACACCCGCCCTTCGTAGACAGCCGCCGAATGGCGGATCGGTCCTGCCGTAGCAAAAGACCACAGAGGTGCACCAGTCTGAGCATCGCGGGCGTACATCTTTCCATCCAATCCTCCGATGAACAACCGTCCTCCTGCCACTACCGGCTGAGTGCGGCCTGCAAAAGGCACCTCGTTCCACTTCCACAGGTAAACATATGGCGGACGCACTTCTTCGGGCGTGTAGCCTGTTCGCTGAGGGTCATGTTGGAGCTGTGGCCAATCGTTGGCCTCTTCAATGTGAACGACGGAGGCAGCCTTGCCCTCTGACTCAGAGCTGGCCAAGAGTTGAGGCCCAGTCAATGAGACGCTCAGGGAGATAACAACGAACCATACCCATAACGCCACCGCCCTTCCACCAGATAACGTAATACTGTCATCAGCCATATCTTACCTCTATCCAGGTTACTCAGAATAGGAGAAGAACACAGTGAGAATAGTGGATACAGCCAAGCGCTTGCCCACGGTGAAGTAAAACGACTCACCCCCAAGGCAGATTGAGGTTGCTAGAACCCGGGCTGCTCAAGGGATGAGTGAGAGGCGTCCGAAGATTGATGTAGTCCTTTGGCCAAACCCGTCCCCCCACGAAGCATAGTACCATAGAGGACCCCCACTGTCAATAGCACCCTGTTCCTACGCCCAGGCAATCCCATCCAGATTGGAGAGGATGGTTTTCACCCCAAGGTGGAAGGCACGCCGAGGGTAACTCGAAACCCGCACCCTCGCGGCAAAGGTCTCAGGGGCCAGACCTGCCAGGACAGATCAACGAAGGCGACTGAACCAGCCCAGACGTGTAGCTACGACGATCAGTAGAACAAAGGCTATCGGTGAAAGGGCCAGGATCAATCTGACAACTTCGTCACTTTCTGTATAGAGCCCCGGCGGCAATCCAGAGCTCTCTGGGGCAATGATCGGGGTTGGAGTCATCGCCAAGCCAGGAGTAGCTTGGCCAAGACCGTCCGGTGTAGGTGTGGAAGACACTGTCGGAAGAGGCACAGGTGTCTGGGATGGGGCATCCGCCTGAAAAGAAGACACCCATACTTTGTATCGTCCCCGCTCGCTGTCGTAGATGTGTTTCTCATCTCTGGTGAACCAAGTCGCATAGAGTTTGTTCCCCATTCCAACATCAATGCGGGGCCACTCGGGCGGGTCACTGGAGGCATAAATAACAGTCGGGGAGGACCATCTGGAGCCATTCCATATTAGATGTATCAGTCCAAGCTCTTCATCCAGGGGAGAAAGGTATCCCAACACCAACAAGTGAACGTTGCCGGCGCTGTCGGAAACTGCGTGGTATGCGTCCAGGCTGAACAGTTCCCAAGGCTTGGCAAATACGCCCGGTATAGACTGTGGCTCAGACCACGTGACGCCGTCGTCTGAAGAAACCTGATAATAATAGTAGGACGATTCCTCTTCAGGCAACCTCCACACGACTACTAGGTCGGAACTCTGGCCCACCCCCAGGGTGATCTGCTGTGGCGCGCCCTGAGGAGAAGAAAAAACGATGGGTTCGGCCCACGTATGTCCGCCATCGGGAGAATACGCGTACATCGAAGAGACAGGGTAGCCCTCGCGAGCATACCAATCCTCGCCCTCCTCCCAAGTCACGTATACACCCCCTCCACCACCGACGTGCACCTGAGGCTTTACCGAACCGGCGAACGAATCGGAGAGATTGACAGGCGCAGACCAACTCTCGCCTCCGTCGGTCGAGTGGCGATAAAAGATGTCGGCGCACGAAGGGCACATGGCGTTTACCCGTAAATCCCTGGCGATAGCCGTGACCCTCTGACCCGCAAATTCCTGAGGAAGTTCGAGTGTATCCCATCCCTCCCCGTTGTAGTGGCTGACACCAGCTTCAGTTCCGACCCACAAAGCTCCCTCACTGTCCACCATCAAAGCCGTGACCGCGCCGCTTCCCGATTCCCCACCAACAGCGTAGGGTGCCCATTCCAGACCATCAAACCGGTTCAAGCCTCGGTCTGTTCCAACCCACACCACGCCCTCCAGGTCAACTGCTATGTCCGTAACCGCATTGCTGAGCAAGCCATTCTCGACAGTGTAGGTTACCCAACGTTTACCATCATACCGGCTTACCCCCTGAGCCGTCCCTACCCACACGTCTCCCTGGAGATCAACGGCGAGGGCCACAACCTCGGCAGCGGCAAACTCCTCGTTAGGAGTGTAATTCGCCCAGTTCTCACCGTCGTAGCTGACCAACCCCAGCCGCGTGCCCACCCACACCACACCCAAAGAGTCCGTGGTGATCGCGTGCACCACGTTGTCTGGCAATCCAGCACCAGCGGTGTAGCTCACCCATTTGTCCTCATCCCGCACTTCCTCCCCATCGTAGATGCTCACCCCACTGTCTGTGCCAAACCACAGTCTGCCGTCCGCATCCTGCGCCACGCAATTCACCTTTTGAGCAATCAGGCCATCCCCAACGGCGAATCTCTGCCAGGTACCGCCGTCGAAACGGTAGACGCCATCATTCGTTCCGAACCATTGTACCCCAGCGCTGTCTTCGATCATGGCATAGACCTCACGGTCACCCAATCCCTCTTGTGGTTCCTGGCGCCACACTCTACCATCGTAGAGAGCAGCTCCTTTCAGAGTGCCGAACCATAGCCATCTCTCGCCTTCGCCAGCCGATACGCTTTCGTTCCACACGACGTGAATGCCGCCCTGCTCGTCCACAGCCAAGTCGGAATAGTAGGCTGTACCATTACCAGCGCCGCTGATAGGCCTGCGGGGAGCCCATGAAGCAGCACTCCAAGCTTCGGGGACGGGGGCGCTGGTGTAATAGACGATCACTTCGCCTCGAAAAGTCACGTGCAGAGTGCCGGCGTCATCCACAGCGATGGCCGGACGGACGGTGTACCCACCGTACGCGGTCACAGCGATGTCGCTTGGCTCCAACCACCCCTGATCAGTCAGGGTGCTATACATCAAGAGGTCCATCTGCCCCTGCCTCGTGGCCACTGGCCGGCCACTGTTCCAAACGACGTGAGGCTGACCCCAAGCGTCAACGGCTACGTCAGGAAACCACGAATGGATCGTATTGGTGGAGATCATCACGGGCGTGCTCCAGCCTCCTTCTTGCGCTAGAGACCATCCACCTACGTTTATCGTCAACAACAGCGCCGCCACAAGCATGAGAACCCATTTAGTGTTCCGCGCTGCGTGTCTCGCACTGGATATTACTTGTTGCGTGTTTCGTATCATTGACCCTGTTTCACCCGGTAAAGCTCATAACCACCTATGGACACGCAAAGCTCATAGTCACGCTCCACGACCCCTGGGTCATAGAGATGAACCCAACGTCCAAAGTCACCGATCAGCAGGTAAGGAGCGCCGTGCACCCGGAAATCATAGTACTCCGACGGCGGCGGCGCACCATACCACGCATACCTAATGGAGGCGTCCATGATCGCGCCCGGCGGGAAGTGACAATCGTATCCAGACAAGAAACAGATTTCGGGTTCGTAGGTCTCGATCTCTCCATCTCGAGGCAGATGCTACACAATGTAGGCGGCCATCCGTTGAGGTATGTCGTCCCCGGCCATCAGCACTTCAGTGAATCGCCCTTGCAGCGGACGCAGAACAATGACCAGCAAAAGCGCCATAAGGGCCGTCCTTCCGGCAAGAGTTACATCCCATCGCCCGGCTCGAATGTTCTCCCCTAGTTCCTTGATAGGCACACAATATCCCCCGGTTAGATCGTGGAAGAGTTGAGCAACAAAAACAGCAGCGATCACTAGAGGCAAAAAGGCATAGCGCGGCCAGCCCACCGAGAGCAGAATGAACCAACCCAGCCAGGCGATGACCACCAACATCAGCAAAGCCCAACGCAGTCCCTCCCTGGACCGGCGCAGACTCAGTGTGGTCGCGTACAGGCAGCCGGGCAGAACCCAAGCGTAGGAGGCATCCTGGCCGGTGAGGAGCTTGATGCTGTCCAGCATTCGGCGTGGGGACAGAGTAAGTATGCCCCGGCTCAGAGCACCGGACCATTCCTCCACGTTTCGCGTTGCCAAGTACTCTCCAGTCGGGAAAAAGAATCTCTGTCCCACATACCAGACAACCACACAGATCACGGCGACGAGGAGCGGCAGCACAAAGGCGGAGTGGGTGGCCTGACGATAATAAAGCCTGTCCGCGATCCATAGGAGAAACCAGGCGGGCAACAGCAAGAAGAACTGGTTCTTGGTGAGTATCGCCAACCCCAAAGCAAGGCCAACCAGGGCCAGTTCACCTCTCCTGCGCCATACGCGTCCCTCATCCAGTGCCTTGAGCCAAAGCCAGGCCCCGAGGAGAAAGAACAGAGCCGCCGGCACTTCCCCCAAGACCTGCCGTCCCCAGCGCAGGAGGTTGATCCCTGGCGACGACACGAACAGCAGAGTCCCTACCGTAGCCACTTTCCACCCGCCCAAACGGTGGGCCAGGGCGTAGAAAGCAGCTACGCAAAGCAGGAGATACACGACGACAGTCAGGCGAGCAGCCAGAAGCCCCACACCAGCGGCACGAAAGGCAATCGCGACAGGGAAGAACACTGTGGGGCCAACGGCCGGGCCGAACCAGTACATGCCTTTCAGCGCCAGCTCCTTGGCAACGAGCAGGTGTATTCCCTCGTCAAACCAGGTAGCAGGATAGGATTCGAGGTTGCACAGCGCAAGGACAAGCACAACCACGACCAAGACGACTGCCCACAACGTCCGCCAGCTTATCAGACTACTCTTCACCTCGTTCCACCCTGTACAGATCGTATTCTCCCACGGATTTGACCAGTGCGCAACTCTCCCTCAGGAAATCACCAGCATAGATGCCAGTCCACTTGGCAAACGGCCCGACAATCAAGTACTCAGGATCAAACTCCTGAAACTCGTAGAACCCTTCCGGGTAGGGATCTCCCGAATAAACATGCTTGGTCACCAGCGTGATCAGAGGCTCAGGCGGATGATGGTAGGTGTGACGGGTAAGAATGTCAAGCTCATATTCGTAAGATTCGATCACGACATCCTCAGCCACGTGCTCGTTGATGTAGCAGGCAAATTCCTGAGCGGAAGCATCTTGCTCACCGACGATTCCCTTCACAACCTGCACCGGTGAACTTGCAAGCAGGGCCACCACCATGAGACCCACACTCAGTTTTCCAATAGTGGCCGTGTTACCCACTCGGATGCCAGCGACCAGTTGTCTAGGGGAGAAGGCAAAACCGCCCGACAAGTCATTCATCAGTTTCGCCAGAAAGATGTTACTGACGGCAAAAGGCACAAACACCTGCCGAGTCCATCCCAGTGACAGAAAGATGTACCACGTCAGCCACCCGCACGCCAGGACGGGCAAGAACCAATACCTAGCTCCTGATCCTCTTCCGCGACTCACGTTGACAAGTAGCACGTACACTATCCCAGGCATCCCCCACACCAAGAAACGGGAACGGATAAGGAACCGGGCTCCGGCTAGAATGGAATCCAGCGACAAAAAGAAGACGTTCGACGTCGCATTGTCCTGGGTTTGCAGCAGTATGTCGCTGATCCCCCGAATGCCCATCACATACACCATGTAACCAAACCAGGCCAGGACAGCCGCTACTACCACCAACATCGGAATCACAAAATGACGATGTCTTAGCTTGCGGAAGCAAAGCCGGTCTGCAATCCACAACACAACCAGGCAGGGAATGACCATCACAAAGATCCACTTCGCCAGAACCGCCAATCCCCAGAATACACCCGCCAGCGCCAGGACAACCCGCTTCGCATCGCTGCGCTGCCTCATCCAGATCAAGCAGCCGGCCATCAGGTAAAAGAAGGCGGGAACCTCCCCCAACACCTGTCTACCCAGAAACAGCAGGGAGGTGAACTCATCGTAGACGACCAACACGAGCAGAGACGCAGCCACCAAAGCGACGCGGTCGCCATAAAGCTGCCTGGCGATAGAGTAGCAGGCTACCGTGGCAAGCAGAGTGAACCCTACCATCACCCATCTTGCCTGCAAGAGTCCAATGCCAAATAACTTGAAAACGGCCGCTATGGGAAGGAATACGGCAGGTCCTGTGCCGTACACTGAGAACATCCGGAAACCCTCTGAACTCAGGGTAGCATACTTGCCATACAGGACAACGTTCTTGGGAATCTGGATGAACTTGCCCTCGTCCCACCAAGTGCGCGGATATGTCTCCAAGTTATAAGCACAGAGAAACAAAGTAACCACTAGAAGCAAGACAAAAAGTATCAGCCGCCCAAAAGCGGGATTGCTCCAAGGTCTGCCTGATGAGATCATTGTCTTCGTCATAGTACTCCTGATGCCTTGTGAGGGCATCTCTCCTATCATCCAAAACTGGTCTGTGCTCGCCTATTCGCCTCCATCAAGGTCTACCATATACAGATCATAATCCCCAATAGACGTGATTAGTGTGCATCTCTGCTCCAAGAGATCCCGGGGATAAATACCCGTCCACTTTGCGAAAGGCCCCCTGATCAGATATGTTGGGCGAAAGGCCAAGGGATCATAGATATCAGGAGGGACAGGAGTGCCATACCATATCTGCTCCGTGATCGCATTGGTGACTTCATAGGGCGGATGGTGGTACTTGTGGTCGGTCAGGAAATCTACCTCCCACTCCCAGGATTCAATCACTGCGTCGGTAGGAATATGAGTGTTGAGATAGTCGGCCAGCTCCCGCAACCCACTGTCAGGACTCTGCACAACCTGCTTCATCAGGGGCAACAGTCCCGACAGCAACAACGTCACAATCACTCCGCCAACAGCCACCTGGCCAACCGTCATAGGCAGCCACCGACCGAGCATTTGGGAACGTTCACCAGCCCAATTCCACAGATTGTCAAGCAGACGAGCAGAAAAGACAGCGCTGATTGCCGTCGGCACAAAGGCGTACCGCATCCAACCGATGGAAAGGAAGGCATACCACACCAACCAAGTAGTAGCAAACACCGCCAGAAACATCCAGCGATCTTCTCTTTCACCCCCACTCTGCAGACTCAGACAGAGCGTATAGAGCATGCCCGGTACTCCAAAAATGACCAATGTAGAACCAGACAACTGAAGACCGGCGCTAATCACCTTCCGAAGAGAAAAGCTGAGAAGGTGCATGCCCCCTGCTGCTCCCAACTCTCTAACCTGCTGCCAGTAATCAGTGAAGCCCAGAGAAGCCGCTTGATATCCATACCACATCAACACACATCCACCGCTGACCAAAATGGGCACTATCACGTAGAGAATCGGCAGCCTCTTGCCGGAGGCGCGGTCAAGCAGCCAAAAAAGGGCCAAAGCCACCGGCAGTATGAGAATGAACTGGACCTTGGTAAGCATCGCCAATCCCCAGACCAACCCCGGCCAGATCAGTGCCGTCCAGCGCGAGCGCTTCCATCCTCTGAACCACAACAGCGTGCCCAGCCCAAAAAAGCTCAGAGCGGGAACCTCGCCCAACACCTGCCGTCCCATAAACACAAATGACGTGAATTCGTGGTCGAAAGTGAATATCAACAGTAGCGACGCCAAAGAAGCCACCTTCATACCTGACATACCGCGCACAAGCAAGTAAAAGGCCGCAACCGCCAAAAGGGAGTAGAACACCATCACCAGACGGGCCTGGAGAAGGCCAATGTCGGCCAGGTGAAATACCAGAGCGATAGGCAAAAGAATGGTAGGGCCAGCCTGGATCGCCGGATCAAACTCTCGAAGTCCCTCCGGCAGATACATCATGGCATATTCGTGATACAGCACCAGGTTCTTGGGCACTTGGAGGACCAGACCTTCGTCGAACCACGAAGCCGGGTAGACCTCCAACCTGTACAGACACAGAACCAGGGTGCCTGCAAGAAGGCCGACGAGCAGGATTGCTTCCAGTCTACCGCCTCGCTCACTGTTCATGGTCGCGTCAATCCTCGATAACTCCAAACATACCAGCGCCATAGTGAATGGCCTGGCCTTCCGTCAGCACAAAGTACGCCAATTCTCCTCCGTGCTCCAGGGGGACTTGTATGAAGGCAAGATCTTCACCAAAGGATAGCAACTCTGGATCAAACACGGTCACCACCGTTTCCCCCTGGCTATCGGGCCGCAGTCGCAACTCAGCCGGCGTGACTACTACTTCTCGACGATCTTCTATCGGCTCTCCCGCTCCCTGCTCCCATTTGCTCACTATGCCAAAGGGAAGCATAGTGTACTCTGGCAGATAGTATTCCACGTGATGCCAGTTGGCCGCCAGAATGGCCGTTGAATCCGGCGCAAAGCTTCCCTCAATGACGGCGAAGCGATCCTGATAGTAGTGGTCCGAATTGAGCAGTGTGGCGCGGGTAAGCAACCGGAGCGGACCAGGCCCCAACGGGTATTCAGGCGACAGGAAAAAGATAGCAACGTTCGCTACCATCAGAAGCGCCGCCGTCGCCGCCAGCCAGCGGGAACGGGCCAGCAGCAATCGCTCCATTCCAACCGCGCTGATCAGCAACAGGGCAGGCAGAAACACAAAGACCAAGCCCTGCTGCCCCATATGAATGACGGCGTAAAAGACCAGGGTTGGGGCCATCCACAGGAGCAGGAATATCAGCCGCTCCCAGCAGCGTGGCCACTCGCGCCGCCAGAGGCGGTAGGCAGCGTAGACCAGAGCCGGCAGCAGACTGACGCCCCACCCGTAGGCGGCGTACATCGCCAGTTTGCGCAGGTTGCGCCCGACCCCCCACCAGCCCCCCCCCATAAAGACCGAGGTGGTGCTCTGGAAGCGACGAGTGAACTCGCCCATCACACGCATATAGTTTGAGAAGCCGCCGTTCAGAGTCACCAGCGGAACAAACCAGGCCAGGCAGATGATCGCGCCCAAAACCCCGGCGACCAGGAAACGACCCCACCCCACCCGGGCCAGGGCAAAAAGGAGCAACGGAGCCAGGAAGACGATGGTCTGCTGGCGCACACCCCCAGCGGCGGACAGGACAGCAACGGCCGGATACAGATAGCGCAAGTCGCCCTTCATCGTTTCGTACAGCCACCAGACGCTCACGATCACCAGTAGCGTGTCGAAGGTATGGGGGAGGGCAATCTCACCATAGAACCAGAACAGGGGGGATGTGGCCAGGAACAGCGCGACTATCAGCCCTACCCGGCGGTTGAACACCGAGCGACCCAGGTAGAAGAGAGCGACCACGGCCAAGGCACTGGCGACGACCGAGATCCACACCATCGTCGTCTGAGGATCGTGAAAGAACACGTCTACCAAGCGGCAGAGCCAGACGTAAGCGATGTAGCCTGGAGGATGCGGCTGCTCCTTGGCCACGTCGAACTCGCGCATAGCATAGGCAAAGTTGACCGAGTCCCAATGGTAGAGGATCTGCGAGCGAAAGGGGATCCGGCTCAACAGCGTAAGCAGGAAGAGGCCGATGGCCATCCATGTATCCTGCCGGCGGTTGGGTGTGTTCTCCATCATCAAGGCGCGCCTCCTGAATCCTCGACGCGGTAGACGCCAACATGGGGGGTGGAGAAGACCAGTGTCAGCCACGATGCACTCGCCGGATCGTAATCGCCCAGGACGCGCTCCGCCGGACCGCGGAAGACGTAATCCACCCCGAAAGTGCGCACGGTATCCAGACGTTCCTCGTCGGGCGCGGTGGCGTCGAAGAAACGGGCAACCCGCTCCTGTTTGTCGTAAAAACCCACCGTCTGCGCCCAATGGGCCAGGAAGGCCGTGTTCCCGCTGAGGGCCGGGACATATTGCCCAATGGTCAGGGAACTCAGAACGATCTCTTCGTCCTCCGCCTCCCCGTCCAGCCAGGCCAGGGCCGTCACGTCATCTCGATACAGATAGTAGGGATAGTCGTGCCGGGCCAGGTCGACGAATCGCCAGGCCCACAGGTAGACATTGGTCGGCAGAACGGCGGCGATCAAAAGTGCTACGGCCCACCGACGCACCTCGACCCGCACGACGAGATCGTGCAGCCCTTTGGCGCACAGAATCATCATCGGAATCTGCCAGCCATTGAGCATGTGGATTTGAAAATCAGTTGGGACATAGTTGAGGGCGGCCCCAGTCAAGAACCAGGCCATCACGAACAGGTTCTCCTCGCTCCACTGCCTTCTCAGCGCCAGCGCGATCCACGTCGCCACGGCCCCAATCAGTGGCAGCCCAAAGAGAATAACCAAATGCGGCGGCGATGGTGTATAGACGTCAGCGTTGGCGAACTGAGCCAGCACCTCTTCCCACAGCGGGTCTACCGTCGTCAAGATAACCGAGTAGACGGCGCCGGAACAGGACAGGGCGCAGAGGATCACCCCACCCCAAAAGAGCCGCCAAGGAAACACTCGTCGCTCCCACCAGACGGAAAGTGCGAACGCACCCACGATGCCGTAGACTAACAGCAAATCGTAGGCGTGCATCCAGCCCAGCAGCAGCGCCAATAGGCCGGCAACGAGCATGTACCTCGTCCGCTCTTCCTTCCATCCCCGCCAGACGAACTCGAGGGTCAGGGCGATAAAGGTCAGGGCGAAGGCGAAATGGGGATACCCCAGGATACACAGGAACGAGTTGCCCTCGGCAATGTACACGTCCAGTGGAAAAAGCAACTCCCCCTGGGTCAAGGTGTACTTGAGGACAACAAGCAACCAGCCCAACCCAGAGCTGAATACAACCAGCAAGAAAGCCGTGCGTCGCTGCCACACCTCCGGCAGGAACTGGGCAATCAGGCGATACACTGCCCACATGAACGAGCCGCCAGCAACCCAGCGAAAAGCCTGATAGACCGGCGCGTAACCCAGGCCAGTCAGTTTGGAGACCCAGGCCAGCGCCCACCAGAGCAGGTTGAAGAAGAGTGGTTCGTTCGGCTCGGGCGTCAACTTGTTGCTGACCAGAATCGAGCTTTGGAAGCTCCGCCACCAGGAGAGGTACTGACCGTGGTCCGGCACGTCCAGCATCAGCCCCATGAATTGCTTCTCCGGCGGGCTGGACACGTAGCCGTAGAGATAAGGCAGGCTGGTGACCACCAGGACGCACACGATGGTCGTCCATACGAAACGCCATTCCCGGCTGGAGATCAGTCTACGGCCTGTCGTCGGCGAGCTATCCATCACACGCTCCTGACTTTGGTCGTCGTGAAGGCTCCCGGCGAGAAAGGAACCACAGGACAATGAGCAGACCCGCAACACCCACTAGGAGAGGCAAGAGACTGACTACACCGGGTAAGTGCAGAAACATCCCCAGGTTGCGGGCAATGTTCCCCGCCTGCCAATTGGGCCAGGCGTGTTCCAGCAGTGGATTGCGGAGGGTGTCCGGTGGAAAGGCCTGTTCGGCCAGCGTCAGCCCCCAGGTAGCGACCAGCGACCATCCAAACAGGGCAGCGCCCAGAACCCGCATCCACATCCGGTCTCCCCACTCGCGGAAGACAAAGATGATGGGCATAGCCAAGAGAGGCAGCATCGGCAACAGGTAACGCGGGCCGATGGCGAATCCTCCCCACCACATGATCGAGGAGGAGTTGAACAGGATCATCGCCGCTGTGCTGCTCGAGGCGACCCAGAACTCGGGCCGATGTTCGCCCGAACGGTACCACAGCCAGAACCCGGGCAAGGCCAACAGCATCAGCGGCGACAGCAAGAATAGCCCTCGGAACCTGCCAAAGGTGATCCCCCAAAAGGCGTCCCAATGGGGCAGCGTCAGGCTCATAAAGCCGGTGTGGTGCTGCTCCTGCCACAGTTCCGAGTGGCTGTAGCCCAATGATAGGGGCCCGCCGAAAACCACCGTGTTGTAGGCCATCCATCCGGCGGCGACCAGCCCGCCGCTGAGCATCACCCAGCCAATACGCCGGCGGTCGGCCAGACGGACAAAGGTGTACAGAAACAGGATACCAGCGACGAGGGCCGCCGGGTACTCGGTGACGACGCTATAGCCCAGCAAGAACCCAACAGACAACAAGACGGGCGTCGAAGGCGGCTTCTTCCCCACAAAGATCAGGTAGAACGCAGTAAACAGACACGCCGCGCTGAGTTGGTGCCCGTAGAACGACCCGGCGTAGGCAAAGGCTGGCGTGAGCAGCCCGTAGCCCAGAACGACCCCAATGCGAGGCCAGGGCCGGGCGGTGAATCGCGTCAACAGGCGATACATCAGCGCGCCCATCATAGCCGTGGGCAACGCCGCCGCCACAAAGGTCAGCACCACCTGGGCAATGGCGAAACGCACCTTGTGCTCCAGCAAGCCGCTTCCCTCCTCGCGCAGTGTGGCCTGGAGTGCCTCGTTGTTGGCTAGTCGATCCATCAAGCCATCCATAACAGGCAGATCGAGGAATACCTTCAACCCTGCGTAGACCGGGATACCCAGAAAGGCGGCCCCTGGCGGCTTGTCGCTGTAATAGTGCTCCCCCACTTTGGCATAGTCCACGGTGTTCTCCACGTACTCGTCAATCTGGAAAGTGCCGTCCTCCACTACGGCAATCACCATGTCCAGCCGCGAGTTCTGGTTAGGGTCAGCCCAACGGGGAAGGGTATAGGTATAGCACAGGAGCAGCAGCAGAAACAGAATAACGGCCGGCCGGTTATCCCGCCAGGACTCTCTCATAGGTGTTCCCCCTGTCTAAAGGCGGCCTGTGCATACACCTCACTCAGTGGACGGCAGGCATTGCGATAGTCGTACTTTTCCTCGGCCAAGCGACGTCCGTTGGTCGCCAGCTCCCGACCCAGGGCGGGGTCGTTGAGCACACGCAGTACCTGAGCGGCAAACTCCTGCGGGGTATCTCCCACCAGGATATCCCGGCCCGGCATCACCTCGATGCCCTCGTAGCCCAAAGTCGTGGAGACGATGGGGATGCCCTCGGCCAACCCATTAAGAATCTTGACCCGCATCCCGCCCCCAGCCAGCAACGGCACGATCATCGCCGCTGCCCGCCTTTGATAGGGCGTAGGATCCTCCACATAGCCGGTGACATTGACCCCTATCCCGGCATCGTTGAGCGCGAGCAACTCGGCCGGCGGGCGGGAGCCAACCACGTCGAACTGCACATCAGGCCGCTGCTGGCGGATGATGGGATAGACGCGACGGATGAACCAGTTGACCGCGTCAATGTTGGGCGGCCAATACATGGTGCCGATGTGCAGGATATGACGCGGCTCTCCACCCCTCTCGATGACGCTCACTTCGCCGGCATCAATGGCAATGGGGATGACGGTGATGTCCACCGTCCGGTCGGCGGCCTCCTGTAAGGCAATCTCGTCCTCGTGACTGACAGCCAGTACCGCGTCGAACTCGCGCACCAGACGCCCCTCGTAGGATTTGATGAGCCGCCAATCTCGGCCCAGCAAGAGTTTACGCAACCCTGGCGACATGGTCTCCCACAGTCGTTTGTACAGCAGCCATAAGGCGTTGTGAGCATCAAGGATTTTGAAGGCCCCCCGCACCCGCTCAGCATACTGGGCCATATTGAGTTGGTCGGCGTGAGCCACGTCAAAGCACTGCTCCGCCGCCAACCGGTCCACCAGATTGCGCATCGCCCTCCGATCATCCCGCACGATCATCCAGGGGTGTCCCATAAGCAGGCTACGAGCCATCGCCAGGCCATCCCGCACCGCACCGCGCTCCATCGGCACGGTGTGCACTGCCTGACAGTACTGCTCCAGGTGGCGCACGTTCTCAGACGAATCACCGCGCACAAACGAAGCTAGCGTCACGCGGTGCTCCTGAGCAAGGTACTTGATCACGTTGTAGGTCTTGACCTTGGGCCCGCTGTCGGGCGGATAAGGCAAGACCTGGGTAAGCATCAGAACATTCATAGAGACCCCTGGGCTAGGCATCGCCCAACAACCGACGCAACTCCCGCCAGCCGGCGACCGTCCGGCCCCTGCGCCCGCCGGTGACGCGCCGAAGCAGCCCGTGGAGCATTATTTTGGGCAAGGTAACGGCGTAAATCATCGCTTTAAGACAAAAAGCTGCCAACCCGCCGTGATGCTTGCGGAAATAGTAGACACGACTGCGGTAGAGTTCGGCTTCCATTCGCCCCCGGCGCTTCTTGCTGCTCTGCCCGCCGTAGTGGACGATGGGCGCGTCAGGCAGATACCACACCTCCCACCCGGTCTGATAGAAGCGATAGCACCAGTCTACTTCTTCGGCGTACATGAAGATGCGCTCGTCCAACCCGCCGACCTGGGCTACCGCCTCGCTCCGGGCCAACAGAAACGCACCCTCCACGTAGCCCTCGATCCTCTGCGCTCCCTGTTCAAGTTGCGGGCCGTGACTGGGAAAGGTCGATCGGAGCAGTCGTCTCCCCAGGGTGGTGAGGATGAGGAACTCGCGCCACAGGGTCGGGAACGGGGTATAGGAAGCCTGAAAGCTCTCGTCACCGTTGAGCAACCGTACTCCTATGATCCCGGCGCGGGAGTGCTCGTCCACAAAGCGGACCGCCGCGTCCACCGACCCGGGCAGGGCCCGCGTATCGCTATTGAGCAGGAGCACGTACCGCCCCCGGCAGCGAGCGAGCGCCTGGTTGTTGGCCCGTACAAAACCCACGTTCTCCGAGTTGGCAATAACGTGGACGTTGGGGAACCGCTCCCCGACCATCGCCACACTCCCGTCCGAAGAGCCGTTATCCACCACCCACACCTCAAAACTCGCGTCCCGGACCGTCTCCTCGAGCGACTGCAAGCACTGAGCCAGCAACTCGCGGGTATTCCAATTCACAACGATGATTGACAGATCCATACTCACTGACTCGCTCTGTCGCTGATTCGCTGACTCGTTGACTCGATATGTCTCAAAGCCCAGAGCGACCCCATAAACAGCCAGTTTAACATCGCCAGATCGAAGCCAACGATCCCCTGAGTGTAGGCAAAGGGAGTTACCCAGTCCCCCAGGGCCATAGCGACCACGCAGCCAGCAGTCCCAGCCAGCACCGCCACAGACACACTCTCGGCAAAGACTCCCTGGCCCCGAAGCTCGCGCCGCAGTTTGTAACCACCCCACGCCTGCGCCCCAAAGAACCACAGAAAGAAGAAAAGCCCAACGATGCCTGTCTGAGCGACAATGTCAATGTAGTTACTGTGACTCGCCATCGCCTCGGTAGGGAAATAACTCATATAGTAGGAAGCATAGCCCGCCGGGCCGGTGCCAAAAAGCAAATGTCGGCTAGTGATACGCCAGTTGACCTCGTAAGCAGCCAGTCTAGTGTACCCACTTTCCTCGGTTTCAGCTTCGAACGACGTTCGCCAGTAGTATCCGCCCGCTCCCACAATGACGACAATCAGCGCTATGGCAAACAGCTTTTTGGAATGTAGAAAGGCCACCACCGCCCCTGCCGCAAAAGCCGGCACCCAGCCTGCCAACCAGCTAGTTCGCAGGGAAAATCCCCAGTACACCCATCCAGCAGCATAGACCAGAAGCAAACTCCTGCAAAGCCAGTTCAAGCGCCGATTGAATAACGCCAGAGCCATGGCAAAAGATAGACACCACATGGAGAGCAAGCCCTGGGTATTGAGATGGATGAATCCATTCGTGTACAGAAAGGTACGCAGGGAGCGTATTGGGGCCACACCCCAAACAGCGCCTAAATCAACAAACAACACAATCAAACCTTCTCCCAGGAGAACCCACACCAGCGCCTGCAGCCAACGCAAGTCACGGACATTATTCGCTACCAACAAGAGACAGGCTGGCAAGAGCACAATCACCAGGCCAGCGGCAACTGATATCAAAGGATGACTAACTTCGTGCACCAAAGCGTCACGGAAAGCCCGGCTCCACACCCAGGAGATCGGCACAGTCGCCATAAAAGCCAATAACGGCGCATTGATCGATGCCGGCTTCAAAGACAATCGCTTCTCCTCGACCAGCATCCGAACGACCCACAGCCCGATACATCCAGCGCATATCACCAGGCTGATGACGATCTCGCTGGCGGTGCCTGTCGGAATGCGGTAGCGGAAGAACACCGCCGCCAATAACATCGCAATGATGCTCAACTCTATGTGCTTTCCCACAGCCATGATTCCAAAGAGCGCGACAATAGGAACAAAGATGAGCACAGGAGACATCCTGGAAGACACCTCGGCCGTCAACACACCAATCATAGGTAGCACAAGCAATATCGCACATACTATGCCGACCCGAATCAGTCGTGATTTGTTGCGTTCCACAAACGGGGCAATCGTGTGAGTCATTTCTACATCCCGGCAACAGACTCTAGGATTTCGTTCAGTCTGTCGCCAATGCTCTGCCAGTCGTAGAGCGATTCGACCAGCCTGCGTCCGCTGAGCGCAAGTTTCTGCCGCAACATTGGATCGTCCAACAGCCCAAGCACGGCGTCGGCGAACTGACCAGGATCGTCGGCAATGAGTATGTCGTGACCAGGGGTCACATCCAGCCCTTCGGCCCCCTTACTCGTCGCCACCACCGGCGTGCCCAGAGCCATCGCTTCCAGTATCTTGAGGCGGGTCCCACCACCGACCCGCAACGGTGCGACGCATGCCCAGCTACGGGCCACTGCTGGCCGCACGTCGTCAAGATAGCCGGTGAGAGTGATGCCTGCCCCTAGCTTCAACGAACCGAGATCAACTCCCTCGGTCTTGCCAGTGATCCGCAAAACTGCTTCTGGATTCACTCGACGGACGAGAGGAAAAACCTCGTCAAGAAAGAAGCGCATGGCATCATAGTTAGCATGATACGTCAGGGCGCCGGGGAAGATGAGAGCACCAGGCTCCGGCTCCCCCCAATCACCGCTGTAAGAAGCAACTTCCACTCCATTCGGTAGGACAGCCACCCTTGTCTGATCAAGATCAGGCGCTAGATCCAGGAGCATTTGCCTATCCTGAGCCGATGGAGTAGTGACCAAATCGAACTTTTCACAGGCCAGGGTCTCAAACCTGGCAAATGACAACCAGTACAACCAGGCGCGCACTTGCACGGAGAAAGAGGAGGCCACTCCCACCTGCTGACGTTGTATCGAGGTCTCCACGTTTTGCTCGATCAGGATCTTTTTGACTCCACCCAAATCATCAAGAGATTGCCATAGATAGTTGGTCATGAACAATGTGCTAACAAGCAAGACGTCCGGCCGCCACTCACTTAGCGCCCAAGCCAACTCTTGCACCACGTTTGAAGAAGGCGCTCCGTAGAAATGGCGCGGATGTTTGTGCACCATTCCCCCGAAAACATCCCATCCTCGCCGCCTGCCATCGAGCTTTCCTGGCACCTGCCTGTCAGGTCGCACAGCCAGCACGTCCTCACAGTAAGGAGCGATGCCAGCCACGTTATTCCGCTCGCTCTCCGACTGAATGAGCGAGAATAGCCAGACTTGATGCCGGCGGGCAGCCTGCTTGATCAGATTGAATTGGAGAATCCGACTTCCGTTGTCAGGGGGATAAGGGAAGAACGGACACACGACGAGTAAACGCACAGTTCTCTCTCCAGAGCGCTCTATTGAAAAGGCATGTGAAAATCCAAAGTGTACGCCAGATGGCGTTGCCGCTCACCAACCTTGCGCGCTGGCACCCCTCCGACGATGTTGAACGGCGAGACGTCTCTGGTGACCACTGCTCCGGTAGCCACGACGGCCCCCCGGCCGATCGTCACGTTGGGCAGAATAGTCGCCCTGGATCCAATGTAGACATAGTCCTCAATCACCACCGGTCCGCCTACCATACCAAAGGCAGGGTCATTGGGATCGTGTTGGGCCGTAAAGATGGCAACCTCGCCGCCGACATTGACATTGTCGCCAATCACCAAAGTATACCTTCCGTCCAGAAAAGCATCGTAGCCGATGATCGTGTTATGCCCAATGCAAACGCCCCCAGGAGCATAGAACCGGGTTCGCCAGTGAACCGTGGATCGCGAACCGATGCGGACACGAAAAAGACGTCGGTAAGCGAACAGCCGAAAAGCGTGCCACGGCACCCGCCCCACCAAATACAACAGAAAGAGACGAAACCCTTTGTAGGTGTGCCACAGATTCCGAGCCAGGGGCACCAGCCCGGTCGGAATCCACCTCTGATAACGCGGCGCAGGAATCTCGGCAGACATCATCCTAACCCCTTGCAGGAGATTGAGAAAGGCTCTGCTGGCCCCATCGCCCGTACCAGGCATCGCTGAGAGCCTGAACCATCGCTTTTCGTTGAGCTTCCCGGCCGCGCCACTTGGGCCGTAACGTCCAACTGACCAGTGTACGCAGGTACTCGGCCAACAGGGTGTGCAGCCAGGCACGCCAGCCTGCGCCAGTAGCTTTGAAGAACAAGAGCCGGTTACGGGTCATATAATAGTGCACCGACGGCGAGGCGTCTCGGGCATCGAGAGGTATCTTGTGCCAGACCTTCGCCTGGGGCACGTGGATGATGCTGAAGCCCGCTCGTTGTGCCCGGACACACCACTCCGCCTCCTCGTAATAGGCGAAAAAACGCTCGTCCAGCAGTCCCACCCGCTCCACCACAGCTCGCTTGACTAACATCGCACAGCCAGTGACAAAGTCCACAGAGCGAGGCAAATCGCCAAACTGACCAGCATCCGCTTTGTTGAGGCCAACCATCCAGGTCTTGCCGCGCCGCCAGTCAATGGCCCCGCCCGCCGACCAGATCAGGTCAGGTCGCTCATAATAGCAGACCGTCGGCCCAGCAATGCCAACGCGGGGATCCGCCTCCATTGCCTCCACCAAGCAGCGCAAAAAGTCAGGCGCGACCTCGGTGTCGTTGTTCAACAACAAGACATAATCGGCCTCTTGTGCCAGAGCGTGACGCAATCCCACGTTGTTGCCTCCCGTGAACCCCAGGTTTTCGCCGTTCTCGATCAACATCACCTGGGGGAAACAGGCCCGAACCGCTTCCACTGACCCATCCACCGAGCCGTTGTCCACGACCACCACGTCGTAGGACGGATAGTCCAGGTCTGCCAGCGACTCCAGGCAGGCCAGGGTGTCGGCCAGACCATTCCAGTTGAGAAGAATGATGGTCACTCGAGGCGTCAGGCTCTCTACTCGCTGCATACCACTAGCCCCTGCTCGCACAGCATATCTGCAAGTAGCTCCCCAGCGAGGCGGTGTCCTGCTACGTTCCAATGGCCGTCCTTTGGATAGTACAAGAGCTGCCCCGTCTCCTCGGCGTACGTCTGAAACTCGTCCAACATTTCCAGGACGGGGATTCCCTCCTCGGCCAGGAACTCGCGCATGATGCGGTTGGGTTTATCCAGCTCCAACTCTAGCTCCTGTACCGCCGGGAATTCCTGCATCGTTTGGGCTAGGCGATTACTCTCGACCTGGTTGCGGTCAGGCAGAAGCAACACGGCCAACTGTCCTCCATTGGCTGTCACCTCATCATCCAGTTGGGCGATGATGGCCTCAGTCACCGCCCAGGCCTCCTCCCACTCCGGCGGGTACTCCACGGCATACACGTACGTGGCCATCGGAATGCCGCCTGCTATCGTGTTTTTCTCCTCAGGGTCCATCACGCCGATGGCCCGCAGCACACCCGCCAGGTCGCCCAGCCGCTGTTTAACGACGCGACCGGCCACGTGGTAGAAACGGGAATGGGCCGCCAGCCACGCCTTGACGCGCTCGACCAGGCCCTGCGGCGGAGGCGACTTCATAGACTCCACCGGGAAAGGCCAGTCGGTCAACGTCAACTCGCCACCCTCGAGCACAAAGAAGGGCTTGTAGACTTGGCCCATGTAGCGCGTCTCCATCTCCCGGTGGTTCTCCAGCACGTCGCTGGTAGATTGAAAAGCCAGCAGCACCAAATCCGGCTGATACTTGTATCCCTCCAGACGGTAGAACAGCAACTCCAGATCGTTGCCGTAACCCCACACTCCGCCGCTGATGACCTCGACTGGCATATCGAGGCACTCGTTCAGTAACGATTCCAGCACCTCGTGGAAAGCGTCCTCCAGATCAACCTCCAGGGCATCGGCGAAGGAGTCGCCCAACACCAGGATGCGGAACGTCCCTGGGGGTTTCTCGTAGGCATACTCCCGGTCCCGCAGCCCTCTTGAGTTGATGCGCACGTAGGTCTGGAACTCGCCCGGCGCGTCAATGTTCACCCACCAGCCACTGGCGTTGGGAATGTGGGCATAGCCAAAGCGTTCATCCGGCTGCATCAGGGGATCAGGTCGCCAGTGCAGGGCGCGGGCAGCGATCTCCAAACTGATCAGGAGAAGCAACCCTCCCAGCAGGCCCCACCCGACAACGGCACAACCCTTTCTCAACCGCGACCTTATCACTACCGCTCCCACCTATCCACCTTGCCCACCACCCGGGCCGGATTACCATAAGCCAGAGAGTTGGGTGGCATACTGCGCCGCACCACCGACCCCGCGCCTATGATCGAGTTGGAGCCGATCTCCACCCCTTTCATAATGATGGTATAGGGGCCGATCCACACGTCGTCGCCGATGGTGATGGGGGCTTCGATCTCGGCCTCCTCTTGTCCCTCCAACCACATGCGATGGCCAGTAGAGTCAAAAATGCTGCAATTCCAACTGATCATACACCGCGCACCGATGCGCACCTCGGTGGCGGCCATGATGCGGGTGTGGGGACCAACGATGGTGCGCGTGCCGATGGACAGCAAACCTTGCCCACCCACCACGAGAACACAATCCCACGCTATGCGTGCACCCCGTCCGGCGATGATTCGGCCTGTCTTTGCATTCTTGGCGATCACCGTTCTCTTGCCAATCACAATAGGCTCTCGAGACTCGAATTTGTGAGCATTGAGCAGAAAACGCAAGACACCGGTGACCGTTATGCGCTTGTCCCGAAAGGAATATCCCCTGAATTCGTCCCAAAAGTGCCCCAACGGCAAAGCTTGTTCTGATGTAGATGCTGACATCGAGTTATTTGCTCCCATCAACTGACTCCCGATTTCCCCGCTTGAACAAAAGGTCGAACAACTGTGTGATCTCGTCTCGCTTGATGGCACGCAGGACAAACAAGAGTAGCAGATACAAGACCGCTCCAATGCCAATGGCGAGAAACAGATTCAACTCGCGCAGGAACAACAGACATAATCCCATTCCTGCGGCAGCCAGACTCAGCCGCACCAGGTCTTTCCAGCGCTCACCGATGAGCAATTCGCTTCCCAGCAGCCGCCAGTATTGTCCCAATCGAACCCCACGCCCGACCACCTGCGCCACAGCCGCCCCGATCACCCCCATAGTGGGCACCGCAGCCAGGTTGAGCGCCACGCTCAGCAGCGCATTACTCACATTGACTCTGGCCCCTGCTTTTTCCAGCCGCAAGACCATGATCAGCGAACCCGTCAGCTCAGACATGAACAGGAAAGGCAGCGTCCAAATCAGGATGCGCATCAGTGGAACAGAGTTGACAAACTCTTCGGTGTACAAGGTAACGATGAGCTTGTCCGCCAAGACCGCCCCCCCCACCGAGATGGGCAGAGAAAGCATCAAGAGATACTTGAGCGAGCGGTGAACAATCCCATAGATAGACCGCTTATCCTGGCTATAGGCACGGGTCAAGGAAGGGAACATCGAGGTGCAAACGCTCTGCGCCAGCAGCATCAACATTTGGATGAGCTGCAAAGGGACGTTATACCAACCCACGGCAGCGTCAGACAGAGTCAGAGACATCAGCACCGAGTCGAAACGGCCCTGGAGCGAGAAGGAAAGACCACTGATTCCAAACGGCAGCCCAGCCTTCACCAATTCTCTCCAGCGGCGGATGGATAGCTCCAGTTCCCGAAAGTGAATCTCCCGAAAGACGACCCGGCCGGCCAGGAGGGCCATAACCGCCACGCCAACCAGAGAAGCGATGAGCAAACCGATGAAACCCCACCCACTGGTCAGAAAGAACGTTCCCAACCCCCAAAAGACCAATTGGTTGACCAGGGTAAAGCTGGCGGAATAATCCAACCGCTCCCAGGCCATCAGGACCGAGTCCAACGGTCCCTGGAAAGCATAGAGGAACAACCCACAAGCGGCAATGAAAATACCTAACACCATATCCTGCTCTTTGCCCAATAGATAGGCCACCAGAGTTGTCACCCCGACCACAGCTCCAGAGAGCAGGAATCGGATCGCCACTACGTTGGGCAGCAGCCAATAGATGTTCTTCCGATCCCGAGCGATCTCGCGCAACATGTACGGGGCCATCCCCAAGTCGGAGAAAATGGCAAAGATAGCAATGAATGCCATCACCGCCGAGTACTTGCCAAAGTGTACATCCCCTAACCGGCGGACCACGTAGATGTTAAAGATAAAAGCCAACCCTTTCATCACTACCTGCGTACCCATGACGAAAGCGGAATTGCGGGCCACTACCGACAGGAAATCTCGCTGTGGCTGGGCATCCTGGACGGCAGGAAAGTTGGGACCTTCAGACATCCCGTCCCACCTCCACGTTAGCGTAGACTTGAAGCAACTCTTCGATCTCCTCTTGAACTGTCCTGACCGGTGGTACTCCCCGGCCCAATTCGGCTGCTAATCCTGGTTGCTCGACGAAACGGTATAACACACTAGCCAAGTCGTCCGCATTCCCTGGCTCGAATTGAAAGCCGTTGACGCCATCCGTCACCAGTTCGGCCATCCCCCCCAGGCGAGAGGCGACGACTGGCGTGCGATGGGCGAAGGCTTCTAGAATGACGTTGGGGCTGTTCTCGTACCAGACGGATGGTACCACTACCAGGTCCAGTTCGCGAAAGACCCGGCTTACCTCGCTTCGCTCGTAGGTCCCCGCCAGCTTCAGCCGAGAGTCAGATCGGGCCAAACGCCGCAGCCGACGGGCGTAGGCGGGGAAGCGGGAGCCGTCACCCCAGGCTTGCACCGTCAGTGGAGCGGAGTCTATCCGCCGAACGGCTTCAAACAGAACGCGTACCCCCTTGTGAGGCGCGATCTGCCCCAGGTAGCCTATCCGCAACCCCGACGGCGGGACGGCGGTCTTCTCTGGCGCCAAGCCAGGGAAATCCCGTCCCTGGCGGGAAAAGCGAATACGCCGCGGCGGTGCACCTGCCTGAATGAACATGTCACGCAGGAATTGGGATGGGCTGATGATGACGTTCACAGCGTTGAGCGTCTCTCGCAAATAGTCCATCCGTGCCTGCACCCGCGCCACAGAGCCAGATTGGCTCCGCCAGTAGACCTGCATCAGGCGGGGAGCGAGTTGCCCAGGAACGCGGTAGCGCCGTTTCTCCTCGCCCAAGCAGCGGGCACAGGTGATTGCATCAAAGGGAGGCGCACACAGTCGGCCATCGCTGCGCAGTAGGGTGATGCGTGGGCAGAGAAACCAGAAATCGGTCAGCGTGAGCACAGTGGGAATGCCCAACCCCTGCGCCGCCCACAGCGCGCTCCCCGACATCAGGTATCCGCTGATGAGGTGAAACACGTCCGGCGTCCAATCGCTCAGATAACCGTGCAGGTGTTCCCTGATCCAGGGATTGTCGTAGGCCCAGCGGAACGGGTCAGAAGCGGCGGCCAGGTCGAAACTGAAGCGACGAACCGGCAAGCCATCGTAGACCTTGTCCTCGAATTCCAGGCCACGAGCACCGACGTCAACGGACTCGACGCAAATCACGCGCACGTCGTGCCCATAGTCTCGCAAGCGGGCAGCGGTGCGGTAGGCCCGCAACTCGGCACCGCTGGTGTAGCGCGGCGGAAAGTGATGTACGGCGACGATGATTCTCAACTTGACACTCCAGCACACTCACGGTCGTGATATGGTCAAACGCAACACGTCACCGCGAGTTTGAGAGCCTTCCAGGGCCAAAGTCAGGCCCTCGGCCAACTCCCGCCCAGAATAGGAAAATGCTTCGCCCGTATCGAGATTGGTCACCCAATAAACGGCATCTGGCTCCACGACGTACCACTCTGGCGCTCCGTTGACACGCGGATACTCTAGTTCCATCCCCCAAATCATTCGGTGACGCGGCGTGTCGAAACGCAATCTCCCCTCCCAGTGCTCCTGAGCAGCCAGGTAGACGTAAAGCACATCGCTATCCTGGTCTAACGCAGCCCCCACCCGAACTCCCTCCGACCAGGGGGAGAGCATGAGACCTTGGGTCTTGTACTGACCGTACATCAGGGCCGTGCGCACAAAGTTGCCATCCAGAAGCCAGCCCTCCACAAATCCATTGGATTGCTGCTTGAGGAACATCACCTCAATCTCGTCATCCACCCAGTATTGAGCTTCGGGAACATCGAACCAGGGCAAGAGATAGAGCATGGACTCTATCGTATCGGCATAGCCGTCGGCCCGATCGTCCTCCCAGGCCGTAGAGTGGTGCTCGGCGACCGCCCGCATCGTGCGCTCGATTTCGCTGGCGTAGCGCTCCATCCCCTCGGCCAAGTCGAAGGCGTGGAATCCGTTGAGGTTATATCCCCACGTGTCCGATAGATTGGAGTCGAAAGGCTCTCCGGTCGCTGGGACGACACTGTGCACCCACAAACCTTCTTCGGTGCGTCCCGTCACGAGGAGCCTGTCTAGGAATTCTTGGAGAGAGCGCTTATACTGGTCGGCTTGAGGGCGATCCAGCATCCGCTCCAATAAGTAGAGTTCGGTCAGGCCAGAGATGATCTCACCGCCGTGGTCCGAGAGACGGAAGGGATAGACACCAGGAATAACCTCAGCCTCGGGCCGAAAGCGGATATCCTCCGGCAGAGGAGCCTGCGCCTGGAAATCCCAATAATCGGTCGGCAGCCCCCCATTGATGGGGAACACCTCGAAGAGGTAAGCTTCGGCGATGCGCTCGGCCATCTGCAGGTAGCGTTCGTCGCCAGTGGCCCAGTAGAGGCGGGAGAGAATCTGCAATTGAGAGCCGTTGACTTCAGTGCTGTTGGCGGGGATCGGACCACCGTCTGTCTCCACGTAGGCCGCGTCAAGGATTGCGCCCACCACCTCAACCATACGGTCGAACCAGGGGCCCTCTCCAAAACGCTCGCTGACGGTGAGCAGGCCGTCTCGGCTATACTCGGAAGCGCCGCGAATTAAGGTGTCTTGATCCGCCTCCATTACCTCACCCGAACCGAACTCGATGCTACATGGCATCGGGCCGCAGACCTCCCGCTCGTAGGTCATGATCTGCTCCCAGGAGGCCTGGCTGTCGGGGTCGAGATAGAGACTGGCGATCAGCAGATGAGAGTACAGGTTAGCACCGACCCGATTGACGTCCCACTCCTGATAGTGCTTGGTCAGCGCCCAGGGGAGCAAGCCGGTGACAGGGTCGCGGGCGGTCTCCCAGGCCTTTAGGGCACGATAGGTCCGTTGGAACGCCTCTTGGCTGAGAGTCGCGTTCAGCATGGCCGCCTGCTCGTAGTCGGCGCGCTCCAGAGCATCATGGAGGGAGGCCACCACCAGCCGCCGGGCAGTAACTCGATCCGGGGGAGCGTTTTGCTCGCTGTAGATAGGTAGCAAGGCTGGCAAAATCCCGGCCTGCTGCAACCGCCCACGCACGCGGTCCTCGAATCTGAACGCCGGTACGGTGACGACAATCCCTCCCAGAACGATCAACACGGCGACGCTCAGGAGAAGCAATTTATGAGACTTGAGACGGGATATCATCCAGCGTCATCCTTCGGCCCATCGTAGAAGCGGCGCAACATCATCTCGTAAGTCATAATTGGTGCAATCTTGCCAATAGTGTGCGCCTCGTGCCCAGACATATGCCGCTCAAAGACGGATCGTACGAAAGCAGGGTCAAAGATGCCTCGCTCCACGGTGCGCGAATCAAATAGCAGATCCTCGGCCCAATCACGGAGGTCGCGCCGCAGCCACCCCTCCGGATCTTCGTGGATGATGCTCCGCTGCTCTCTGGTGATGCGTCGGCGCACCCGCTGCCACAGCCCATGGGCCTCTCGAATCAACCGATGCTCTGTCAGCAGCAGACCATCGGTGTCACGGGGTATCCAGGTCACCTCTGGAATCTCGCGGTTGATGACCGCCAGGTACAACCTGTCTCCCAGCCTGTACTCAGGAGGCATAGAATAGACAAAATCAACTAGCGCATAGTCGTAGAAGGGATAACGTGCCTCGAAGAACGCTCGCTGATAGAGCACATTCAGGTTGCTCAGCCGGGAGCCTTGGTGGATGGTGGCAAAGACATCCCACTGGCGAGCGTAATCAGGTGCTACAAAACGCCCCAGTTGTTCCCTCAACGAGTCCCAGGACCGTCCCACAACATCTGAGTAGGTTGCTGGCATGTACAGACAACGCTCTTCAACCTCGTTGATTCCAGGCCAGGAGAAAGCCTGGTTAAGATAGTAAAAAGCCTGGCAGTAGAAAGCGACGTCATCAGGGGCCAGCCGTAATAAGGGGGCATAGTACATAGCGCGTCCGCCCAAGACCTGGTCTCCTCCGAAGCCAGTGAGGTTCACGTCCATGAGCTCGCGGGCAGGACACAGGGTTGTCGCTGCATGGCTGTGCGTCCAGGTAATGAACCCCTCGGTGACTTCCAGGTGAAACCCAGCCTCCTCGCGCACCCAGCGGCCGCTGACTAGAGGAATGAAGTGGTGCAGACTTCCAACACGGCGAGCGATACTCCTAGCGTAGTGAGCATCGCGACAGTCGGGTATGCCATATGTCAGTGAAACAACAGGTGGGTAGATTTGCGATGCAAACCCAAGAAGAGTCCGCGAATCAAGCCCACCACTCAGGTACACTCCGATTCGATGCTTTCCCCGAGTGCGAACGTCTACAGCTTGGCGCAACAGACGACCAGTCTCCGCCACTGCGTCGCCAAAGTCAGCACCAGCGGCCCAGACCGGAATCTGGTCAAAGTCCCAATAGTGAGAAACTGTCAGAGTGTTGCTAGCCTGGTCGAATCGCAAGAGGGAGCCGTAGGGCAACAAGTGTAACCGCTCGAAGAAGGTGCGATCACCCAAAAGCCGCTGAAAGCGCAGGAACTGAGCCATGCTCGTCAGGTCTAGGCTCTTCTCAAAGGCAGGATCAGCCAAAATGCCCTTGACCTCAGGGGCAAAGATGAGCATACGGTCGTAGTGGGCATAGTAAGTAGGGATGAGTCCAAAGCGATCATTGGCCACCAGTAGACAGCTTCGTACTCCATCCCACAGGGCCAGCACAAAGACACCTTCCAGGTCGTGGATAAAACCCTCGCCTTTGGACTGGTAGAGCCGCAGAACCAATTCGGCGTCGGAACCCAGTTCCAGCGAGTAGCCGTTGGCAGTCAGTTGGCGACGCAAGGCTTCGGTGTAATACAGTTCGCCAAAAAAGACGACAGCCAGCGACCCCTCCTCACTTCGGAGCGGTTGAGTTTCGGTGGAGAAAAGCCCAATGTTCACCTGCCCCAGCCCTACCCCCATCCGTTCGTCCGACCAAACCTGGGTGCGGGTCCACTCGCGCAGGCGTAAGCTGTCGGCCATGCGCTGCATTTGCGCAGCCAGCGGCCTCCTCTGTGAGTCTACGACGCCAAAAACGCCACTCATTGGTTCAAAGTGCTCCCCTGTGTCTCACCACAGCAATGCCCTACTCGTACCCATTCTCTTCCACATAAATCAACTTGCTTCCCTGAGGACTGAAACAGAAATCCACGGGGTGCAACTCCGGCAGAGCCTCGCGAATCTCCGCGTGCCGCTCCGGGGGCGCGTAGAGCAGCAGGAACCCGCCGCCGCCCGCACCCAGGATCTTGCCGCCGACGGCCCCGTGCGCCCGCGCTCGCTCGTACCACTCGTCAATGATGGGCTTGCTGATCCCGCTGGCCAGACGCCGTTTTTCCAGCCAATTGGCGTGCAACACCTCACCGAACCCTCCCAGGTCATTGCGCGCCAGGGCCTCTCGCACCTGCTCAGCGTAACCGACCATGCGGCGCAGGCTGGCCCGCTTTTCCTCGTCAGTATGGGTATTGCGCGATTGCTCATCCAGAATGTCGTCGGCGCTGCGCACCAGACCAGTGTAGAGCATCAACAATCCCCTCTGCAATCGCTCCCGCGTCTCCGGCTGGCAGACTATCGGGTCAACGAACACACTTTCGTCGGGATTAAAGCGGATGAACTGCAACCCCCCGTAAGCAGCAATGTACTGATCCTGCTTGCCGATGGGCTTGCCGCACCGCTCGATCTCGATCTGGCAGGCCTCCCGCGCCAGCCGCTCCGCACCGGCCAGGTGATTTTTGTAAGCGTAGAGCGCGTTCAGCAATCCCACCGTATAAGTGCTCGAAGAGCCCAAGCCGGTGCCCTGAGAAGGAATGTCAGAGATCGAGGTGATCTCGATCGCCCCTTCAATGCCCGCCACCTTCAGCGCCTCACGAATCAATTCGTGCTGCAACTCGTCCAAGCCGTCCACGATCTCAGTCCGTGAATAACTGGCTCGGATTTTTTGATCGAACTTGGGATTGACGGTGATATAGATGTATTTGTTGATGGCCGTACTCACGACCGCACCGGACTCTTGACGATAAAAGGCCGGCAGGTCGCTGCCCCCACCAACAAAGCTGATGCGTAGCGGTGTGCGCGAGATGATCATACCGTCTCCAAAACCTCAAAAACCTGATAGAGCACAGCGCCGGCCGAGGGCCCTGGATATAGTGAGGTGTCACGAAGCCACTCAACCGACGCTTACAATAGAACGAAATGGGCCGTCACCAACCTGTCACGCCCGCCGGATCTGCCATCTACACTTTCGCTTTAAGCTCCCACGTATCCTCGAGCATACGCTCGAGTCCGTCGGGGTCTACCCGCCACCACAGCAGCCACTTTTTGGTCGCCGGCAACCGCCCACTTTTACACCAGCGCCGCACCTGGTTCTTGCTGATGCCCAAGCGCGCTGCCGTATATCCCAATGTCAGCCACGCGCCATCCTCATCTTCCTTCTTCCGTCTCGGCTCTCCACTCCCTCGCTCAGAATCGTAGACGTAGCTACCGTTCAGCTTGGCGCGATTGACCGCCAGCCCCAACAGATTGGTCGCCTGTCGCTCGCCAAATCCGAGCAGCCGTTCCCTGGCCCGCTGGATCGTCTCGCGCCTGGTAACTCCCGCACTAACCACGAGAACCGTGCCTTCGGCCAAAGTTGCCAAGACTGTGGCATCCGGGGGGCCCAAGATGGGGGGGCTATCAATCAAGACCATATCCATCTGGTTCCCCAAGGAATCTAGCAGAGCAGGGAGGCGTGGCGAGGTCAACAACGTGGCCGGGTCCATAGGGGGACGGCCGGCGGGCAAAAGATACAAGTTGTCAAAATCCGTCTCCTGCAGTGGGACGGACAGCAAACCTTCCTCGTCCACCTCGTGATCGCCAAGAACATCGGCCAAGCCCGTGACGTTGGGGCGATCGAAAAGCACGTGCAACGAAGGCTTGCGCATATCTGCGTCAACAGCGATAACTCGATTCCCGGCCGCGGCCAGCACGACGGCCAGATTGGCCAGGACAAAGCTCTTACCTTCTGAAGCGCCGGGGCTGGTCAAGAGCAGCACCTTGTAAGGCTGATCGGGGCGCATGAGGAAAACGCTGGCCCGCATCGCGCGGACCCCTTCGGCCACCGGGCTCAAAGGATTATCAGAGGACAAAATGTCCTTCCTCGGCACCTGTGGCACCGCCCCCAAAACAGGCAAGTCCAGAATTGTCTGTACGCCATCTCCCTCCCAGCGCAACGAGGTATCCAGAAACTCTATCAACAAGACGGCGCCCAGCGCCAAGCCAAGCCCTGCCGCCCCGGCCACGGCCACGATGAGCTTGATCTTGCTCGGGACCGGCCATTGAGGCACCACGGCCGGCTCGAAAAGCGAAAGAACGTTGGGCGACTCGGCGCTATAGGAAACGAGCAAGCCAGCATACGTGGTCTGGTAAGTAGATTTCACCTCTTCCAACGCGGCAATTCGATCCTGTGCGTCCTGAATCTCGGCGGCCGAAGTCAACTCGGAGAGAGAAGTGGTCAATTCATCAATCTGACGACCAACGCCCTCAATCTTGTTCTCGAGCTCTTCCAGTTGGCGTCGAACGAACTCTTGCTGCTCCGGGTCGTTCCCTCCCGAGGCCGGGCTGCGCCGAATGAGCTCGTCGGCCAGGGCGTTGGCGATCACGGCCGCCGCCTCGGGATTGGTGTCGGTCACCTGTATCTCCAAGAGCTGCGCCCCCGAATAAATTCCAGTCCCAATTTGCGTAGCCAAACCCTCAGGAGTTCTATCCAGACCCAACCTGTCAATGACGGCTTTGAGGATAGGATCCTGTCTGAGCAACTCGGCATAAGCGGCAGCCAGCGTGCTGCTGAACCTCATCTGGTTAGGATCAGGATCTGGATCCTCGAGGCCAGCGCCCACCATGATCGTTGCTTTGGCCTGATAGAGAACGGGTTGTTGGGCAGCGAAATAATAACTGATCACTGCCGGGATGATGGCGCTGATTACAAACAGCCACCACCACTTGCCAAGAAGACGCACATACTGAGCAACCTGCCTGTTCATGCCCGCCCCACGCCAGCGCCGTTGCGCTCCGGTTCAAAAGTCCCATTGCCAGCAAAATAGTAACCCACTCCCCAGCGTGTGTGTATGTAGTGTGGGCTAGAAGGATCATCCTCGATCTTGCGCCGCAGATAGCGGACATACACACTGAGATAACCTACCTCCTCCGCATATTCCGGCCCCCACACGCTGACCAACAGATCCTTGTGAGGCACGATCTGCCCCTTGCGGCCAACCAGATACAACAACAGCCGGGCCTCGGTCGGCGTGAGGTCAATTACCTCCCCCTCCTTTGTAACCGTCCCATCTCTCAGATCAATGCGAAGAGCGCCGTCGTCGTAGATATCGCGCCAAGCATCTTGGGCGACCGCCCCGGCGCGGCGCAGAACGGTGTAAATGCGAGCCTTCAACTCGTCGAAACTGCACGGCTTGGTCAAATAGTCATCAACCCCCAAGGAGAATCCCTTGAGGACATCCTTCTGGTCTGACCTGGCAGTGAGCATAATGATCGGCGTATCGCACATATGCCGCAGCCGTTGGCACACCTGCCAGCCATCCATCTCTGGCATCGCGATATCCAGTATAATAACGTCAGGGCGGTTCTCGTAAGCTCGCCGCAGCCCATCCTTGCCGTTGTCTGCCGTGACGACCGTGAACCCCTCTCGCTCCAGGCCAAGCTGCAAAAGAGTGAGCAGACCTGTATCGTCATCAACTACCAGAACCGTTTTATTCATCATATCCACCTCAACGGCAAACCACCAAATCTGTAGATTACAACAGAATAGTTCTTCTTCCTATCTCACAAACTATCAGCAGGCTTGAATCATCCCACCATTCTAGCAAATTTTTATTCTCTTTGTTGCTAATTATACCATGCGCAAGTTTAAGCTCGGTTTGTGAAATGTCACAACCGGATAGTCGCTCCTGAGAGTATAGTAGAACGGGAATACCCCGCCCAGAGGCAACCCACAAATTCCATTCTCGGCATCAAGCCTATCAATACTGAGTATACCGGGTGAGCTACTTTGTGTTGCACCAGTCACGGGGCAGCACACATTCACCGATACAGCCGCAGCAGTCATGTAAAAGGATTTCCTAGAACAATTCTTAAATCTTTACTAACATAACAAAAGTTCGTATAAAGTAGGTGAATAAAAAGTCACAAAAAATAAAAAAGCCCCCTTCTCAAGAAGGAGGCCAGAAGAGACTACCGCCGAGCCTACAAAAACTCACCCGTATCGAAGTAATATCCCTCACCCCAAACAGTGTGGAGATAGCGAGGGGATTTAGGGTCAGCCTCAATCTTTTGCCGCAGCCGATAAATGCACTGCTTCACCAAGTCCGGCTCACCGACGCTTTCAGCGCCCCAAACCCGCGACAGGATGGCATTGGTGCTGAGCACTTTGCCAACGTGACGAATCAGCAGCCGGAGCACCTCGAACTCCTTAGGGGTCAGATACACCACCCGCTTCCCAATCACCAACTCGTGGCGTCCGCAATCCAGCATGATCGAGTCAGTAGCAAAAATGAGATCGCTTTCCGTATCAGTCCGCTCCTTCGCCCGACGGAGGCAGGCCATAAGACGACCAATCAACTCTGAGCGGTCGAACGGCTTGACCAAATAATCATCTGCGCCCAAAGAGAGCCCCTTCACGATGTCCTCGAGAGTGCCCTTAGCCGTGAGAAAAATGATCGGTACCTCGGTCATCTCCCGCAACCGGCGACACACCTCGAATCCCCCCATATTGGGCATCATCACGTCCAGCAAAATAGCATCGGGTTGAGACTGATAGGCAGTACGCAGCCCAGAAAGCCCGTCCCGGGCCACAATAGTATCAAAACCCTCGGCACTGAGCATATGCCGTAGTATCTCTAGCTGACCAGCATCGTCGTCTATGGCAAGGACAGTAAAGCGCTGACGCATAAACCTTGGCCCCTCCAGTTCAATGGACAATAGCCATTTCTAGACTAGTTCACAATGTGGAATCAAAGCTCGACGCCCAAACTCCCAAGCCTGGCAACCCTCCCCTTGGGTATCGTGGACCCGTTTGCTCCAAATCCCGCCGCCAAGCCGCCGGACCTGACAATCCGGCGGGAATAGAACAGCACAAGCGGGAATTGATAGGCCAACAACACTCGACAGGACGACCATCCAAAGTCTGACAACAACTCGACTGGTATTATACTACAGAAAATCTACCCCTGCAACGCACGCGCCTAGCGCAGATATATCAGATGGGTGTGTTTCATTTCAGTAGAGACCCTAGACCTCGGAGGTCTCTGCCGAGCTCGTGCTCGCCCAAAACCGCTGATTTGGGCAGTTTTTGAGCCTGAAAACGCATTAAGGCAAAAGTAGCACATTAACAATCAGGGACAGCTGCAGACCAATCAGCGATTCGTTGCCGGAGTACACCATCTCGATGATGCCGCCAGCGGTATCGGCGGCGGAATTGCTCCTGGCATTGCTCGTAACGAGCGCGCTCGGCGGCATAATCCTCCCAACTGACCTGCGCCAGGCGCTTCTGTAGGTTGACGGGTGAATCTACATCCAATTGGATGGTCGCCCAAGCTCCCCGTCTCAGCAAAGGCTCGCGCAGTTGGCTGACGCCCAGTTGGCGTCTCAGTTGGCGCTTGACCTGACCGTAGAGGCTCTCTTGGTCGTTGTTCGTGGATGGTAGCCCAATGATGTCGTAGCAGTGGAAAAGGCCCGACCAATATCGCTCACTCAAGGCGAACAGGTCATCCCGGAACCGAGTCAGCCAAGGCGTCAGGTCGGGAGCGTCAGCCAGACGCCCCAGGTGGTGAGCCAATTGCCGAGCAACAGCGTCGCCGCCAGGCCCTGGCGCATCAGCGGTGGGCAGGTGAGCATCCAGAATGTCGCTGATACCATCGACCCACTCGAGGGCCTGGGAGACCTCCCCGAAGGCTGATTGGAAGACGGGCAGTGTTTGGCCCAACACGGCGTACCAATGGCGCAAGTGGGGATGTTCCCTTCGCACCAGGCAGCGTTCCAAGGCCTGACATATGGCGCGTAGATCCTCGAACACGAGGAGTCCCGACAGAACAATGGGGGCGCGGCCTGTTCTGGACAGCGCCAGTTGCAAGTCCAGCGCAAGGTCTCGGACAACCTCAGAGTGCGTAGGCGGCCGTTCCGAGTCTACCCGATCAGGCGCCTCGGTGAGAGCCAGTCCCGTCACCAGCTGAGGGAAAAAAAACCGACTCCTCCGAGTCTGATAGGACTTCCCCCATACTCTCGCGGATTTCCTGGCGAATCGTTTTCCGCATCTCGACCTTGAGCGACGAGTCGTACTCATAGATGGGACGGGTGGCGTGACCCAGATAGTGGGACTGGCACCATTGGTGCGGGATATCCGGCCATACCTCTTCCAGCGCCTTTCGAACGCACCCTTGCTTGTCACTCACCGTGGATAGAACGGGCAAGCCGAACTCTATCACCGGCTCCAGCAAAGTCTTGAGCGTCTCGTGATTCACCCGGGGTAGCCAGCCCACCACCAAGGTGCGTTCGATCTGCACCTCTCGCACCACCCAGAGCTGCTCTGACGCCCCCTCCGGCTCCAAGCCGTCCACGCTGATGATCATCCCCCCTCGTTCCTTGACCACCGCCTCCAACTGCTCTCTATCCAGGCGCTCAGCGCATCCCAGGAGCGCCTGATAGCGCTCGTACAGGTAGTCTACCTGACGCTCGCTGATTTGCACACCTTCGTTCTCCAAACAGGCGTGAATCTGTTGTCGGTTCAAGTGCTCTCGATCACGCCACCAGCCAACCTGGGCGATCACGTCCAAGCCGTAGGTGCACTCCGGCACGGTAACCATCTGAGCAGCCGCCGAACTGTAGGCCTGTCCCTGATATGCGCACTCGGGATTCACGCACTCTTTGGCCCGACTGGCGACATACACCACCCCGTCCATATGCTGAACCGTCTTGCGCCACTGGTAGTAGTCCTGTGGTTGTAGCGCTTCCCTGCAGTGCGGACAAATGCCGATCTCTGAATTGTAAATGTGCCGCGCTTGTACTTCCAGGTGCTTAGCCGTTCTAGCCACGAGTTGCTGACCTCCCTTGAACTGGTCTGCTGCTCATGATACCAGAATTTCATACTTGTGCCACTTTTGCCTCAATG
>Ga0180431_10000771_pt1 | contig 45563 bp, 47 predicted proteins | sample SS_ome_11_FD_132459 | JGI IMG/M metagenome (GOLD analysis project Ga0180431, IMG submission 132459) | Hypersaline lake sediment archaeal communities from the Salton Sea, California, USA - SS_1_MS_1 metaG | ecosystem: Environmental > Aquatic > Non-marine Saline and Alkaline > Hypersaline >... | reverse complement strand
TCCTCGCGGTTCATGGCCCTGTAGAAATATTTGATCGCCTCGTTGTACTGCTTGAGCTTCCTGTAGCAGTTGCCCGTATTGGTGAGTACCTTGACGTCATACTTCGATGATTCGAGAAGCCGGTGCCAGTAGGTGAGCGCCTCCTTGTAGTTTCTCTTCTCGAAATAGAGGTGTCCCAGGCCCGAGAGTGCATAGGGATTGGCGGGGTCTATTGCGAGGGCGGCCTTGTACCGTTCTATCGCCTCCCCGGTCTTCCCGGTTTTCCGGTACGTGTCCCCGAGCCTGGTGAGAACGGAGATATCGTACTCGTTACCGCTGCCTGCCAGGTAATCCTCCCAGATTTCGATCGCCCTGTCGAAATTGCGCATGCCCCGGTAGGTATCCGCGAGCCCGATAAAGGCGAACTTGTTGACCGGATCGCTCGCCAGTGCAAGCTCGTAGTATTCGATTGCGTTTTTGTAACTACGCTCTCCGCGGTACGAATCACCCATCCCGACAAGCGCGTATATGTTTTTCCTGTCCATCTCGAGTATCCTGCCGAACTCGCTTCTTGCTTCCCTGTAGTGCTTCTGTCTGAGACGTTTGTATCCCGACTTGGATATCTCGGGGATTCTGTGCCGCTCGTTCTGATCATGGTCCTTCTTTAATTTTTTCATCCCCACTTCCTCTCGTATCTTCCGCAAGCCATCTCTTTATCACCCCCGCCATACGCTCCGACACTTCCCGGATTCTTTTTTTATACTGCGCCTCCATATAATAGTGTAGCGCTTTAAGCGAATCTTTCATGTCGAAGTAGTAGTAATCGCCGACCCTTATCAGCCCGTCCTTGTACGCGGTGGTTACAAAAATACGCGCGGCCTTTTCTATTTGCCCGTTGTTGAAGAGCTCATTTCCCTTTCGTATGAGAACGAGTCTGTTGCGGGGAGACAGCGAATCCGTCATCACTTAAGTGTATCAGGGCCCCCGTATTTTTTCAACGCCGGCGGCCATGGGTAATTTGACTCTCCTGTAAGGAGATTATACCTTAAATGGGTTCGTAATGAAAAATATATTTCTCGACAGCGATTCCCTCGCCGGCGGCTGCGTGATCGTCAAGGGCGACGACTATCATTACCTCAGAAATGTCCGCCGTATCGAAGCGGGCGACCTTTTCCATGCGGTTATATCATCCAGACGTTATACCCTCATGGTTTCGCGAATGGAAGAGGGGAGAATCGTCTGCTCCATAAAAGATGAACGCGGTATTCGCCCGGTGACGGAGATCGGCCTGTACGTGTACCAGGGACTGCTGAAGGGGAAGAAAATGGACCTGCTCACAGCCAGGCTCAGCGAGCTCGGTGTTTTAAATCTCGTGCCTCTCCTGACGGAGCGTTCGGTACCGCCGGCAGCGGGTGAGTCCAGGGTGCAGCGGTGGCGCAAGCTCGCCCGGGAAGGAACCAAGGTAACCGGTCTCGAAACGGTAATGGATGTTTCCGAACCCGTGCCTGTGGAAACCGTGTATTCCCTGTTGAGTAATCGGTCCGGGTGCGGTATTATCCTGTTCAGCCGTGACGGGGAGCGGCTTAAAACCTTCCTGAATACGGCGGTCCGTCCGGAATCGTATCACCTCTTTTACGGGCCCGAAGGCGGATTTACTGAAGAGGAAGAAACGATGCTCAGAGACTTCGGGGCCCGCACCTGTTCTCTCGGCGCTTCCACCTACCGGGCGGAAACGGCGGCGCTCGTCGGTACCGGCTTTATACGGCTTTTCCACAACACAGAGGTGATAAGCGAATGAGACGTGAGAGAATACTCGGTATTCCATTCGACAATGTCGGCGTCGAGGAAGCCCTGCGGATTACGGAGGACCTGGTCCGTAAAAAAAAGGGCCGTACCATCGTTCACCTCTCGCTCCCGACGCTCATGATGGCGCGGAGGTCGACCTTCCTCAGAATATTTCTCGAGGAAGCGGACATCATCATTCCGACGGGCAAGCTCATACACTGGGGAGCCCGCGTACTGAAGAGGCCCGTACTCGAACGGATAGATCCGTCCAGTTTTATCAAGATGCTCTTCGCGCAATCGGTCGAGCTGAATAAATCCGTCTATCTCCTGGGGGGCCGTGAGGGCGTCATCGAGAAGGTCCATGTGAACCTGAAGCGGGAGATTCCGCGTCTCTTCGTCATCGGGAAGTGCAGGGGCAATTATCCCAAACACCTCCACGACAACGTTGTCAAGGCAATAGGAAAGGCATCTCCCGATTATCTCTTCATCGGTCTGGGATCGCCCCTCGAGGAGCAGTACGTGGAAAGAAACAGGGAAAAGTTGAACGCCGGGATAACGGTTCTGATCGGCGGCCTGTTCGATATATTCGCGGGAAGCGGCAAGAGGTCCATTTCACCGAGTAAGTTCCACGGGGGTGAGGGGTACGGGAGGGAGATACAGCATCGCGGCGGTTTCAAGAAAATATGGCGGGTTCCCGTTTTCATCATTCTCGTTTTTTTCGAAAGGATTTTCTGGCGTCGCTGACCGGGGGGCCCGGGTGCGGCGTTTCACCTCGTCTGCCTATGAAGCATAACGTTATCATACTGATTAAGGATCGTGAACCCGGCCTGCTGGAGATCGTACAGGGACGCGCGAAGTCGCTCGTACCTGTTTCCGGCGGGAGGAGGATAATCGATTATTACCTGATGCCCTTTCTCACGGCCGGCGGAGAGATAACCGTGCTCGCGGGCAAAAACGGCACGGGGATCAAGGATTATATTGTTTATTCCTACAGCTCGGGTACAATCAAAGTACTGGAGAAGGAGCCGCTCGAGGGTCTGCTGGATGCTGTCGGAGGCGGGGAAGGGACCTTCGTTGTTCACGCGGACGGGCTGCTCCGCATGGAGTATGGAGAGCTCGAATCGCGTATGGAGGCATTCACGGGGAGGTGTTGCGGACTTCTCGTGAACGGTGCCCTTCCGATCGGTTATTTTATCCGTGAAGCCGGTATTCTCAGAGACATTCATCCGGGCGAGGGCGTGGACGGACTGTGGGAAGGGATCGTTCAAACACTCGGACCGGAAAATGAAACGATTTCCCTGCCATTCGGATTTATCGGCCTTCGCACGGTCGTGGAATACTACAGGGCCCATTTCGATGTGCTGAGAAAAACCCCGGTCGAGTGGCATGCTCCCTTTACGAGCGGCGAGGGCGGGGAGGAAGCGGTATCGCGTATCGCGCCGGAGGGGTACGTGAAGTCCTCTCTGATCGGGCATTCGTGTTCCGTCAACGGGGTTGTAGACAACTCGATCATCTTCTCGAACGTGCGTGTCGGGAGGGGCGCGCGGGTGACGAATTCGATCGTAATGTCGCATAACTACATAGGCGATGATGCCGTCATTCAGAACGCGATCGTCTGTGACTCCGCGGAGCTCTTTAACAGGGTTTCACCGAATATCGGGGAGGGGTCCAGGATAGGGGAGGACGACCGGTCGGGCGCCAACGTTCGATGGCCGGATTGGCTGCATGACGGTATCACTCTCATCGGAAGGAACGTGGATATACCGAAGGGTTTCAGGGTGCACAGGAACTGTTATATACAGTCGGGAACGGACAGGGCCGCGCTCAGGGAAAAGGGGGACATGCCCGCCGGAGATTCCGCTTTTTTTTCTATTTGATATGACCTCCGGGTCGGAGTTAATAATCGGGATAACCGGAATGATGTGAACGAATTTTCTCCATTTTCAGGGAATGGCCGTATGAAAAAAGGACCGGGAACAGACATATGATACGTTTCAACAAACCGACCATTGAAAAAAAAGACCTTGAATCCGTGCTGTACTGCATGATCGGTGACGATCTGATGCCGGGGGACCACCTCAAGTCCTTCACTAGAATGCTTTCACAGCAGCTCGGTCTCTCCTCGGTCGGGGTTTTCAGTAACTATTGCGGCTGCTTTGAGACCGTTTTTTCCCTGATCGACGCGGGTCCCGGGGACGAAGTCATCATCCCGAGCTACGCGCGGTTCAGGATTTATCACTGTATAGTAAAGTCGGGTTTGAAGCCCGTTCCCGTCGACCTCGAGGAAGACGCGCTTCTTCCTTCGGTCGACGATATCACTCATAAAAGAACGGACCGTACGAAGTGTATCGTGATTCCTCAGATGTTCGGGATTCCCGGCGACCTGGAGCCCTATCTGGAGCTCGGTCTGCCCGTTATCGAGGACCTTGACGGATCCCTCGATTCCCGTATCGGGGAAAAGCGTATCGGAAGCTTCGGTAACTTCGTTACCATGCACTTCCACGACGATTCGATCATCACCACGGGCGCGGGCGGCATGGTCGCATCCAGGGACAGGCGGTTGGGCGTTTACCTGCGAACGTTGCGTGAAGAGGAGACCTGCTGCGATTATCTTATGAGTGATTTCAACGCCTCACTGGGCCTTTCTCAGATGAAAAAACTTGGAAAAACGCTTGAGAAGAGGAGATCGATCGGAAGGTTTTTCGACGAGGCCGTTATGGGGTCGTCATGCACCCTGCCGGGTGTTCGACAGGATCTCGACCTCGATTATTCCAGTTACCCGGTCATGACGGATACGCCGTTCGAGGACTGTGTCAGGTTTTTCAAGAAATATGATATTCCCGTGCGCAGGGGGATACGAAACCCCCTTCACCGGATCGCCGGCCTGGACGGCACCGATTTCAAACATACCGAGGAAACGGACCGGAGGATGGTGGCGCTGCCCGTTTATCCGACACTGTCCGGGGAGCATGTAAATAACATCGCAAAGGGAATACGAGCCGTGTTGTAACCCGGTTGGCTAAAGGTGTTATCTAACGGCGTTATCCAACCGCGTTTGCTGCAATAAAAACGGCGGGACGGTTGTTCAACTGGTGTGAGAGCGGCGGGAAGAAGGTGAAGCTGACGTGAAAAGAGTCGGGATCGTCCTGAGGGACGGGAGCGGAAGGCCGGCCAAAGCCGCCGGTCTGCTCATTAAGCATCTTCAGAAGAGATCGGTGGAGCATATCATTATCCATTCAGGGGATGAGGAGATCGATCCCGAAAAGCGCGCGAAGCGCGCGCTGATACCGGAATGTGACGTCGCCTTTGCGTTCGGCGGAGACGGAACGCTTCTCTTTACCTCGAGGGTTTTTTCACGATACGGAATACCCATCGTGGGCATAAACCTCGGCGGGCTCGGGTTTATCACGGAATTCCGGGAGGAGGAGGTCATCGAATGCGTCGAGTGCTTCTTCCGCGGTTCCTTTTCCACGGAAAAACGGATGATGGTGGATGTCCGGATAGAGAGAAACGGCACCGAGATGTTCGCCGAACACGGTCTCAACGATATGGTTATCAGCACGGGCGGTATTTCGAGGCTCATCGAAATGGAGATCAGGAGCGGCGACACCCTGATCGGGACCTATCGTGCCGACGGGATCATCGTGGCGACCCCCACGGGATCCACCGCCTATTCGCTTTCGGCGGGCGGACCCATACTCGATCCGACCATGAAGGCGTTCCTCATCTGCCCCATCTGCTCGCATTCGCTCGGGGCCCGTCCTCTCGTTCTCCCGTCCAGGGACAACGTAACCCTTTACGTGCTCTCTAAAAAAAGACCCGCGGTCGTGACGGTCGACGGCCAGATCGCATTCGATCTCATCGACGGGGACCTCGTGCGGGTGAGACGTTCGAAGATCGTCACGAAACTCGTTTCGCTGAACAAGAGGAGCTTTTACGATATCGCGCGCGAGAAGCTCTCATGGAAAGGATAGCGGGGCAGGCGGAGAAGCAAACGGATGCTGAAAGAACTTTACATTAAAAACTACGCGCTCATTGACGAGATGACCGTCCGTTTCAGCCGCGAGCTCACCGTTCTTTCAGGGGAAACGGGGGCCGGTAAGTCCATCATCGTGGGCGCGCTCGGGCTCGTGCTCGGTGAAAAGGCAAAGACCTCGCTTATCCGCGCTGGAATGGATACCTGCACCGTCGAGGGCCGTTTCTCGGTTCCCGGTTTCCACCCCTCCGCCGATCTGATCGAACGTATGGGGATAGAAGCCGAGAACGGAGGGCGTGAGGTCGATATCGTCATCAGACGGGTCATCACCGCGTCAGGCACCTCAAAGAGCTATATAAACGGCCTGCAGGTCACGGTTCGGGACCTGCAGAACGTGACCGGGCTGCTCATAGACATACACGGTCAGCATGAGCATCAATCGCTCCTGCAGGTCAGAAACCACCTCTCACTCCTTGACAGGTACGGCAAACTGCACAATGACCTCGCCCTCTATGCGGAGAGCTACGGACGGCTTCAGGAACTGAGAAAAACGCTGCGTGAGAGTATCATCGACGAGCGGGAGCGAACGCGGAGAATTGAGATACTCAGGTACTCGGCGGATGAAATCGCCAGGGTGAACCCGGCCGAGGGTGAGGAAAAAGACCTGGAGGAGGAGTACAAGGTTCTTCGCCATTACGAGGAGCTCGTGGGTGCTGTCCGTGATTCCTGTGAATGGCTGCAGCAGGATGAAGGCTCCGCATATGCCCTTCTCGCACGTTCCGTGGAGAGGCTGGGACGGGTCAGGGAGTTTTCGAGCGAGATAGACGGTGTGCTGGCCGAGCTCGAGGCGGCGGCGGTTACGGTGAATGACGGGGCGCGCAGCCTCATGAATTTCGTGGAATCCGTCGAATACGAACCCGGCCGCATCGATGCCATTCAGAGCCGGATCGAACAGATAAAGAATCTCAAGAAGAAATACGGGGATACCATAGAAGAGGTGCTCGGGTACCGGGAGAAGTGCATTCAGGAGCTCGAGGGGCTCGAAACCCACGATCAACGGATACGGGAGCTCGAGGAAAAGATCGAGGAGGAGAGGCGAAATGCCTGCAGGCTCGCGCTCGCGCTTTCCGCGCAGAGAAGAATCGCGGCGCAAACGCTCATGGAGGGGGTGATGACCGAGCTGCGGTTCCTGAGCCTCGACAAGTCCCGATTCCAGGTCGGTATTTCATACCGGGAGAACCCCGAGGGCGAGATCGAGATTGACTCCAAACGGTACGAGCTTTCTTCCACGGGCATGGATCACGTCGAGTTCATGATCACGACAAATCCCGGAGAGCCGCTCAGGCAGCTCAGGAACGTCGCGTCGGGTGGGGAGCTCTCGAGGATCATGCTCGCAATAAAGACCGTTCTGGGACAGGCCGATCCCATTCTCACCTTCGTTTTCGACGAGATCGATGCCGGCATCGGGGGCAGGGTCGCATGGGCGGTCGGTGAACGTCTGAAGGGTATCTCGCTCTTCAAACAGATTCTCTGTATCACCCATCAGGCCCAGATAGCTTCAAAGGGTAAGATGAATGTACGCGTCTCCAAGGAAAGCGTCGCCAGGGAGAATAGCGAGGAACGTACGGTTACGCGCGTCGCCGAGCTCGACGGCCCGGACCGGGTGGAGGAGATAGCCCGCATGATAAGCGGTAAAAAAATCAGCGATGCGGCACTGAAGCAGGCGCGCGAGATGATCGGAGAGAAGTGAAGCAGTGCTGGTATGCGCCGAACGGGTTTTTCGGACAAAACGTCGGGAATTCCCCTAGAGGCTGCCTTTTAAGTCAGACTTCGAAAGTTGCTTCCGAAGGACGCCTTCTCTTTCAATTTGTATAATTGCCGTTTCTGGGCTATAATCAAAGGTGTGGGCCGGTATTACCAGAGATCGGGAGGCAGTGTGAGAAAGATAACGATAGGTGCGGTCATTTTATTTTTCATTTCAGTTTCACTTTTCGCGGAGATCTCGATGACCGAGGTCTACAAAAATATAGAAAAGGCGTCCGAAACCAATACGCCCGGGTCCTACACGGTCCGTGTGGACAATGACAGTTTCAATGAGGCGCTCAGCGACCTGCCCGAAGAAATACTCACCGGCAAGGGAGCGCCCGCGGTCGTGGTTGCGTTTAAAAAGGGAGAGGGCGTGAGCATCATCATAGAAAATATAAAGGCAGAATACGCCTCCCTCTTCTCTATCTATGAGGAATATCTGCGGTTCTCCGGCATATCCAAGGTGCAGAATCCGATCGAGCTCGCTGAGGTCATCGAGGCGGATGCGATCAGGATTTACCGCGAGGACGGTTCAAACATCATCCTTCAGGCATGGGACCCCGATCACAAGGACAATAGAGAGACATACGCCCTCTTCACACTGGACCGGAAGAAATGGGTCATAAGGGAGGCGGTTTACTATCTCGACGGGAGCGCGTACGTTCGGGTCAGCAATGAGTACGCTTCTTACGGTTCGTACTACATGCCGTCCAGGATTTCACTGACGAACCTGGTTGAAAATACGAGCGACGTTTTCGTGTTCGAAGATTATCTCTTCAAGTGATACCACCCGTTTAAGTGCTGCGGAGTATGGCTGCCGTATAAACGGACGTGCCCCGTCACTGCGGAGAAAGGGGACGAGTGAATGGATATTCCCGATCCTTCCTCCTATTCCGTACCGGCCGAATACGTACACGGAATGGGTGTGGCCGGGCCCGAGACCGAACCGCCCGACGAGGTCGTGACGGAGCCCCCGAATCCCCCGCCGGAAGAGGTTCCTCCTCCCCATGAGCGGACGGAAACGGCGGGTGTGGAGCCGGCGCCCGGAGAACATACCGGTGCGGTGACAAGGGAAAGAGGCGCTTATACCGAGGAGGGTGTAGGCTCCAATGTTGATGTCGAAGCTTAGCCTTTTGGATGGGTGCTATGGCAGATAAGCAGATGAAGCTCAAATTCAACGAGGAAGTGTCCTCCCTCAAAAAGAAGATCGAGGAAGTTCGCCGGAAGATCGGCGTGCTTGAATCCGAGACGGGTGGTGCCGAGGTACACGTAAGCCGGCTGAGCATGGCCTCCCTCTACGTGGACCTGGTATCCATATACTGCGCCATGACGGACCTGAGCCTCAACCTGCTGGGATTCAAGAACGAATCCTACCTCGACACGGGACGCAAGAGCATTTACCACGCCCTGATCATGCTGGAGAAGATGGTTACGAACAGTGTCGACATGTCGCTTACCGAGAATTCCGAAATTTTGGAAGAGCTCGCCTCCTTTTCGGACGCGGATAAACTGAAGCTCATTCGAAAGATCGGGTACACGATTTCACTCCTGGAAGACAAGTACGGATCGAACTCGAAGTGGAAGTGGAGCTTCGTCGAGCTGGAGGGGAGGTATGCCGTTGTTTCGAAGAACCTGTTCGATTTCAGGAACTATCAGGAAAAGAACGATCCCCGTGAGGAAGGTTTCGACGAGCGCAACGATTATCTCTTCCTTGTCAAGGAGCTGCTGGACAAGGCGAGCAGGCGGTACCGGGAGAAGTATGAGCTTACGACCCATTCAATGGAAGATATGAAAAAAGCCATCGAGTATCTCAGGGCTCTGAAACGGATACACATACTGTTCAGGGAGAACAGTGACGTTCAGAGTGTTTCCAAGCGCATAGAGCTCTGGTCCCATAAGCTCGAAGCGGACATGAAAGCCCACGAAAAACAGATGAAGATGAAGAAAAGAAGCTCCCTCCAGAAGTTCTCCCAGACCCAATCCGGGAAATGAGAGTGCCGCAGTAAACCCCGCTCCGTGGAACGTGTAAAATCCGGCGGCCGTGAAACAGTCATAGTTGCTGTTACCCCCTGTAATGAAAATAATTCCCTGTAGGTGAAACAAAAGGCGTTTATTGAGGGTTTAAAAAAGGTAAACGTTTATTATTTTTTCCTTGACAGAATTATATAAGATAGTACAATATTGAATGTTTTTACTTATAAAAATCTTTCATTATTATATTAATTGGTCTAAAAAGCCGTTCATGCCCGCGGTAAACGGGGCCGCGGCCGCTGTGGCGGGGCACCGGACGCGGAGGGCACGGAATAGACGATAAGAGCTCAGCCGATGGGGCTCGGTGAAATGATGAGGTGCGTATGGGGGGCAGTTACAGAGAGGAACTGAAAAACACTCTTCTCGAGAGAGAGCTTGACAGGATGCTTACGATAACGGAAGCCTCCGTTCTGCTCGGCGTGAGCTGCGCCTCTCTCAGGCGCTATTCGAATGAGGGCAAGATTAAGGCTTACAGGGTGGGTACCGGCAGGCACCGGCGGTTTCGGAAGAGGGACGTGCTGGAATACCTGGAGAAGAACAGTGGGTTTTAAGGCTCGTTCTCTTGGCTGTGCTCTTATCATCGTATCCGCCGTATTACTGGCCCCGGGCTGCGGATATTACGGGGAAAGAAGGGCCATTAACAAGGGGAAGAAGATGCTGTCTCAAAAAGAAAAAAAGGTTGAAGAGCTTGAAGAGCTCAGGGGAAGCTTGAAAAGAATCGTGGATATGAAACTGCAGTCCGCATCACTCCTCGAGTCCGTCAATCGCCTGTTGGGGAGAAAGTACATGGAGAGCGGCAATTATCATCTCGCCGAGGAAGTCCTGCTCGAAGCCGAATACCTGCTGCCCCATAACGGATTCATCAAGAAGGATATCGGGGAATGCTACTACTTTCTCGGAATATCGACGGTCGAGCATGAAAAGAAGGCACGGTACTTCGATGATTCCCGCAGCTACTATACAAAGGCGCTCGATCTCGAACCCGACATGCTGGAGGCGAAGTACGGGCTCGGCATTCTGCTCTTTTTCGGGTATGAAGACGTCTTCGACGCCATAGATATAATGAAGGAAATACTCGAGGAAGAGCCCGGCCATGTGGAGGCGCATTTCGCTCTCGGGCGTTTCTACTATGAAATCGACGAGCTTGGAAAGGCGCTCGGTGAGTATATCGAACTGACGAAGATACTGCAGAAGGGTTCATCGAAGAGAAAGAAGGCTGATGAAAATATCCTGAAAATAAACAGGGAGCTGGGAGCGGATGACTAGCGAAAGGGCTGCGGAGTGTCTGGCTTTCAATATGGTGACGAACTGCACGCCTCTGCAGAAAATGTCTCTCTGCCGAAAGCTCGGGAGCGTTTCGAATATCCTGGAGCGCCGGAAAGAGGCTGAGGGAATCCTGGGCAAGGATTTCAGGATAAACGGGAAGCCCGTCTCGTCGGACAGCCTGGAGCACCGGGGTATGGAGGAGCTCGCTCTGTGCCGGGAGAGGGGTATACGGGTTCTGACAATCGACTCGGATGAATATCCGCCCAGGCTGCGCACGGTGGAGGACCCGCCGCTCGTCCTCTACGTGAGAGGCAGGGCCGAGCTTCTGTATGCCGAGTATCCGGTCGCTGTGGTGGGAGCACGCAAGGCTTCGAACATGAGTATCAATATGGCGTATGTTATCGCGCGTGACCTTGGCGAGCTGGGAGTTACGGTAGTAAGCGGGCTTGCCGCGGGTATCGACTACTATGCGCACAAGGGCGCGCTTGACAGCGGCGGAAATACCGTGGCGGTGCTCGGAAACGGTATTGACGTCGTGTATCCGGGCTCCAACGCCGACCTGTATGAGCGGGTTATACGGGAGGGGGCGCTCGTTTCGGAATTTCCCCTCGGCACGGGACCGCTCAAGTACAACTTTCCCCGGAGGAACCGGGTTATAAGCGGGCTGTCCCTGGGCACGGTCGTGGTGGAGGCTTCCTCCAGGTCGGGTGCCCTCATAACCGCTTCCTACGCGGTTGATGAAGGCCGTGAGGTAATGGCGCTGCCGGGAAGGGCAGGGTCCGAACCGTTCGCGGGCAACAACAGCCTTATAAGAGAGGGTGCCCATCTCGTGGAAAGCGCGTGCGATGTCCTCCGGATTCTCGGTCTGGAGTGTGAAGGGCGGGCTGAAGACAAAAAACTCCCCTTTTCACCGCTGGAGTGTAATATTCTACGTGTTATCGGTGATGAGAGAGTAAGTATTGAGGATATTGAGCGGTTTCTCGACGATCCTCTGCCGAAAATCACCTCCGCTCTCGCTCTGCTGGAGCTTCGGGGAGCGGTCATGCAATATCCCGGTAAAATTTTTATGAGAGTTTATAACAATGGCAACCAGTAAAGCGCTCGTTATTGTGGAATCGCCGACCAAAGCGAAAACCATAGAGAAATATCTCGGGGACGGGTTTACCGTGCGTTCCTCGATGGGCCATCTCATCGACCTGCCGAAGTCGAGGATTGCAGTGGATGTGGAGAATGATTTCAGGCCCGACTACATAACCATACGCGGAAAGGGCAAGCTGCTGAATGAGCTGAAGCGGGAGGCCGCCAGAAGCGATAAAATTTATCTCGCCGCCGACTCGGACCGCGAGGGTGAGGCCATATCCTTCCATATCATGAACGCGATGCGAAAGGCCCGGCCCGAGGTCGACATCAAGAGGGTCGTGTTCAACGAAATAACCGCGCGGGCCATCAGGAAATCGATCGCCGAGCCCCGCGATATCGATATGTCGCTGGTAAACGCGCAGAAGGCCCGGCGCATACTCGACCGTCTCGTGGGATACAGCCTTTCACCGCTTTTGTGGGAAAAGATCAAGAAGGGGCTTTCGGCCGGAAGAGTGCAGTCCGTGGTGCTCAGGGTCATCTGCGAACGGGAGAAGACGATAGAAGACTTCAACTCGGTCGAATTCTGGACCATTGACGCAGATTTCAGGAAGGATCGAAAGACGTTCAGCGCCCGTCTCGTACAGTACGACGGGAAGAAGGCCGATATCGGGTCCGAGGAAGAGGCGGATAAAATCCTGGAGCACGTCAGGGGCCGTGATTTCATTGTTCATGAAGTGGAGGAGAAGGAGCGCAGAAGAAAGTCGACCGCTCCCTTTACCACGAGCAAGATGCAGCAGACCGCGGGATCGCGATTCGGTTTTCAGGCGCGTAAAACCATGATGATAGCACAGCAGCTCTATGAAGGGATCAACCTCGAAGAGGGTCCCGTCGGACTCATTACCTACATGCGTACGGATTCAACCCGTGTCGCCGATGAGGCGCTCCAGGAGGTACGCGGGTTCATCGGGGAACAGTACACGGAAAAGTACCTGCCCGAGAAGCCGAACGTTTTCAAGAAAAAGGGCGGCACCCAGGATGCGCACGAGGCAATCAGGCCCACCTCGGTCTACCGGACGCCGGAACTGATGAAGTCTTTCCTCTCGAGGGACCAGTACAGGCTCTATACCCTCATATGGGAGCAGTTTGTCGCCTCCCAGATGCGGGAGGCCGTATTCAAACAGATAAGGGCCGATATCAAGGCGGGTAAAGCGCTTTTTCGCGCGACGGGAAGCAAGGTATTGTTCAACGGCTTCATGAAGGTATTGAAAAACGGTAAAAACGGGAACGCGAAACCGCTTCCCCCGCTTTCCGCCGGCGAGAAGATCGATCCCGAGAAGATCGAGAAGGAGGTACACTTCACCGAGCCTCCGCCGCGCTTCACGGATGCGACCATCGTGAAGTTTCTCGAGGAATCGGGAATCGGCAGGCCCAGCACCTATGCGCCGATCATCAGCACGCTCATTTCGAGGTACTACGTGGTCAGGAACAAGCGCCAGTTCGTGCCGACCTTTCTCGGAAGGCTCGTGAACGACCTGCTCGTGCAGTACTTCAGCGACCTGCTCCAGGTGGAGTTTACCTCGAACATGGAGGGTCGTCTGGACGCTGTTGCGGAAAATAAGCTGAACTGGGTACATCTCCTGCGGGATTTCTACGAGCCCTTCAGGAATTCGGTCGAGGATGCCCGCGAGCGGCTCGTTTCCTACAAGGGGATTACGGACGTAGAAACGGATTATGTGTGCGACAAGTGCGGCAGGAAGATGGTGAAAAAACTCGGCAAGTACGGTTTCTTTCTCGCCTGTTCCGGGTTCCCCGAGTGCAGAAACACCCTGTCCTTTCCCTACGGCAAGTGTCCGAGGGAGGGGTGCGACGGGTTTATCATTGAACGCAAGACAAAGAAACGCAGGACTTTTTACGGCTGTTCGCACTACCCCGACTGCGATTTCATGATATGGGACAAGCCCCTGGAGGAGCCCTGTCCCTCGTGCGGGAGTATACTCGTTCTGAAGGAAAAGGACGGGGTCAGGCACAAGGTATGCCTGCGTGAGAGCTGCGGCTACGAGGCTCCGGTGGATGAGGAGAAAAAAGACGGGGTTCTGGTCTGAAAAGCGAGGCGCGCGAAACGCGCGAGGCAAGCGATGGATAGGGAAGAGACGAAGATCATGTGTAAGGTTTTCTTAGACCACCTGAGCGGGTTCAGGGACTATCTGGGTTTTCTGAACCGCTCGGATAAGACGATAGAGGCATACGTGAATGATGTCGTTCTTTTCCTTAATTATGTAACAGCGGCCTTCGGGGTTCAGAATCCCGGTGAGGTGAAGAGGGATATGCTGCGGGATTTCATGTCTGAAGAGCTCGCGAGGGGCATATCGAAAAAATCTCTCATGCGGAGGGTCTCGGGGATCAAGGGATTTTTCAGATATCTCGTCGAAAAGGACGTAATCGAGGATACGGATATTTTAACCGTGGATACGCCGAGGGACGGGACGAGGCTGCCGAAAACGGCCGCGCGGGAGGACGTCATCGCCCTTATAGAGGGGATCGGGAAACTCGATAAGGCCGAACCCGAACCGCTCGGCCTTAGGAACCGCGCGATTGTCGCTTTCCTCTACGGAACCGGCGCCCGTGTGAGCGAGCTCGTCGGGCTTGACAGGCACGATATCGATTACCGGACCACGCTCGTGAAGCTCAGGGGCAAGGGGGGCAGGGACCGTATCGTTCCGGCCGGAGAGTATACGCTCGCCCGTGTTAGGGAATGGCTCGACGCACGTGGAGGGGGTGCCGAGCCCGTGTTTACCTCCATGAAGGGAAGGCGGCTCAGCACGAGGCACATAAGGAACATACTGGAGCGGTCCCTCAGGGAGGCCGCTCTTCATCTCCCGCTTTCACCCCATGCGCTTCGCCACTCGTTTGCGACGCACATGCTTGAAAACGGGGCGAACATAAGGGCCGTGCAGGAGCTGCTCGGCCACAGGAGCCTGTCGACGACGCAGGTTTACACGCATATCACGAAGGAGCGGCTCATGGCGCTCTACAAGCAGTACCATCCGCATGCCCGGTAGGAGGGAATAAATGAGGGGAACGACAGTACTGGCCATTCTCGGAAAAGACGGCGTCGCCATGGGCGGAGACGGCCAGGTGACGATGGGCGAGACCGTGATCAAGGGAAATGCGGTGAAGGTACGACGGATGTACGAGGGAAAGGTGCTTGCCGGGTTTGCCGGATCCACCGCGGACGCGTTCGCGCTCTTTGAAAAGTTCGAGGCCAAGCTGAGTGAGTTCAGCGGCGATCTCGCGAGGGCGGCCGTTGAGCTGGCAAAGGAGTGGAGGACGGACAGGATACTGCGGCGGCTCGAAGCGCTTCTCATCGTCGCCGATAAATCGAGCATGTTCCTCATCTCGGGTACGGGCGACGTTATTAAACCCGAGGAAGACGGAATACTCGCCATCGGTTCGGGAGGACAGTACGCGACTGCCGCGGCCAGGGCCTTTGTCAAATCGGGCGTGAAGATGTCGTCCAGGGAGATCGTAAGCGAGTCCATGAAGATCGCATCCGCCATATGTATTTATACCAATGCAAACATTGTCGTTGAGGAGATTTCATGAAGAATGAAAATGAGCTGACGCCGGCCCAGATCGTGGCAGAGCTCGATAAATATATCATCGGGCAGGAGAAGGCGAAGAAGTCCGTGGCCATAGCTCTGCGCAACCGGTTCAGGCGAAAGAACCTGCCCGAGGACCTGCGGGACGAGGTGGCGCCCAAGAACATCATCATGATAGGACCCACGGGAGTGGGAAAGACCGAGATCGCGCGGCGTCTGTCGAATATCAGCGGGGCACCCTTTATAAAGGTCGAAGCGACGAAGTACACGGAGGTCGGGTATGTGGGCCGCGACGTTGAAAGCATGGTGCGCGACCTGACCAATATCGCCGTTCACAATATCAAGAAGGAGATGAGCGAGGAAGTCGAGGAGACTGCCCGTGAGCGGGCTGAAGAGGACGTGCTCGACCTGCTCCTGCCTCCCGTATCACAGCCGCGGAAGGCACAGATCGAGGCCGGGGAAACGGGGGCGGCGGACGAAAAGAGGGAATCGACGCGCGAGAAGTTCAGGCAGATGCTGAAGCGCGGCGATCTTGATGAAAAACTGGTTGAGGTCGAGGTGAAGCAGCCCAAGACCCAGGTGCTCGGCATGTTCGCCGGAATGGGGCTCGAGGACATGGATTCGAACCTCTCGAACATGTTCAGCAACATATTCCCGGAAAAAAAGAAGCGCAAGAAGGTCAAGGTGGGCGAGGCCCGCAAGATACTCGAGGAGGAGGAGAAGGACAAGCTCATCGACATGGACAAGGCGGTGAAAGACGCCATTGACCGTGTTGAGCAGACCGGCATCATCTTCCTGGACGAGATCGACAAGGTGGCGCAGAAGGGTTCGACCCAAGGGCCGGACGTCTCCCGCGAAGGGGTCCAGAGGGACATCCTCCCCATTGTCGAGGGTTCGACCGTAACCACGAAATACGGAGCGGTGAGGACGCATCACATCCTCTTTATCGCGGCGGGCGCTTTCCACATGAGCAAACCATCGGACCTCATACCGGAACTGCAGGGGAGGTTTCCCATCAGGGTGGAGCTTAACAGTCTCTCCACCGACGACCTCGAAAAGATACTCCAGCAGCCGAAGAACGCGCTCATCAAGCAGTACTCGGCGCTTCTCGAAACCGAGGGCGTGAACCTCGATTTCAAACCGGAGGCCATAAAGGAGATCGCGGGTATCGCCACGTTCGTCAATTCACAAACCGAGAACATCGGCGCACGGAGGCTGTACACGATTATGGAGCTCCTGCTCGAAGACGTGTCCTTTTCCGCTCCCGAGCTGAAGGACCAGACCATACCGATAACCGTGGATTACGTGAAATCCAAGCTGAAGGACGTTCTCGAGAACAAGGACCTCTCGAAATACATCCTCTAGCCTTGGGCCCGGGGCCCGGGGTTTTTAGGTTCCGGTATTAAGGAAACCGATTTAAGGCCGAAGAATTATACAAAGAAGAGAACCAATTCTCCGGTGTGAGGACGCTATGTTTCTGGATTCCGGTTTTATGCAGACGCAGGACATACTGCAGAGGTCGATGTCGGCGTCGATCGTGCGGCAGGAGGTTATTGCCGACAACGTGGCAAACGCGGATACTCCTCACTTCAAGAGGAGGGAGGTCGCATTCGAGAGCGAGCTGACCCGCGCACTCTCTCCACGCGAGGATCGGATGGAGGCGGCGTTGACCCACAAAAGGCATATCCCGTTCAATCGGGCGAAGGATTACCGGGAGGTGAAGCCCGTCGTTTATCTCGACTATACCACTTCTTACAGAAACGACGGAAACAACGTGGACATTGAAAAAGAGATGGTCGACGCACGGGAAAACGGGCTGCGGTACACGGCGCTGGCCCAGCGGGTGAGTGATAATTTTCAGCTTTTGAATATCGTGATGCGATAAGGAGCGTACATGGGACTTTTTTCGAGCATGAACATCTCCTCCACGGGCCTCACGGCACAGAGGCTGAGGATGGATGTGATCGCCAACAATATAGCCAATGCGACCACAACGAGAGGTACGGACGGAGAGGCTTTTAGGCGGAGGCGGGTAATCCTGCGGCCGAGGAACGACGAGCTTGAGTTCCGGACGAGGTTCCTCCCCCAGCCGCTCTGGAAGGGAATGGGCGAGGGCGTGCGCGTGATCAAGGTGGAGGAGGACAACTCTCCCCTCAGGCTGGTGTACGATCCCGATCATCCCGATGCCCTGAAATCAGGACCGAAAAAGGGATACGTGGAGTACCCGAATGTGAATACCGTCACCGAGATGGTCGACATGATATCCGCGAGCAGGGCCTATGAGGCGAACGTGACGGTCGTCCAGAACGCGGCGCAGATGTTCATGAAGGGCCTTGATATAGGAAGGGCCTAGTAAATAGAATGATTTTGTGAAGAGAGGGCCGAAGAGGAGGTTCGTATGGAGCCCATAGCAGCGGGAGGGGATCAAGTCAGGCTCCTTGCCACACACAGCGCGCATTTCGGATATACCAAAACCGATGGTAAAGCGGGTGTGTCCGGCCCGGGGACCTCGTTCGGCGAGACCCTGAAAAATGCACTCTACCGGGTGAACGATCTTCAGCAGGATTCCGAGCACATGACCAGGGCGCTCGCAGTTCAGCCGGATTCCGTTGATATCCACGATGTAACCATTGCTGCAGAGAAGGCGAGACTGTCACTCGTATTTACGAAGTCCGTCGTCGATAAGGTAACCCAGGCGTACCGAGAGATTATCAATATGCGATAGCCGCACGCCTTTCACTAGCCTTGGGAGGGGACTATGGAAGCGTTTTTAAAGAAATTCATAGAGAGCTTCAAAAACATACTGTCCAGGCTCAACCAGACCCAGAAGATGGTCCTCATCGGCATCGGGGCCCTCGTCATCGTCGGTTTCATCTTTCTCATCTCATTCTCCTCAAAGCAGACCGAGGCCTACCTCTTTCGTTCCCCGATCGAGCAGAACGACTACACCCGTATCACGAACAAGCTCATCGAATGGAACGTGGATTTCAAGGAACGGGACGACCAGTTTATCATCGTCAGGGACGAGGACACATCGGCCTATCTGCGGATGAAGCTCGGGCAGGCGGGCCTGCTTCCGAGCAACCTCAAGGGGTGGGAGCTCTTCGATACGCAGTCCTGGACGACGACCGACTTCGAGCGCGACATAACGAAGCGAAGGGCCATCATAGGCGAGATAACGAGGCACATACGGCTGCTCGAGGATATCGAGGACGTGAGCATACAGGTGACCATGCCTGAGACGGAGCTCTACCTCGACAACGAAGCCCCCTACACGGCTTCGGTTATAATAACGCCTTCGCCCTACTCGGATATTCTGACCAATAAGAAGAAGATCAAGGGGATCATCGATCTCGTGGCGTTCGGCGTCGACCGTCTTCAGCCCGAGAACGTGGTGGTTTCGGACAATCGCGGCAACGTGCTCTCGGATTTTACCGGGGACGACGACGTGAGCTACCTGACGCGGGCGAAGGAGGAGTGGAAGATAAAGGAACGGCTCCGCCTGCAGATGCAGGGCGAGGTCGCTTCCAAGCTCAGGGCCGTGCTCGGTGACGACAAGGTCGATGTCTCGGTCGAGATCGAGCTCGACTTCGACCAGAAGCAGATAGAAAAGACGGAATATATACCCATTGTGAAGCGTGAAGACAATCCCGCCACCCCGTACGACGAAACCGAGGTGGTCCTGAACGTGGTCAGGAGCGAGCAGGACACGGCCGAGCACTTCGAGGGCGCGGGATTCATACCCGAAGGCCCTCCCGGCGTGGAGCCCAACATACCGCCGGGGTACAAAGAGGAACTGCAGGAAGGCACGGTATACGACAAGACGGAAAACATAAAAAACTACGAGGTGAGCCAGCAGGTCTCACGTATCGAATCCGCACCCTATAAAATATTACGTGTGTCCGCGGCGGTCTGGGTGGACGGAACGTGGAAGATGGTTTTCGACGAGGATGGAAAGCCCGTGCTGACCGATGAGGGCGGCAGGCTGCGGGAGTATGTTCCGAGATCGAATGATGAGATGAAGAGCTACGAGGAGGTCGTAAAAGGCGCCATAGGGTACAACGCGCTGCGCAAGGACGAGGTGGTCGTGCGCAATATCAAGTTCGACAGGACCGCGGAGTTCGAGCTTGAGGACGCCTATCTCAAGAGAAGAGAACAGATGCGCAAGACCCTGCTTTCGGCTCTTATAGCACTTTTCGCCATATTCATAATAACACTCGCATACCGCGCGATCGCGAAGGAGCTTTCACGCAGGAAGAGGCTCAGGGACGAGGAACTGGCCCGCCAGCAGCAGCTCATGCGCGAGGCCGCGATCAAGTCGGCGGAAGCCGAGGGTGTTGAAGTGGAGCTCTCAGCCGAGGAACGGGCCCGGCTCGAGATGCAGGAGAACGTGATGAACATCGCCCGGGAGCATCCGGAAGAGGTGGCCAAGCTCATTCGTACCTGGCTGGCCGAAGAGTAACGAGGAGGGAACGTCATGGGCAAGGTTCAAGCAAAAACCTCAGCCGCGCAAACAACGGTCGGGGGGAGAAAAGCCATTACCGGCAGGCAGAAGGCTTCCATCTTCCTCGTCACGCTGGGGTCGGAGGTTTCCTCGGAGATATTCAAGCATCTCCGCGAGGATGAAATCGAGCAGCTTACTTTCGAAATAGCGAGGCTTGAAACGGTCGACCCGGCGGACCGCGACAAGGTGCTGATGGAATTCCAGGAGCTCATGATGGCCCAGGATTTCATCACCTCGGGCGGCATCGATTACGCGAGGGACCTGCTCGAGCGTGCGCTCGGTTCGCAGAAAGCGATCGATATAATCAACCGGCTGACCTCCTCTCTTCAGGTCCGCCCTTTCGATTTTATCCGGAGAACCGATCCGAGCCATCTTTTGAACTTCATACAGGGGGAGCACCCGCAGACGATCGCGCTCATACTCGCGTATCTGGAACCAAACAAGTCATCCATCATACTCGGGTCACTGCCGGATGATATACAGTCCGATGTGGCCAAGCGCATCGCCACCATGGACCGGACGACGCCGGACGTTCTTCGGGAGGTGGAACGCGTTCTGGAGAAGAAGCTTTCCACGCTGGCGAGCGAGGACTACACGGCCGCGGGCGGTATAGGGACGATCGTGGACATACTCAACCTCGTTGACCGAAGCACGGAGAAAACCATTATCGAAGCGCTGGAAGAGGACGATCCGGAGCTCGCGGAGGAGATCAAGAAGCGCATGTTCATATTCGACGATATCGTGCTTCTCGACGACAGGGCAATACAGAAGGTACTCCGCGAGGTCGACACTTCGGACCTCGCCAAGGCGCTCAAGGGCGTGGACACCGACGTACAGGACAAGATATACAGGAACATGAGCAAGCGCGCTTCGAGCCTGCTCAAGGAGGACATGGAGTTCATGGGGCCCGTACGTCTGAAGGACGTGGAGGAAGCGCAGCAGAAGATAGTCAGCATCATAAGGAAGCTCGAAGAGGCCGGTGAAATCGTTGTTGCACGGGCCGGAGAGGACGAGCTCGTCCTTTAAGCATAGGCATAGGCATAGACAGAGGCTCTGTCCGTCCGGTTTCTGCAGGGCGGAACACATCAACGGAGGCGCCAGGTGGCAAGAAAGATTTACAAGGCGGGAAATGTCAGGGAGCTCGACACCAAGGTTCTCATAAAAGCCCCGTATATAAAAAGAAAAGAGCCTGAGAACGAGCCTGAGGAAATGCCGGATGCCGTGGAAGCGGTGAAGGCCCCGCCCGCTCCCGAAAGGGAAGTGAACATCGAGGAGGAGAAGAACGATCTCCTCGAGGAGGCTCGGGCCCTCAAGGCGGATGCCGAGAAGGAGTCCGCGCGTATAAGGGGGGAGGCCGAGGAGTATTCCGAGCGTGTGAAAAAAGAGGCCGAAGAGGAGGCGCTTGGAATAAAGGCCGAGGCCGAGGTCGAGAAAAAGGCGCTGCTGGATGAGGCCGGACAGGAGGCCGTCCGGCTGAAGGAAGAGGCCGGAGCCGAGGCGGAGAGGATACTCGGGGATGCGCGTGAAAACGCGGTCCGCGAAGGCAGGGAGGAAGGATACAGGGAGGGAAAGGAAGAGGCGGGGAGGCTGATCGACCAGCTCCATGAAATCATAAACGCGGCTCTCGACAAGCGGGGGGGGATTATCGAGGACGCCGAGATCCGTCTCGTCGAGCTCGTGCTCCTCGTTTCGAGAAAGGTCGTGGGCGTTTTATCTAATGAGATGAAGGATGTCGTGCTCGTCAACGTGAAGAAGGCGCTCGAGAAGGTGAAGGGCGAGACCGAGATCACGATCAAGGTCAATATGCGCGATCTCGATCTGACCACGAAGCACAAGAAGGCCTTTATAACCGCGGTCCAGGGGCTGAAGCAGGTAAAGGTGGTCGAGGATACGCGGGTCGACCCGGGCGGCTGTGTCATAGAGACGTCATTCGGCGATGTGGACGCCCGCATCGTGCGGCAGCTCGGGGTGATCGAGGAGAGGATACGGGAGCTCATACCCCTCAAGGGATAATAAATGACGACGGTGTTCGACAAGTACATGCATGCGGTCGATGATCTCGATACCGTAGTATATGAGGGAACGGTCACCAAGTCGGTGGGACTGCTTGTGGAGAGCAGGGGCCCGAAGGCGGGGGTGGGTGAGCTGTGCAGGATACAGGTGCCTGAGAAGGAGGACGTATTCGCCGAGGTCGTGGGTTTCAAGAACGGAACGGCGCTGCTTTTCCCCTATGACCACGAAAGCGGAATAAAATCCGGTCTTACGGTCGTCGCAACGGGCCGGCCGCTCTCGGCGCCGGTCGGACGGTCGGTGCTCGGCAGGGTGATCGATCCGGTCGGTAAACCGCTCGACGGGCGCGGTCCCGTTTATTACGATGCCGAATACCCCGTGTTCAGCCCGCCGCCGCACGTTTTAAAACGCAGGAGAATAACCGAACCGCTCGGCACGGGAGTCAAGGCTATCGACGGTCCCCTGACGATCGGCAAGGGCCAGAGAATAGGCATATTCTCCGGAAGCGGAATAGGCAAGTCGATACTGCTCGGCATGATCGCGAAAAACACGGAAGCGGACGTCAACGTAATAGCCCTCATCGGAGAGCGGGGCCGGGAGGTACGGGAGTTTATCGAACGGGAGCTCGGCGGGGAAGCCTTGAAGCGCTCGGTCGTGGTGGTGGCCACGTCGGACCAGTCTCCGATTATGCGCATAAGGGGAGCGTACCTCGCGACCGCCATAGCGGAATATTTCAGGGACCGGGGAGACGACGTGCTCTTCATGATGGATTCGATAACCCGGTTCGCGCACGCACAGCGCGAGATCGGGCTCGCGGTCGGGGAGCCGCCGGCCACCAAGGGATATACGCCGAGCGTGTTTGCCATACTGCCCAGGCTCCTTGAACGCAGCGGCATGGCCGAAAAGGGTTCGATTACCGGCATCTATGCGGTGCTCGTGGAAGCTGACGATGTGAACGAGCCTGTGTCAGATGCAGTGCGGGGAATACTCGACGGTCATATCGTGCTTTCAAGAAAGCTGGCACAGCGAAACCATTACCCGGCAATTGACGTGCTCCAGTCGATCAGCAGGCTTACCCCCTATATAACGAGCGAAGCGCACAAAGGGGGTATCAACAGGCTCAAGGAGGTGCTCGCCTATTACGGCGAGGCCGAGGATCTCATACAGATCGGCGCATATGTGGAGGGCTCGGACCCGTCCGTGGACTGGGCACGCAAGCATATCGGCGCGGTCAACGGCTTTTTGCGTCAGGACATGAACGAAGGTTTCAGCTACGCGGATATAGAGGAAGAGCTTCTTTCCCTCTTCGCGGAGGAAGAGTAATTACATGAAGCGATTCACTTTTCGGCTGGACAGGGTTTTGAAATTAAGGAAAAGGATCGAGGAGAAGATCGAGCTCGACCTGTCGATGAAGCAGGCGGAGCTCTTTTCCATAACGAACCGTATTTCGAAGGTGCATGAACAGCTCACGGCATTTACCGTGGAAAACAGGCTGGAGGGGACCTTCACCGTTTTCGATCTGCTTGCGGTGGACAACTATATATTCCGGCTTGAAACCCTGATAGAAGAGCTGGAGAAACGCAGGGAGGAATGCGAACGGGAATTTCAGACCATTACCGGCGCGCTCATAGAGGCCCGCAAGGCCCGCAAGGCCATACAGAACCTTCGGGAAAGGCGGTTCGACCGTTACCGGGAGGAGCTGAACAGGTGGGAGGACGCCCGGATCGATGACATGAATCAGTCCATCAGCCACAACCGTGAGATGCTCACCGTTGAGGAAGTGCCCATGGAGGACATGTGATGTCGGTGCGGAACGTATACGGCAACATCGAGGTCATTTTACGAAGAATCGAGGAGATACGGAACCGTTTTGACGGGTACAGCAGTTCGGCGAGCTTCGAGTCCGAGCTTCAGAATGCATCGTTGAAAGCCGAGAAGACCGGTCATACGGAAGCCGGAATGGGTGCCGCCGGAGTCCTCGAGGAAAGTGGATCGGATTACGACGGACTCATTGAAGAGGCGTCCGTTAAGTACAATATTCCGACGGCCCTGATCAGGGCCGTGATCCGGCAGGAATCGAACTTCGACCGTGACGCGGTATCTCCCAAGGGAGCGATGGGGCTCATGCAGCTCATGCCGTCGACCGCGGAGGTCCTCGGTGTGGAAAACGCTTTTGACGCAAAGGAAAACATCGACGGAGGAACGGGCTATCTCGTCGACCTGCTCGGGAGGTATAACGGCAACATCAACAGGGCGCTCGCCGCCTACAACGCCGGTCCCGAGCGCGTGAAGGACGATATACCGAATATCCGTGAGACAAAGGACTATATAAGCGCGGTACTGGACTTCTACGAACAATACTCGGAATATGAGAAAGGGGAGGATTGATACGTGAGTCTCGGTTCAACCGTAACGAGTCTTTTCAAGGTCATCTTCCTGCTCCTGCTCATCATCGTCATAGCGCTCGGCGGGCTGTACTGGTTCGATCATCTGGAGCTCATCGACTACAGGAGGATCATGGGCCCCCTGGTGGTTTATCTTCCCGATTTCATGCAGCGGGGGGAACGGGTGGTTGAAGACGCCGACCTGCTGGAGCGGGAAATGCTTCTGAAGAACGAACAGGTTATCACGGCACGGGAGCAGACCCTCGCGCAAAGTATCAAGGAGCTGGAAGCCCTGGAGCTCACGCTCGAGGAACGCGAGGCAAAGCTCGAAGAGGAAGCGAAACGTCTCGAGGAAGAAAAGAATTTATTAAGCGAGAAACAGCGTGAATACGATAATTATAAAGATGGTATAAGAAAACAGGCGGAGTACTTCACCGGTATGCCCCCGGAGGCGGCCGTGGAGCGGCTCGCACAGATGGATGATCTTCTCGTAATCGATATTCTGAGACAGATCGACAGGAACGCGGAAGAATCGGGTACGTTATCGATCGTTCCCTATTTTCTGAGCCTTATGAACCCTGAAAAGGCGGTTGCAATACAGAGAAAAATGACAAAGGTCGGCGGTTACGAAGGATGATTTCAGCGGAAGTTCTTATAATTGAACCGGTCGCACCGTATTCGGTGAGGGGAAGCGCGAAGCCGAGGGAGGGCGGTTTCGCCGAGATGTTAGACCGGGCCGCACAGCGGATCACAGAGAGCATTGAAGAGAAAGATAAGAGTGACGAACCTTCGGAAATCGCCGGAACCGGGGATAAAGTCGCGGCATTTGATGAAGCGGAAACGGAACCGGCGGCTCCTCCGGTGGGCGGGGAAAAGAGCGAAACCGGAGAACCTGAATCCGGCGAGAAAACCGACCCGAAAGAGGAAAAGGTGAATAAGACCGCGGGGCGCACTCCCCGAAAAGGGGCCGCACGGGTCCTACAGTGGCGTCTGACGGGAAAGCGCGTCAAGACGGGGCCCGTTAAGACGGGGTTAAATGCCGAGCTGAAAGGCACGGCGGATTCACTGAGAGCATCATCCGTGAAGGACGGGAAACAAAAGGAAACGGACGGGCGGTTAAACGTGAAAGGCTTCGCTAAAAAGGGAGCCCGGGAGGCCGTAAAATCCGCCGGCACGGTGACAAAATCCGGAGCGTACAATAAAAAGGTTTCCGCTTCGAACCGGATAAAACCGGGGGAAACGGGCGTCAAGGCGGCGGCCGAATCCCTTAAGCGAGTGGACAAGAGGGAAACGGTTTCCGAGGCCCGGGAAATGAAAGCCGGGACGGACTCCGTGAAACGGAAGAGAACGGCATCGAGATCGGGAATGGGCGGAGAAAAGTCGCAAGCCCTGCGTGCGGCCGCGCGGCGGTTATCCGTATCCCCGCGTCCAGAAGGCGAGGGAAAAGAACAATCCGTGAAAACCGGGCTCAGGACCGAACCGGGCCCCGTTGCCCGATATGAGAGCGCGGTACGTACCGTGGAACCGAAAAGCCATTATGGAATAGCAAAATATGCCGATGGAAATTTTGATGAAATTGTGAAACAGTTCACCCTTCTTGTGGGCAAGGGGGGTGGAGAGGCTCGAATAGTCCTGCAGCCGGAGTCCCTTGGGCACCTCAAGCTTAACATCAAGCTGAGCAACCAGGAGGTGCAGACGAGCATACTGGTGGATAACCAGGCGGTGAGGGACCTCATCGTGAGCAAGCTGAACATTCTGGAGGAGAGCCTGCTTCAGCACGGATTCAATCTGGGTTCCTGCGATGTCGGCGTCAGGGACGGAGACGGTAAAGGCGCTGCCGCGGGGAACGGGAAGAGAAAGGGTAAAATGCTTCCTGTCATGGACGAAGCGCAGGATGTAACCGAAGCACCGGGACAGCGAATCCCCTGGATGTCGACGGTCGTGAATATAACCGTTTAGGAGAGGTCGATGGATTTACCGCTCACCATGAACGCGCAGCAGATGAGGGAGACCGAGCTCGCAGTGGAGAGCTACAACAAGTCACTGCAGAAGAGCGGGAGAACCGTTGACGGCTCGCTCGGCAAGGACCAGTTTCTCCGCCTGCTCGTAGTTCAGCTGGAGAACCAGGACCCTACGAATCCGCTTGACGATAAGGAGTTCATTTCGCAGATGGCGCAGTTCTCGTCGCTCGAGCAGATGACTGAGATGAACAGGGCGCTGACCGCGATGATTACCGACAGCAGGGTTGACACGTCCCGCGAGCTTCTCGGAAAACATGTCGAGGTCTTTGACCGGACAACGGGCGAGAAACGGAGCGGGCTGGTCGAAGAGGTGTCCTTTGCAGGTGAAACGCCCATGATCTCGGTAGACGGGCTCAGTTACTCCGTTGACGATGTAATAAAGGTATCTATTAATAAATAGTATAAACTTGGGAGGGGGAACACGGTATTTACGGGTATTGAAAGGACCGTATAAACGTGGTGTTAATTCTGTTTAAAGAGTGAGGAGAGTGTTCCCATGATGCGATCGCTTTATTCAGGTGTTTCCGGCTTGATAAATCATCAGGTCCGGATGGATGTTCTCGGTCATAATATTTCGAATGTAAACACCTACGGATTCAAGAAGAGCAGGGTATCCTTTCAGGATATTCTCTCTCAAACCATGTCAGGCGCAGCCGCACCGACCGCACAGAAGGGCGGTATCAATCCCAAGCAGGTCGGTCTCGGCATGAGTGTCGCGAGTATCGACAGGATATTCACGCAGGGGAGCCTGCAGACGACCGGGCAGAATCTGGACCTCGCGATACAGGGGGACGGGTTCTTTATAATGCAGAAGGGTGAAGAGACCTTTTACACGAGGGCCGGGGGCTTCGGTATCGATAAGAACGGGACGCTGCTCAATCCCGCGAACGGTCTTCGAGTGCAGGGGTGGATGGCCGAACAGGCCGGAGCGGAGTACCTCATCAACACGACCGCCGAGCTCGAGGACATAATCATTCCGGTGGGAGCAAAGGAACCCGCGCGTGCCACGGAAATCGTGATGTACAGGAGCAATCTGGATTCCGATACGCCGCTGCTGCCGATTGGCGGGGAAGCGGCGCCCGCGGAGCTCCTCGAATCCACCGTTGCGACGAACATCGATATATACGACAGCCTCGGAAACGTTCACGCACTGACCATGGAGTTCACCAGGGTGCCGGATGAAGCGAATGCGTGGCTCGTAACAGCCACCGTGGAAGGAGCCGACGCCGACACGCTCACGCTCGATGTCGAGGGCGACAACGCGAACGACACGAACCGCATAATACTTCGATTCGATAACAGGGGGGCTCCGATTTCCATAGAGGAAAACCCCCTCGCAGCCGGGGCGCCGGCCGATATTAACGCCGCCGGAAGGCTCATTGCCTCGCTCAACGCGGTATTTCCTGAAACCGGAGAGCTGCAGACGATCAGTCTCGATCTCGGAGACACGGGTCAGTACGACGGCATTACCCAGTTCGCGGCTCCCTCGTCAACGAGGGCGTACGAGCAGGATGGTTACGGGCTCGGTTATCTCCAGTCCTTTACCATAGACAACGCGGGCGTTATAACCGGTGTTTACACGAACGGGAAGAGAGCTTCGATCGGCCAGGCGGCGCTCGCCACGTTCACCAACCCGCAGGGTCTGACCGCCGAAGGAGACAATACCTTCAGGGAGACGAACAATTCAGGTCTCGCGAATGTCGGTTCCGCCGAGACGGGGGGACGAGGAAGGATAACGGCGGGTGCGCTCGAGATGAGCAACGTGGATCTGGCCGAACAGTTCACCGATATGATCGTGACGCAGCGCGGATTCCAGGCGAATTCGAGGAGCATTACCACATCGGACCAGATGCTTCAGGAATTACTGACGCTGAAGAGATAAGAGCGCGGGTATGATTGTCCGTGGGAGCAGGAGTCGGATCATTAATTCATAAAGGAAAAGATTGTAATCGCTGAAACGCCCCTCTGCGAGGGGCTCAAAGCGTCTCTACTGTCTGGGGTCGGCCATGATCAAGGTATCCCGTCTCAATAAAGAGGAATACTGGCTCAATCCGCATCTCATTGAGACGGTTGAAGAGACGCCGGATACCACGATCACGCTCGTATCCGGAAAGAAGCTGATCGTCAGGGAAAAACCGGAGCAGGTTCTGGACCTGATCATTCGATACAGAAATATGCTCAGGGTAATCAACAATGAAGAATAAAGGATAACCCTGAGGAGGAAACCATGGATGTAGCAACACTCGGTGGTCTTTTAGTCGGTGCATTCGTTCTCATCGTCGGAATAGTCATATCCGGAGGCATCCAGGGACTCATCGGTTTTATCAGTATTTCATCCGTGTTTATCACGCTCGGCGGCACTTTTGCCGCGACCATGGTCTCGAATCCTCTGTCAAGAACGTTCGGTATGCTCAAGATCGCGATGAACGCGACCAGGGTCAAGCCCATGGAATCGGGCAGGATCATCGCCATGATCGTCACCTTTTCGGAGAAGGCGAGGCGCGAGGGGCTTCTGGCTCTCGAGGACGATCTCGACGAGCTCGAGGACGAATTCCTTCGCAAGGGGATACAGCTCGTGGTTGACGGGACCGACCCCGAGATTATCAGGAATATCATGGAAACAGAGCTGAACAACATGCTGTCGAGGCACGGGGAAGGGATCAAGATATTCGAGGACATGGGGCTGTTCGCTCCCGCCTTCGGGATGATCGGGACGCTCATCGGCCTCATTCTCATGCTGGCGAACATCGAGGACAAGAGCGCGATCGGTCCCGGTATGTCCACCGCGCTCATTACGACGCTCTACGGGGCGATTCTCGCGAATCTGGTGTTTATACCCATTGCGAACAAGCTCACGCACGTGAACGACCAGGAGATACTCATCAGGGAGATAATGATAGAGGGAACGCTCTCGATTCAGTCAGGTGATAATCCGCGTATCGTCAAGGAAAAGCTCATCTCCTTCCTGCCGCCCGATGTACGGGCGCAGGTCGAGGAGGAGACCGGAGAACGCGAGTAGGAGAAGGCCGAACTATGGCATTGGCTCGAGGAAAAAAGAAGGAGCGGAAAGGATCGCCGGCGTGGATGACCACGTACGGTGACATGACGACGCTTCTGCTTACCTTCTTCATCCTCCTTTTTACCACGGCCGAGATCGAGGGGAGGGAGCTTCAGCTCATTCTCTCGGCTTTCCGCGGTTCTCTCGGAATGCATACGGGAGGCCTCACACTGGCGCAGGGGGTCCTGGCCGACCTCGGCCAGCAGGTGGAAACGCTCCCTTCGAAGGAGAAGGGAGAACGCCTGGCAAAAGCGGTTGAAAAAGCTGTTTCCATATTCAAGCCTGAAGTAAAGACAAGGAAGGTGAAGATAACCGAGGATGAACGCGGTATCGTCATTTCCCTTGTCGCGGACGCGTTTTTCGAATCCGGGAGCGCGGAAATGACGCCTGAGGGAACTGAAATAGTGGACAAGATGGGAAGGTTCCTGAGCAGTGCCGAATTCGAGAGGAACATCATCAGGGTAGAGGGCCACACGGACAACAGGCCTATTCCCGCCGAGGGGGATATATTCGCCGCGTACCCGACGAATTGGGAGCTCTCATCGGCGCGCGCGGTAAAGGTTGCGAGAGTTTTCAATGAAACCTATGGCATTGCGGGCTCACGGCTCCAGGCGGTCGGATACGGGGAGTTTCAGCCCGTTGAATCGAACGATATAGAAGAGGGAAGGGCCTACAACCGCAGAATCGAGATTGTGATCATGCGGAAGAAGGAGTATTCTCTCTAGCAGGAGGGCTCCTTACCGGGTTTCGGGTCGTTTGCCGGAACCGGGGATTGCAAGAGCAGGAGCTCGAATGATCGTGTTTTGCACCATACTCATGCAGAGTGAGGGAAATCATGGGCGATACTGAAGAAATTGAAGATATAGAAGGAACAGCCGAAGAGGAGACGCTCGAAGGCGGTGTGGGCCCGAAGAAGCTCTTCGGGCCGAACGTCATACGAACACTCATATTCGTAGCCCTGGCGCTCGTGCTCATCATTATTTCCGGAACGATCGCCTATGTTGTCGCGCGCAGGGTCGGAGCGGGCCCCGAGACAGAGAAGATCTCACCGGAGGCGATAGTCAAGGAAAAGCCGCTCTCCTATTTCGATATGGCGCCGTTCAGCATCAACACGAGCGATACCGACGAACCGCACTTCGTAAAGATCACGATTGCAATGGGCTACGAATCCGGGGGTACCACGGAGCTCCAGACCGAGCTCAACAAGAGACGGGCGCAGCTGAGGGATATTGTCATATCCGTCGTGGGAGAAAAACGGTTTACCGATCTCAATACGCAGGAAAAGCGGGATGAGCTGAAGAGTGAGATCATGCGGCGCGTGAACTCGAAACTGCAGAACGGCGAGATCAAGGAGATCGCTTTCACCGAATTCGTTCTCACTTAAGCGGGGGCGGAGAAGGGTGCTTCTGAGGCCCAGGGATTTCCTTTGAGATTATTGATTTTTTCTCTTTTTTTGATATATAATAGAGAGAGACTGGGCCGGTTCCCGGCAGGAGGCCGGCCGTCATTCCCGTGTAACTATTAAAACGGTGGAGCGCAATGACTGAAGTCTTATCGCAGGATGAAATCGATCAGCTTTTAACCGCGATCTCGACGGGAGAAGTCGAAGGAGAGGAGGCCCTTCGGAAGACCGAGACCCGCAAGATAAAGATCTACGACTTCAAGAGGCCCGACAAATTCTCGAAGGACCAGATCAGGACCCTCCAGATGATGCACGAGACCTTCGCCCGCCTCACGACAACGTCTCTCTCGGCGCAGCTCAGGTCGATCGTACACGTTCACGTGGCTTCGGTGGATCAGCTCACCTACGAAGAGTTCCTGCGTTCCATTCCGAATCCGACGACGCTCTCGGTCATCAACATGGATCCTCTCAAGGGGAGCTCCATATTCGAGATAGATCCTTCGATTACGTTTACCATTATCGACCGGCTCTTCGGAGGCCCGGGAGAGGCCTCGAAGATAAACCGGGAGCTTACCGATATCGAGCTGTCCGTAATTGAGGGAATAATCGTCCGGATCCTCGGGAACCTCCGTGAGGCCTGGTCGAACGTCATCGATCTGCGGCCGAGGCTCGGTAATATCGAGACGAACCCACAGTTCGCCCAGATCGTTCCGCCGAGCGACATGGTGGTTCTCATTACGCTCGAAACGAAGGTGGGCGATGTCGAGGGGATGACGAATTTCTGCATACCCTACCTGACGATCGAGCCGATTATTACGAAACTCTCGGCCCAGTACTGGTATTCCAGCATCAGGAAGGGCGGAACGACCGAGAACCTCGCCATTCTGAAGAAACGGCTCGATACCGTTTGCGTAAATCTCATTGCCGAGCTCGGTAACCTCGACATCAGCGTCCGGGACGTCCTGAACCTTCAGAGGGGCGACATCATCAAGCTCGAGCACAACAAGGTGGACGACGATATACTCCTGAAGATCGGCAACAGGAAGAAGTTCAAGGCGCGGCCGGGAGTTATCGGAACGCATATGTCGGTACAGATAACGGGCAAGGCGGAATCACAGATGAACGAAGAAGAGATGTTCAAAGAAATTGAAGGGGGGGAATGATATGGGTGACGGCAGTCTTTCCCAGGAAGAAATAGATGCGCTGCTTCAGGGCGCGGATGATCTTGATGCATCGTTGGATATCGAGGAAGCGGCACCCGCGCCGTCCGCGGCTGGACCGGGTGCGGTCCCGGGGGCCGTACAGATGGACGAGCTCAGGGGGCTGTTCAGCGATATCGCCCAGTCCATGGGCGTGACCCTGTCCACCATTACGGGCAAGAGCGCGTCTCTGCAGATCGCACAGATGGATACACAGGATGCCTCGGCTTACACCCTGGAGGAGGGCGGACTGGTTCAGATCTCCGCCGATTACACGGGCGGGGCTTCAGGAAAGCACTCCTACATCATGACCGAGGAAACGGCGCGACAGGTGGCCGCCCTTATGATGGCTCAGGAGGAGGGCGAGCTTACGGAAATGGCGCTCTCGGCCCTTGTCGAGGGATTCAGCCAGATGCTGGGAGCATCGCTCAACGTCATACAGGACAAGACGGGAGCCGCGGTTACTACCGCGGACCCGAACGCGGAGATGAAGGCGGCCGGGGAGCTGGACCTTCCGCCTGGGGATTTCATCAGAATACGCTATGATTTCCAGTCAAACGGAGACAGCTCGTGGCTTGATGAAGTAATCGAGACGGGTGCGGCGGCCGCTCTTACGGGCGGCGGCGGAGAACCGGATTTCATGGGAGGAATAGAAGCGGCTCCGATGGAGCCGGCACAGGCCGCCCCGGCGGCTGAAGGATTGGGCGCGCTCTTCGGCGGCGGCGGCGGCGGCGGTGATATGAATGTCGGCGTGCAGTCCGTCCAGTTCTCGCCGCTTACACAGGCCGACCAGACCGGTATGACGGGAAATATCGGGCTTCTCATGGATGTTTCCATGCAGCTCACCGTTGAGCTCGGCAGGACCAAGATGCTCATCAAGGATATACTCGGCATGGGAGAGGGGACCATAGTCGAGCTCGACAAACTCGCGGGCGAACCGGTGGATCTTCTCGTCAATGGAAAGCTCATTGCAAAGGGCGAGGTCGTGGTTATCGATGAAAACTTCGGGGTGCGTGTTACGGATATTATCAGCCCGATGGAGAGAATCAGCAACCTGGAGTAGGTGTTGGTTTCCGGCGGAGGCCTCCCCCTGAGGGCACATTTCGAGGGAGGGGGCCTCAGCGGTGTGATATATAAAATGGGAGGGGAACGTGAGCATACCGCAAAGGTGGAGAGGTCTATCTCTCCTCTTATCCATTCTTTTCCTGATTACATTCGGAAGCTTTTATAGTGCAGATGCTGCCGAACCTTCTCCTGCCGTACAGGAAGAACCGGACTCTGAAACCGGGACTGCCTCCCCTTTGACGGCGACTGAAGCGGAAGCCGATAACGGGGCGGAGGCGGCTCCGGACTACGAATACGAAGAACCGGATTTCGCGGAAAACAGGATATCATACCCCATTCTCGTCCTGAGAACGGTCGCCATACTCGGCGCGCTCATTATCGGTATCTATTTTCTTTTTCGAGTCCTCGTTAAAAATAAGAAGCGTGTTGTGGCGGATTCGGACGTCATCAAGGTCCTCTCCACCTATCCCCTTGCTGCGAACAGGTTTATACAGGTGGTGGATATCGGAGGGCAGGTTCTCGTGCTCGGCGTTTCCGACTCTAATATAAACCTCATCACAGAGCTGACGGACACGGAAACCGTGGATAGAATCAGGCTCTTGAGCAGCAAGGAAAAAACGGGGGGAAGTTTCAAGGACCAGTTTTTCGGGCTCCTGGGCGGAAGATCCGGGGAAAGGCCGGGCAGCATATCCCATCTCATGGGATACAAGAACAGAATAAACAGGATGAAAAAGATGTAGTACATTCGACTCTTTTTTTTAAGGTACATGTATATATTTTTATAACTTTTAATAGAAAATGTAACTAAACAGGCATAATCCAAGAAAGAAGGGTCCGGCCCGGGGATTTTATCCGGGCACCGCAGACGCATTCCATGGGAGGGGACGATGAGTCTAAGGAGGGTGAGAAAGAGAAAAATCCGGTGGTGTCTGCTATGCGTCGGGTTTCTGTTCTGCCTTTTCTTTTTCTCAGCGGCCCTGGGCCAAGCCCAGGAACGAATCCCCATTCCGAGAATCGGCATTACGCTCGAAGAGGCGCAGGAGCCGCGCGATGTCGCGCTCTCCCTTGAGATACTCTTCCTGCTCACCATTCTCACGCTCGCGCCCGCCATTATCATATCGGTGACCTCGTTTACCAGGATCGCGATCGTATTCTCCTTTATCAGGCGCGCGCTTTCAACACAGCAGGAGCCGCCGAACCAGGTCCTGATGGGGCTCGCGATATTTCTCACCATATTCGTCATGGCCCCTACCATAAGCGAGGTGAACAATGCGGCGCTCAAGCCCTACTTCGCGGGTGACATCGGCGTGGAGGAGATGTACGAACGGGGTATTCAGCCGGTCAGGAGTTTCATGTTCAGACAGACGAGGGAAAAGGATATCGCCCTCTTCCTCAAACTGGGAAATATCGAAAGGCCGCGAAACCAGGATGAGGTTCCCACCTGGGTCATCATACCCGCGTTCATAATAAGCGAGCTTACAACGGCCTTCAAAATAGGAATACTGCTGTTCATACCCTTTATCGTTATCGACCTGGTGGTGGCAAGCACGCTCATGTCCATGGGTATCATCTTCCTGCCGCCCGTCATGATATCGCTTCCTTTGAAGATCATGCTTTTCATACTGGTGGACGGGTGGCATTTACTGACGTATCAGCTCGTCAACAGCTTCAGATAGAAAGGACCGTGGGATGACTATAGGATTCGCCGCAGACCTCATAGGAAGGGCCGTGATGCAGACACTGCTCATCGCGGCCCCCATGCTCGGGTTCGGCCTCATCGTGGGATTGACGGTCAGCATATTTCAGGCCACCACGTCGATACAGGAACAGACCCTGACCTTTGTACCGAAGATCGTGGTTGTCCTCGGTTCTCTCGTCATATTCGGCAACTGGCTTCTGACGAGCATGATCAATTTCACGATGAACATTTTCGGGATCATACCGGATATGATCAAGTAGGGATGGTATGGAATTTTTCGTTACGAGTTTCCAGGTGTACCTCCTCATCCTCGTACGGATGCTCGGAATGTTCGTGGTGGCTCCCCTCTTTTCGAGCGGGCTCATACCGTTCAGGATCAGGGCGGTTTTCGCGCTGTACATAGCGGCCTGTATATTCCCGATGATAGCGCCCGTCATGGGCGGCGTTGAAGAAAATATGTACGTATACGCGATTTCAATTGTGTCAGAGGCGGTTACGGGCATTCTCATAGGGTTTCTCGTATCCATCATATTTTCCGCGTTCCAGCTCGCGGCCCGCTTTTTTAGCTTCCAGATGGCCCTGGGGATCGCGGAGGTGGTCGATCCCTTTTCGCAGGTCGGGCTTACGCTGGTGGGACAGATGTGGACCCTCATGGGAATCATGGTTTTCATAGCGATAGACGGGCCGCATATGCTCATCATGGCGACCTATGAGAGCTATTCGACGGTGCGGTTCATACAGCTCGTCGAGCAGGGTGAAAAGCTGCTGCGTATTCTGGTCGATACTTTCGGAGCCATGTTCCTCGTGGCCCTGAAGCTCTCTTTCCCGATACTCACGACGCTCTTCCTCCTGTCCGTGACGCTCGGCATGCTCGCAAAGGCAGCGCCGCAGATGAATATTTTCATGCTTGGATTTCCCATTCAGATCAGCGTCGGTTTCGTGGTCATGATCGTTGTGATCGGTGCAGTGGCGCTCGGAATGAGCTCGGCGCTGAACCGTTCCATCAGTGACATACTCAGATTCATCAGGGCATTCGGCTCGTGAAAGGATCCGGTTGGGTGGAAAACGAGAATCGCGTCATCCGGGAGCATGGAAACATCTCACTGTTCCCGGCTTTCATCCCGTGTACCGCGGGCGATGACTATTTCAGGTTCGATCTGCAGCTCTTTGCGGCCGAGGACGAGGGCCGTACGGAAGAGCCGACCGAATATAAAAAGCGCAAGGCCCGTGAAGAGGGAAAGGTCGCGAAGACGCAGGAGCTCCCCTCGGCCCTCATCCTGCTCTTCGGTTTCTTCGTCATTTTTCTCTTTTCGAAAAGCATGTTTTCCAATTCCATCAAGATGATGGAGTTCTATTTCGGGTCCGTTCGTGTAGTTGCGGGTTCGGATAATATTCTTCTGCTCTGGAAGCCGGTATTGCCGATACTCTTCAAGCTGACGGCCCCCGTTCTCGGTGTCGTTTTTGCAGCAGCTTTAATCGGCAACGTCGCGCAGGTCGGCTTTCAATTCTCGACAAAGCCCATACAGCCGGACCTTTCGAAGGTCAATCCGAACCCCATACGCTTCTTTCAGAAAGTGCTCTTCTCGAAACAGGCCGCCGTTAATCTGGCAAAAGCGGTTTTCAAGATCGCCACTATCGGCGTGGTTGCCTTCTTCCTGATAAGGAAGGATCTCGGCACCATCATGCAGACGATCGACATGGGTCTCGCACAGGGCCTGTCCATCATGGTCTCTCTCGCGTTCAGGCTGATTATGGTGGTGAGCGGCATACTGCTCGTGCTTTCGATCCCCGATTATCTCTTCCAGCGAAGAGAGCACATAGAATCCCTGAAGATGACGAAGCAGGAGCTGAAGGAGGAGAGGAAGCTCCTCGAAGGCGACCCGCTCCTCAGGGCCCGTATGCGGGAGAAGCAGCGTGCCTACGCGCGAAAGCGCATGATGCACGAGGTGCCGACCGCGGACGTGGTGATCACGAACCCGACGCATTTCGCCAATGCGCTTAAATACGAGGCGCTGCGGATGAGCGCCCCGGTCTGCGTCGCAAAGGGCCAGGACCTCGTGGCGCAGCGTATCAAGTCCATTGCGGAGGAGAACGATATTCCCGTTGTGGAGAACAAGCCCCTCGCGCGGGAGATATACAAGCGGGTCGAGGTGGGGGACGAGGTGCCGGACGATCTTTTCACCGCGGTGGCCGAGGTGCTCGCCTTCGTGTACAAGTTAAAGAAAAAGAAGAAGGTTGTATGAGAAACGGGACAGGCCGTGTATTTGAAGCGGACTCATGTATTTGTTTTTTATCCCGATATTTAGAAGAGGACTACGTGCTTGGGGGAGGGGACAATGCCTGATGCTATACCCGCCAGAGCCTGGTGGCAGCGGACGGACATACTTATCGGTATCGGTGTGATCACGATCATCCTCATGCTCATTATCCCGATACCGGCTATGCTTCTTGATTTCTTCCTCGCCGTCAGTTTCGCGCTCGGACTGATTGTAATCGTCACGGTTATGTATATGAAGCGGGCGGTCGAACTCTCGGTCTTCCCGTCTCTGCTCCTCATATCGACTGTTTACCGTCTCGCCCTTAACGTTTCCTCGACCCGTCTTATTCTTCTCAGGGGGCCGGCGTTCCAGGGGAGAATAATCAGGGCTTTCGGCGAGTTCGTGGTCGGAGGCAACTACGTCGTTGGAATCATAATATTCCTCATACTCATTGCGGTTCAATTCATCGTTATCACCAAGGGCGCCACCCGCGTGTCGGAAGTGGCGGCACGGTTTACCCTCGACGCGATGCCCGGCAAGCAGATGGCCATCGATGCCGACGTGTCCGCCGGCCTCATCTCCGAGGAGGATGCGATACAGAAGCGGATCGACATACAGCGGGAGGCCGATTTTTACGGGGCCATGGACGGTGCCTCCAAGTTCGTGCAGGGCGATGTCAAGGTCGGGCTCCTCATAACGATCATCAACATCGTGGGCGGACTGGTCATAGGCATGGCCATGCGCGGGGAAAGCCTGCGGGACGCGGCATCGACCTATCTCATGCTGGCCATAGGCGACGGTCTCGTGGCCCAGATACCGTCGCTCATGATGTCGACCGCGACCGGTATTATCGTCACGAGGGCGGTGGCCAACGACGATCTCGGTACGGAAATTACGAACCAGCTGCTCAGGCAGCCGCGCACGCTCTGGATAGGAACCGGGTTCCTCCTCTTTCTCGCCGTGCTTCCCGGCTTCCCGAAGATACCCCTTATCGTGCTCGGCGCAATACTCGGATTCATGGCCTATTACCTGAAACGCGGTATGCGGGGGACTCCCGAGGAGGAGGCCGGGAAGAAGGAGAAGGAGGAGGGCATAAAGGGTCCGGAAAGCGTAGTCGGCCTCCTGCAGATCGATCCCATCGCTCTCGAGATCGGGTACAATCTCATTCCCCTGGTGGATACGGAACAGGGAGGGGACCTGCTCGATAGGGTGACGATGATCAGGCGGCAGAGCGCCATCGAGCTCGGCCTTATCTTCCCGCCGATACGGATACGCGACAACATGAAGCTGGAACCCAATACCTACTCCGTAAAGATCAAGGGAGTCGAGGTCGGCAGGGGAGCCATCAAGATGGGTAAATACCTCGCCATGAATCCCGGAGGAATAGAGACGAAGCTCGAGGGGGACGAGACCGTCGAACCCGCGTTCGGCCTGCCCGCCATCTGGATCGAGGAGGGGATCAGGGAGAAGGCGGAGAGGCTCGGCTACACGGTGGTAGACACGCCGTCCGTGGTTGCCACCCATCTGACCGAGATCATCAAATCCTACGCGAGCGAGGTGCTGGGAAGACAGGACGTGCAGACCCTGATCAATTCCCTCAACACGGACTACTCGGCCGTGGTGAAGGAGGTCAGGGATTCCGGTGCAACGGTGGGAGACATACAGAAGGTGCTCAAGGGTCTCCTCCGTGAGGGTGTTTCCATAAGGGACCTCGTAACCATACTCGAAACGATCGCGGATTACTTCCCCTCTGTGAAGGACCACGACGACCTCGTGGAGCTCGTTCGCCAGGCACTGTCGAGGCAGATCTGCCAGCAGTATACGGCCGATAACAAGAAACTGTCCGTTATTACGCTTTCAAAAGAGGTTGAGGAAGAGATAAAGAAATCCATTGTTGATACCGAGAAGGGCAGGCGATTCGCCATGGATCCCGTGTCCCAGAAAAAATTGATAGAGCGCATAGGCCAGGAGGGAAAGAAGATACGGGAAAAGGGCATACGGCCCGTTTTCCTCACCTCACCCGAGGTCAGGGCGCTTTTCAGGAATATCGTATCGAGCGTCATCCCCAATGCCGCGGTGCTGAGCAGCTTCGAGATCGTTCCGGACATTCAGCTCGAGGCGGTCGGAACAATTGCATACTGAGACGGAGAAACCTATGATGTACAGAACGTACCGGGCCCCGACCTACAAGGAAGCGGTGGTCAACGCGAAGTTGGAACTTGGAAGCGAAGTCTATATCATTGGGCGCAAGGACGTGAAGGAGGGCGGCTTCTTCGGGCTTTTTTCGAAACCGCTGACCGAGATAACGGTCGCGAAGAGCGAGGAGGGCCAGGACGAGGTGGTCAGCAGCGCGAAGAAGGTGCTCAAGAGCAGAAAAGCGGAGGAGGAGCCGGGGAACGCGGAGATACGGGAGGGGCTGAAGGAAGGTATCGGCTGGGCCGCCCGTCCGTCCGGCAGCGTCTTCTCGGAGGGGAGCATTTACCGGGAGAACGGCGGCCTCATGCAGGAGCTCCGGGAGATCAAGATGCAGATCAGCCGCCTGTCCGGGGCGGATCGCGGAAATACCGCGGGCACGGGCGGATTCCGGGAGTCCGATTCCGTAATCGAAAGGATCATCGGCTTTTTACGGTTGAACGATTTTTCCGAGGCATTCATCGACCGTATCATGGGGAGGTTCGAATCCGAGTTCTCGCTTCAGGATATCAGGAACCCGGATGAGGTCGTTAATAAACTGCGGGGTTACGTAGAGGAGTCGATCGAGATCGCCGGCCCTATAGAGCCGGCGGCGGGAGACCGGTCACCGAAAGTCATCGTGCTGGTAGGGCCCACCGGCGTCGGAAAAACAACGACCATAGCCAAGCTGGCCGCCTCGTTCGGGGTTCTGCAGAAGAAGAAGGTCGAGCTCTTTACCGTTGATTCATACCGTATAGCGGCCATAGAGCAGATCGGCAAATACGCCCAGCTCATGCAGCTCCCCTTTTCAGTCATCAATTCGCAGGAGGAGTTCAAGAACAGCGTGGTCAACAGCAAGGCCGATCTCGTTTTCGTGGATACGGTGGGGCGGTCGCAAAAGAACAATCTCGGCCTGGCCGAACTGCGCTCCATACTCGACGGTGTGAAGGAGATGGACGTGCATCTCGTGATCAGCGCGACCACCAAGTACCGCGATGCCGTCGATATCGTAACGCGCTTCACTCAGTGCATGTACGACAAGATCATCGTCTCGAAGCTCGACGAAACAAATACCGTCGGCCCGCTTCTCAGCGTTCTGGGAAACGGGAAGAAACTCTCGTACTTTACAAACGGACAGAGTGTGCCGGACGATATAGCAATTGCAAAGAAGGAGACCCTCCTGGACATGCTCTCGCTGCAGGATCTGAAACGGGAATTAGGCTGCGAAGGGAGGATTCAATGAGTCTGGAGTTCAACGAGGTCCCCGGTCAGAGAAAGGACCAGGCCGAGCGGCTCAGGCTGATCATGCAGGAAAACAGCGCCGAGCCCCGCTACAGGCGCGAGCCGAGGATACTTACCGTGTCGAGCGGCAAGGGCGGTGTGGGTAAGACCAATATCGCGATCAATCTGGGGATAGCATTTGCCGAGATCGGAAAAAAGGTCATTGTTATGGACGCGGACCTCGGACTTGCGAACGTCAATGTCATTCTCGGAATAATCCCCAAGTTCAACCTCTATCATGTAATTAGAAAGCAGAAGAACGTGCGGGATATAATCGTGGACACGCAGTACGGTATACAGATCATAGCCGGTGCCTCCGGATTCTCTCAGCTTGCGAACCTGAATGACGATGAGCGGAGGGCCTTTGTGGATGCGTTGAAGGAGCTTGCGTACGCGGACATCATAATAATAGACACGGGTGCGGGCGTATCCCCGAACGTATTGACCTTTCTCAAGGGAGCGGATGACGCCATCATCGTAACGACGCCCGAGCCCACCGCCATAACGGACGCGTACGGAATCATCAAGAGTATTTCCACGGAGGTAAACGGACCGAGCATAAAGCTCGTTGTGAACAGGGTACAGACCGTAATGGAGGGTAAAAAGGTCGCTGAAAGGGTCATCACTATTGCCGGGCAGTTTCTTAATATCAGGGTAAGCAATCTTGGTTTCATCTTCGAGGACAGCGCGGTCCCGCGTGCCGTTGTGAAACAGGACCCCTTTCTCAAGAGCGCGCCGAAGAGCAAGGCGTCCCAGTCGATCAGGCATTTAATGAGCAGGCTCGCGGATATCGAGTACCGGGAATATGCGGGTTTCGGAAAATTTCTCAGGAATATGTTCGGCGGGAGAACGTGAGCCGTTTCCCGTTCGGGGCGTCGAGCCGCAGCGGTGAATAACGGTTTATTTTTTCAAACGGGTGGGGTATGTTAATAGCATGAACGGAATTGAGCTTAAACCCGAGCATAGAATGGCTGGTTATGGAGCCTTGATCGGTTTCATCCTGTCGCTGCTGCTGGGATTCATCGTTCGAAACCCCGCTCATGTGGTGATTATCAGGGCGCTCGTTTCAGCGATTATCTTCGGCGGTATCGCTTTCGGCGGTCTCTACGTTCTGGGCCGGTACATTCCGGAGCTCATCGGGGTCGATACGGAGGAAGATTCCGGGGGCACGGCCGAGGAAACGGCCGGGATTGCGGCTTTAGCTGCGGCCGCTGATGGAGACCCTTCGAAAAGTATCTTCGATTCGATCGCAGAGCGCGCGGAAGGCGAAGGCGGACAACCGGCGGATTTATTCGGTTCGGGCGCCGGCGCCGGGAAAGAGGAGAATCAGGCTCCGACCGCTGACGGTTCCCGGGGGACCGGCGCGAAGGGAAGCCTGCCGTCGTTTGATACTCTCTTCGCCCAGGAAAGAGAGGGCGCGCTGCCCGATGACCTGGAGAGAGAGGTGTATGATGAAGCACCATCGAATGTTACGGGAGGAGTTATAGAGGTGGGAAATGCTAAAATTCCCTATGAGCCCGAACAGCTCGCAAAAGCCATACAGAAGGTAATGAGGCAAGATGAGTACTAATGAAGAATTGGTTGAAGAGCTCGCCCAGTCGACGGGATGCGACAAGAACCTCGCGGCCATGATTCTCAAGTTTACGGGCTGGGATAAGGAGGGTGCACAGAGAATAATCGACGCCGTGCCCAAGGACATATTCGCGGTCAAGGTCAAGTTTATCACGCAGATAACGGGATATTTCGGCGCCTTCTTTTTATGCTACGACCAGAAGAAGCATATGGTATCACGGGCCATCATCGTAATATCCGAAGATCGGGATGTGGGAAAAATAAGCCTCGCGATTAACTGGAGGGATTTCGAGGAGAAACTCTACGATTTCTCTCGAAACAAGAAGGTCGACGGCCTCAAGATAGACCAGTTCAAGAAACAGCTCCTCAGCGAAGAATTCAAGTCCTCATTGTCCGGCGTATTGAAGTCCGGGAAGACGGATGAGGAAAAGCTCAACAACCTGCTTGTTGACGAGCTGTACAACGTGTTCACCGACACGAACATAGCCGTGAAGCATCACGTCCAGATGGTGGACGCGTTTGACATGAACAGAGGCAAGGAATCGATGCAGATCGGCGATCCGATTGAAGAGAAGGCTGAAACAGCCCGGGATGCCGGGGGTGAAGATACGCCGCATCGTCTCGACCAGTCGCTCGTGGTACTCAAGATCGACCCGGTGCTCTCACCCGTGAGCGGTACCGCGATAAAGGACCTGGAGTTCGGAGACGAGATACAGGTCAGGATAACGGACGAGCGCGACATCGCAGGCTACCTGGCCGATCTCCTGGGAGCGAAGGTGGACGATATCAGGGTGCCCGTGATGACGAAGATTGTGGAGGTCCGTGAGCTCGAAGGCGGGAATCTCGGGGTGATCACCCAGTTCGGCCCGGGAATCGTCGGAATGTTCAGGGTCCTTGAAGATACCAAGATCGTTACAAAGGGCGAAGCCGCGGAGGAGCCCGAACAGGTCCAGAAGAGCGGGGGGCAGTTCAACCCCATGATCCTGGTCGCGGGGGCTTTCGTGCTAGTAATCATATTTATCCTACTCATTGTCATGACGCGCTGAAGTCATAGTCGGCCCCGATCGATCGTGGGGGGACCGGGGTCTGCGGGTGAGCGGTTTTTTTCGGAGTGGAGGCGGGTAGAATGCCCGGCTGTCCAGCTCCACTACTTATGAGACGGGAGTGGTAAAGTGTTTGACGGTAAAACTGAAGAGGATCTCTGGAAGCTCTATAAGAAGTCGAGAGATCCCAAGATCAGAGAACATTTCGTAAACCAGTATGCGCCTCTTGTGAAATACGTGGCCGGCAAGATCGCCATCGGGATGCCCCAGAACGTCGATTTCGACGATCTTGTAGGATACGGAGTTTTCGGACTTCTCGATGCAATAGACAAGTTTGATCCGGACAGACATATCAAGTTCAAGACCTATGCCGTTACGAGGATAAGGGGAGCGATATATGATGAGCTCCGCTCGATCGACTGGGTCCCCCGGTCCGTAAGGCAGAAGGCGAAAGAGCTCGAACGCGTGATCGGCAGGCTCGAGAACAAGCTCGGCCGGGCGGCAACGGATGAAGAGATAGCGCGCGAGCTCGGTATAGGTATCAAGGAGTTTCACACTCTCATACTCAAGCTCTCGGGAGCGTCCGTGCTCTCCCTGAGCGATGTCTGGTATGTCGGCGACGAGAGCGACAAGGTCTCGGTCATGGAAACGATCGAAAGCCCGAAGAGCCTGAATCCCGATGTGCTCGTTGAGCGGGAAGAGGTAAAAAACATCATCGTCGACGCAATAAACGATCTCCCGGACAAGGAAAAGAAGGTGCTGATCCTCTATTACTACGAGGACCTGACGCTCAAGGAAATCGGTGAGGTCCTCCGTGTCACGGAATCGAGGATCTCGCAGCTTCACACCAAGGCGATCATGCGTTTGAGAAGCAAGCTGGTGAATATCAAGAAGAGTATGGTTATATAGTCTATGGCATCTTCATTTGAAAAACTGCAGGAAGCGCTGAGCGATCTGACCTTCGATACGGACGAGGTCTCGAACGAGGGCTCGATCGAGGTCGAGGCCTACTCCATTGAAGAGGGGCTTGAGAAAGCCGCGGACACGCTTGAGGCGAATATCAGCGACCTCGAGTACGACATACTGGAGCACGGCAAGAGGGGGTTGCTCAGCAAGAAGCCCTACCGGCTTCGGGTGCGGATCGTGGGCGCTCGTGTGCGGACCGGTGAAGGTTCGATCCGCACCGGAGAAACGGTCGCCGACGTTGACCTGGTAAGGAAGGACATCGACGGGACCTTCCGGGTGAAGATCACCCGTATCGGCGTGATGCTCAAGGTAACGCCCCCGCGAGGCAAGGGAACGAGGATAAAGGTCGAAGAGGTGCTGAAAGGGATCGGAAGCAAGGGGGTTTCGGAGTTCGACAAGTCGATCGTCGCGAAGGCGGTACGGGATTCTGACGGCGAGTACGTAAAGATCGGCGAGTGGATTCCCGACGAGAAGAACGACGGCAGGGTCGTAATCGAAGTCCCGGACGACGAGATGAAGGCGTTCATGACCCTCATACCGCCGAAGCCGCGCGGCCGTGTTCTCGATATAGACGATGTGCTCGAGGCGGTGAGCGACAAGGGAGTCGTCGTCGGAATCAAGCAGGACGCCATAAGAGACTCCATTGAAGAGGAGGTATACAACATCCCGGTCATCGTGGCCGAGGGAGAGAAGCCCGAGCATGGCCGGAATGCGGAGATCGTCTATAATTTCAGGACCGAGCGGAAGGTGACGCTCGAAGAGGACGAGAAGGGGCAGGTTAACTTCAAGGACCTCGATCTCGTCGAAAACGTCGTGGCCGGCCAGCTCCTAGCGACAAAGACGCAGGCAACGGAGGGCAAACCGGGACGGACGGTCACCAACAGGCTCCTCGATGCCAGGTCCGGGGAGGACACCGAGTTCAACCTGGGCAAGAACGTGGAGATCTCCGCCGACGGCATGAGCGCACTCGCCTCGATCAACGGCCAGGTTACCCTGTCGAACAGGAAGATCAACGTCGAGCCCATATACGAGGTCAAGAGCGACGTTGACATACATACCGGGAACATCCTTTTCCTGGGAACGGTCATCGTCCGCGGCAGCGTGGAGGACGGATTTTCCATAAAGGCGGCCGGAGACATCGACATACAGGGAAGCGTGGGAAAGTGCCTCCTCGACGCGGAGGGCGACATACACATCAAACAGGGAGTGATGGGAAAGATCGGAGGCGTTATCAAGGCCGGAGGCAGCGTGTGGTCGAAATTCCTCGAGCAGGTGACCGTGACCGCCGGAAAGAACGTCTTCGTGCAGGACGGGATCATGCACACCCAGGTCGATGCGACAGAGAAAGTGGTCTGTTTCGGCAAACGCGCGACTATCGTGGGAGGAAGAATACGGGAGGGAGAGATC
>Ga0180431_10000767_pt1 | contig 45696 bp, 42 predicted proteins | sample SS_ome_11_FD_132459 | JGI IMG/M metagenome (GOLD analysis project Ga0180431, IMG submission 132459) | Hypersaline lake sediment archaeal communities from the Salton Sea, California, USA - SS_1_MS_1 metaG | ecosystem: Environmental > Aquatic > Non-marine Saline and Alkaline > Hypersaline >... | reverse complement strand
TGCATTGACTAATTTTTTCATATCAAGCTCATTTGAGGAGTTTTCTTCATTTAATCTCATTAAGCAATTCTTCAACCTGTGACAGCAGTTCAGGCAGGTTGTTATTGATTATCTTCCATACCTCTTCATGGTTTACGAGATCGTATCCATGTATCAATACGTTTCTGAATGCGATAATCCGGGCATAATCGCCGATTCTTTCGGCGGTCTCGGGGTCGTACTTGGCGATCCTGTTCATAGCCTCACCGATAATCTCAAAATGCCGCTCCACCGCCGACCTCAGCATCGTGTCGGAGGAATAATCATCCAGGGTCTTCCCTTTGGTAAAGTCGAGGATAAAAGATGAAGATACACGGATGTCATCCAGCCATTTTGGGGTTTTAGGCAGCATATTGGTATAGCAATTTTTTCGAGCGGTTGACTTCGGATAAAAAGTAGGGATTCTTAAGAGATGGTGAATTTGACATCACAAGGTCGACGCCGTATCCCAGAAGTACTTCCAGCTCATCCTTTAAGTCGAAGTAGTGCGCCATCCAGGGGCCAAGGTCTACACCCGGCATATACTCCACCAGAAAGTCTATGTCCGAGGATTCGGGGTCGAACCCGCCCTCGGCCGCCGTGCCGAAGACCTCTAGACTCTTTACGCTGTATTTTTTGCACAGCCGCTTGATCTCCTCGATCTTTTCTAATATAAGGGGTATCATGGCTTTCCAAACCTCGCGTTAATTCCCTTATTTTATATCACAGATTTTCTGAAAAGACAAACGGATATCCGGCTTAACCGGTTACGCGTCAAACCCCTCCCCCTTCCCCCCGCGGTCGAGCTTCAACAGCGACTCGATCTCGTCGACCGTCGGGAGCGCCGGGATGGCGCCGCGCCTGGTCGTGGTGATGGCGCCGGCGGCGTTGGCGAACCTGAAGATATTTATCATCTCCAGGTCGGTGAGTGAGTAGAGGTCGGCGACGTTGAGGTCGAACATCTTATAAAGCATGGCGGCGGTAAAGGCGTCCCCTGCGCCGGTGGTGTCGCCGGCAGTGCTTGAAGTTGACACGTCAAACCCCAGCACCTCTACCCCGTAGCGCGCCGTGACCCCCACCGAGCCCTCCTTCCCCTTGGTCACGACGACCAATTTCGGCCCCATCGTGAGGATCTCCTTGGCGGCGGACTTAGGGTCGCCCTTGCCGGTGATGAATTGCGCCTCCTCCGCCGACAGCTTCACGATGTCGGAAAGGGGGATCACCCCCCTAATCTCGTGCTTCGCGATCGCCTCGTCCGGCCACAGCGACATCCTGACGTTCGGGTCGAGGGAGACTATGGCGCCGAGCCTTTTGGCCTCGTTGACAAGATGGAGGGTTGTTTCCCGGGATGGGCCGGAGATAAGGCTTATGGAGCCGAAGTGAAAGGCGTAAGTCCCCTTGAGGTAGTCCGCCGGGACGTCGGTCTTCGTTATCAGCATGTCGGCCGAGGGGTGGCGGAAGAAGACGAAGTCCCGCTCGCCGTCGGGGGTCAGGCTCACGAAGGCGAGCATCGTCCTCGCCTCGGCCGAAAACGAAAGTGCGGTCGTGTCGACGCCGTATTGGTTTAGGATATTTTTAAGCTTCAATCCGAAGGGATCGTCTCCCACCTTGCCGATGAACCCCGCGTCCCCGCCCAGCCTTGAAATCCCCACAGCGACGTTTGCCGGGGCGCCCCCGGCGACGGGGGCGAAGGCGGACGCATCCCCCACCGAAAATCCCCTCTCGGTGGAGATGAAGTCGATAAGAAGCTCGCCCATAGTTACAAAGCTCGGCATGGTTTCTCCCAAGACGTTAATCAAAAGTATTAAGGCGACAAGGCCCGCCGTTTGTGCAAATCCCTGCTATATATGGGAGACTATAACAGGGTCACCACTTTGGATATTACAGCCCTGACGCCCGCTATCCACGCGAGGTGCAGGGGGATCATCAAGAGGGTGCTCAGAACACCCGCGAGAACCTTGACCCAGACCCTCCAGCGCCTTTTCTGGATGATGTATACGCCCGTGAGCATAATCAGGGCGAGCCCGCCGTATCCGAAGACGACCATGATCGGCGCGCCCCCCCAAATAGTCACGGCGGCCTGGAATTTCCAGAGGACCATCGGGAAGACGGAGGCCATCGCCTCGTTCATCGCGGCGTACGCCCCCATAAAGACCATCGAGACGAGGAGGGTCGGTATGAGCCTCTTTCCCTCAACGAAGTCGCCGTGGACGAGCCTCTCCGATAAGGTCATGGAAATATATGTGGTGAACGACCAGAAGACGGCGAGGACCAAGGGAGCCGATCCGATCCAGAAATTAAAGGCGTAAGGATTGTAGGAGTAGAGGTCGGTGATTTGCGCGACGACGTTTTCCCGCAAGATTCCGAGAACCGCCCCCGTGACGAAGAAGAGGATCGTAAATCCGCTTCCCCTTACTCTTACGCTGTGGAAGATGAGGGCGAGGGTCAGTGCTAAGCTCAATATTTCAAAGAGGAGGACCATTTCAATTTCCTAACGATATTAATCTGGATTCCCGTTTTCCAAGGGAATGACAAATTAACTGCGGGAATGACAGTATTACCCGCGGGTATGAAACCTATTCTGTCATTCCCAGCTTGACTGGGAATCCAGTTGATATTTTTATGGATTCCCGCTTCCCGAGGGAATGACAGCGTTTTGTTTTTCTGGATTCCCGCTTCCACTGTAATGGTCCGGATTTCCGTTCAGCATGGGAGTGTCATCAAGATGACAAATCAGCTCCGAGCGTGAATCATATCAGCGCATCCAGGGGAAGAGTAACCGCAATAGTGGATTTTTGTTCTGCGAATTGTCCGTGGTTCCTCCGCCGCCGGGAGTCGTCGTGCCGCTCCCGTCTGGAGGCGTCGTTCCGGTTCCGCTATCGGGTGTCGTTCCGGTCCCGCCGTCCGGGGGTGCTCCGGTTCCGCCTTCCGGCGTTATCGGCGGGATCTCCCTCTCTTCAACCTTTGGCGCCTTCTTCTTCTTGACAGGCGGTTTCTTCGGCTCCTCCTCGGGCTTTTTCTCCTCCGGGGGGAGCTCCTGAGCCACGACCGTAAAAGATACGGTCTTATAAAGCTCGTTGTCGAGGTAGATCTTCCACGTCTGCGTCCCCACGGGGTAGAGGGAATCGAGGGTGACTATCCTTGTGAATACGGTCTTTTCAGCGGGCAGCGTTGTGCTGAAGACGCCCCGGTTCTCCGACGGGAAGAGCTGGAAAATGCCCTCGCCGGTTATCCAGGATTCCCAGTTTTCGGGTAAATAGGGATAGAGCATCTCCTGGTGATACTTGATGGGCTTTTCACTCTTGCTCTCGTATTCAAAGTAGACGCCGAATTTCGTGTCGGGAATCCGGGGTATCGTCGGGCTTTCAAAGACGGTGGTTTTTCCCATCGGGTCGGTCGTGATTACCCCTGCCTGAAAATTGCTGATTTTGCAGCAGTTCAGGGAATCGTATTTAGGCTTACCGGCGTAGCCGAAGAAGTAGATAAGGGCGGCCGCTCCCAAAAGCACAATGAGAAACGACACGGCGGCGATAATCGGGGCCGTAAGGCTCGCCGCCGCCGGCGCCTCCGCGGCCCTCATATCGTCTCCCTTGTACTCTATCTTGGCGCCGGAAAGCTCCACCACGTCACCGATCTTGAGATGTACGCCGGAGTTGTGAACCTTCTCCCCGTTGACAAGGCTTCCGTTCTTGCTCCGGTCGAAATAAGTCACCATCCCCCCGCCGACCGTGAAATGTCCATGCTCTCTGGAGACCTTTTCGTTCCTGATAACAATATTATTGCTGGAAGCCCTTCCTACCTTGAAGGTCTCTTCATCGGATTCGAGTCTCTTTACCTTTCCGTCTTCATAGGTGATTTTAAAAACTTTCATGACTCTTCCCCCAATAAGGGTAAATCTTTTCTTCTATCTCATTTATAAATCCCGTACCTCCCGGTTTTAAGGAGAGGCGTTTCCGGAATTAAAACGACTCGAACAGGTGGATTATGGAATTGCTGTAATATTCGAGGACTTCCATCCTGTCGGTATTTAATCTGATCTCCTTTTTCTTCTTTTTTGCAATCTTCCTGAGGCTAAGCACCTCGAGGGCGAGATCCATGGTCTTTTGCATCTCTTCTATCTCGATGACGCCGTACTCGAAATTGACAAGCTCCATCGTGCGGTCATCTTCCATATCCTCGATCTTTTGTTTCTCCTTCATTAGATCCAGAAAATCGTTTCCCATAACGATCCTTGCATCCTTGGCGATAAGCTCATTTTTTATATCCGTCATCGATTGGATGAGGTCGATCTCCGGTATCCTGTTTCTGCCGTCCTTGAGGATTGCGTAGGACAAAAGCGGCACCGGTGTAATCGGGATCACCACCGCGACCCTCTTCATGACGTAGTCGGCGAATTTTTTGACCTCGGCGAGTCGCTCCTTTCTCGGCAGTTTGAAGATGTCGCTGCAGTACTCCTCGATGTAGCGGTCCAGAGATATGGGGGTGCCGAAGGCCACCGATGTGTAGCCGTATTTTCTGACCCCCTTGAAGATGTAGTAAAATCCGTTTCTGATTACCACCTTTGGGATTTTTACTATCAATGCCAGTCCCGAGAGGATCTTCTTGATGCCCCGCTTTTCGGGTTCCGCGCCGCCGATTTCCCTGATGAGGTTCAGGTCTTCAAGCACCCTGTCGTAGTTTATCGCCGTCGGGACGAAGATCAAATCCTTTGTAAAATCCGGATCTTTTTTAGTCAGTAATATATAGTCCAGAAGGCCGATCTTTGTATCCCGAATTCTGCCGTCCCTCGATAGTCCCCCCTCGATGAATATTCCCTGGGTAATTCCGTTTTTACTGATGAGCTGGATGTACTTCTCCAGCACCTTGTGATAAAGACGCTCCCTGTACTTTCGCCTGATTAGGTATGATCCAAAGCTCTTGAAGACGTATTCCAGGGGCCAGATTCTGGCCCACTCGCCCACGGCAAAGGAGAGGGCTATATGCTCGGCGAGCATGTAGGATACAAGGAGATAGTCCGCATTGCTCCTGTGATTCATGATGTAGATGACTACGCTGTTTTTCGGGATTTTTGTTATCGGCTTGAAATATTCTTTATCTATAACGACGTTGTAAACCAGATTTAAAAGAAATTTGGCCAAGACATAGCCAAATTTGTAATATGATAAAACGTTAAAAAATGGGAGTATCTCGTCGATGTAGCTCTCCACCCTGTCCAGGGCCTCTTCGCGGGTGATATTGTTCTCCTTGGCGTAGTTATTCATCTCCTCCCAGATCTCCACCTCTTTTAGAAGCTGAAACTTGATGTATTTTTTCCTCGTCAGCTTGAATCTCTCCACCCGTACACGAAATTGGCGAATAGCCTTGATGCTAGACCTCTTTACGAGCTCCTCTCCGTATTTTTTGAGTTTTTTTCTAAGAAAGACGTAAAAGATGAGAAAGAGAACAAGGGTTATTAAGGCAATATTTTTCCACATACAGACCTCTTATAAATAGTGATATGAAAACGATATAACGGATTATTTATCACATATTATCGGAAATCTCAATGCTAATAATAGACTAACACAAAAATGTAAAAAGGGGGAATATATACCCCCTTTTACTGTTATGGTAAATTTACCCGTTGAATGCGGTCGTTTAAGAGCCCTTCGGGATCATCGATCAATAGGCTGTCTCGATTTGCAGGAAACTGCACCCTGATTGCAGGCAGCGAGGTGAAACAGAAATCAGATTAGAATCGACCCCTGTTTACAGGCGGCGAAGTGAAGCAGAAATCAAGATATTCCTCTTCCCCTCCCATCCCCGACAGCAGACTTCCTGATAAGAAATCGTTTACCTCCCTGACTGTTGTGATGGTTTCTATCGTCTGATTTGTATCTTTTAAGAGAAGCGAGTCTCTTTAATATTGAAATTTTCTCCTCCGCATCGCCTTTGCGGCCCTCTTTTTTGCTTCCGCCCTTTTTCTCTTTTTTTTGATACTCGGTTTCTCGTAGAAGCGCCTTTCCTTCATCTCCTTGAAAAATCCGCTTTTGGCTAGCTTGTTTTTGAGGACTTTGAGCGCCTTTTCTACATCGTTGTCGTAAACTTTAACCTCCAAGCAGTTACACCCCCCCTCTGTTGATTGGGATAGATTTATATTTTACTTTCCCCGATTTACAATTTGCCTCAGATTCAATTTGAATTTAAATTGCTCTCCCCCTGCCCCCCCTGAATCTATGATGTCGTAAATGAAACACCGACGGTAATTATATATTGATATTCATTCTTTTTGTACCATTTTTAGTGGGGAAAATCAAGTTAAATATGATCTAAAAACCGTTTTTGAGAAAATATTGCATTGAGAAGAGGTAAAAAACCACGCTTCTAACTTGGGTCTCCCCACGCTTGACATTTCCAATATAATTTGATATTTTTTATTCGGAGCATAAAAAAAAGATAGATAATTTCAAAATTACTGTAGATTTGCAATTTTATCAAGGTGGCGAAAATCGCGGCAAGGGGGGATAGGAAAAAGATTCTTCTCCATTCCTGTTGTGCCCCGTGTACCATCTATCCGTTGAGGAGGCTCAGAGAGGGAGGGATGGAGGTGGTTGGCTTTTTTTATAACCCGAACATCCATCCCTTCACGGAGTTTGAGAAGAGGTTGAACGCTGTCGTGGAGTATTACGGGGAAGTCGAGGTTCCCCTGATCGTCAACGCCGAATACGATGTCTCGGATTTTCTGAAGAAGACCTTCTGCGCCGATGTGAAGAGGTGCGAGGCCTGCTACAGGATGAGGTTATCCAAGGCCTTCGAGGCGGCCGGAGGGGGGGACGTTGAAGTCGACGCCGTGACCTCGACGCTTCTCTTCAGCAAGTACCAGGACCACGAGGTCTTGATAAGGATAGCCGGGGAGGAGTCCGCCAGATCGGGGATACCTTTTCACTACGAGGACTACCGGGAAGGATGGGAGGAGGGGAGGAGGCTCTGTCGGGAGAGCGGCATGTACAGCCAGAAGTACTGCGGCTGCATAATCAGCGAACAGGAAAGGTACGGTAAGAGAATAAAAGCCCTTAAGGGAGATTAAGGGAGGTAATCGCGATGGTTTTTAGGTTTTTAGCTTTGAGAGGTCTAAGGAGGTGGTTCCATCTCCTGACTGTTCTTCTTTTCTCTTCTTTTTTCGTTTTTGTAAATCCCTTCTCCGGTGTAACCGGGGAGGAGGAAAATCTGATTTTGGGGAAGGTCTACAACGACACCGACCTCGTCCCGCCGATGCACGGGCCTGTGCCAATTAACATAGTTGTGGACGACTACTTCATGGGGAGGGTGGAGCCGGGTAAGAGCCTCGTCATTGGTTTGAAGCCGAGGAGGGTCCCCTATGTGGTGAAGGCTTACGTTTTCGATTACGACGGCAGCTCTTTCTTCGCGGTGGTGGATCTCCCGCTGAAAAGCTCCGTCATGGTTCCGGTGAGCCACAGGGGAGAGATCTCCCCGTTCTGGGTTGCCTTTGAGGGAATCCGTTAGGTTGGAGAGTCGGGATTATGGGATTCGGCGAGATAGGAAGGATACTCGTAGTAATCGGCCTTATTCTGGTTGCCCTGGGTTTTCTCCTGATATTTCAGGGGAAGATACCCTTTCTGGGGAGGCTCCCTGGGGATATAATAGTTAAGAGGGGGAACTTTACCCTCTACTTTCCCCTGACTACGATGATTTTGATCAGCGTGATCTTGAGCCTCGTTTTTGTGTTATTTAGAAAGTGATGTCAAAAGTTATAGGTAATTTTTTTGGAGGTCATCATGCCTGAGAAGGGCGTATTCTGGGAGGGAATATCGGAGGGGATCGCGGAGAAGTTGGAGGGTATAATCGAGTTTATTCCGCTCCTCGGAAGCTACCTCAGAAGGGAGAACGATCGGGAGGTAGATAAGCTGATCCGGGAGCATATAGCCGAGAGGTTCGACAGCCTGAAGAAGTCCCTCATGAAGGTTATGGAGGCCGGGGCGGAATCGGGAAAGCTCGAGGGCCTGGACAAGCTCGATCGCTATTCAAGGAGACTCGACAAGCTGAGGGACACGGTCAAGTTCGCCGCCCACGGCTACTCCGGTCTATTTGACAGAATCAAGGTCAGGGATGAGGAGCTGGAGGCGCTTTTCAGCTATGACCTTCAGATGCTGACCAAGATCGAGGAGACCGACAAGCGTCTTTCCGCGATAGACAAGGTCCTCGGTAACGAAGCGAAGCTGAAGGGGGAGATAAACGCCCTCGCGGATTTCATCTCGGAGATGGAGACTATCGTTCAGGACAGGAAGTACGCCGTGACGAAGGGCGGCCAGTTTCAGGGCGATGAAGCTTAGAAAAGACAAATCAGGATAAAAGGAGGTCACCTCTTATGTCTCAATTTTTAGAAGTTATCGAATACTTTTTTGAAGACGAAACCGAGATGGTCCATAGAATTCCGGAGACCGGATCTGCGGAGACGAAGCTCGGGGCGCAGCTTGTTATAAGGGAGAACGAGGCCGCCATTTTCTTCAGGGACGGGAAGGGGCTCGACGTCTTCGGGCCCGGAAGACACACCCTGACCACGATGAACCTCCCGATTTTGACGAAGATTCTCGCGCTCCCCTTCGGACATAAAAGCCCCTTTCGCTGCGAGGTCATCTTCCTCAACATGAAGATTTTTACCGATCTCAAGTGGGGGACGAGAAATCCGGTCGCCTTCAGGGACGAGGAGTTCGGCCTCGTGAGGTTGAGGGCCTACGGCAACTACACGTTGAGGATTACCCAGCCCCTCCTGTTTGTAAATACGCTGGTTGCCACGAAGTCGATGATGACAACCGAGAGCATATCGGGATATCTGAGGGACGTTATCGTCTCGCGCCTGAACGATCTTCTCGGTGAACATATGAAGACTATTCTCGACCTTCCCCAGAACTACAGTGAGCTCGCCGTAGTGGCGAAGGTGAGGATAAAGGACGATTTTGACAAATACGGGATCGAGCTGATCGATTTCTACATAAACGAGATAACCCCGCCCGACGAGGTGCAGCGCATCATTGACGAGAGGACGGGCATGGGGGTTGTGGGCGACATGAACGAGTTTCTGAAATACGAGGCCGCGAAGGCCGTGGGGATTCTAGGCGAGGGGGGCAAGGGAGGCGAAGGTGGAGCCGCCGCCGGTGCGGGTGCGGGAAGCGCGGCCGGAACCGGGGCCGCCGCCGGAATGGGGGTTGGCGTGGGGGCCGGCCTCGGGATGATGGTCCCGGGGATGATATTTAAGACCATGATGGAGGGAGGCGCCACGCCGGAGGCGATAAAGAAGCAGGGATACGTAAACTGCCCGAAGTGTCACGCAAACGTCCAGCTGAACTCCAGGTTCTGCCCCAGCTGCGGGACGCAGCTCGTCGTGGTCAATAAGTGCGGGAAGTGCGGAGCCGAGCTTCCCCCGGAGGCCAAATTCTGCCCGGAGTGCGGCAAGGTCGTCGGGGAGGAGACGAAATGTAAAAAGTGCGGCGCTAAGCTGCCGGATGGGACAAAATTCTGCACCGAGTGCGGCGAAAAGGTGGAATAGCGGTCCTGTTCGATCGGGGCGATTGACTTGTTATTTTTGAAGGTCGATCTATTGTAAAACTTTTAGATATAAGCCATGCCTGACGTTTAGGACTGTATATCCACTTTCGGTTGATTTGGGATTTAATTGGAGTGTCTTGTAGTTCCTGAATAATAGATTATCTAAGACGGCTTTACTATGCGGGAGGGTGCTAAAGGGGAAGGGGGACACTGTTCAAGTATCTGGTTCGATTTTATCGACTTCCCTTGGATATAGAGAAATTGCCCTTGGGCGGTCTTGACGAATATAAGATAAATGATACTCACATGCTCTCAATGTGGGGCTAAATTAAAAATAGAAGTCTTCAAGCGGTTCCTGACCTGCCCTTACTGCAAGTCCTCCCTCGTCGTCGATAGGGACCGAACCGTTGAATGCTACTCCCTGAATCACGTAAGAAACGACATCTGGGTCAAGGGGGTGCTCAGGGCGTGGTTAAAGAAGACGGGGGTGGAGGAGGATGTCAAGGATATAAGGATCGATTTCAAGCTCTTCCCTGTGTGGCACGCCTCGTTTGAGAACGGTAAGACCGTAACCCAGCCCGCGGCAAGGACGCTCCACACCGAGATATCGTCGATTAAAATTCCCGCCGGTGATCTCAAGGCTTTCGACCAGAACACGTCGCTGACAGAGGCGGTCGCCCCTACCGTGAGGCACGAGGCGGCGGCCGTATGGACCACAGATACTCACGATGAGAAGAGGGAGATAAAGAGGCTGTGGCTTGTCTACCTCCCGATATACTTCATCGATTACCGGGAGAACGGTGAGCGCCACAGGGCGTCCGTCGTGGGGGAATCCACAAAAATATACTCCGACACGAAGGCGGTGGCCGATCCCTACAAGATCCCGGTAAAGCACCTCCTCTTCTTTACCGTCGCCTTCGGGACCTTTCTTGGCCTCGGCTTTTCAATCTCCGAAGACATCCTTATAAAGGGGATATCTATGGCCGCCGCCACCCTTCTGTTTTCGGCGGTTTCGTGGTTCTATTTGAGGAAGTGATCCGTCGTTTGTTCGTTTAAGGGACGGCATGGATTTTTATTTATATTTTTTTTGGTGTGAAATTGGAGCTGCAGCAAAAAGGATCGGTCGATTCAGCCGAGATGGTCTTTACCATTGCGGTTATATGCCCTTCCTGCGGGGGATCGATATCGTTTGTCGAGGGGAGCAGGAAGGTGGTCTGCTCTCACTGCGGTCTCTCCCACATCGTCGTGGGGGGGGGTGGCCTCAAGCGGTTCTATTTCCCGAAGATGACAAGGCGGGCCGACGCGCTGAAAGCGGTAAGGGAGTTCGTGAAGTCAAAGACTAAAGGCGAAGAGGAGAAGAGGAGCGTCCGCCTTATAGACGCGAAGCTCGTTTACGTGCCGGTCTATCGGGCCAAGGTGAAGGGGGGAGGATTGTACATAGGTGAGGAGGGGGGGGAGATAATTTCTAATGAAAAAGTACAAGATACCGGTGAAGTAATCATAATTCGAAAACCAAAAAAACTGGTAAATGGAAACACGTTTAAGGAGATCAGCTACTTTATTCCCGCCCTGGACGTGACGGAGCTCGGTTCCTTCGGAATTTCCACGAAATCGAGCGTGTTAAAGCTTCACTTCTTCGAAGAGGAGCTCGTGAGCGAAAAGTGGATGGTCTTTGACTCCGTAGGGGATCCCCAGATGGCCCTGGAGAAGGCCTGGGGTGTTCTGGCTTCCTCCCTCAAGCCCCAGGGGTTTAGAATTAACTATTTTGAGGTTGAGCGGATTTCAGGGGAGATATCCCAGATCCATTACCCCCTCTACCTCGTCAGGTTTCTCCTCGACGGGGAGGCGATACTGGCCGTGGTGGACGGCCTGGGGGGAAACGTCATCAAGGCGAGGATACCGAAAAAGATGAAGAGATTCAATCCCGTGCCCGGTGTCTTGATACTATCACTCGTCGCCTTTATCCTCTCCCTCTTTCCCGGGATCTACATCTTGATTCCCATAGCCTTGTCCGTGTTTGCCGTCCTTTCGGTCGGGACGGATAAGTTCCTCTTGGCGATAAAGAGACTGTTCGTTTCGCCCACACAAAGGGAGGACTACACCGTTGGCTAAGGCGCCCACACTTCGGCTTTTGCCCCTCAGGTGTCCCAGCTGTGCGGATGACATCGGGATCGGGTCTATGGACGCCCTATTTTTCTGCAGGAGGTGCCTGACCCTCTGGGAAGAGAGAGGGGGAAAACTCGAGAAGCGGGACGTTCAATTCATAGGGAAGACCGATTTGACGCCCTACTATATACCTTTTTGGACCTACGGGCTCACTGTGGATACCCCGATGGGGAGGATAGAAGATTTTCACGGCTACATCCGTCATATTGCCTTCGCCAAGTCGATCGACTTCGTGGAAAACCACCCCTTAAAGCTCCACGTCCTGGCCGCGCTGACCAGGACGGAGCCGCACCGCCTGACCATTTCAAGGAGGTTCACGTACAAACAGGTTGTACTTGAGAGGTCGGAGCCGCGAAACGGATATATATGGGGGCCTGTGGTGGGCGAGGCCGCAGCTAAGAATTACTCTAAGATAATCTTCCTGTCGACCTTGAGCGAGGCGAGGAGAAGCTCCGTCGAATTCGTGTCGAAGCTCGAAGTCCACCTAACCGACCCGATCCTCTCGTTCGTCTCTTTTCGGGAGGACGGCGCTTACTACCGGGAGGGGACAACCCGAATAGCGATCTCCAAGGGGCTGATTGCGGAAGACTCCGGGGTATTTAGCCCGTAGCGGAGATGCCGGATGGAAAGTCATGCCGAAAAGGGGAAGATGACCGTGGAAAAGGCTTGAACGGCACACAATAGGGATATATAATAGCGGGGATGTATAAAAGCCTTTATCAGAGGGGGATAGAGAGGGAGGTCTCCACGACGGGAGTTGGGATACATACCGGGAATCCCGTCACCGTAAACCTAAAGCCGGCCGCGCCGGGAGATGGGATCGCCTTCATAGTCCGGGACGGTGCCGGGCCGGTCAGAATCCCCGCCCACTTTTCGATGGTCAAAAACACCACGCTGGCAACGACCCTGACCGCAGGCGATGCGAGCGTCTCCACCGTGGAGCACCTCATGGCCGTCCTCTCCGTATTCGGCGTGGACAACGTAAACGTCCATGTGGACGGCCCGGAACTTCCCGTCCTGGACGGGAGCGCCGCGGGGTATATATCTCTCTTAAACTCCGCCGGTTTTGTGGATTATATGGAGAAGAGGAGATTTGCGAGGGTAACGGGTGAGGTCGGGGTAGAGTCGGACGGCAGCCGGGCGGGGCTGACCCCGTGGGACGGAGGCCTCTACATAGATTACACCATAGTGTACGAAAATCCCCACATAGGTACACAGCGGCTGGAGTTCGAGCCAACAGAGGTTTTTTTTGAGAGAGAGATAGCCCCTGCGAGGACCTTCGGCCTCCTTAAGGATGTGAAGTCCATGTACGAGCGCGGCCTGGCCCTCGGGGGAGGTCTCGACAACGCCCTGATCATCGGCGACGACGGGGTGGTGAATCCGGACGGACTGAGGTTTCCGGACGAATGCGTGAGGCACAAGTGCCTCGACGCACTGGGGGACCTGGCGCTCTTCGGGATGCCGATTATCGGTAAATTCACCGCCTATAAATCGGGGCACAGACTGAACCACCTGCTCCTGAAGGAGCTGGCCGAGACCGGAAGATATGAGGTTGTCGAGGGGATGATTGACTAAATGAAGACTCGACTTACAATACTTTTGACGTCTCTCCTTTTGATCGTACCTTTCGGATCAAAGGCCCTGGCGCAAAAGGCCTATATCACCAACGTCATAGTCACGCCCTATCGGGGCTACGTCTACATATACTTCAACATCGAGGGATGTTTCACGCCGGAGATGGAGGAGGCGGTGAAGAGCGGAATAACGACGGCGTTTACCTTCCACGTCAACCTCAAGAGGCGCAGGGGGGGCTGGTTCGACACCCTCGTTGAGAATAACACCTTCAGGCACGTCATAAAGTACGATTCCCTCCTCGACAGATTCACCGTTATAAAGGAGGAGGACGGAAAGAGGCCGGTGGTCGTCAGAGACTTTGAAGAGGCAAAGCTTATAATGGCCCGGGTCAGGAACTACCCGATTTTCCCCTTAGAGACGCTCAAGAAGGGCGAGACGTACCGGCTTGAAATAAAGGGGGAGCTCGACATGGTCGATATCCCTAAATCCCTCCGCTACGTGCTGTTCTTTATCAGCCTCTGGGACTTCGAGACCGAGTGGTACGTGGAGGAATTTGAATACAGATAACTTTTAACGATGAGAAAGAAGTATAGAGAGATAATGAAGAGGTTTAAGGGGGAGGGCGTTTCTTCGGAGTCTATGAGGAAGCGGAGGGAGAGGATCATAATCGTCGTCTCCGTCGTGGTAATCCTCATCCTGACCCTTTTAGGCAATTACCTCACCCAGAAGAACCTCGATATCGGGATAGGCGAGAACCTCCTTCTCATCGCCCTTGTGGACATTAACATTATACTTCTCGTTCTCGTTATATTCCTCGTAATAAGAAATTTCGTAAAGCTTTTCTTCGAGAGAAAAAGGCAGCTGAAGGCCGCAAGATTGAGGACGAAATTGGTCCTCGGATTTGCCGGCCTGACGCTGTTTCCGACCGTTATAATGTTCTTCGCCGCCATCCTCTTTTTCTCGGGGGGCATGGACAAGTTCTTCAACGTCAAGGTCGAGAGCTCCCTCGAAGATTCTCTCGATATAGCAAAGACCTATTACAGCAGCTCCACGGAAAATGTGCTCACCTCGGCAAAGGAGATGGGGGAGACGGCCGAGAGGTTGAATTATCTGAAAAAGGACAGCCTTGGAAGGCTCAAGAGGTATATAGAAAGGGAGCGCAGGGCAAGGGGACTGGATCTCGTCAAGGTTTTTTCCCCCAAGATGGAGGAGCTCGCCTCGTCGGTGGGGGAGGATATACCGGAGAGATCCCTCGAGAGGCTCAACATGTCGATCTTCGAGGAGGCGCTCAAGGGAGAGTCGGTGGCGACGATTCAGATAGTCGGCTACGGGGACGTTATCTGGGCCCTCTACCCGGTAAAGAGGGGCGACTCCGTCGAGTCGATCGTAATGACGGCGAATTTCGTGCCGAAATCGCTCATGGCCAAGATGAGGGAGATAGAGACGTTCCTTTACGAGTACAAGAGGAACAAGCTCTACAAGGAGCCGGTCGTTACCAGCTACCTAATTACCCTTGCGGTTATTGCGCTGTTGGTGGTCTTTATCGCCACCTGGCTTGGATTCTATCTTTCAAAGGGGATTACGGTACCGATCTCGATGCTCGTTGACGGGACGAAGAAGGTGGCGGAGGGGGACCTGGACGTGTTTGTGGACGTCGTTTCAAAGGACGAGATCGGCCTCTTGGTAGATTCCTTTAACAACATGACCCAGGACCTGAAGACCCAGTCGAGAAGGCTCAAGAGGGTATACAACGAGCTGTCCAGCTCGAACCTGGAGCTGGATCAGAGAAGGCGCTACATGGAGATCATCCTGAGGAACGTTACGGCGGGGGTGATCTCGATAGACAAGGACGGGATATTGACCACCGTAAACAAGGCCGCCGAGAGGATGATAGGGATAAAGACGTCGAAGGTTATCGACCGTCCCTATAACGAGGTGCTCCGCCCCGTTCATTACAAAATAGTCATGGGTCTTATCGAAGACCTGAAGAGCTCCGAGGAGGGCTTTGTCCAGCAACAGGTGGAGATACCCCTGGAGGACAGGACCCTGACTTTGATGGCCCATATGAACGATCTCGTCGACGAGGAGGGAAACTACATGGGTATGGTGGCGGTCTTTGATGACATTACCGAGATAATGAAGGCCCAGAAGATGGCCGCCTGGAGGGAGGTTGCAAAGAGGATCGCCCACGAGATAAAGAATCCGTTGACTCCCATTCAGCTGTCCGCCCAGAGAATAAGAAAGAAGTACCTTGACAAGATCGACGGGGACGGCGAGGTCCTGGACGAATGCACAAAGACGATCATCACGCAGGTGGACGAGATGAAATCGCTGGTCAATGAGTTCTCCCTCTTTGCGAGGATGCCCTCCGCCAAGCCGAAGCCGAACGATCTGAACAAGATTGTGAAGGAGGCGATGAGCCTCTACAAGGACGCCAATAAAAATATAACATATAAATTTAAGGCAGATAAGGAGATACCTATAATGAACCTCGACCGGGAGCAGATAAAGCGGGTCCTCATCAACCTCATGGAGAACGCGGTTGAGGCCATCGACAAGGAGAAGGGGAAGAAGAAAGGGGAGCGAAAGGGGGAGATCAGGATAGAGACCTCTTTTCTCAAATATCTTAACATGGTCCGTCTTACCATTTCCGATACCGGAATGGGAGTTACGCCGGACGGGAAAAACCGCCTCTTCGAGCCCTACTATTCCACCAAAAAGAGCGGGACGGGTCTCGGTCTTACCATTGTAAACACGATAGTGTCCGACCACAGGGGCTTCATAAGGGTTATTGACAACAAGCCGAAGGGGGCGAAATTTATCATAGATCTTCCCGTTGGTACGTCATGAAGAAGAAGATATTGATTGTAGACGATGAGGAGAGCATCCGGAAATCCCTCTCCGGGGCGCTTGCCGACGAAGGTTACGCGGTCTTTACGGCGGCCGACGGTGCGGATGCGCTGGAGCTTGTGGAGACGGAGCGGCCCCACCTGATACTCCTTGACATATGGATGCCGCAGATAGACGGGATCGAGGCGTTGAGAAAGCTAAAAGAGGACTTTCCCGAGGTGGCGGTGGTGATGATCTCCGGCCACGGAAGCATCGAGACAGCGGTCAAGGCCACAAAGCTCGGCGCGTACGATTTCATCGAAAAGCCCCTCTCCCTCGAAAAGGTCGTTATCACCATAGACCACGCCCTGAGGGAGAGACACCTGGAAAAGGAGGTTTCCCTCTACAGGCAGAAGTTTGACCAGACGTCCACCATAGTCGCGGAAAGCATAGCTATGAAAAAGCTCGAAGACGAGATAAAGAGGGCCGCCCCCACCGACAGCTACGTCCTGATAAGCGGGGAGAACGGCACGGGAAAGGAGCTGGTGGCAAGGCAGCTCTACTCGATGAGCATGAGGAAGGACGGACCCTTCGTGGAGGTGAACTGTGCGGCCATCCCCGAGGAGCTTATCGAGAGCGAGCTCTTCGGCTACGAGAAGGGGGCCTTTACCGGGGCCACCGGGAAAAAATCGGGTAAGTTCGACGTGGCGGACGGGGGCACGATCTTCCTCGACGAGATAGGCGACATGAGCCTTAAAACCCAGGCCAAGATTCTCAGGATACTGCAGGAGCAGAGATTCGTGAGGGTCGGGGGAAACAAGACCATTCGCGTCGACGTCAGGGTCTTTGCCGCAACGAACAGGGATCTGTTGAAGATGATAAAAGAGGGCACTTTCAGGGAAGACCTCTACTTCCGCCTGAACGTAATCCCCCTTTTCGTCCCCCCCTTGAGGGAGCGCCTGGAGGACATCCCGGTCTTGATCGATCATTTCATTGACGAGTTTGCCAGACAGGATATGCGTCAGAAGAAGACCATTGATGAAAAAGCGATTAGTCTGCTGAAGGCCTACCGCTGGCCCGGAAACGTGAGGGAGCTCAAGAACCTCGTCGAGAGGCTGATAATCATGAGTCCGGGGGACGTTATCGGCCTGGACGACATTCCGGCATATATCAAGTCTGGAGTGGGTATAGAGCCGGGGCAGGGGCTCTTTTCCAACGACAACATAAAGGATGCGAGGGAGAACTTCGAGCGGGTCTTCATAGAGAAGAAGCTCAGGGAAAACGGCAACAATATCTCAAAGACGGCAAAGGCGCTGGGGATGGAGAGGAGCCACCTTCACAAGAAGATCAAGGCGTATGAGATCGAGATGAAGAAGTGAGGAGGTTCACTCCCAAAAGGGGTGTCTGGAGGAAGGCCGACTTTTGGATTTTAGATATTTGGGAAGCCGGAGGGGGGATTTATAAGAATCCCGGCCCTTGTTTGAATCTTTCTTTGCTAAAAAAATTAGATCCTTTTTGACATCACTATAAACCGCATACCATTTATTTCCTGTTCCTGCTCGATAATAGTGAACGCGAGCTTCCTTTAAATATGTATTGCATATGGTGAGGAGTTGACGGTCAGCTGTATTATGTCTCTGTTTTCTTCGCGATACTTCTCAATGGCTTTATCGAGCAGCCTTTTTGCGACACCCATGTTGTACCAATCCTCTGAAGTGAACAAGAGCGCAATGTGGAAAGAATCTCGTATTTCAATAAAACCTACGATTTATTCTTGACAGGAGGCGACAAGGGCAATCGAACCCTCGCCAAGACGCTTGGCTATCGCCTCGGGTGTTATGAATTCTTTGAAATGCTCTACCCCTACTGTCGAGTAATCGGGGGCGATAAATATTTCAAATACCCTCTCAATCAGGTTTGCCGCTTCGACGGCTTCTTCGGGCTTCAACGCTCTTATTGTCAGCTCTCTTATAAATCCGCTGTCGCAGGTCTGCATCGGCTTGTTCTTCTGATTTTCCTAAAAGGAGTTTTGTCGCCTTGATTAATAAAGGGGACTCGTGAGCCGCGCTGTATCAAGATTATCGGAGGTTATCTCCCCTTCAGCGGATTGGAAAGCCCCCTCGATCATATATCAATTCAGCAATTCAGATAGGCTTGTGGAAAAAGTCCTGCCGGCCCTAACATGTGGAGCTTTTAGACGTCAATGAACTATCAGCCTCTCCTCTTCCTGCCGCTTCTTCTTCTCCCCTCTCTACTTTTTTTGCCGGACACACTTTTCTTTCTTATCGGCTCGTCGAGCTTTTTTCCCAGGTCATCGTCGTCCGCGACCACAAAGGGGAGCTTTCCGTCGATGAGCTTCTCGATAGGCTCAAGATAATATACGTCGTCCTCGGAGGCGATGGATATGGCGGTGCCCCTCTTTCCGGCCCTGGCGGTCCTGCCTATCCTGTGGACGTAGTCCTCGGGGTTCTGGGGCAGGTCGTAGTTGATGACGTAGCCGACGTCCTCGATGTGAAGACCCCTGGACGCCACGTCGGTGGCGATGACGATCTTTATCTCCCCTCCCATGAAGCGCTCGATGATCTTAAGCCTCTTCCGCTGGGGGATGTCGCCGGTCAGGGCAAAGGCCTTTATGCCGTTTTCGGTCAGCCTCTCCTCTATCATCGTGACGCCGCTTTTAGTGTTGGAGAAAATCAGGAGCCTTTCGGCATCGGACTTTTGGACAAGTCCGAGGAGGAGGCGAAACTTCTTTCTCTTCTCCACGTGATAGAGAGTCTGGCTTACCTCGTCTACCGTAACGCTCTCCGGGGTGGCCGAGACCTCCACCGGTATCTTCATATATTGGTATGTCGCCTCGATGACCCTGAAGTTTATCGTGGCGGAAAATAGCATCGTCTGTCTGGTTGAGTACTTGGGCAGCCTCTTCAGCATAAAGCGTAGGTCCCTGATAAAGCCCATGTCGAGGAGGCGGTCCGCCTCGTCGATGACGAGAACCTCTATCCCTTTCGTCTTCAGGATGTCCTGCTTCATGTAATCGATGAGGCGCCCCGGCGTCCCCACGACGATGTCGACGCCCGCCTTCAGGCGGTCCGCCTGCTTTTTGTAGTCCACCCCGCCGAAGACGGCGGTGTAGGTAAGACCGGTGTGGGTGCCGATGTCCCGGGCCTCCTTTTCTATTTGAACGGCGAGCTCCCGGGTGGGGGCGATAATCAGGGCCCTTGGGAGAGTCGGCGACTTTTTTTCGGTCTTGAGGAGCTTTTCGAAAATCGTTATGAGAAAGGCGGCGGTCTTCCCCGTTCCGGTCTGGGCCTGACCTATGAGGTCGAATTCCCCCAAGGTGTAGGGAAGGGCCATCGATTGGATATCTGTGGGGCTTATAAACCCAACGTCCTTTATGCCCGCGGCCGTGCGGTTGTCCAAATTCAGCTCGGCGAAGGTTTTGATCGGGGGGAGGTATTTATCCGGAGTCTTGTCGTATTCCTTGTAGGTTTCTGCTTTCTGAGATCTGAGCATGATTTCCTTGTGAACGGCTGTATGGCCGAGCAAAAAACTCGGCCTCGATGTTCTATTTCTGATATAAGTTTAAATCTATCTGGAGAGAGGAGTCTTAATTTTTAAGATATAATGTTACACCAAATCGGTCAAAAAAGCAAGTCTTTTAACAACCCCTTTTTCTCGATTAAAATGGATGGAAAAAACCGTTGATTGACCGCCGGTGAAAACCTTGGAGGGGGGTATGCGAAGATGAAAGGGATGCGAACAAGGCCCCCCCCTTTTTGCCGTACTCGAGAATAAGATTCGATAATTGCGCGGCTTAAGGGATCCGAAAAGACGACCTATATCTTTAAGCGTTACGAGGTTTTCGAGTACCCTTGCTCCTTTTCTTTTTCCCGACGTCTCTTTTTTTAGATTTATCCTTATCCGCTTCGCTTTTTCCGTCGTAATCAAGAATCAACTCTCCCATTTTTTTCCCGTAGTGTTCCTCCAGCTTTTTGAGCATTTTTACGTCGTCCAATTCGATCTCCTCATCCAAATCCACTTGGAATCTGCGAAAATCGAGAGGATGGAGAAACTCCTTGGTCAGATCGTTTTGTTGATCGTTAGCCGATTGCATGAAGGCCCCTAACATTGCTTTAGCGAATTTCACCGGGTCCAATCTGATATCTTCCAAGCTTTCTGCAATGGGTTTGTCCCTTCCGGTGCCTATGCTTATAAGGGTCGTGTTTTTGGTGGTCCATTTCCTTTTTTCATTCAGGTGGTGGGTTATCTCGTATGCGGTGATGTACGAGGGATTGTTGTAGGAGCCGACGCCGCCGTCTATATATTGACCGTATTCGCCCTTGACTGGAGGGAAGTATGTAGGGGCGGCACTGGATGCCAGAACCGCCTTTACAACCGGCCACTCGGTAAAGTTTTCATCCTTTTTCTTTTCCGGCACGTTCCACGGCTTTATAAAGCGTGTTCTGTTTGATGTAATATCAAACGTAGTGAAGACAACGTCTATCTTGGGATCTAAAGAATAGAAATATTTCATCTTCGCCCCTTCACCAATCTTCTCGCCCAAAATTGTCTTCAGAAGAGATTCTAGCTTCTTGTTGGAGTAGTACTCTCCCGTGAAGACCATCCTTAGGGAGGTGTAGCCGGGGAAGAGCTTTTTAAAGACGTCCCTTCCCAGCTTCCTGTAGTAGCCGTTAAGGTCGTTTGCGGATACCCCTGAGGCCAGGGCGGAGGCGATTATTGCGCCGGTGGATGTGCCGGCGAACAGATGGACCTTTTCGTTGAGCCTCTTTTTTATGTAGCCGGTCTGTATGAGATGATCCTCCAGCATGGAGAGCGCTTTTGTGGCGACGATCCCCTTGATCCCGCCGCCGTCGATCGATATGGCGACGTTTTTCCTGAATTCTTTCATGATTCTTCTCCTTGAAGAAAGTGTCGAGTGCCCGCCTTTTTAAGGCGGGCGATAGGGCGCCTTAATCAACGAATTTCAAGCGCACTCTACTCCTCGGATGTTGTGGGAACAGCCGTATGGCCCCACAACATTAAACAGTATCCTTTTCAGAGAGTATTATCAAAAAAATCAATAGACTGAAGATTTACGGTTTTTCAGCCGCTCTTCAATTTCCAGCATCTCGCTTTCATCACGGCAACCTTTCGAGCACGAAGTCCCGTTGCAGCAGCGCGGCCCTGTGGAAATGGTAAAACGGCGACTTGAAATAGTCGTCTTTTATTATCATTTTTCTTCGGATTTCGACACCTTTGTAATAATCGTCCCAATCATGGCCATCTCCTTTTAAGACTTGAAAAGCGGTTCTCCACCAATCTGTTTTATCGTATTTGAACTTTTCGGGAAACTGGAGGTCATCAAAGAAGTCGTAAAAGTTATTTCTCCAGTTCTCACACCGATCCTCAAGATCCCTTCCCACGTATTTCAGCTGCTTTTCTATCCTCTTTTTGATTTCATTCCATTTTTTATAGGGGGTCTTTTGGGTTTCCGACAGTTTTTTGTAGATCGTCTCCGCCGCCTTGAGAAACTCCTTCGTGTTATTACGCGGAACTAATTCGCCGGTCGATTTCTTTGTGTATTCCCAGACCAAAAAAGGGTAGTCCGGGTAAAAACCGGCTTCTGCGTGACCTATTCGGGGTCCCGCTTTCCATGGGATTTTAATTTTAAATTTACGCTTCATAAGCTTCATCACATTGTTTTTTTTGACCTGGATATCTATCACCTCGTTTTCTTCGTTTTTCCTTCCGGAAAACCCTTGATGCGCCCAGGTGTCCGCATAGGTGTGCAGGGCTATCCCTATGCGGCAGAGACGAAACAGCTCGAAATCCGTTATCATGGATTCCCAGCATTCACACTCCTTTTTTCCCTTGAGGGCCTCTTCTAAAAGCGTATCGGCGAACTTTATGCCGAATTCTTCGGATTTTTTGGTCTTTTTAAGTTGGGCGGGCTCTGTTACGTATTCAAATCCCCATCCGGGCGGCTCGTAAAACCTCGGCGGAATGAAATGAAATGAGATTAGAATCTTCTTCTGCTCGGACCAGAATATAGATCTTACCTTCAAACCTTTGTGTGCCGTGCGCACCGGATCGATTCTGATGTCGTTAGGGGATTTTTTTATGGGTATTCGTCCGCCTTGCGTTGCGTCGTCGACGTATTGTGACGCGTAGGCTATGGTGAGGGCGTCTTTCGAGCTGAAGCCGGCGGCCTTTGCCAAGACTCCTATACAATAATAGTGAAAATCCCTTTGCATCTTACCCTCCTTTAAAATTTGATATTTTAAAAATCGATGAGGCCAGGTTCTCCAGATGCTGGAGAAGGGCCTCCCGTTACTTAAAGATATTGAAAATCATTTGTTATCAAAAACAAGTCCTAAAAACCACCGTGAATTAAGGGGGCCGTCCAGATCGTAGTTATTTCCCTCGCAAGCAGGGGGCCTCATTTCAGCTTTGAGCATTCTCCGCCCGGATGTTGGATCGGCTCTTTCTTTTCCCAATCATTTTCCTTGATCTTTCTCCCCAGCTCCTCCCCGTACTTTTTAAGGAGTTCGATGTTTTTAGGGGAGGCGTCGTCCAGTTTGATATACTCATCTATATCGACCTGAAAGCGGCGGAAGTCGAGCTCTTTAAAGAAGTTCTGCACAAGGAACACCTGCTGGTCGTTGGAAGACTGGCGAAAGGAGTCGATGATGGGCATGATCCAGCCGAAAGCGGTTCTGGGTTTCTTCTCAATAGGTTTTTCCCTGCCGGTTCCTATACTTATGAGGGTGGTGTCCTTCGCCTCCCAGCCGAGGCAATATGCGAGCTCGAAGGCCGCATAGTAACAGGGATTTCCGTATGCGCCGAATCCGCCGTCGGCGTAGTGACCGTCCACGGGGGGGAACAGAGAGGGCACAGCGCTGGACGCCAGCACCGATTTGACCACAGTCCAGTCGGTGAAATCGACCTCTTCCCCGTTCGTTTCATCGGCGATCCTTATTTCTTCTTCGGTCGGCTTGTTCCACGGCTTGATGAATCTTGTGCGATTATCGAAGATGTCGAGGGTCGTGATGACGAGGTCTATGGGTCGATCTCCTTTACAGAAATCCTTCATCTTCCTGTCGCCGATGAGCTTTGTCAGCTCCTGTTTAAGGGCCTTGTTGCTGTAGCGATGGCTGCAAAACGGCCAGGGTCGAAGCAGTGGGTTTTTCTTGAACACCAATCCGCCCAAGCTCGTATAGAGATCGAATATCTTTTTGGCCTTTACACCGGATGTGATACACGCGGCGATAATCGCCCCGGTGGAGCTTCCCGCCACGAGGCGAAAGGTGTCGACAAAGGATTTATCGTTCTTAAAAAGCTCCGCCTCGAGGTCGATCAAGGCCCTTGCGGCCGCCACACCCTTGATTCCCCCGCCGTCGATAGATATCGCTACGTTTTTCCTGAACTTCTTCATCGTCCTTTTATCTTTTTTCGCCATTTTTATCCTCCCTTTGCTTATTTGGTGAATCTATATCCCCGAAGACTCAAGAAGGTCGCATCATTTCCTCACCATATGAAATTCGTATAACCGCTTATTTGGACGTAAGCTTTCAGCATCTCGGAGCGGACCGAATCAATTAAATCGGATTCGAGTTACGCTTCGCCCGATTTCCTGTCCATTGTGAATGCATTGCCCCCTTCTTTGTCGAACTTTTCAATCCCTTAATTGGCCCGACGTTTTTATTGAGAATTTTTTTGTCTTTAAGTAACGCCGTCCGCCGAATCGTTTAACTGAAAAATTATAAATTAGGCATGACAAACAATACGTTATGCTATTGTTTATTTGACCGACGATCTCAAAGCGAGCCTGTATCGCGGGACCTTTTTCAATCCGAACCGGCTTTCATCTATTGTAAATTGGTAGACTAATTTCTAATCAGGTTCAAAATGAGATTAGAGGTGAAACGGCGGCTAATCGAAATACGTGAATGAGAAATGCTGTGAAGTACAAAGAGATACTTTTTATGGTATATTAATGCAATGTATGTCCAATTGTCAAGACAATAATGACTAAGTCTGGATAAACGTCGCAAAATTAATCCAGTATTTTAAACCTGAAATACCCCAGGAAGTTCTCGTTTTCATCTACGGGACGCCAGCGCATCTCCGGGTGATGCATTAGGGTCGAGAGCCTCACCTTCCTCACCTCGCCCCGGTCGGTTTCCCTCGGCCCCGTGTGGTAGACCACCCAGTCGTCCGTTACTTTCTCGTCGCCGCCGCCGCTGAGATCATCGCCCCCTTCCTCTGTCCCCCACTCCCCGAGAAATATCATCGCGTGGTAGGGCATCCTCGGATTGTCCGGGTTGAAGTAGAAGATGATATCCCCAGGGAGGACCCCCTCGCCCCCCTTTCCCAGGGGGACCACGTTGTAGAGGAGGATGTGTCCCGCCGTCGCCGACGGGGAGAATTTCTTGGGATCGCCTTCGATATCTGCTATGGAAAATGTCCCGTCCCCGGTCCTGAAGATTTTCTCATTAAGCAGGGGCACGTCCGGGTAGTTGTACTTCTTTATGTCCGGGTTGGCCGGGTTTACGAGGGCGCTGTAGCTGGATAAGAACCGGGCGTCGTGGAGTTTAAGCGCCTCCGAGTAGGAGAAGCGGATAAGCCCGGCGCAGTCGTTGTTTACATCGGCCCAGCGGCGGTTCTTCTCGTAGACCTGAGATTCGCCCACGGCACAGAGCCACCGCCTGAAGTTGAGGCGATCGGTGTCTCCGAAGAGCTCCACAACGTCGGGAAAGCCGTCCCCGTCCCCGTCGCGGTAGTCGGGTATGACCTTAAATGTCGCCTCTCCCCCTTTGAGGCCGTCGGAGTTTGCGGTAATTTTCACGCCTCCCGCCTCGAAGGTAGAGATAAAGGTGAGATCCTTTTCCCCCCCCTCGAGCGTAACGGGCGTTTTTTCTATCATCAGGACGTCTGCGCCCGAGACCGAGACTTCGACCGGAATTTCCGCGTTCTTGACGGTCCTGCTTTTATCGTCCACGGCCCTTATCGTCACGGTGAGGGTCTCCTCCCCGTTGGCGTGAATCTCCCCCTTCGAGGCCTTAAGATCAAGGCTTTCGGGACTCCCGTAGCAGGAGGCAAAAAGGAGGGCCAGAAGACAGAGAAGCAACCTCCCCCGGAAATAACATCTGTCCTGCCTTTTTTCCCTCACCTTCCCCTCCCCGGCGGTTTTCAGTCGAGGTCTTTTGCGACGAGTCTGAACTTCCCCTCAACCGCGTCTTCACCGAAGTTTATGCCGCCGTAGAACGAGACGAAGGATTGTCTCGTAAGCTCAAGCAGGGGGATGAATCTCTTTTCCGCGTCCTCGTAGAGGAAGTAGCGGTAGTGAGCGTTCAGGTTGATTATATACTTCTCTACGGTGTTCGTGAGGTTTTCGCCCGACAGATAGGCGTAGAGGTCGTAGCTTCCCAGGGGGAGGTCATTCTGGGCGTCGACGTAGGGGCCGCTCTTTACGAGGAAGTCCTCGTCAAAAAGCCCTTTGCCGCCCGTCTCGTTTATACTATTGAGTACGGGGGCGTTCAGCAGCCGTCCTATAGTCGATATGTCCCTGTAGAAATAGAGCCTGTTGCCGTTAAGGGCGAAGCCCGGGTTGGCCACTCTGGTCTTGATATATTTGCTGCCGCTCCAATCCACCTCCTCTTCCCACAGCTCGCCCATGTAGTGGAGGGCGGCCCCGCCGTACTCGAGGTAGCTCGGGCCGTCGTCCCAAAAGGCGTAGTCGAAGATATTCGAGAGGTTCTCGGAGACCGCCTCCTCTCCACCCTCCTTCACGCCGAGGCAGGAGAACACCTTTACGTACGGCTCTCTCCCCTCGTAGCCGATTCCCGTCACCGCCAGAAGGGTTCCCCCCGTAATGTTGCTCAGGACACCCCCCTCGAAATCAAAGCCCGCCTCGGTCTTCCACTTCTGGAGGATCGACACGTAGTTTACCCGCTCAAAGACGCCGGAAAACCAGTTCTTGATGAAATTTGCGTAGAGGATGGCCGGGTCGTAGGAGTTAAAGGCGACAAATCCCGCCGTCTCCGACGGGAGATATTCTATCTCGGGCGCCGGTTTTTTACCGACCTCTCCAAGGCCGGAAAGGACCTTGTCTGTATATCCGGACTTCAGGGGTGCGTAAAGGCTCACGTCGGCGCCGTTTTCGGTGAAAGTTGTCGAGGTGAAGATCGAGTCGACCTCACTAATAAGCCTCTCGCCCCTTTTCAGGAGGCCCGTCTCGTAGGCCGCCGGCTCCGATATTTTGTGATAGATCAACACGTGGTATCCGGCGGGGATTGCGGCCGCCCCCGCTTTGAAGCCGGGGTCGTTCACGATGGTGTCGCCGCCGCCGGAAAGCGCATCGTGTTGGACCTTGAGCGCCAGGGAGGAGTCGGAAAAAATAACGTGGCTCGCCGTTATGGCGTAATAGACTTTTTTGTCTCCCGCATTTGCCGAGTAGACGGAAAGCCCGTCGATCTCTTCTCTTGAGATATTGTCTTTGAGGTTGGATAAGGTCTTGAGCAGAAACCTCTTGAGCCAGCCGATCTCGAAGACCGCCACCGCCGCCCTGCCGCCGCCCGCCCGGGTTTTGTATATTGCGGCTTCCTTTCCTATCAGCAAGAGGGCCCTTCCCGGGGTGATCGAAATACCGAGGGATTTCTCCATATCCCCCAAAGTGGAGATCGCCGGGGCCGAGACGTCGGTCCTTATCGGTCCCTTTAAGACGGACAGGTCTTCCGCCTCGCCGTAGAAGGTGCTTTTGAGAAACGGTTTCAGGCCCTTCTTGATATCCTTGAAATATATCAGCGTCTCCGCTCTGCCGGAGACCTTATCGATAAGCCCCCCCGCTTCGCTTCCCGCCGCGGGGCCTATCAGGAGTGCACAGGAGATAAAAATCGCGATGGGAACCGTGATTAAAAACCGGATCCCCCTTGACGAATTACGACGCGATTTCGTTTTCATAGCGATCCTCCTTTGTTATTTCAGCTATTTATTCGGGGATTCGGCCGAATAGGACTCCGGCAGTACCCCCTGTTTCAGAAGGATGTTGCTGAATCTGAGACAGACTATTTCCAATACCTTTTCCCTTTTGGCTTCAGGGATCATCTCCGTAAGCTCCGTGAGGTCGTCGAAGAAATCTTTCAGTTTTTCATCGACGCTCTCTTTCACTTCACCGTATGATTTTACCGTATTGCCGAGAGATCTCCGAAGCGTCAGGTATTGCTCCCTCTCCGCTTTCAGAATATCGTCGAGGGAGTCGACTTTTTCCTCCCCCTCCGATTCGTCACCGTATTCATCGTCCGAGTGGTAGTAATCGTAGGTCTCTATCGGGACGTAGAGGCGGTTTCTCGCCCGGATGAATAGTTTCCACTCCTTTTTTGTCATCTCCCCCTTCTCGAAGGCGAGCTCCGGGGGCTCTGAATCGTCTTCGGAGATCGCGGCGACGACGTCGGCGAACACCCCCCCCTTTTTCACCGCCTCGGTCGTATCTCCCGCCGGTGATATCTTTTTCTCCCCACCGCACGAGACGAGAAGGAGCGATATAAGGAGCGGGACCAAAAGAAAAAAGCCTCTATTTATCGATTTCATAATAAACTCCCCGAATTTGTGGCACTATTTTTTTTTAGGGCGCCTGACGCCCCCTTTAAGGCGGACAGGATCTCCTTCAGGGCGTCCTCTGCCTTATAGGTGTCTGTATTAACGTCCCATCCTCTCTCCTTGAGGCGGATCAAGAGCTCCGTGACCTCCGGCATAAAGCTCCCAAGGTGTTCTTCGGCCTCCGGATCGGAAAAGAGCTCGGAGGAGGGGCAGTCCGCCGCAACCTTTCCGCCTCTCAGGATTATTATCCGGTCGGCCGCGTTTATGATCTCTTCTATTACGTGGGAGATCAGTATTATCGTCTTCCCTTTTCTGTTCAGCTCCTTTATGTTTCCGATGGTCTCGGTTCTCGACTCGGCGTCGAGTCCCTGGGTGGGCTCATCGAAAATGAGGATATCGGGATCGACGGAAAGTATAGATGCGATGGCCACCTTTCTCTGCTCACCGCCCGACAGCGTAAAGGGGGAGCGGTTTTTAAGGGCGTCGTAGTCGAGGTTGACGAGATCCGCCGCCCTCCTCACCATCATTTCGATCTCCTTTTCGTTAAGCCTCTCCTTTTTATGTCTCAGGCCGAACTTCAGCTCCTTCTGGACCGTCTCCTCGAAGAGCTGGTGCTCCGGATACTGGAATACCAGCCCGACCCTCTCTGTCAAGGCCCCCGTCTTCTTTGTGTCCGGCCCGACAACGAAGTCCCCGACGCGGACGCTGCCCGCCGTCGGGATGAGGATGCCGTTCAGGTGTAGCGCCAGGGTCGTCTTCCCGGAGCCGGTCTCCCCGATCAGGGCGACGAACTCCCCCGCCTCGATCTCGAGACTTACCCCTGAAAGCGCCTCCTTTTCAATGGGTGTTCCCCGATTGAAGTGCTGGTACAGATCTTTGATTTCGATGAGCATAAAGCTTTAAGACGACACCTTAAAGACCATATCTCCCGGCCTTACCCTCTCGCCCACCTTGATACCCACAAGGGAGCCGGAGGGGGCTTCCGCAACCTGTTTATTTTCCACCTCCATCGACTCGACCACCTCTGTAAAATCGGTTGTGGCGCCCTTGTAGTGAAGCTCGTCTCCCACCTTGATAGCGTCGTCGGTTACCTTGATGGCGGCGACGCTCGGCTTGGCGAAGAATTTGACTATTTCACCTACCATGACTTCCTCGGACATCGATTTCCTCCTAAAGATCGAAAACAATCGGGATATTTAGATTAACTTCGCTGTCTCTTCCTCAAGATTGTAAGATTATTTTCACGTTAGACATATCTATATAGAAACGGATCTCGCTGAATATCGACGGAAGAGGGCCCCTCCCGATCGATTTAGATCGCCCCCATGGCCTTAAGGATCCCCTTGGTCAGATTCGAGATCTCGCCGTCCGTTATCGTCCTCGGATCGATGATCACCCTCTCCTGAGCGATGCGGGAGATTATCGGCGGATCCTGTTCCCTCAACATCTCCTCCAGCTTGTCCGGGCCGATCTCGTTTGGAAATATCAAGACCACCCTCGTGGGGATATCCGCCGTGGGAAAAGACCCGCCCCCCGGCTGAGAAAAATCGTCCGCGCTCACCACGTCGAACCCGGGGTGCGGTACGCTGTTTATCTTCCTTACTATCTTCTTGACCCTCGCCTGTGTCTTGTCGTAGGGCATCGTGATCATCGAGAGGGCGGGGATCTTCTTCAGCGCGATCTCGACGTCCCTGTACATTAGAAGCGTGGCCTCCGCCGCCGCCAGGGTGAACTTGTCGATCCTCAGCGCACGGTTGAGGGGATTCTGCCTCACCTTTTTAATTGTCTCCTCTTTGCCCAAGATGAAGCCGGCCTGACCGCCGCCCAGAAGCTTGTCTCCCGAAAACGTAACGACGTCCACTCCCGACTTCACGGTCTCGACGACCGTCGGCTCTTTCGGGAGGCCGAACCGGGCGAGATCGACCAGACACCCGCTCCCCAAATCTTCCACCACAGGGATATTATGCTTTTTGGCGAGCTTCACGAGCTCCGATGCGGGGACGTCCTCAGTGAACCCGACGATTCTGTAATTGGACGTGTGCACCTTCAAGATCATTCCGGTTTCCGGCCCGATAGCGGCCTCGTAGTCGGAGAGCCTTGTCCTGTTTGTCGTCCCCACCTCTTTCAGCCTTGCGCCGCTCTTTTCCATTACGTCCGGGATACGAAAGGCGCCCCCGATCTCCACGAGCTCGCCCCGGGAGACTATGACCTCCTTCCCGTTTGACAGGGTGTTGGCTACAAGGAGGACGGCGGCGGCGTTGTTGTTTACGATGATGGAGGACTCGGCCGTCGTGATCTCACCTATCAGCTTACCGATGTGATCGTAGCGGGAGCCCCTCTCCCCCTTGTCCAGATCGAACTCGAGGTTTGAATACCCCCCCGCTATCCTGATGACGTTATCCAGAACGTCCCTTCCGAGGGGCGCCCTGCCGAGGTTCGTGTGGAGCACGATCCCGGTGGCGTTAATGACCGGTCTCAAGGTGGTCTTGTGGGATGTCAGAAGCCACTCCTCAATAAGGGAGATCATGGACGACTCGGTAACATCGACCCCCTCGTCGTCGGAGAGGAGTCTTTCCCGGGTAATTGAGATCGCCTCCCGAACGGCCCTCTTCACCACCTTCTTGGAGTATTTGTCGACGAGGTCTTCCACCTTCGGGTGCATAAGGAGCTTGTCCACCGCGGGAAGGGTGGAGAGCTTCTCCTTTAAGGCCGAAGCATCCTCTCCTTTTTTAACGGCTTCTTCGGTCATGATATTAAAAATCCGAAAAAATTAGAAATAATCGGTTTTATCTTTCTCCGAAGGCTCATTGTTATAAGACGACACTATTTTATAGCATAAATAAACTATTTTTCAAGTAAAATAAAGAGATCGGGGAGATTGCAGAGATTGTATAGATTATATAGATTAATATTGCGGCGGGTTTTACCGCCGTGCTATAAAGGGGCTATGGTGAAAAAGACCGCATTTTTGGGGCTCGGCTCCAATATCGGAGACAGGGCGAAGAACCTCGAGACGGCAGAATTGCTGATCTCCGGGATGGAAGGCGTCGACGTGATGTCATCGTCTTCCCTCTATGAGACTGAGCCAGTGGGCGTTACCGATCAGCCGAGGTTCCTGAACGGCGCCCTTAAGATAGAAACGACTATCTCCCCGGAGGAGCTGATAGTGAGGCTCAAGGAGATAGAGAGGGAGATGGGGAGGGGCGATACCGTCCGGTGGGGGCCGAGGTTCATCGATATAGACATCCTGCTGTTCGAAGATCTGGTTATCGAGACCGCGGTCGATGGGATGGAGCTTATAATCCCCCACCCGGAGATGGCGTGTAGGTCTTTCGTTCTCGTCCCGTTGGCGGAGATCGCCCCGGACGCGGTTCATCCCGTGTTGAAAAAGGATGTGGATGAGCTCCTCGACGACCTGGGGGATGTGGGGGGTGTTGTGAAATACCGGGGGGAGGATTAAACAAAAAAAGTATATCACTTCCGTCGCTTCAAGCGGACGAGCCTTCTTTTAATATTTTTGACAATTTCTCCGTTCTCTCCCTATCCTCGAACAGGAGCCTGCACGTCCCGCAGGGGGAGCGTAGGAGGAGTTCGTCCCTCGGCGTCGCCGGTTTTTCCTTCAGGAGGTCGAACACCGCCCTGGGGCCGATCGTGTAGAGGGCCTTTAGGAAGGGATCGGTGTCGTATCTCTTGATAATCTCCTTTAAGTGCGTCTCCTTCAGGTTCCCGAGGCACAGGGGGTGATTCCCCTCGATGTTCGCTGCCTCCCCGCAGCAGGCGTATACGTCCCCGCCGGGCATGATGAAAGGTGTCCTCAAGGAGAGGCAGGGGAGAGCGGGGTTTTTATCCGGGAACTCCTCCGGCGCCATCCTTTCCGTCGCCTCTCCGATGTACATCACCGGCGCGAACTGAACGACGTCGAGATTCGGGAGCCCCTCCTTTTCAAACCAACCTTTAAGGCCCTCCTCGGTGTCGTCCGCCTTCATCGTCGCCCTGACGATGTAGGGGATTTTCAGGGATTCGGCCGCTTTGGCGGCGTTGACGACGTTTTTTACAGGGATGAACTCGTCGTGAAACGTGTCGGCGGAGAGCCCGATTCCGATCGTGTCCTTGAAGTCGGAGAGGATTTCCTTTGCCATCTCAAGGGTCTTGGCCCAGAAGGCGTTTGTCACGATCGTGTAGGGGATGTTTACCTCCCGCAATCTCTCGACCGCGTAGTAGAGGAGCTCCCTTACGATGAAGACCTCACCGCCGGTGAGCCCCACCGCTTCGATCACCGGAGTCTCGGCGATCTGGTCGATGAAGTCGTGGAGGTCTATTGTGGTGAAGTCGGAGTCGGCCTCCGATTTTACCCCCGACTTTTTCGAGGCGGGCCAGGCGCCGCAGTGCCTGCACCGGGCATTGCAGCGCCGGGTCAGCAGAAACGATATGGTGAGGTGCTCCATTATATCCAACCTGGCCAACTCGGCCAAAGATTTAATCTTGCAGATTATGCTCTATTTTTTTCTCTTTTCCTTCAACTGGGGAGGGACGTAGTCGTTGAATACCGTGAACTTGTGCTCAACAAACCTGATCGACTTTATCTTCGTGAAGACCATCCTCCCGTCGATCTCCTCGGTCCAGTTCAGCCCCTCCGGAAACATACAGTCCTGATAGAATCCCGGCCCGAGGGGCGGGAGTACCACCTCGGCCCCCTCCCTTCCCCCCACGTCCGGAACCCTGACCCCCCTGTACTTGCACCCTTTTTCTGTGAAGAACCTGACCTGCCAGTAGGCTGGGGAGGTCTTGTCCTCGCTCATGTGGTAGTCGGGCCCGGCGTAGATCGTCATCGAGCAGGGGGTGAAATCGCCGAGGGCGGCATCGAGGTCGTCGACCCTGTCGGTGAAGACCTTTCTCTTTCCCCGCCACATAGGCTCGTCCCAGAAGACAACGATAAGGGGAATTACCGTGAGCTTTCTCGGGGGCTTCATATTTTTTACCTTTCTTAGCTATTTGAATCCGACTCTATATAACACTTACGGTGTCGAAAGTCAACATGGCCCGGATTTGGACGGAATTCGGGCTTCCGTCCGTCAATATTATTGCTTGACCGGAAATTGAGGAGATGATAGCCTATGTATCAAGTGAAAAATATTTGGAGACCTGTTGCCGGGACGGTGAGTCGCTTAAAAAGGTGGATGTTATGAAGAAATGGATAAAGCAGATAAGGGAGGGCAGGGACAAGGAAGAGAGGGACAACGTCGAAGGAAGCGATGTCTTGGGCGATAACGATAAGGACGAGAATATAGCGACCCTCTATGAGGTGGTCGAGGACTATCTGAAGAGCCTCGATCACAACCAGCTCATGGAGGTCACCGATGAGTTCCTCGATCGGTACGAGAGGCACACCGACGAGATCGCGGGGATAATCAAGTCGCCGCCCAAGGGTAAGGTCACAAGCAAAAGAGGTGAGATCGAGAGAGAAGCGGGGGCGGGTGACAAGGGGAGTGAAATTTCCGGGGGGGTGATTGAGGAGGAAAAGGGGGGAAGTGTCGCGGAGGATGAAAATATGAAGTACTTTTTGAGGGAGTGGATAGGGGTAATCAGGGATCAGGACAACAGGAGGTTCGAGACGGCGCTGAAAAACCTCGACGAAAAGGGCGCGGCGGAGAAGAGGAGGCTGGAAGACATCCTGGAGTTGAAGGTAAAGAGGATCGAGGCGGACCTTTCAAGGACCACCGATCACCAGACGGGCCTCGTTACCATGCTCCAAAACGAGATACACGAGCAGAATCGGCGCCTCTTTGCGGTCTTTAACAGGGTCTGGATATTGATCACCGGACTGGTGGCCGCTTTTCTCCTCGGGGGGGCGGCGCTTCTGGTTGCGCTGCTTAAATAACCGGGGTGGTTTTCTGATGCTTCTCCTTTGGCACAGATGGAGATTTTGCCCGTCAAGATTTTTTAACCAATTATGTTTATTGGAAGTCTAAAATATATAACGTTTTCATTTTTCCGCAGGGGCTTATGAGATACATCATGTTTTGTCAACGGCCCCCCTTCAAAAACCGTATCCGGCCTGAGTGATGAACAAAAAAAGGCGAAAGGTAAGGATCTCTTTAAAGCTTTTTCTCCTTTTCACCTACGTCGGGCTCATTCCGATCATCTTCATCTCCTTTTACACCTACTACGAGATCAACCGAATCGTGGCCGTCGAGGCGGAAAACAGGCTTGTCGAGGTAGGGACGAGATTGAGCGGCGACATCACGAGATCGATCAACGGCTCCTACAAGACGATGAAGCTCCTCTCCAAAAACCCCGTTATCACAGGCGACCACAAGACGACGGGTGAGAAGGAGCGGGAGCTTCAGAAGATAGCGAGCTTCTCCCCCGATATCATGGCCCTCTTTATTTTAAGGGATGGTGAGATCGCGGCCCGGGGCGGCGTTTATGGCTTTCCCGAAGATAAGATAGATAAAAAGGGTCTTATGAGGAATTCCCCGAAGATAACCGGGCCTTTCGTCTCCTCCAAGTTCTCGACCCCTGCCTTTATAGTGTCTGTGCCTGTTGTGCCGTCGGCACCGGCTTTAGAGAGAGGAGGTGGGGAGACACTCGTCCTCGTGGGTGTCTTCAACCTGGAGGATCTTTGGGACATGACGAACCTAACCCGGATAGGGAAGACGGGCCGCGCCGTCGTCATCGACGACCAGGGCAGGAGGGTTGCCGGGGTGGGAACCGATGTGATGTTTACGAAGTTTACCGACGAGAACATAAACAGGATCACCACGGTAGGGAGGGGGATAATTCATTATACCGACGATGAAGGGAAAAAGTATCTCGTCTTCGGGACTCTAATTCCCGGCCTGAAGGATATAGGCCCAGAGGGGCTTCGGGTGGTTGTTTTTTTTGAAGAGGACGAGGCTTTTTTGGTTGCCGACAAGATACGAAAGGGCCTCCCCTACGCGGTGGTTGTTATCCTGATCGCAACATCGATAGTGTCTTTCATACTGTCGGACACCATCTCCCGGCCGATAAAAAAGCTCACCAGGGCGACGGAGCTGATCGCAAAAGGGGAATTTTCAGAGGAGATCGTACCGACTTCAAATGACGAGATCGGTGTCCTTACCGATTCCTTCAACCGCATGGCCAGGGAGCTGAGCGATTCAAGGGATTTTATTGAGAGCTACAACAAGGAGCTCGAAAGGCTTGTGAGGGAGAGGAGCCGCAAGCTGAAGGAGTCGGAGGAGAAATACAGGATGGTTGTGGAGGGTTCCGGGGAAGGCTGGGTGGTGTTCGATAAAGAGGGGACGGTCAAGTTTGCGAACCGGAGCATGGGCGGTCTCGTGGGGGAAGAGCCTGTCAGGCTTTTGGGGAGGAAGCTCGACGAGTTGATCTCCCTCGATACCAAAGGGGTGGGTGCGAAGGGGCCGATCCAAGGCAAGGTCTTGGAGGATGATTCGGGAAAGCCGATAAAGATCGAGATGGTCGGGATAGACGGGGACAGAAAATATCTCGAGGCCGCGATATTTTCCCTTTCGGGCCGAGAAAGTGAGGGGTGGGAGGGCGGCGGTGAGGAGGCGCCCCTCTTTCTCGCCCACCTCAAGGACGTCACCGATATTCACACCCTCGAGACGGAAAGCGAAAATCTCAAGCTTGAGCTCATGGAGCGGGCGAAACACTCCCAGATCGGTATCCTGGCCGAGGGGCTCTTTCACAATCTGAACAATCCCCTTCAGGCGCTGGTGAGCCTGTTGAAGGTCAGCTCCGAAGACCTCGAGAGCGAGTTTACACAGAAGGGGAAAAAGGATACAGTCGATTTGAGCGGGAGGCGGCAAGGCCTCATATCCGACTCGAAGGAGGCGTACGACCTCTCCAGGAGGCTATCGGATCAGGTCAGAAACCTGATGGCGAAGGTGAGAAACGAGGGGAAGAGGGAGGTGGAGGAGCTCGACATAAACCGGATATTGACCGACGAGATAAAATTTCTGGAGGCGGACCTCTTCTTCAAACATAAGATCGAGAAGGAGCTGATACTAGACGGGAAGATACCGGTTTTCAAGGGGGTGTATTCGGACTTGTCCCAGAGCTTTGTCAATATTATCTTGAACGCCGTAGACGGCATGAGGGAGGCGGAAAAGAGAAAGTTGACCGTCAAGACCGCGGTCAGGGGAGACGATATCGTGGTGACGTTTCAGGACACGGGCGTCGGGATAGACGAGCGGGACATCCCGAATATCTTCAAGCCCTTCTTCACCACCAAGAGAGAAGGTGGGGGCAGGGGGGGTAAGGGGGATTCCGGGACGGGGCTAGGGCTCTTTACGGTGGACTTCCTCTTGAAGCCATACGGGGCGGTCTATAACGTTACGTCGCGGCCGGGGGAGACCTCTTTTGAGATAGTCCTCTCGATATAGAAGGGTCGGAGTCGGAAAGGTGCCGGAGGGGGGGCGCGGGGAATCGTTTGATTTGTCTGAAACAGCGATAAGATTGGAATTACAGGAGGGGGGAATATATGAGAGGAGCGAACGATGGAGGGGAGTAAGGGGAGCAAAGGTGCCGGTGTAAGGGGGGTGGGATCCAAATCCCCTGCATACAGAAAGGGGATTGGGCTGAAATACAAGATGGCCCTTACGATGTCACTGGTTATAGTGGTTGTGATGGGACTTGTGACGGCGATTACGGTAAAACGGGAGGTGGCCGCAAAGAAAAGGGACGCCGACCTCAGGATAGCCGGGATCGCAACGATGATCAAGCTGACCATGGACACCATGCCGAGAGAGAATTTCATCCGCTGGGTGAAATCCCTCTACTCGGTCAAGTACGAGACGAAAAGCTACAATCTCGACCTGATTTACATCGTTATCGAGGATAGCGACGGGGAAAATATCGTGTCTTCTGTTAATCCGAAGGCGGGACTTGAGGGCTCGGGCTCCGAGGATTACGAAAACCTTGCAGAGCTCAAGGAGATCGAGGTGAAGGGGTTGAAGAAGGTCGAGACTTTCATTAAAGATAAGAGCACGGGAAATGTAAAGACATCTATCTATATGGGGTATTACCTCAAGAACCTTCAAAAGGGAATTTGGGAGATGGTGGGAAAGTCCCTTGCGGTTACGCTTTTTCTGATCGTTACCGCCGTAATCTTCTCGTTTTACTTCTCGAACAGGCTCACCCGGCCTATTGAATCCCTCGTGTCCGGCATGGAACTGGTTTCCGGGGGCGACTTTACCAAAAGGGTGCCGGTAACCACCACAGACGAGATCGGCTATCTGGCAAACAGCTTCAACAGGATGACCGAGGGACTGAAGGAGAGGGAGTTCATCAAGGATACCTTCAAGAGGTACGTGACGAGGGAGATCGCCGACCAGCTCCTATCCCAGAAGAACAAGATAGTCCTGACCGGGGAGAAGAGGGTGGTAACGGTCCTATTTGCCGATATCAAGGGCTTCACAACCATAGCCGAGAAGACGCCGCCGGTGGAGCTGGTCTCCACGCTCAACGATTATTTTTCCGTAATGATAGACATCATCTTCAAATACGAGGGGGTCTTGGACAAGTTCATCGGGGACGCCATAATGGCGTTCTGGAACGCCCCCCTTAAGCAGGAGCAACCGTCTTTAAGGGCCGTTATGACCGCCCTGGAGATGCAAAGCGCCTTAGTTCAGCTGAACGAGAGACGCAAGCGTCAGGGGAAATATCCCCTCCACATGGGGATCGGGATAAACACCGGGGAGGCGGTGGCGGGGATTATAGGCTCCGAAAAGAAGATGGAGTACACCGTCATCGGGGACACCGTAAACGTCGCCCAGCGTTTGGAGTCGATAACGGAGAAGGGGCAGATTTTGGTGAGCGAGAGCACGTATATGAAAGCGAGGGGCAGGCTTGTGGCAAAAGAGCTTGAACCGCAGGCGCTGAAGGGGCTCAAGAGGGATATAAAGATTTTCAACGTCTTGGGAGTAAAAAAGGGAGAAGGAGAGAAACATGATAAGAAAACATAACAGGACTGGATCGGTATTGTTGGCCGCTATTTTTGGAGCGACCTTGATATTAAGCTTCGCCTGCAGTAAAGAGGAGGAGAGCCTTAAGATCGTAATAGAGGACTCCACGGATGTGGAGGCACCGAAAGACGGCGGCGGTGACATAAACGGGGGCGACGGGAGTGTGGCAAAAACGCCGCCCGGTGTCGAGCCTGGGCCCGGGCCGGGGACGGAGGCACCGCCCGAAATCGGGGAGCCGAAAACGCCCCCGGGGACTCCGGGATCGGAAAGCGCCCTTACCATGAAAGTCTCGGATGTGATGGCAAAGGGAATCGATAACGAGGATTTCAAGAAGATATCCAAGGCCCTCCCCGTCAGGGTGATGATTTTTGGCCTTCCCAAAAACAGGGCCTGGAGCGTGAGGACAATGTTCCATAATATCGAGCTGATGACGGTGGTTATCGATGACAATTCCGGAAATATCCTCAGAAGAGAAGTTAAAAAAGAACACAATATTAAAACTCTGGCAAGAAAAACAAAACCCGGAGCTCGCAGAATGGAGGATTACCTCGGCAAGCTTAACCTTGGATACGCCGGGGCGCTCAATGCCGCCCTTAAGGATGAGAGGTTCCCAAAGATAGACTATACCAAACATGTTGGCATAACCGTTTTATTGGGACCGGGGAAGGAGGGAACGACCTGGCACGTGGTCTTTATGGCAGGGAAGGACAAAAAAAACATCATCGCCTCAATCGACGACTACGGAAACGTCCTGAACGTCAGGGAGGAGGAGAGAAGGGTCAGGAAGTAGGAGTTTTTCTGTTTTATAAACTTTTTTCTTGATATTTCCCCCTCTTTTAGATATAAACCCCTTTGAAATTCTTAGGGATGGGGGGAGAGGGGCAAGTTTAAAAAATCCGGGAAGTGGTTTTTTTAAGCTGCGGTCATCGAAAAGGCGGAGGGATTGATAAGCATCCTTTTCGCCGCGGATGATGATTTTAGACTTTTTGTCACTGTTATTGGCGTGATATCGGAAGTTTTCTCAAATGAGTGAAATGTTACAGACGATAATCTTCGGGATCATGGGGGGACTGGGCCTCTTTTTCCTCGGCATCCGCACTATGAGCGACGGTCTCCAGAAATACGCCGGGGACCGCTTGAGGAACTTCCTTAAGAGCATTACGAAAAATCGCGTGGTGGGGATGTTTACCGGCCTTTTCGTCACGGCCGTTATCCAGTCGAGCTCCGCCACGACGGTAATGACGGTAAGCCTGGTAAACGCCGGGCTTATCAATCTCACCCAGGCCATCGGCGTCGTTCTCGGTGCCAACATCGGCACGACGGTCACTGCCCAGATGATCGCCTTTAAGATACAGGACTATGCCCTTCCCCTGATAGGGGTCGGGGTTGTCTTGAAGCTCTTTGCAAAGAAGGAAAAGGTGATCTACTTCGGAGAGGCGTTGATGGGTTTCGGACTCATTTTCTTCGGACTTTCCACCATGAAGGACGCCTTTGCCTTTATGAAGGGCTCCGAGGCGGTCTTCAACTTTTTCGCCAATCTCGACGGTTTTCCCTTTATCGCCCTTATCATCGGCACGATATTTACGATGATGATGCAGAGCTCTTCCGTTACCGTGGGGATAACTATGGCCCTTGCCAGCACGGGACTGATCTCTTTCCCAACGAGCGTTGCCATTATCCTGGGCGACAACATCGGAACCACGATCACGGCGGAGCTGGCGTCCATAGGGACGAATATCGCGGCAAAGAGGACGGCCAGGGCGCACACGGTGTTTAACGTCATAGGTGTTATATACATCTTTCTTCTGATGCCCTATTTCGTCAAGCTTGTAAATTGGATTACACCCGGAGATGTGGGCTTTGTTATTAAGACCGCAGGGGAGGCGGCAAATTATAACATGAATATTGGGGACGCCCCCTATGCCGCCAGGCATATAGCGAACGCCCACACCATGTTCAATGTCGTAAACAACCTTCTCTTTCTACCACTGATCGGTGTACTGGCCAAGATTGCAACGATAATGATCCCGGGTGAGGAGGTGACACCGGAATTTCACCTGAAATACCTCGACGGGAAGGTCGTCTCCGCACCGAGTATCGCCATAGGGGAGGCGAGAAACGAGACCATCCATATGGCCAAGATATCTCTAGATATGCTCGACGAGAGTATGAGGGCCCTCTTCGACGGTGACATGAAAAGGCTCGAAAATGTAAGGAAAATGGAGGACACCGTGGATATGCTCCAGAGGGAGATTACCGAATACTCCGTCAGGATATCCCAGGAGTCTATCACCCCGGAGATATCGAGGGAGATCACCTCGATTATAAATATGGTGAACAACATCGAGAGGATCGGGGATCACTGCGAGAACCTGACCCACCTTATCGAGCGAAAGAAGATGGAGAAGCTCGATTTTTCCGATACGGCCACGGAGAACATCCGGGAGATATATCAGGTGTCGAGGAAATTCCTCGATTTCGTCATAATCAGCATGGAGAAAAAGGACACATCGATAAAGTCGGAGGCGGACCGGTACGAAAAACGAATTGACTATCTCGAGGATACCTTCAGGCAAGACCACGTCAACAGGCTCAACAAGGGGAAATGCAAGGTCGACCCGGGGCTGATATTCATCGATATGTTGACCAACTTCGAGAAGATAGGTGACCACACGTTTAACATCGCCGAGGCGGTGGTCGGGATTAAGTAGCCCTTGAGATCCCACGGGTAGAATAAGTACATTAATGGGACGGTAGATCAGGGGGGATCAGAGGGGAGCGGGGCAATGGGAGGGAAGGGGGGTAAGAGTTTCACTACGGGAATTGATATCAAAATTGAATTATTGGATCCGCCTGAACTTACCTTTGCTTAAAGCGGTTCGGCAAAAGTACCTTGAACAATATTTCCTTGAGCGGTAGTGTCAAACGCCTTTTTTCTTGACAAAAAGCCACATTGAATTATATTAATAGACTTTATCCGAAAAGGGCTAAAGCATTTTTGCGCCCTTTTCCCGTAACAAGAGGAATCGTGGAAATATGATGGACTACAAAGAGACCTTGAACCTTCCCAAAACCGATTTCCCGATGAAGGCCAACCTCCCGAAGCGGGAGCCGGAGCTTCTGAAGCATTGGGACTCAATAAAAATGTACGACCTGATTAAGGATGCTTCCAAGGGGAGGGAGAAGTACATCCTGCACGACGGCCCCCCCTACGCCAACGGCAACATCCACCTGGGAACCGCTCTGAACAAGGTCTTGAAGGACATCATCGTAAAGTCGAGATTCATGATGGGATACGACAGCTACTACGTTCCCGGCTGGGACTGCCACGGCCTTCCCATCGAGCATCAGGTGGACAAGGAGCTCGGCGAGAAGAAGCTCACCATGACCAAGAGCGAGATCAGAAAGCGCTGCCGCGGCTTCGCCGAAAAATATATCGATATCCAGAGAAACGAGTTCAAGCGCCTCGGGATCTTCGGCGAGTGGGACGATCCTTACCTGACGATGAACTACGGATACGAGGCAACGATCGTAAGGGAGTTCGGGAAGTTCGCCCTCTCGGGAGCCCTATATCGGGGGGAAAAGCCGGTATACTGGTGCGCCTCCTGCGTGACGGCGCTCGCCGAGGCGGAGGTGGAGTATCTGGACCACACCTCCTCCTCTATTTACGTCAAGTTCCCGATGATAGACGACCTCGCGAATGACTTTCCGGAGCTTAAGGGAAAGGATGTATCGGTAATAATCTGGACCACAACCCCCTGGACGATTCCGTCCAACCTCGCCATAGCCTTTCACCCGGACTTCGAGTACGTGGCGGCAGAGGTCAAAGGGGGCGAGGTCTTCATTTTAGCGGAGGAGCTTGCCGACATCGTCCTGAGCTCGTTTAAGATGGGAGACTACAAGGTCTTGGCCAAGTTTCCGGGAAGGGCCCTCGAGGGGAAAAAGGCGAAACACCCCCTCTACGACAGGGAGTCGGTCTTGATCCTTGCGGATTACGTTACGCTGGACGCCGGAACCGGGGCCGTCCACACCGCCCCGGGCCACGGTCAGGACGACTACTTCTCCGGCCAGAGATACGGACTGGATATCTACGCACCGGTGGACGACCTGGGGAAGTTCACCGACGACGTTAAATACTTCGCCGGGAAATTCGTTTTCGACGCCAACGAGGACGTGAACAAAAAGCTCGCAGAGGCAGGGGCGCTCTTAAAGGAGGATGAGTTTGAGCACCAGTATCCCCACTGCTGGCGATGCAAACAGCCCATCATCTTTCGCTCCACGCCCCAGTGGTTCATCTCAATGGAGGAGAACGGTCTCAGGAAAAAGGCGCTCGAGGAGATAGACAAGGTCCGCTGGATCCCGAAGTGGGGCAGGGAGAGGATATACGGAATGATCGAAAACCGTCCCGACTGGTGCATATCCAGGCAACGATCCTGGGGGGTTCCCATTACCGTCTTTTTCTGTGTCAAGTGCGGGACGGAGCTGATAGACAAGGCATCCCTTGAAAGGGTCGTCGATCTCGTCGAAAAGGACGGCGCCGACGTATGGTTCGAGAAGGAGGTGGGCGAGCTCGTCGCCCCCGGCACGAAATGTAAAAATTGCGGAGGTAGCGAGTTCGAAAAGGAGGAGGATATCTTGGACGTCTGGTTCGACTCCGGGACGAGCTACGCCGCCGTGTGCGAGAAGAGGCCGGGGCTCAAGGAAGTGGCCGATATGTACCTCGAGGGTAGCGACCAGCACCGGGGGTGGTTTCACTCCTCGCTCCTGGCCTCCGTCGGGACGAGGGGGAGGGCGCCCTATCGGGAGGTCTTGACCCACGGCTTTCTGGTCGCGGGCGACGGCAGGAAGATGAGCAAATCTCTGGGCAACGTAATGGTCCCCGACGAGGTCATAGAGAAATACGGTGCCGAGGTCTTGAGGCTCTGGGTGAGCGCTGAGGACTACAGGGACGACATCCGCGTCTCCTGGGAGATACTGGACAGACAGTCGGAGGCGTACCGGAGGATAAGGAACACCTCGAGGTTTATCCTGGGCAACCTCTTCGATTTCGATCCGAATGCGGATATGGTCAAAAGTGACGAGTATACGGGCCTCGACCGCTATCTCCTCATCAAGTATAACAGGCTTATAAAAAGGGTCTTAAAGGCGTACGAAGAATTCGAGTTTCACACCATCTATCACACGATCCACAACTTCTGCGCCGTCAACCTCAGCGCCTTTTACCTCGATATCCTGAAGGATAGGCTCTACACCAGCGCCGCCGACTCGAAAGCGAGGAAGGCCGCCCAGAGCGCCATGTATACGATTCTCCACGGGCTTGTCAGGCTGATGGTCCCCATCCTCGTGTTTACGGCGGAGGAGATATGGGGGGATATCCCCGGAAATGAGAAGGCGGGCAGCGTCCATGTTGCCTCATTTCCCGAGGCGGACGACTCCTTTGCCGACGACGAGCTGGAGAGGGCGTGGGACGGGATCCTCGAGATCAGGGGAGTCGTCACAAAGGCGTTGGAGGAGGCGAGACGTAAAAAGACGATCGGACACTCCCTTGACGCCCTCGTGACGATCTCCACCAAGGGCAAGAAGCTGGAGCTTTTGAGGGCGAATTCCGACAGCCTGAGGGATACCTTTATAGTTTCAAAGGTGGAAGTGGTCAACACGCCCCTTGAAGATCCCTTCGAGACAGAGGAGGTCCCGGATCTCTTCATATCGGTTCAAAAGGCCCCCGGGGGAAAATGTCCCCGCTGCTGGAACTACACGGAGGATATCGGATCGGACAATGAGCATCCGGAAGTCTGTTTGCGCTGTGCCGGGAACCTGAAGGAAGGGGGGAGTTGATGAAGGCCTCTAAAAAAATAGATGTCGTAAAATATATAATCCTTTCCGGTATAACGGCTTTTGTTACCGTGGTCGATCAGGTGACGAAGTTCTACATAAGCATTAGCTTCAGGTTGGAGGAGATGCTTACTGTAATTCCCAACTTCCTCGATATCCACTACATAATTAACACGGGCGCCGCCTTCGGAATCATGTCCCGTCTTCCCGATGGAATGAAGATCCCGTTTTTAGTAAGTGTCTCGATAATGGCGATGCTTCTTATCCTTTATCTCATTATAAAGGCGAAAGGGGATAATAAACTATATATCATCTCCCTTTCACTGGTCTTTGCCGGTGCCGTCGGGAACCTGGTAGACAGGATCATGCTCGGCGGGGTCAGGGACTTCATCAGTATGCACATCTACAGGCTCCACTGGCCGGTGTTCAACGTTGCCGACTCCGCCATAACGGTGGGAATCGTCTTTTTGGCCTACGAGCTCATCATAGCGGAGCCGAAACGGGAGAAGGAGGCCAAGAAGATATCGACAAAAGAAACGGCAGCGGGGAGTTAGGAAAACACCAATATGCATCCTTACCTTCTCAAAATCGGGCATTTTACCTTATACACCTACGGTTTTTTTATCGCCCTGGCGTTTGTGCTGGGATTTGGTCTTTACCTCTACGAGGTGAAAAGACGCGGCCTGGATTTCGATACCGGCGTTGACATCGGCTTCTGGGCGTTGCTCTCCGCAATTTTGGGATCGAGGTTGATCTACGTCGCCGTTAATTACGACTACTACATCGCTCATCCCCTGAGGGGACTGATGATATGGGAGGGGGGGCTGGTGTGGTACGGCGCCTTCTTGGGGGGACTTATAGCCACGGTTTGGTATTTAAGGGCCAAAAAGCTCGACTGGTGGCTCTGGGCGGATATGGGGGCCGCCCCCCTGGCGCTGGCCCAGGCCGTCGGCCGGGTGGGGTGTCTTATGGCGGGCTGCTGCTACGGCAAGGAGACCGATCTCCCCTGGGGGATCGTTTTTACAAAATCCACCATCGCCCCCAACGGGGTCGCGCTCCATCCCACTCAGATTTATCATATGCTCTTCAACTTCGCGATCTTCCTCTTTCTATTCTTCAGAAGAGAGAGGGCGGCCTTTAAGGGGGAGCTTGTATTTCTATACGTCATCCTTTACGGGTCGACAAGGAGTATCGTGGAGATTTTCCGCGGCGATCCGAGGGGATTTGTCCTTGACGGGATGCTCTCCACATCCCAGCTGATAGGCCTCGTCACGGTTGCCGCCGCCGTTCCCCTCTACTTTTACTTCAAGGCCAAAAACGCGGCCGGGGGAGGAAAATAAGGGGTAATCGGCGGGTTGAGTAAAACGGAAAAAGAAAGGAAAAAGATAATGGGAAAAAATAATAAAGGGGAGGGAAAGATAGACTTCATCTTCCCTGACTATCGTATTTGGGAGGATATCCCGTTTGGATTCTGGTACGTGGGTTTCTTTGCCATGACGCTGGCGTTTTTCAACCTGTCGATCAACTTCTTCTCCCACTTCGCCTTGCTCCTGGGCTGGTTGACCGATACCATGAGGGATTTCCCAAGAGAGCCCGGCGGACTGTACCTCGCCCTCTCGGGCGTTTTCGCCCTCTACTACCTCGTCAGCGCGCCCATCTTCTTCTATCTGGCCTGTCTGTACTGGAACTTCCGTGAAGGCGCGAAGAAGCGCCTCAAGATACTATTTATAGTCGACGCCGCCGCCTTTGTCGTCTATAACATCGCAAACTTGGGCGGGGCATATCTCTACGAGAATCCTTACCTCAAGCTCAAGGCCCCGATATATATCATCCTAGTTGTCGCCGCCCTCTACTTTGTCTCCACGAACGTGGAGGAGGACGCCGGGTCGGCAATGAAAAAGTTGGGGGGGGAGGAGGCCAAGGCCTGATTTTTCCTGTCTTTGCTCTGGGGGTTTAATCGTCCCTCTCTATTTCTACATTGGTATTGTCACGGGGGGGAGGGGGGTAAAGGGGGGGCAAAAAGTACCGGTCATCTTGCCTTGTAAAGAGCGTCTGTTATCGTTCGGGGGTTGTTGCCTAAATCCCTTTCAATAGTGCAAAGGCAAGGGCATAAACCACAGTCTTCAAACAAAAAAGGCCGGGGATAATTTCTCCGGCCCTTTTTTAT
>Ga0180431_10000765_pt1 | contig 45736 bp, 32 predicted proteins | sample SS_ome_11_FD_132459 | JGI IMG/M metagenome (GOLD analysis project Ga0180431, IMG submission 132459) | Hypersaline lake sediment archaeal communities from the Salton Sea, California, USA - SS_1_MS_1 metaG | ecosystem: Environmental > Aquatic > Non-marine Saline and Alkaline > Hypersaline >... | reverse complement strand
TACGGCTTCGACGGCAGCGACGACGAGATCTTCCTGTATGACGGCAGCACGACCACGCAGCTGACAAACAACAGCACCGGTGACTATGACCCCCAGATCTCGGGCTCCAACGTTGTCTGGAGGAGCTGGGACGGGAGCGACTACGAGATCTACATGGCCGTCCCCGAGCCGACGACGCTGGGGATGATCGCGCTTGGGGGGTTCGGCCTGCTGTATCGGCGGCGGGGACGGCAAGAGGAAACGGCATAGCTGGGAGAAGGCCCGCCAGGTCCTTCGGGGCGGGGATACATCTCCCGAAAGCAGATTTCAGGGCCGCCATGGGGGCGGAAGAAGGAGGCGAACGGATGAAACGGCGAATCAGCGGGGCAGTGGTAGGACTGATTGTGGCGACCGGTGGAACAGCAGCCAAGGCAGATCTTGCGGACGCGCTGCAAGGCTACTGGCAGTTCGAGGGGAGCGGAGCCGACGGCAGCGGGTTCGGTCGCGACGTGGCGCTGAACGGGGTCGCAGGATACGACACCGGGCTCTTTGGCCAGGCACTCAATCTGCCCTGGGATCCGGACGCGTATGCCTACCGTCCCGTCGATGACCAGGCCTTCGACTTCGGGGCGGGCGACTTCACGATCCAGACCTGGGTCAACTACAACAGCCTGTACGGCGAGATGGTTCTCGTCGAGAAGTTCACCGGTGCAGGCGGCCCGGGCTGGACACTCTCCAAACTGAACGGTGACGCCTACCACTTCTACGCAGCTGGCATGGGTTCGATCAGCTCGCCCGCCCAGACGATCAGTCTTGGCGAGTGGCACCACGTGGTGGCCGTGAGAGAGGGCGACACGCTCGAGCTGTTCTTCGACAACGACAAGATCGCCAGCGGAACGGGCTTCTCCGGGGCGATCTCGGACACCAGCAAGGGCTTGCTGATCGGCCAGCGCGACGGTCCGTCGCAAGACTTCCGCATGGACGGGAGGCTCGACGAAATCGCCATCTGGACGCGCGCCCTCGGCGAGACGGAGATCGAGACGCTCTACAACGACGGGGCGGGGCTGATCATCCCGGAACCCGCAGCCCTTTGCCTCCTGGGTCTCGGCAGTCTCGCCGTGCTGCGACGAGGGCGGGGATAGCGGTAGGCATGAGGGGAGCGCTGCGGTAGGACGCCAGAAAGGGAGGGAGGCCGAAAGACGACAGGGCGGCCTCGGCTCGCTCTGGGATGTCGGGCTGGGCCCGACCGACAAGTGCGAAGGCAAGTGGCGTCGGAGGGAGAGGGTAACCCCGGGCGATTCTGACCGGGGACGCATCTCCCCATAGCACATCAAGACATCCGCGGACCAGTGGGAGGTGAGTCGATGAATGGGCGAGTTGTTCTTGTTGTCGCAGCGAGTGTGGCGGCGAGCGTGGGTTCACTGGCCCGGGGGGAGATCATCGTCGACGTGGGCGACGACATCTGGGATGACGAGGGGGCCCTGATGACGTTCACGGCTGACGTGGAGGTCATCGGTGGGAGTGGCGAGGTCGTCTACGCATGGGATTTCGGCGACGGGCTCGTGGGGTCCGGGGCCGAAGTCACCCACGCGTACGGCGATAACGGCTTCTACACCGTGACACTCACCGTATCGGATGACGTCGGCAGCGGGGACGACAGCCTGCAGGCGGGAATCGTCAACGCCCCCCCAAACATCACGAACGTGACCGAGGACCTGACCGCAACGCAGGGCGAGGTCTTTGACTTCTCGGTCAGCTTCACCGATCCCGGGTTCGATGATACGCACGTGGTCGAGTGGGACCTCGATGGCGACTCCGTGTTTGGCGACCATTTCGGGGCGAACGGCCAGACGTCATTCCTGGAACTTGGCGACCACCCCATCTCCGTACGAGTGTGGGACGACGACGGAGCTAACGCTGTGGCTGGGTTCACCGCGACGGTGATCGTACCCGATCCGGCCACTGTGTTGCTGTCGGCCCTCGGCGGCCTCGCCCTGCTGCGACGCCGGTGGGATAGCGACCGGCAAGAGGCGAACGGTGCGGTAGGTCGTCATGAAGGAATGGCCGGCGGAGAACGACAGTGCGGGCTCGGCCCGCGGCCGACGTCGGGTGGGGCGTGACCTACGTCGCCTCCCCCGCTTGGGAAGGGGGAACCGGAAGAGATTGAGAAGGTGGGTCAAGACCCACCCTACACAACTGAGCCAGGTAGGGCGGGCTTGGCCCGCCGGCGGCGTCGGGCGAGGCCCGACATATGGGTGACTTCGGGAAGAGACTGAAGGGAGATCGACGATGACACGGCAGTTTCAGAAAAGCGGGCGGATCGATCCGCGACGTGGACGAGGGATGGTCCTGGGCCTGGCGATCGGCTTGGGGCTGGTGGGGGTGATGGCGGCCGGGCCGGTCCTGACGGGGATCGTGTCGCTCATGAGCCTCGGTCAGCTCGGCGGCGGGCCGGGCATCCCCCTGCAGATCAACCACCAGGGCGTCGTCATCGTCGGCGGCGAGCGGTTCAATGGCGACGGCGACTTCCGCTTCGCCCTGGTCGACCCGGATTCCGGCGACAACGTGTGGACGAACGACGGGTCGAACACCGGGACGACGCTGGAACCTGACAACCCGGTCGTGCTGACGGTCGTCAACGGGATCTACAGCGTCGCGCTGGGCGACACGGCGCTGGCCAACATGGAGACGATCCCGAGCACGACGTTCGACGATGACAACCTCGTCCTACGGATCTGGTTCGACGACGGCCTGGGCAGCGGCTCCCGACAGCTCACGCCCGACCACAAGCTCACGAGCGTGCCCTACGCCTATCGCGCGGCTACCGCCGCCGAGGCCGAGACCGCCACGAGCGCCGGCAACGGCGTGCCGGCCGGCACGATCGTCCCGTACGGCGGCGCGATCGATCCGAACGATCCGAACACGTTCCCGGCGGGATGGCTGTGCTGCGATGGCAGGACCGTCAGCCGTACCACGTATGCGGCGCTCTACAGCGCGATCGGTGATGCCTGGGGCAACGGCGATGGATCGACGACCTTCAACCTGCCAGACCTTCGAGGACGGTTCCTGCGTGGCGTTGACCATGGAGCCGGCAATGATCCCGACGCGAACGACAGAACGGTGTCCAATCCCGGTGGAAACCAGTCCGACGAGGTCGGCAGCCTTCAAGACGACAATGTCGCGAGCCACAACCACCAGGCCGAAGGAGGCGGCGGATACCTATACGCGAGATTCAGCAACAACATAACTCCCAACACGATTCACTGGAAGACCACCAGTATTCCGTCATACGCGCCAGATTCTGCAATAACGGCGCCGGGTATGGGCCCTGGTACCGCACCTGGGTCGTCGAGTTGGGGGATTCAGGTCGGAGGCGTCACTGCGACGGCAACGGGATCATTCGGCGTAGAGGACACGCGGCCCGTCAACTGCTACGTCAACTACATCATCAAGTACTAGCGGACGAACGCCAATCGCGATTTGCGCAGGAGGAGCACAACGATGAGTGCATATGCATTGCTTCTCGGACTCGCCCTGGTCGCCCCGGCGTTCGGCGTGCCGCTAACGGGCGGCGATGCCGTCGTGGTCGCCGTCGACGTCAACAGTGGCGGCTTGCGGTCGACGGCGGGTGACTACGTCCTGACGGCCTCGACGGGCCAGGCCGGCGGGGTCGGCATTGTCGAGGCGTCGACGTACGAGGCCGACGACGGGTTCTGGTACCCGGCCATGGACTTCACCGGCGTCTTCCTGCTCCTGACGGTGAAGCACCCGGACTACGGGAGCGTTGCCGTCGAGCCGAATCAGCCCTACTACGAGCCCAACACGCTCGTGACGCTGACGGCCAACAAGATCGAAGGTAAGACCTGGGACGGCTGGCACGGCGACGTCCCGCCGGGCCAGGAGTTGGACAACCCGCTCTATCTGACGATGGACTCGAGCAAACAGATCACCACCGCCTTCAAATGCGGCATCGGAATGGGACCGTTCCTGCCCATGATCCTGATCGTGCTGGCGGCCCTCGTGTGGGTCAAACGGACCTCCTAAGGAGATAGGGTGAGCTCGGCGCGTCGTGGATGAGGGCGATTGTGCTGCCTTGGCGACCCCTATGCACGAGTGGGGCGTGCTAGATGAACTTCGTCACGCCCGGCTGGGGCGTCGGGGTCAGCTCGATCTTGGTGTTCCAGTCCACTTCGTCGGGCACCAGTTGTTGCCGGGAATTGAGCGCCTGCTCCCACGCGATTTCCTGGCCGGTGTAGGCCGCCATACGACCCATGAGCGTCATCAGCGTCGTGTGCGCCATGCGGCGTCCGTCGTTGATGGGCCGGCCAGACCGGATCGAGGCGAAGAACTCGTCGTGCTCGACCTGATGCATCCGGGTCCTCTTTCCGGGGAATTTCCAGGGATTCGCGCCGGTGATGACGGGGGCAGGTCCGCGGCCAATGGTGCAAACCCCCGTGGCGCCGATGATGTAGTCGGCATTCTCGCAGTGACATCCGTCTTGGCAGCGCACTCCGAGGAATCCGCGGACACCATCTGCATACTCGTAGACAATCTGGCCATGGTCGAACGTGTTCCCCTCGCCGGGAAACTGCCGTCCTCCGACGCCGACGGCCTTGACGGGCATCACGTCGTTCATCCACCAGGCCATCTTGTCCACGCTATGACCGCCTGACAGGCCGATGCACAGATCGCCCCCCAACCAGAGGAAGTCCCCCCAGTCGCGAATCTGCCACTGCAGGTCAGACCACTCCGGGCGGCGCTGCCGACCGTAGTACTTCGTGAAGCTCTGCCGGTAGTACGTGGCGTAGATCGCACGGATCGGGCCGATGGCCCCTGCGCGGATCTGTTCGAGGGCCGCGCGGGCGGAGTTGTCGTAGCGCCAGCAGAAACCAGAGAGGAGCCCGAGGTTCTTCGATTCGGCCAGTTCTGCCGAACGCAGGAAGGAACGGACGCCCGGCGCATCCACCGCAGCGATGCATTCGGCGAAGGTGTGTTTCCCCGCTTCGACGGCGGCCTTGAGATGCTGCGGGCGGAACGCCGGCGGCGTGGCGAGCAATACGACGTCCACATCGCTGGCGATGACCTTTCGGTAGGCGTCGAAACCAAGGAAGCGGCGCGCCTTGTCCACTCTCACGCGGTCGGGCACATGCTTCTGCAGGTATTCAAGGCTTCTCGCCAGCCGGTCCTCAAACACGTCTCCCAGCGCGACGATTGCGGTGTTCCTGTCGGCGTTCAACGCCTCCCTCGCCGCGCCGGTGCCACGCCCGCCGCAACCCACGAGTCCGATGCGCAGCGTCTGAGTGCTAGGCGCGCCGGAAAGGACGTGCGGAAACGCCAGCGCGCCCAATGCCGTGGCACCGGACGTCTTCAGGAGATCACGGCGGCTGGTCGTCTGAGAATGGGGGGCTTTCATGGTAATCCCTTGGATTGAGGGTTGAACCGTTCCGTCTCGGACAGGAACTTCTCGTATAGCTTCAGTGGCTGCGACATTGCCGCATCCAACGGTGTCAGCACAAGACGGACGTCTGCCGTGCGCACGTCGCCCGGCAGGAGGTCATCGCCAAACACCAGGAAATCCACCGCGGTGTACGTCGTGGCGCGATCTTCCGGGCGTTCCGCGTAGTAGCGCGCGCTGATCGCCGAGCAGCTCGACCGCCGCATCATCAGCACGACGGCATTTTGCTTCTCCGGATCGGCAAGGAACGCCACCGGCTGCGCGTAGTGGCGGACCGGAAAGAACGGAGCGATGGGCATCTTGTACTCGTTGCGTTCCCAGCGTCCGTCCAACGGCCGCCGCGCCGCATGGGCGTCGCGCGGGAAGACGAGGGAACAGCCACGATAGACTTCGCTCAACATGGGCACCACCCAGTCCACGTCGGGCGGTTTGGCGGCACGCCTCCGTCCCTTCAGACAGACATGAGGAATCATCGTCGCATCGAAATAGCTCGGCAGCAACAGCTCGTAGCCGGCGTATGTGCCCTTGACGCGCAGTGTCAGCCGCAAATCAATGGTGTCCGGCTCGCGCACGACGTACCGCGCAACGATCTCGCCCTGGTGCTGTTCGGTGGCCGGCCACGTGATCTCGACGGCTGTCTCGGTCGCGCGCACTTTGCGTTCCATCGTGCGCGGCGTTCCCATACCCAGATTGACGGAGAAGAGCCGGAACAGATTGAGCGCGCTGTAGCGGGAATCGGTGAGCTGTTTCCCAGATCGTTTGTCCGCCAGACGGGTCACACCATGGTAACTGCCCTCCGCCTTGATGCTGCCCGACATGACCGGTGTGTCGAAGTCAAAAGTCTGCTCCGCTTCATTGCGAACGAGCTTCACCAGACCGGCATCTTGCGCGAGCACAGCAGAGGAAACCGATGCGATGGCAGCCAATACACCGCATTTGCCGACAGCACCGGAGCCGGGGTGGTTTGAATGCCTGATAGGAAATCTGGTTCCAGCCGGGGCGGCGGCGAGGCGCCGCGGACAGGGAGCATGGGGGGAAGGGCGCGCTTCGCGGCTCATGTTGGCCCTCAATCGTGTCTATTCCCACTGGGCGATGAGGCGCTTCAGGCCCCATTCACAGGATCACGCCGGCCCAGAGACGGACCGCAGGCAACGTGCGCGCATGATACCCCCCCAAACTCGGCCCCTTCAAGGCTGAGAATGGAGAGGGCGTTGCACTTCAGCCACCTGCAACACGCGGTCTTGGGAGAGGAGCCAGAAATCTCGGCGGACAGGCCTACGGCGGCTGGGACGGTCCGCTTGGCCTTGAAGCCCTCCAAGCGGGCGATCGGAAGGGGATGACAGAAGAATGCGGTCCGGTCCGCCTGCCGCGTCAACCGGGACGGATCGCCACCCAGGTCCCCCGCCAATCCAAGCCATTAGGACAGCGCCGATGACCTCCGTTGGCCCACCGCGACGAGCTACGCATGCTCCGCTACGAACCGGCCGATCCCGCCAACGGCTCGGCTTGTAACGGAACCGGGCTGCCGTCGGACAGCAACCGGATCTGCTCAACATCCGTGGCCGCGCCCTTGGGAAGTGGCGCTCCGCCGGTGACGGGCCAGCCCCGGCGGTCGTCATCGGCCCAGTTCATGACGCAGACGGGGGCCTCAGCTGCCGGTGCGATGCACGTACCGACCATCATGAGTGTGAGTGGCAATGGCGTATGTGAGTTCATGCCCGACACTTCCCGCCGCCGAAGCCCACGACACTGGCTCCGGTGACCGATAGCGATCTGAATCTCACCGCTCCCCGTCCTTCCCGTCGTTCGCGATCGCTGTCAGGTACCCGAATCTCGAGACACGTCGGTAGGCATCGACAAACAAGCGCAACATGCTCCTGCGAGAGCTGTGCACGCACGGGTCCCTCTTAATCAGAGGGCAGGACCCGCGCGCGTTTGTGATCTCCGCTTGACGCATCCGGGGTTTTGGAGAAGATCCGGGTTCGGAGTCTTGCGCAACGACACCTACTTCCGCAGCATGTGGCAGTAGCCAGTGCGGGCAGTAATCGACATTGTAAGGGGCAAACCATGTATGGTGGACGCATTCGACTCGGCGTACGAAGCCTGCTCTCGCTAGCGGCGGCGGTCTTGATCTCGAGCGGTTGCGCGTCGGGACCGGCGGCAACATCGGCGGTCATCGCCCCCGATGAGGTGTCGTGGCAGGACCTTGGCAACGGCACGAAGCGGAAGGCTTGGTTCAACGACCACATGACCGTGGCCCTGATCGAGATCGTCGGCGGCGACAAGAGGCCGACGCCTCCGCCGCATCATCACCTCCACGAGCAAATCGGCTACGTCATCGAAGGTCGGGCGCTCGTGACGCTTGGCGACAGGACCGAGGAGATCGTGCCGGGCGGCGTTTACATCGTGACGGCAAACGTCCCGCACACCGTCAAGCCGCTGACGCATCGGCTCGTTCTGTTGGAATCCTTCACGCCGACGCGCGAGGACTTCCGTCGGCAGGGCAAGTGATCCTCGTGTGTTCAGCTCTCCTCGGCATTGCATGAGGAAGGAACACAGCCACTTCTAACATTGCCGCCAGCGTTTTTTCGATGAACCGATAAGAGATTCGCTGATGAGGAATCTGATCCCGCGTGGCGACCGGCATGGGACTTCGAGGTAACCTAGACAATGAGTGAAGAATGCCGTACGGCGACTCCGCCAGATCGACCTCAGTGAGGATGCCCCCCCGAGCGGGCAACACCAGTTCCTAAAGGACGGTCAGTAGCACCGGCGGTCTTTAGAGCGGAGATCGTCTACGACTTGGCCGCTGTTCCATACGCCGTCGATGCTGCGCAAGCGATAGCGTCCGCTGGCGTCGTAGTACTTCTTGGCGAGGTCCACGCGGTTGACCATCACGCCCGGACGATCCAGCGGCAACTCCTCTTGGATCAGGCCGTCGGGCGTGATGAACCGGCTCTGCCAACTGTGCCGCGCGCAGGAGTTGTTCAACGACACGTACATGTTGTTGGTCGCGGCCCGGGCCTGTGCGGTCGGCGGCATGATCTTGGGGTGGATCGCGCCCTTCTTCTGACGAGCGTTATGGAAGGAGTGGAACATCACGCGGACGCCCTGCTTGCAGTACTGGCGGTAGAGCTCGGGAAAACGGATGTCGTAACAGATCAACAGCCCGCATCGGACGCCGTTGATGTCGAAGACGGCGAAATGATCGCCCGGCGAATAGTGCCGCAGGTCGCGGGAAGTGCAGAAGCGCTTGTCATAGCGCTCGACGACGCGGTCTTTCGGGTCGATCACGTAGAGCGAATTGTGCGGCTTGTGGTTCCCGCTCAAGGCGTGGGCGCTGCCGAGGATCACCCAGACCTTCAATTCCTTCGCCAGGGCCAGAATGGACTCCAGCTCGGCGCGCTGCCGCGCCCAGTCGAAATCCCTCATGCTCTTCAGATCCACACCGGCGTATCCGGAAAGGGCGACCTCGGAGAAGTGCACGACGTTCGCCCCCCGGCTCTGGGCCTCGCGCATCTGCCGGCGGATCCACGCCGCATTCTCCGCGACGTCTCCACCGACCGGGAACTGGCAGGTCGCAACGTCGATCACGCCCTTCGGCCGGTCGTCCGAGCGGGTGGTTTGGGCTGTTTCCGCCGCGCCCGCAAGTGAGGCGCCCAGACACCCCAACAGCAGACCGAGCAGCAGGGCCGTGGTCCCCACTTCCGCAGGACCTGCCATAAGCGCGAATCTCATCATTGGCACACCTCACTGTCCGTAGCGAGCTTCCTCCAGCGGGAGTCGTTCAGCCCGTCTACTTCGGGACCTCGCCGTCACCCGTGCGTGTTCCCTCGAGCAACCACGACAGGTTGAACCGGGCAATCTTGCCGGACTCCCCGGGGCCCTTCTCGTACTGCAGGTAGATCCACCCCTCGCTTGGCGTACCGGGCCGTCCTGCGGCCAACGACGAGTAGCCGCCCGCCTCGGCGTCGACGAGGCGCTTGACGGGCCAAGTCTTGCCACCGTCGAAGCTCGCCCAGACGGTCGCCCGTTCGCGGGCGGGCCGGGGCGTGTCGATGTTGCTGAAGATCAGAATGTCTTTGCCGGCAACCGGTAATCGGACGAGCCCGCCCATGCAGCCATAGGCGCGATCTTGGCGGCCGTCTGGCAGGACGTCGACGATCGCCCAATCCTTCCACGTCTCGCCGCCGTCGTCGCTGTGGGCGCGTCGCCGCCGAGTGGGGCGCTCGGCCTTAGGGTGGTGCACGCGCGAGTTGTAGTAGAGCCGACCGTCGGACAGCTCACAGAGCGTTCCTTCGCCGGTTCCCTTCTCGGGAAACGGTTCGCTCGGCTTCCAGGTCCGACCGCGGTCGTCACTGTAGATGGCGGTATTGTAGCCGAGCCGCGCGGTGGGCGTGTTGTTGTACACCCGCGCCGGTCGGATCAGGCGTCCGGCGTGCTTTCCGTGCCGCAGCGTAATGCCGTGCTCGGCCATGTGGAGCGACGGCACGTGTCCGCGGACGTCTTCTGTGAACGTCGCTTCGACACGGCTCCACGTCTTACCGTTGTCTGTGCTGCGATAGACGGTGCGCGGCGTGGTCGACGGGTCGCGCTTCGGGTGAGAGGGATGAACGAACACGAAGATATGGCCGGTGGTCTCGTCGACGGTCGCCCCGCCGCCGTGGATGCCCTTTCCAAGCGTTTGTTCCGGCTTCCACGTCTTGCCGGCGTCGGTGCTCCGGCGGACCTTGACGCTCTTGCTTCCCCACGTAGCGATGACGGTGCCGTCGACGGTCACGACGACGTTCGGCATCCGCTCGCCGTCGAAGATCGTCTGTTTTTCGAAAACCGGCTTGCCGAGAAACGGTGTGAGTGGACCTTCGAACTTGCTTGTCTTGGCGACTGCTGCCGCGACCGTGGAGTATGCCAACAGCATAGGAAGGAAGATGACGACCGAGTTACTTGCTCTCATTGTGCTCTCCTCAAAGGCGACGGCTTGCCGGCCTGCTGAATGACTGACCGCCAACGCAATACCAAGAGACATGACGCCATCTCATCTGCCTACCCGCAACGTGCACAGCCTCCGCGGCGGCAGCTCGAACGTCACGCGCGTGCGCGAACCGATGACCTTGATGGTCTTGGCAACCGACGGCTTCTTCGTGCCCTGGCACCGCAGCCTCAGCGTGTAGTCGCCCTTGTCCAACAGGTACAGCTCGGCGGTCATCTTGCGGGGCTCGGTGCCAAAATGGAACAGCTCGGCGGCGAAGCCTTGCTTGCCCGAGTCGGTCACCAGCGCGGCCAGGTCGCGCGGCGGCGTGCACCAGCGGACCGCGTTGACGGGGAAGAAGCCGGGCCGGCCCGGGGCGCCGGTCACCGTCGACCAGAGCAGCCCGGTGTCGGGCCGGAAGATGGTCTCGACGTCGTGAACGAACATGTGGTCCTTGGCGAACAGCGCGGGGAAACGAAGCACCCGGTCGGTCCATCGCACCTCGTTGGTGTATCCAGGCCAGTTGATCCGCAGCGCCTCGGCCGTATTGCGCAGGGCCAGCTCCAGGCCGCGCTTGCTGCCCTGCATCCGCAACGTCATGTAGGGCGAGCGCTCGGCGTTGAGCAGCGCGTCGAACTCCTTGCTGCCCGTGATAAGGCGGTACTTGGACAGCACGCCGACGAGCCCGCGGAGCTTCGCACCGCACCACATCTCGCTACCGGGCTTGGGCGACTTCGGCCGGGTCTCGAGGTAGGTCATGCGGATGCGGACCATCCAGCGGATCGGCTCGAGATACTTCGCATCGCCGGTCATGTGATGCGTCAGCAGGAGCATGTTGGTCATCATGCTCAGCGCGCTGGGCCATTCGTAGAGCGTCGGCTCGTGCGTGTTGTGCGGGTCCCACCAGTCCTCGTGCAGGCCGCCGACGCGTCCGTCGGGCCAGTGGATCGCGCTGGGGATGATGCCCGCCGGCTTGCCGCGCTCGCTCCGTTTGGCCGCGTCGACCCACGTGTCCATCCAGGCCGTCAGCAGTTTGGTGATTCGCTTGTCGCCCGTGCGCTGCCAGTAGAGCAGCGTGGGCTGCAGGGCCTTGCCGTGGAAGCACGTGTCGCACGCCCTTTCCGGGATGGCACTGACCTTCTTGACGCTGAAGAACGTGCTCTTGAACATGAGCTGGCCGCGCTGGTTGGTTCCCATCCAGAGCGTCTCGGCCAGCTCGGCGAGGCGCAGGGCCCGCTTGGCCCAATCGGGGTTGTCGGAGTCGAGATGCATCATCGGCGTCATCGCGTCGGAGGAATCCTCCGCCGAGTGCTCGACGTCGGTCATGCGGTCCATGTAGCCGCCCTTCATGTGCGGCTGGCTGAGCAGGGCCTCGCTGAACTTGGCCTGGGCACGGACGATCTTCGGGCAGTCGAACCCGATCAGCACGGGCGACCACCACCGCCACATCTCGCAATCGTCGCCCCATCCGCCGCCGAACTCGCCGTTCGGTTGCATGCGGTTGTCGATCCACCATTCGATGATGTCGGCGAGCCGTTCGAGGGCCTCGCGCTGATAGACGGCCCAGGCCGGCGCGCCGGGCACGGGCGGGTAGAGCTTGTGGGGCGGAATCGGTTCGCCGAGGTACATCCGCGGAATGCGATTCTTCGGGAAGCGTTCGGCGTAGCGCTGGAAGAACGACCGGGCGCGGTCGAGGAAGTCGCGTCGGACGGGCGGCTGACACCAGATGTTGCCCATCTCCATGGTCAGCCACGACAGCATCCGGCCGCGATAGAGCCACGTCAGCGGCTCGAGCGGCGAGTCCTCGGCGATACCGAAGTCGTAGTCGCGGCTCTTCCACGTCTTGCGCGAGAAGTAGGGCAGCTTTTTGTCGTGGGTAAAGCGATGAACCTCGGCGATGACCTTTTCGAGGTCAGCCTTGAGCGCGTCCGAGATGTCCGATCGTCTGCGGAGATCGCGGAGCAGCTCGAGCCGGACCAAGTCGCACTCGAGGTCGCCCGCCCTCTGGATGACCTGCTCGACGGAAGGCCGTTTGCCAGCAGGCTCAGCCGCTAGCGCATCTAATCCCATCGCGGCCGAAAGCGCGGCCAACATGCTCCAAGCGATCGAGTCCAGACGTTTCGGCACCATGGCGTGCCTCCTCAGATAGCGGAAACGGGTAGGAAGCTTGTCTTTCGTCAACCCCTACGTCAATGGCGCGTATTGCGGGACCTTCATCAGTTCGCCGTCCTTCAGGGCCGACTGGTGCGCGACGATGCCGCAGACCGTCATGTTTAGCGACCAGGAGATGTCAACCAGGGGATTGCGGTTCTCGATGATGGCCATGACGAACTCGTTGCTCAGGTAGCCGTGTGACCCCCCGTGGCCGCCGGGCTTGACCTTTGGCGGCAGAGGCGGCTTGGCCAGGACCAGCTTCGAGATGTCCGACTTGCCCTCGAACTTGGTGCCCGTCATCGAACCGAGCTGCCCGCGGACGCGTCCCCGCTCGCCGTGGTAGCCGGGCGTGTCCTTGCTCATCAGCATGCGCGACATGCCGCCACCGCTCGTGCGAAGCAGCGCAATCTCCGTACCGAAGGGGTTCTTGTAGGGATTGTTCTTCGGCTGGAGGTAATTCAAGTGGCTCGGCATCCCCATGCAGGACACCTCCGTGAAGCTCTCGCCCGACACGCCGACGAGGTAGCCCGTCGAATGGGTTGGATACCATAGGGGCGGACACCCGATGCGCCAGCCCTTGTACGAAGCGATGGGCGTATGGCAGTAGTGGTAGTACTCGCCCTCGGAGTAGACAAGCTTGCCGAACTTGCCGGCTTCGTACACCGTGCGCGTGGCGTAGCAGTCATTGCGATAGACCGACGTCTCGAACATCATGTACTTCAGGCCGGTTCGTTTCACGGCGTCGTAGAGTTTCTCCGCATCCTCGAGGGAACCGAACGCCGCCGGCACCGCGGAGGCGACATGCTTCCCGTGCTCGAGGACCAGCACGGCGTGACGGGCGTGGCTGGGCGCGTCCGTCGCCAGGAAGATGGCCTCGATGGCGTCATCCTTTACCATCTCTTCCAGAGACGGATAGGTCCTCTTACACCGGCACACTTGCGCAAGCTTCTTGCACCGGTCAGGGAACAGATCGCTTACGGCGACCACCTCGACATTGGGGTGGTCCTGGAAACTGAAGGCCGCGCCGAACCGACACACCCCGTAGCCCACGATGCCGACACGCACCTTGCGGTCCGAGACCGGCTGCCACACCGCGTTGGTCCGCGTATTGCTCTGCGTCTCGTCAAAGCCTTGGATGGGCTTGCCCGCCGCCAATGCCAGACGACCGAGACCGGCCATCCCCGCGGCAACCGGGACCTGCTTGAGAAACCCACGACGTGAAGGGACCTTGCTCATGCCAATACTCCTCCTGTGCTGTTCAAGGATCGCACCCATGGTAGCACATCGGAACACAGGCTGCGCCACAGGAGATGCGACGAAGGTTGAAGCTGCGGCGGCGCGCAACACGTACAGCCCAGCCTTAGTCAAACGGCGGGCGTTCTCAAGCCACAGGTTCATACAACCTGCCCTCCTTACGGGCTCGGACGGCAAGGCTGTTTGAATCGTCACGCCCCCGATCGAACGATGTCCGGCTGATAACCACCACGTCTGCCGAGACCATGGCTGAGCCCAGGAGGGCGGACAGCCGGGCCATCTCGTCAAACCGGTTGGTGACTTCGGGTTCCACCACGAGGAAATCGCAGTCGCTGTCCGAGCACGCCCGCCCCGTGTCCCGCGAGCCGAACAGGATCGCCTGCGAGCCCGCCGGAACGGCCTCAAGCAAAAACGCCAAGGCCCTTTGCAGTACGTCGTCCTCCTGCATGGCCGGTCCTCCGAGCCTGGTCCAACGCCCTCATCGCGTATACCCGTTCGATGGCCACCTTGCAGCGTCGAACAGGCGGTTCGTTCACGGCTGAACTGCTGGGCAATGCCCTGGCGCTACATGCTCCTGGGCCTCGGGGCGATGACATCTCGCTTCATGCCTTTGATGATGTGCCCATCGATCATCCAGGGGATGCGGTCCTGCAGCTTCGCCAACGACACCCTTGGCATCACGTGAACGCATGCGCTCAGGCTGTGCCCGAATCGGCGCACGACGGGTGATTGGCCAAGCCGTTCCCGAATAGTCACTATCCGCGCATCGACACCGGGAGGCAGCCTGCCCTGCCCCTCCGGCACGTACAGCAGGACGCCCTCATGCGACGGCGCGCGAGAACAGATTGGTTTGCTCTCCGGCGAGAGGCCGAATCGGCCCTGCGGCGATCCGACGAGCTCCCATCCTCGGTACGGATCGATGGCCGGCTTCGCCGCCTGGAAGGGGGACTGAACCATGAGAACTACCTGTTCTGTGTTGAGGCAGATGGGCCGCTGCCTTGGCCGAAGGACAACGCCGTCGTCCTGCGTCGGCTTCGGCGAGGCCATCTGTATGACTCTGATGACGAGGCCCTGGCACATGTCGAGAATGAAGGGAGGGTCCTGGAGGCGTTGGCCTCCCAGAAGCTAAGGTTCTCGGTGCCCCGTGTCGTCTGCTTCCTCGGAGAAACTGGTACCCGTCCGATCGGCCTGATCGAAACGTGGGTACCTGGGTTACCGCTCGACTTCCGCAGAGGGGATTCGAGCAAGGGACCATCTTCCATAGACGCGATCGGCCGCAGCGCTGCGGAAATCCATCGCTCGCCGTTGGATGGCTTTCGCTTCCTGCCGCAGCACGTCGACAGCCGCGCCCACGTTCTGGAAAGGCTCGACGGGTTGCCGCTGGATGCCCTGCAGGAGGACGCCGCTTCCGCAGAAGCGATCACTTGGGTACGGGAGCATCTGCCGCAGGATCGGCCGCCCGTATTGCTGCACGGAGATCTCTTACCGCAGAACGTCCTTGAGAATTGGGAGACCGGTGAGGTGGGCGTCGTCGATTGGGAATACGCGAGGATCGGCGACCCGGCTTATGATCTCGCGATCGTGACGCGCGGACGCCGTAAGCTCCTGGGCTGTTCCGATGGGCTCCGACGGCTGGTGGAGGCCTATCGCAATGCCGGAGGCGCGGCGATCAACCATGCCGATGTGGTCCTGCATGAACTGCTGTTGGCGCTTGGCTTGCTTGTCGAAGCCATCCGCGATGATCGGGAAGACACACGTCACGGGTATCCCCCCGAGCATTGCCGGGACATGCTCAAGAGACTCCTCCGTCGCGCCGAGGCGCTGCGGGCTGAATAGGCAGACGGGGTCCGCGTCCTCTACGCTGACACCCATCCAGATGTTCTGTGCCCAGGGCAAGCGGTCCATGACACGGACGAGGCGCCTGGCTCGCTTCGTGAGAATCTGGAAGGCGTGACGATGGGCCTCGACCATGACCGCAAAGACGCGCTGGATGAAGTCCAGAGGGAGATCCTCATGGAAGAGGTCACTCATCGAGTTGACGAAGACCATCTGTGGTTGACGCCATTTCAACGGGATCGTCCCGGACTGCCCGGCGTTCCTTTCGCCCCATCAATTCGGGTTCGCTGCGGGTGGATAGTGGCGGATGCGCCGTCGAACAGCGAATCACATAAGCCCTTTGTGATCAACAAGGACGGAGTTTTCCGGAGGGACAGCAAGCGACAAGTCTTGATATCGAAAGGGCAAGTTGATTAGAATGTTGCTGTCACGTGGTAGCAATTGATCCAGGCGCCTCCGCGGCTCAGGAAGTGCCGCCATTGTCGGCGCCGAAGCTGCCCGAGATATCAGGTCACCCAAATCATGTCGGACCCGGCACAACCACTTTGGACAGCGAAGGATATCGCGCGCCGACTCGGCGTCTCTCGTAGCACCGTCGCGGCGGTCATGCGCGGGCAGGCCGAGCGGCAGCGGATCTCGGCCGAGACGGCGGAGCGCGTGCACGCGGCCGCAAGGGAGATGGGGTACGTGCCCAACGTCATGGCGCGTGCCCTGCGGAGGCAGCGGTCGCATTCGATCGGCGTGCTCATGATGAACCTCCAGTTCGGATGGGCAGAGAGCGTGATCGAGAGTATGAACGAGGTGCTCGGTGAGAGCGACTACACGCCCTTCATCGCAATTCACCAGATGGTGCCCCAACGTGCCCGCAAGGAAGTGCTCTCCTGCCTCGAGAGGCGTGACGAAGGCGTCATCTACCAACCTGTGCCCGGCGAGACCGAGTCGTACTCTCGACTTCAGCGGGCTGGCGTGCCCGTGATATTCCTGGGAGATCGTCCCGAGGATGTACCGGACGTGAGCTTCGTCGGCTGGGATTCCGGCCCTGCCGCCCGCACTGCGGTGCAGCATCTGATCGAGACGGGGCGGAAGCGAATCGGCTACCTCGGCGTTGACTATCCGCTTGAGATGACGCGGGCACGCTACGCGGCATACGAGGCGGCACTTCGCGAGGCGGGTCTGGACCCAGACGACCGTTGGATCGCCAAAGCGCCGTTGGATTGGCGTGGGGAGCGTTTCCTGAATCAGTCCGTGGATCGGATGTTTGCACCTGGGTGCGACCCTCCGGACGCCATTTTCGCAGGCAGCGACGCGCTGGCGCTGACCGTGTTGGAGTTTCTCCACGATCGAGGCTTACGCGTGCCGGACGACGTCGCGGTGATGGGGATGGGTGACCTACCGATGGCCCGGCACAGCACCGTCAGCCTATCGACGATGAAGGAACCGACCGAGGGGATCGGCAGGCAGGCGGCACAGCTCATGCTTGATCTGATTGCTGACCGCGGTAAGGGGCCGGTCCATCGGCTGATCCGGTGCGATGAGCTGAAGGCACGAAGAACCACGCTGCCGCCGACGACAAGCGGCAGCGCGAGTAGGGACGGCGACGTAAAACACGCAAGGAGCAGGAAATGTGGCAGAACACTGGATTCGACCGCATTGTAGTCGCGCGCTGCGCAGTCGCGTTATGCCTCAGCCTTCTCGCGACGTCGGCGGTTCCCGCGCAAACGGTGCCCTTGTACGAGACGTTTGAGCTTGAGATCACCAAGTCCGGCGTCTCAGGCAACAAGTTCACCAAGTTTGCGGCGGTGACCTTCACCAAGGGCACCCGTAGCTTCGATGTCGATGGGTTTCACGACGGCGGGGACACCTGGCGGGCGCGGTTCATGCCAGACGAAGAAGGCACATGGGACTACTCGTGGTCGCTGGAGGGCTCGAACGGCAATGGCTCGTTGACCTGCACGGCCCGGAGCAATCCGGCCAACCACGGGCACGCCAAGCGCGATCCCGCCCATCCGCGTTACATGGTCTACGACGATGGCACGGCGCACTATTGGTACGGCGGCAAGTGGATCTCGGTGACAAACTACGGGCCGGCCAGCAAAGGGGGTGAGACGAACACCGAACGCTACAGCGACTCGACGTTCCTGTCCTACCTCGACGAGATGGCGGCTCGCAACCACAACGGCCTGCTGCTCAAGACGGCCCTGTTCCCCGTCGAGAACGACAAGCTGTCCTGGGACCTGACCTGGATCCAGCGGGGCGAGTGGCTCGTCGAGCAGATGGCCAGCCGGGGGATCTACTGCCAGATCAGCTTCTTCGACACGTGGTCGCGCCACAGGGATCACTGGTTTCAGTATTCCACCAGCGGCGGCGACCACGTCTTCAACGTCTGGGCATCCGGCGACGAGACGGCGAAGGAGAACTATATCCGGACGCTCGTGGCCCGCTTCGCCGGGTACTACAACGTCACCTGGGAGCTGGGCAACGAGATGGAGCACTCGCCGAACCCAGGATCGACGTTCGTCACGCTGGCCAACAGCGACTACATCCCTTGGATTCGGCAATACGATCCCTACGGTCTGCCGATTGGCGTGTCCGAGGGCGCCATCTACGGCAGCGCCAACGTTGACGTGGCGTTCCTGCACCAAACCGGTTCGCTCCCGCCGTCCTCCGGTACCAGCCGCGTCTACATCATGAACGAGTTGGTCTCGGGGTGGAGCGGCGGTTCGCTGTATCAGGACTCGACCATCCGCAACAGCGGCAATCGATTCGGGTATCGGCGGACGTTCTGGCGGATGTTCACGTACGGTGGGACCGGCTCGAGTGAGGCGACGTGGCTCTACATCGATACGCCCCTCAACTCGGCCGTGGAGACCGTAATGGACGATCAGGCCCGGCTGCGGAGCCTTGTCGAGGGCCTTCCGACGCACCTAAACGAGATGGATACCGATACGGGGTTCGTCAGCGCCGGCCCTGGCGAGTACCGAACGCGGCGAAAGTCCGGCGAATGCTACGTGACGTACTTCCTTCTGGACCCGGGGCAGTCGACGGGCACGGGCACGGTTACCGTGTCCCTTCCGACGGGCGATTACGACGTTACGTGGTACGACCCGAAGACGGGGTCCAACGTTTCGCAGGAGAGCATCAGTGCCAGCGGAAGCACGGTCCTTTCGCACCCCGGCTTCACCGAGGACATCGTGCTGGTGATCGTTGGCGCCGTAGCGGGTAGTCCGGTCGCCGTCATCGACGCCAATCCGACCGGCGGCGATGCGCCCCTCACAGTGAACTTCGACGGGTCCGGGTCCTACGACTCCAACGGCACGATCGTCAGCTACGAGTGGGACTTCGAGAACGACGGGACCCCCGACGCGAACGGGGTGACGACCAACCACGTCTACACCGACTACGGTCAGCACACGGCCAAGCTGACCGTCACCGACAACGACGGCCTGACCGGCAGCACGACGGTGCCGATCACGGTCGCGGCCGGTGCGGTTTCCGTGACCAATCTGAGCCGCTACCAGCTGGTCAACTTCGTGTCCAACTCGGGACAGGGCACGCCGATCGCAGTGGAGAACGCCGGCTTTGAGCAGCCCGATCTGGGATGGCAACTGATGGACCGGGTCCCGGGGTGGACCGGAGTCAGCACCAATCCGCCCATGGACACGGGCGTCGGCACGGGCCAGGCGCATACGGGCAGCTACTCGGCGTTCACTCACAACGGACATGCCGTCGGAGGCGGCGACGTCGAATCGTTCTACCAGGCCCTGAACCACACGATCGTAGCCGACAGGACCTACACGCTGACGTTCTGGGCCATTTCCCCCTACTATCTGTACACGCATCCCAAGGGGATCCTGTACTACGAGGACGGCAGCAACCGGTACGAGATCACGTCGGTCGAATACGAGACCGGCGCTTCCTGGCATGAACTGAGCTGCGAGTTCACCGCGCAGTCCGGGCAGGCGTACATCGGCGAGAACCTGGGTGTCGAGTTCACCGCTACAGGCGTCCCGCATTACTGCCACTTCGATCAGGTTTCGGTTTCCTATGAAGGCGGCGGCGCTTCCGGGACGAGCGTTTACTACAGCGACCGCGACTACGTCATCACCTCGATGCCGTCATATCTCGAAAGCGTTCTAGGCATCCGAACGGCCAACAACGATAAGAACGAAACGAGCGAGACGTGGATCACGTTCGGCATTGACCGGGACGCTGACATCTACATCGCCTACGACCAACGCGCTACGTCGCTGCCGAACTGGATGAGCGGTTACGCCGCCGTCGGCGAGACGATCGGGACGACGGATCCGGGCGCGGACTTCGACTTGTACAAGAAGGCGTGCTCGGCTGGCGGCGTGGTGCTCGGTGGCAATATGGCGCCCGGTGCGGCCGGTGCCGAGAGCAACTACATCGTCCTGCTCGTCGGCACCTCCGTTCCGCCGCCGACGGTCACGCAGCAGCCTCAGTCGCTGGAGCTCTGGCCGGGCGAGACCGCCGTGTTCTCGGTCACGGCGGCCGGAGAGGGCACGTTGGTGTACCAGTGGCAGAAGGACGATGTGGACCTGAGCAATGGCGGAGAGGTCTCCGGGGCGACGACCGACACGCTTCAGATCAGCAACGTCGATGCGGGCGATGCGGGCGACTACCGCTGCGTCGTCAGCAACGAGGGCGGCGACACCCCCTCTGAAGAGGCGACGCTGACGGTTGCTACGTTGAGGAGCCTGACGCTGACCGAGACGAACGACCCGTGGGGGACGGTCGAGGTCAGCCCGGAGCCGAACGATCCGCAGAGCCCGCAGTTCCCCGAGGGCACGGATGTCACGCTGACGGCCGTTCCGGCCGAGGGCAAGGAGTTCCGACAGTGGGAAATCTTCGACCCGAACTACCCGAACGACGCCAACTACGCGACGATCGACGTGAACCTGTCAACGACGATCGTCATGGACACGGACAGGCACGTCAACGCCGTGTGGAAGTGCGGCAGCGGGGCGGGGCCGCTGCTGCCTCTGACGCTGGGCGTGGTGGGACTATTCATGCTGGTGAAACGATACCGTCAGCCTCTGCGTTCGTGAGTGTGGGTCTACGAACTACCGATTGGATGGGCGACGCCGTCGCATTCCTCTGAGTGAAGTCCATGGATTCTGGAGGCTTGCCATGAGTCGGGAAGGGGCAGTTGTGGGTCTCGGCCTGATGATCGTCGTCCTGTGTGCGACAGTGCTCGGTGGTGGCGCGCAGTCGGCCGCTGCGGCGACGCTGTTCGAGGACAACTTCGATAGCAATCCCTGCGGGAGCTGGGCGATCTACTACGACGACTGGTCCGATGCGGGTTGCACCGTGTACTACGAAACGGGGTCGCAGGACGCGTGTGGCACGACCTGGGGCTACGCGTATCGAGAATACGAGGGGAACCGGTGGATGGTGAGTCCGGCCTTCACCACCGCCGGGTACACCAACGTCAAGCTTACCTTCCACTACAAGAACGACAGCGGGGCGAGCCTCGAGGCCTGGGTCCTCCAGGACGGAATCTGGGTACACGTGGCTTCCGTCGGGCAAGCGAGTTCCTGGGCCGGATCACAGACCGATCTCACTGGGACGATCACGGGGGTCATGTTCCACTTCGTCGGCGGCAACGGTGAGTCTCGACGGCTGGACTGCGTCTCGATCACAGGCGATCCTGGAGGCGGGCCCACCACGCTGTTCGAGGACAACTTCGACAACGACCCTTACGCGAACGGTTGGACCGGCGTTGGGAGGTACTGGAACAGTTCACAGGATGCATGTGGGAGCACGTGGGGGTATGCGTACCGAGACGGGACGGGGTCATTCGTCTCACCAACGTTCAGCACAGCGGGATACACCGACCTCAAGCTGATCTTCTGGCACAAGAACGACACCGGCGGCGGGTACAAGGCTGAGGTGCTTGAAGGCGGGACCTGGTACGAGCGGGCCCATGTGACCACGCCGAACGTGTGGACACGGAATGAAGTCGCCATCGGCGCGGGCGGGACCGCTACGCAGATCCGCTTTACGTACGACGGGTGTGGACAGGAGTGCACGCAGCGTGTGGATTGTGTCTCGGTCGTCTCCGACCCGGGGTGTTCGCCGCCCGTCGAAATCACCCAGCATCCGGCTGACCTGGGCGTCTGTGTGGGCCAGACGGCGATCTTCATGGTCACCGCCAGCGGCAGCAGCCTGACGTACCAGTGGCAGCAGGACCAGGTCGATTTAAGCGACGGTGGGGACGTCTCGGGCGCTACGTCCGACACGCTGCAGATCGCCAACGCCGAGCCGGCCGACAACGGTCAGTATCGCTGCGTCGTCACGGGCGACTGCGGCACGGCGACATCCAACGCCGCGACGCTGACCGTCGGTTCGCAGCCGACGATCACGCAGCAGCCCCAACCGTGCGACGTGTGCGTCGGCAGCACGGTGACCTTCACGCTGTCAGCCGTCGGGGCCGGCACGCTCACGTACCAGTGGCAGAAGGACGGCGGCAACCTGAGCGATGGCGGCGACATCTCCGGAGCCACGACGCATACGCTGCAGATCGCCAACGCCGAGGCGTCCGACGAGGGCGACTATCGTTGCGTGGTGACCGACGACTGCGGCACGACCCCCTCGGAGGAGGCCGCGCTGACGGTCACGACCGAGTGCGGTCTGGCGGTCAGCCCTGGTGGGCACTACATAACGTACAACGGGCAAACGCTGATGCTGATCGGCGATAGCGGGACGCAGTGCGCGGCCCAGAACAGCAATCTCGATCATCGAGAATGGATAGACGACTGCTACGACAGGGGGATCCGCGCCGTTCACGTCTGGGCGTTCATCGCAGCTCGGCAGAAACAGGACGGCAGTGTGATCGAGGACCGCTGGGGTTACGTCTACCCGGACATTACCCCCTGGGCGAGGCATACCTCCGGGCCTCTGGCAAAGGACCAGAAGTATCAATGGAACCTGCAGGCCTGGGACGAAGGCAGCGAGGGCGATTTCACCCACTACTGGCCAAGAATGCGCGACATGGCGTCCTACGCCAAGAGCAAGGACATGGTACTGGGAGTTACGGTATTCACCGGCTGGGCCAAGCCTGGTCAGGAGCCATGGGAATACCATCCCTTCAAGACGGATAACGGCGGGCACTTGAGCAGTGCATCTGATGCGGTCATTATCGAGAGCCCCGGCACGGAAGTCTGGCAGCAGACATGGTCCGGATCTTGGTCGAACGCCAAGAAGACGCAGTGGCTCTGGGAACAGCTGTGCATCAAGCTCATCGACGACCTGGGCTCAATCGGCAACGTCTTCTTCGTCTTCTTCGACGAGCACTCGTACAGCGACGGCAACATGGAAAACCACTTCCGGGACTTCTTCCGGAACCGCGGACAGATCTGGATGGACCAGAACGCCATGAGGTCGAGCGTTGACCTGGTGATGAGCAGCACGTTCGGCGGCGACGACAAGAACGCCGATGCCGTGTCGGGGTTCACGGGCAGTCCGGCCCGTCCGTACTTCTTCCTCGAGGGGCATCCCTATATGGGCGACGGCGTGCGAACCGCCATCTGGACGTTCTCGGTCGGCGGTGGGAACTACTTCTTCCACGGCGACTACGACCAGGAGACCGTGACCACCGGCATCATGGGCTACGACCCGTACGTGCCTGGCGGCGACAAGGGCATGTACAAGCGGGACTGGCTCGGCGATGCAAGCCGCCTGTTTAACGAGCACATCGTCGACCTTGACAGCATGGCTCCACACAACGAGCTGTGCGATTCGGGTGCGTACTGTCTGGCCGATCCGGGCCGGGAATACGTCGTCTACTCGTCAAGCGGCTCGTCCTTCAACGTCGACTTGAGCGCGGGGGCCGGCGAGACCTTTGCCTGCCGGTTCTACGACCCGAGCAATGGGAACTTCCAGTCGACGTTCCAGCGGACGGGCGGCGGGGTCGAGGCGTTCACCAAGCCCGACTCAAGCGACTGGGCGCTGCACATGGTGACCGGTGACCCGGTGTCCGTCATCGACGCAGATCCGACCAGCGGCGCTGCGCCGCTGGCGGTGAACTTCGACGGGTCGGGTTCATACGACCCCGGCGGCACGATCGTCAGCTACGAGTGGGACTTCGAGAACGACGGCACGCCCGATGCCAACGGCGTCACGACCAGCCACGTGTACACGCAGTACGGGCCGTACACGGCCAAGCTGACCGTGACCGACGACGAAGACAACACGGCCAGCACCACGGTCCCGATCTCGGTCATCTGCGAGGTGACCGTCACCAACCTGAACCGCTACGCGACGACGAACTACTCGACGGGGAGCCTGATCTACTCGGACCGGGACTACACGATCACCTCGATGCCGTCGGCGCTCGAGGGCGTCCTCGGCATCAGGACGGCCAACGACGACAAGAACGAGACGAGCGAGACATGGATCACGTTTGACGTCGACATCGAGACGGACGTGTACATCGCGTACGACGTTCGGGCAACGGCGCTTCCCAATTGGATGAGTGGCTACGTCGACACGGGGGAGGTCATCGGCGTGTCCGACTGGATGCAGGGAACGGCCGTTCTGTACGCCAAGACGGTACCGGCCGGCAGCCATGTCGTGCTGGGCGGGAACATGGCCGCCGGTGCGGCCGGCGCGGCGAGCAACTACTTCGTCCTGCTCGTCGGCAGTTGCCCGGTCACGCTGAGGACGCTGACGCTGACCGAGACGAACGGCCCCTGGGGCGACGTCCAGATCGCCCCCGAACCCAACGACGCCAACAACATCCAATTCCCCGAAGGCACGGCGGTGACGCTGACGGCCCAACCGATCGAGGGCAAGGCCTTCCGGCAATGGGAGATCTATGACCCCAACTACCCCGACGACGTGAACCATGCGGTGATCGACGCCAATCTGTCCACAACGATCTTCATGGACACGGACATGCACGTGAACGCCGCCTTCAAGTGTGGCAGCGGCGTCTGGCTGCTGTTGCCCATGGTGGTGGCAGCGATCCCGCTGTTCTTGCTGATTCGGCAACGAACACAGGCCCGCCGGGCCGCTGCGCGGTGAACACGGGAGTCGATGTATCCAGGTAGATCGGGCTCCTGAAATCGCGGAAGCGTCCGCAGGGTCGTACGATCCTGCTGGTGAAACGGAAAGAGATACTCAAGGAGCAGCAGCATGTACACCGGATGGCCTGCCTTGCTCGTGGTCCTTGTATTGGCCGGCAGCGCTTCCGCTGACCTGGTGGGTTACTGGCCGCTGAATGGGGACGCGACGGACGCGAGCGGTCATGGCAATCACGGAACCATCTACGGAAGTGTGACGCCGATCGCAGACCGACACGGCAATCCAAGCGGCGCGATGGCCTTTGCCGGAGGGGGGAGCGACCGGATTGACGTTGGCGACCCGTCGGAGCTCCGGTTGACAGGTGCGATGACCTTAATGGCATGGGTGTGGCTAGACAGCTCAAGTACGAGAAACGGACGCATCGTGGCCAAGATGGCAGGACCCGGCAGCAGGTCCTGGTCGTTGAACATCGAGCACAGTTGGGGGGACGTCTCGAAACCGGCGATTCTGTGGGTCGCACAAGATGGAAGCAACCTCGTGGACGTCTACGACGATGTCTCCTTGCCGCAGAACCAGTGGGTCCATGTGGCGGGCGTCTACACGCCTGGGACCTCGATGACGCTCTACGTCGATGGTGACCTTGCCCGCACGAAGACAAGCGGTGTGCCGTCCAGTCAATACAGCAACAACGGGTCCCCCGTGCTCATTGGCAACCGCAGTGACGCCGGCGACTGTGGATGGGTTGGCTCACTTGACGAGGTCCGCATCTACAACGAAGCCCTGTCGGAGCCGGAGATTGAAGCCATCATGGGCGAGGGGGGCTACCTGGCCAGCAACCCCGACCCGCAGGACGGCGCGCTCAACGTCGATCCCGCGTCTGTGTTGAGCTGGGATGCCCCTTCCGGGGTCGGCAGTCCGCTCTATGATGTCTACCTTGGGACCGATCCGGACTTCAGCGGCGAGCCACCGATCGCTGCCAGTCAGTCGGGCACTTCGTATGACCCTGATCCCGATCTGCAACATGCAACGGCGTACTACTGGCGGATCGATGTGCACGACGGCCCGGTGACCTATGCGGGATCGGTCTGGAGCTTCACCACAGCCAGTGCCCCTCCAGAGCCGCTGAAGATCATGGCCTTGGGGAATTCGATTACGCAAGGGCACACGACCTTCGACAACTACCGGCACCACTTGTGGAACAAGCTGCAGGCCCAGGGCTATACCGATGTCGATTTCGTCGGAAGCCATGACGTTCTGGCCTACGATACCGATGATCCTCTGGTTTTTGACAAGGACCACGAAGGTCACTACGGCTGGCATACGGATGAGATCCTGGGCGGCGGGGGAAATCCGGCCGGGGGAACGGGGACGCTGGACCAATGGTTGAGCGGCCTAGCGGCGAGCGATGAAGTCCCCGATGTTGTCCTGATGCACCTCGGAACGAATGATGTCCTGTTCAACCCCGCCGGCTATGATCATGGTATCACAATTGGTGAAATGGAGGATGTCATTGATGTTCTGAGGACATACAACCCGGACGTTACCGTCCTTCTTGCCAAGATCATCCCTCACAACAAGCCTGGGTTCCCGAGTGTCGACGCTCTCAACGCGCTGATCCCACAGCTAGATACCTACGAGACGGCCAGTTCGGAAGTCGTCATCGTGGACCACCATACGGGGTTCTCGACTTCTTGGCTTGCCGACCAGGTTCATCCCAACGCCACGGGGGCCGCGGAGATGAGCAATCGCTGGTTCGACGCCCTGGTGCCGGTGCTAGATCCGAAGCCGCGCGTCGTTGTCTCGACCGACATCGGCGGCAGCGACAACGACGACTACCAGTCGATGGTGCACTATCTGGTCTACGCCGATCGTTTCGACACGGAGGGGTTGATCTCATCGCCGCCCTATGCCGGCCGAAAGGCCAACATCCTGGAAGTCATTGACCAGTACGAGACAGACTACGCCAACCTCGTATCGCATTCAGCAACGTTTCCGCTGCCGGACATGCTACGATCTCTCACCAAGCAAGGGGCGACAGATGCCTCTCCCCCGGCCGGGTACAGCACTCCGACGGAGGGCTCGAACTGGATCATCAGTTGTGCGAACTCCAGTGATCCGAGGCCATTGTGGATTCTTGTGTGGGGCTCAATCACTGATGTCGCCCAGGCCGTCCACGACGACCCGAGCATCAAGAGCAAGATCCGCGTCTACTCGATTGGCAGCTGGAATACGGACCAGGATCCGAGCGCCCGCAACTACCTCTACAACAACCACTCCGATCTGTGGTGGATCGAGGCCGACAGCACCTTCAGGGGCATGTACAACGGTGGAGACCAGACCGGCGACTTGGGCAACTGGACCTTCGTCGAGCAACATGTTCGATATCACGGCGCCCTGGGCGATTTCTATTACGGCAAGAAGCCCGACATCAAGATGGGCGATACCCCTTCCGTGCTGTACCTGTTGCACGGTGACGCCGACGTACCCACGACCGAGAGCTGGGGGGGGATGTTCGGGGCCACCGGCCACGGTCCGACCTTCTGGACCGATTTGACCGATCCGCAGTATCGGGAGGGCAGCTACGACGGAGCCAAGACGGTCAACATGTGGCGGGAGGACTACCTGCGCGACTGGCAGACCCGCATGGATTGGGCCAAGGATCCTGCGTCGGACGCCGACGGCGATGGCGTGCCCAACGCGTCGGACAACTGCCCGTATACCTACAATCCCGGGCAAGAAGACGCTGACGGAGATGGTGTGGGGGACGTCTGCGACGGCTGTCCGGCCGATCCCAACAAGGCCGCACCGGGGTGCTGCGGCTGCGGTTCGCCAGACCTGGAGATCACGAATCTGAATCGCTACGCGACGACGACCTACTCGACCGGGGGCCTGATCTACTCGGACCGCTCGTATACGATCACGTCGATGCCGGCCTATCTGGAAGGCGCTTCGGGCATCAAGACGGCCAATGACGACAAGTACGAAACGAGCGAGGTGTGGATCACGTTCAACGTCAATCTCGAGACGGAGGTGTACATCGCGTACGACGTGCGGGCGACGTCGCTCCCGAACTGGATGAGCGGCTACGTCGATACGGGGGAGGTGATCGGCGTGTCCGACTGGATGCAGGGAACGGCCGTTCTCTACGCCAAGACGGTACCGGCCGGCAGTCACGTCGTGCTGGGCGGGAACCTGGCCTCCGGCGCAGTCGGCGCGGACAGCAACTACTTCGTCCTGCTTGTCGGCACATGCGAGGTCACGTCGAGAACGTTGACGCTCACGAAGACGAACGGTGTGTGGGGCGATGTCGAGATCTATCCTGAGCCGAATGACCCGAACGACATCGGATTCCCGCAGGGGACCGAGGTCACGCTGACCGCCGTTCCGATCGAGGGCAAGGGGTTCAAGCACTGGCAGCTTTTCAACCCCAACTACCCCGACGACGTGAACTACGCGACGATCGACGCCAACATCTCGACCACGATCGTCATGGACACGGACATGCACGTCAACGCCGTCTTCAAGTGTGGCAGCGGGGCGAGCCCGCTGCTGCCGATGGTGTTGGTCCCGCTTGGCCTAGTCGTGTTGGCAAGGCGGTGGCGCTAGGCCGGTGAACGGAGGATATGCGATGCTCCCGAATCGCGTCACGGCCGTTCTACCTGCTACGCTGATCATGGTGGGAGGTCTGCGTTCCCTGGCAAGGGCCGCGGCGCCGTATTCCGATAGTCCCGTTGTTACGGACATCAGTTTCAACTGGTCAACACACGAGCGACACGCGGACGGCAGTGACAATTGGGCGGTTACCTGGGCGGATGATGACAACCAGTACGGCGCGTGGGGCGACGGCTATGGCTGGGCCGAGACCGGGGCCAAGCAAAGCCTGGGCGTCACGAGCATCAGCGGCACTTCGAGCAGTCCCAGTGGGACGGATCTTTGGGGCCTGCCGGTGGTAGGCAGCCCTGGCGGTAAGAGCTACGGCATTCTCTCCGTCGACGGCGTCCTGTACATGTGGGTCGGTCCGGGTTCCGGCACCACCTCCTACGACGAGGCGCGGATCTACAGGTCCACCACCCATGGCACATCGTGGACGCAGGCGTCTTGGGCGTTCACCAAGAACCAAGACCTGATCATGCCAACGTTCCTGAACTTCGGTCAGGACTACGCCGGCGCTCGTGACGACTACGTCTATGCCTATTTCATAAGGCTTCAGGGCAACCCGTCCAGCCTGGGCGTGATGATCCCCGGCCAGATCGACCTGGCGCGAGTGCCCAAGACTCAGATCATGATCCAGGGCGCGTGGGAGTTCTTCGCGGGCATGTCAGGCCCCGACCCCACATGGACAAGCGATCCGGCCTCCCGCCAGCCGGTGTTCGAGGACACCAACGGCGTCGGCTGGAACTGCAGCGTGAGCTACAACGCCGGTCTCGGTCGGTACCTTCTATGTACGGAACACACGGACACGATGGAGGGCCGACTGGGTATGTTCGACGCCCCGGAGCCCTGGGGGCCTTGGATGACCGTCTACTATGCCGAAACGGATGGTCGATTCGGGGACGGCCACGTGGACACCACCACGTTCTACTGGAACTGCTCCAATAAGTGGCTGAGCGGCGGAGGGAGGGACTTCATCCTCATCTTCTCGGGGACCGGGACCAACGACGCCTTCAATATGGTGGCCGGCCACTTCATCCTCGATCAGAGGGTTACGCTTATACTGACGGAGACGAACGCTTCTTGGGGGGACATAGACATCCAGCCCGAGCCGAACGACGCCAACAACATGCTGTTTGCCCGAGGATCGGAGGTGACGCTGACGCCGCTCCCCATCGAAGGCAAGGCGCTCGGGCGATGGGAGATCTTCGACCCGGACTACCCAGGTGACGTCAACCACGCGACGATCGACGCGAACGGGACGACGACCGTCATCATGGACACGGACATGCACGTCAACGCCGTGTGGAAGTGCGGCGGCGGGTCAGCACCGTTCCTGCTGGTGACGTTGCTCGTGCTGGGACGATTGCAGCAGCGGGTGACGCAGGGGCGCGGTCGGTTCTGGCGCGCCTAATCGATCACTCCACATCGCAGATTCTCCGGCAGCGAAGAGGCTCGCAGGGGACGCGCGAACCCAAAGCGTACCCCACACGCGACACATACTTTGAAGTGGCCAGCTTCGTCAAGCCGCCTGGTGTACCGGCGATGCAACCAGCCAACGTGCGGAATGGCAATGATCTTGCCTCTTTCGAGCAGCACGATTCAACGTACGACGCACGTGTTGTTTCTGCATCGACCTCCATTGGCCGACCCCGACGATCAGAACGTTAGCGCCCAACAACGATGGCGACGGCATCGTGGCCACTCTCTTCCCTCTGCTGGTGAGCCGTCCCCACGGATGAGACCACTTCCCGAATTCGTCCGCCTCCCCTCGGGCAAACGCCGGCCCTCTTGCGGCTCGACCGTCGGCCCGGATACGATCCCACGCCAGAGATCCTCGGCAGGGCCAATCACGGACCATGGTAGCAACGGTTCAATCGAACATCGCCCGATTCACCGTACACGATACGCCCATCGTGGAGCCCCTCCTCCGCGTGGCGTCGCGCCTGTTCCTCAGGGCGGCCGGCTGGCGTCGCGTCGGACGGCTGCCAGACCGGGCGCAATACGTGATGATCGGGGCGCCCCACACGACTTACTGGGACGCCGTCTATGCAATGGCCATCGCTCTCACCTTCCGGCTCAGGGTGTTCTGGATGGCCAAGCATACCGTCTTTCGCTGGCCGTTCTGCTCGCTCCTCAGGTGGTTGGGTGGTGTCCCAATCGATCGTCGCACCCGGCATGACATCGTTTCGCAGTGCGTCGAGCATTTCAGAGCGAACCAACGGTTCATCCTCGCGGTCCTGCCGGAGGGGACACGCAGGCGGGTGGACGCCTGGAAGTCGGGGTTCTATCACATCGCGAGGGGCGCGGGCGTCCCTGTTCTACTTGCCTTTCTGGACTACCCGAGTAGGACCGGGGGCGTCGGTCCTCTGATCTGGCTGACGGGCGATGTGGAGACCGACCTGGAAGAAATCGCCGGCTTCTATTCGACCAAGAGAGGCAAGCACCCAGAGGGCACCGGACCCGTGCGGTTGTCCTTGTCGGTCAGACGGGACGAGTAGACGATGTGGACTCGTTGGCGGCAACAGCGCTGCGGCCTGGCGAGGTCCTAGGGATGAACCCGCTGCTGATTGCGTTGATCGCCTGGGCTGCCATGGCGGTGGTCATGGTTGTGCTGTATCTCCTGCAGCGAGCGACCAAGGACGCCGGCGCGGTCGACGTGGGTTGGGCAGGAGGCGTTGGTGCCCTGGCGGTGTTCTACGCTGTCGTGGGCGACGGGGACACCACGCGGAAGCTCCTCCTGGGGGCCCTGGCGGGACTGTGGTCCTTGCGGCTGGCTGGGTTTCTACTGAAGGATCGCGTCCTTGCCGGAAGCGAGGACGGTCGGTATCGGATGCTCCGCGAGAAGTGGGGGCATCGCACCCAGCGGAACCTGTTCATCTTCTTTCAGGTTCAAGCGTTCTGGGCGGTCCTGTTCTCGGTGCCCTTCCTGCCAGTGGCCTATCATGACCAACCCGTCTTCGGGGGGTTCGATCTGGCAGCGATAGCCGTTTGGGTCGTCGCCCTGGCGGGTGAGACCATTGCTGACAGGCAGCTGGCGCGATTCAGGGCCAACCCGCAGAACCGAGGCAAGACCTGTCGGGCCGGCCTGTGGCGGTATAGCCGTCACCCGAATTACTTCTTCGAGTGGGTCCACTGGTTCACGTACGTCTTCCTGGCGATCGGCTCGCCTTACGTGTGGCTGACGCTTGCCGGCCCGGTCGTCATGCTGCTATTCCTCTACAAGGTCACGGGCATTCCCTACACGGAGAAGCAGGCCCTGTTGAGCCGAGGGGACGACTACCGTCGCTACCAAGAAACGACGAGCGCCTTCGTTCCGTGGTTTCCAAAGAAGCGCGCGGAGTGAGGCAGAGGTGGGTCAACGCGTCGCATCCTCTCGGCCATTTCCGGAATGCGGGGAAGGCCTCTCATGTAGGATAGGCTTGCCACCGGCGGGCGAGCAGCAAGAGCGCGGGCGTGGCGACCGCCCAGGCAACGGCGATAAGCAGCAGGCTTGCGGCGCGCGGGTCGTGGATGTCCGCGGCACCGAGGCGCTCGCCTGAGTAGTAAGCGAGCGGACCAAAGACGGCCCCGAGCCCAGCCGCCACCAAACCGTGCCCCTGCAATCGTCTAAGAGACACATTGAGGGTCGTCGCGAAATTGGCCCAGAGGGCCAACATCCAGAGGGTCGTCAAAGGAGAGGGCAGCACGAGCCGCTTCGGCGAAAACGCGCCCATCACGACCAGGAGGGAGTCGAAGACAAGACCCGCTGCGACCGCCGATACGAGCAGGCAGACCTCCAGGCCCCTCGACTTCGACAGAACCACGTGCAGCACGATGAGCCCGAACACAACGATTGGACCGAGCCAACCATGTCCGCGTGCCGCCCCCAGGACGCAAGAGAACCAACCTACCTGAAAGGCAATCATGTTGAGCAGGAGACGCGACATGTATCCTCTGTCCGACCAAGCCGCTCGCAGAAATGCGTGCGGGAGTCTAGCAGGGCGAAGGCCTTCAGTACGCTGGCCTCCGAAGGCTCCTGACCTCCTGGGTTGGGCAGATGCTTGCCTCGGGCTCCCCGGCTATTTTACAATCCTGCTTTCATGAAGGCTGCAGGACCTGCAGATACCCAGCGGGAGCTTCTCGCAACCTGGGCTGCAACGGTCATCGTCGTTCCGGTGCTGGGTTCGGCCATGTAGGGCCAATTCGAGTTCGGCGCACTGCGCTCACTGGGACGCTCAACGTCAGTTCGCCAAGTGATCGCTTCCTCGTCAGCGGCGCCGAGATGGTCGTCCGGGCCAGTTGTTTCGCCAGGGCGAAGTCCCAAAACAGACCGCACGAGGCGCGGCTTGCTCCGCCGACCTCGCTGTGCATCCATCGCCTCGAGACACGGCCAGAACGCCTGGAGGTCACTCATGCGAATCGCTTTCCGCAAGACAATATTCTTACATCCTGCACTTGTGTTTGCCCTGCTACTGGCCGGTTGCTGTTTGGCACCCGGCCTCCCTGAGGACCCCGGTGGGCTGAAGGAAGCGGACTTCAAGCCCATTAGCCTCAATGGCTTCGACCCAGAAGACAACGCGGTCGACATCAACGACTACGCCTGGTCGATGGAGCACTTCGTGCCTGACGGGCAGGATCACGGCTACGTTTACGTTGGGACCGGAAACGACATGATCGGCCTGGTCTACCAGGCGATCGGCGGCTTTGTAAGCACGGAGGAAACGGTAGAAGTGACCTTCCGCCCGCCGGAGATCCGCCGGTATCGGGAGGACGTCTTCCCGTTCGCCTGGGAGCGGGTCTTCGACTATCGCAACGTCACCGCCGAGGCGGAGCTACAGACATTCGGCTTTAGACACATGAGGGCGTATCGCGCCCAATCGGACGGCATTAACTACCTCTACGCCGGCACAGCGGGCGAAGTCGTGGAGATCTGGCGGACGGTCACCGGTGAACCGAATTCCTGGAAATTGGTGTGGAGTACCGAGGCGGTCAGCTCGGTGCGCTCGATGGCGGAACACAACGGGATCCTGTACGTCGCGCTCACCGACGACTTCGCAGACGATGAGCAGCTCGGGGCGATCTGGGCGACCGACGGCGACGGCTTCTGGCCCGTGATCGAGGACGGGTTTGGCAATCCCGACAACATCGGCGTGGCGTGCCTGGCGTCGTTTGGGGGCTACCTGGTCGCCGGCACGATGAACGTCGAGACCGGGTACGAGATCTGGAAGCTGGAAGGGCCCGATTCCAACGGCGGGCCGATCAAGATCGTCGACAACGGCGGGCCCTCTCCAACCAATGAGATCGCCGGTACGATGCTGGCGTTCCAAGGCAAGCTCTACATCGGCGGCATGCTCAACCCCGTGGCCAACATCACCAGCGGCTTCCGGGCAGCGGACCTCATACGCGTCGACGAAAACGACAACTGGGAGACCGTCGTCGGGCCCGACTCGATCTCGGGCTACGGGCCGGGCTTCGACCACTGGCCAAACACCTACTTCTGGTCGATGGCCATCCATGAAAACTGGTTCTACTGCGCGACGTACGATCAGGTGAGTCCCTTCTTCAATGTCCTGGAGAATCTGCCCGAGATGGTCAAGGTACTGTGGGCCAATGCTCGCAGGGCAAACATCATCGAGCGGATTGGTGATGCGGGTGCCGATCTCTACAAAACCCAGGATGGGATCACCTGGTATCGCGTGACGATTGACGGTTTCGGCGACGTAGGCAACTACGGCTTTCGAGTCATGAAGTCCGTGGGGGATTCTCTCTACATCGGAACCGCGAATCCGTTCGACGGCCTGGAGATCTGGCGCGGTCGCGAATCGGAGCATTGAGACAGCCCGCCTGGACCTTCTTCAAGCCTATTGCACCGATCAGTGCAGCCCGCCTTGCCCGGCGTGGCGGGCGTTCTCGGCCCTTCATGCAACTCAAGCTACGCCACGTTTGCGGCTGGCCGGGGCAGGACTTGTGAGGTGAGCTCCGAGCTTGGCTCGAACCGCGCGTGAAGCTGGGCGCGCCCTGAGTTCCGCGATGGAACGAAATCCCGTCCCCAAGCATCCGAATTGTGGTGCTGCTGTGCTTGGCGAAAGCCGAGCGGACAGCCGAACCTGCAACACGCGGCTGGGCGCTACGCAGCGACCTGGATACCAGCCTCCGAATCCTGGGACGGGAAAGGCGTGCAGAGGACGGCTCGGATGGACAAGGCCCTTGACCGTAGGACGGAGATCCGGCCCATTGGAGGGTTCCTGCCCTCTGACGAATCGGTGGGTCTCGTCTGCAACGAGATCTGGGGCGGCAATCGGATCTTTCACGGGCCCATCGAACTGCCGGGCATGCGCGGCGTTCTGTTCTCGCAATCGTGCGACGGCGCCCGGGGCGGTGACGTGCACTACCTCTCCGTCTGTGGCTCGGGCCTGCTGTCGAGGGCCTGCCTCGCGGACGTGATGGGACATGGCCAGAGCGTGGCGGCCGTCAGTCAAACTATGCACGATCTGCTTCGTCGTTCCGTGAACCGCATTGACGAACGAAAAGTCCTGCGACGGCTGAATCTCCATCTGTCGAAGCTCGACGATGAGTCGTTCACGACGGCGGCTGCGCTGACCTACTTCCCGCCGACACGCCGCCTGTCGATCAGCTATGCCGGCCACGAGCCGGCTTGGTACTATGAGGCATCGAGTCAACGTTGGTCGCAGCTGCAGTCGCTCCAACGAAGCGGGCTGTTCGATATTCCCCTCGCGGTGGAGGCGAGAACCCGCTACACGCGACGCGTGCGGCGTATCGCCGTTGGCGATCGACTGCTGATCATCACAGATGGCGTCTTGGAGGCCCCGAACAAGGTCGGCGAGCTTTTCGGCCGACAACGCCTGGGAGACGTCTTGAAGGCCACGCACAACCTTGCGCCAGAGGGCTTGGTTCTGGCAATCATTGAGGAGCTGCGCGAGCATACGAACGGTGCGCCGCTGCAGCATGACGACGTGAGTCTGCTGGCGATAGAATTCGTTGACAACTTGGCGAGCTCTGCCTTGTGGACTGCGCTGCAGAACCGACTCTTCCGCCGTCGGCGCGAGAATGATGCAATCGAGGTTCCGATCTCCGCGTCCACCTGATATTCACGGCATGACCGACGATCGGGACGAAGACGCACGGCACAAGAAGGCGTCAGGATTCGGTGGGACCGCACACGGCTCCATCCGTCGGCGCAGTCACGTGCATGACGGCGGGGCTGCGGGATCCAACCCATCGGGGGTATAATGAGAGGGTCGTCATGTCTCACTGGCCGAATCAGGGACTTGCCAGCGCGGAGACGTAGGAGATGACCGCCAGCAACCGAATGAACGGTGGTGTGCTATGGTTGCTCCTGTGTTTGACGGGCTGCGACAGACAGGTCGACGTGGAGCATGCCAAGATGAATGAAAGGGCCAAGCGATCAATCTACGACTTTGCGGTCAAGGACATCGACGGGCGCGACGTTAACCTCGAATCGTACAAGGGCAAAGTCCTGCTCGTCGTCAACGTCGCGAGCAAATGTGGATTCACGCCCCAGTACGAGGGGCTTGGGAAGCTGTACGAGGCCTACAGGGACAGAGGGCTGGTGGTTCTCGGCTTCCCGGCCAACAACTTCCTGTGGCAGGAGCCGGGCACGAACGAAGAGATCAAGTCGTTCTGCACGCTCAAGTACAACGTGACCTTCCCGATGTTCGCCAAGATCTCCGTCAAGGGCTCCGATCGACACCCGCTCTACGCCTTCCTCACCGACAAGCAGGCCAACCCGTCCGTGGACGGCAAGATCAGCTGGAACTTCAACAAGTTCCTCGTCGCCCGAAACGGGCGCGTGATCCGGCAGTTCGGTTCGCGCACCAAGCCGCTGTCCGATGAGCTCGTCAAGGCCGTCGAAGCCGCTCTGGCGGAAGAGACATAGGTGGTACCGTCGCAGGAAGAGAGGATACTGCCATGACCGAGAGATTGAGATACACCTCCGGCGTCCCGACCCTTCTCCTCTGCACCTTCTTCTTGACTCCATCTGCATTGGCCCACCGACCGACGTTCAGCGACGGTTCGGCCACGGACCCCAACGCCGCCCACGAGATCAAGGAGGTGGACGTCTCGCAGGTCGTCTACCACGAGCTGACTCAAGACGCGCAGCAACTGTGGCTGACGTTTGAGGCCGAGAAGGACTATGTGCTCTTCGTGCAGATCGGCGTCCCCGTCCTGGACCGGCTCAAGGATTACAGGCCGGCCGTGGTGCTCCTGGGACCAGGCCTGCCCGAGGTCGACTTGCCCTTTGGCATCCCCGCAGGGCTGGGCGGGAAGATCATCAGCACCGATGACGTCACAGAACCCCGGCTTTTCCATGAGCATTTCACCGACACGCGGTCGTGGATCCTCAAAGAGCTGGACATCCCGCTGCCCGCTTCGGGGCGCTACTACCTCGTGGCCTACCATCCGACCGGCACACCCGGCAAGGTGTGGGTCGCGGTGGGCAAGCTGGAACGGTTTGGCCTCGGGGATCTGCTGAAGTTCCGGCAGTGGACGATCCAGGCCCGCCGCTTTCATGAGGAGCGGGTCGGGCTCGGATTGCCTCGGATCCCGTGTGCCGCCAGCGCGACACTGATGCTAACGGCGCTCGGTGCCCTGGCGAGCGGGCTCTTCGCGTCCCGTTGCTCTCGCCCGTGAATCACGACGACCGCCCAATCTTGCATCCTGCTTGGCCGCGAGCGATCCGTTTCGCAACAGGGGTCGCGCATACCGGCTGGGCGGAGGTCAACTGACGACAACGATGCCGAGATAACCGTCCACGGTGACCCGGTCACCGGTCCGGATCAGATCGACGGCGTCGGGAACCCCGGTAACGCAAGGCCGACCGTATTCCCTGGCAATGATGGCGCCATGGATCAGCATCCCGCCGCGGCGTTCCACGATTGCCGTTGCGAGGGGCACGACGAACGTCATATTGGGGTCAATGGCATCGCAGACGAGGACCTCGTCCGCTTTGAACTCGAACAGATCCGCGCGACCGCGTATGACCCGTGCCTTGCCGGTCGCGACGCCCGGGCCGGCAGGCTGACCGGTGAGCTGCCTGGGCTCGAGCTGGAACTCGCGTCGTCGTTCTTGGACCGAGCCACCCGGCTTGGGAGCAAACGTGGGGTCCCTCAACGCAGCGATCACGTCTTGCGGATCAAGATGCCCGGTGCCAGCCATCCCTCGGGCGGCCAACCGGGCGCGTCCTTCGTCAGCAGCCGCTTGCAGTTGAGCTTCCACCCGGCCCAGGTAGATGTTGTCGTCATCCCGAAGGCGGTAGCTCGCCCGTGCAAGCTCCAGCAGCTCGACCGCCCGCGTGCGCTCTTCGCCTTGGAAACGAGACAGAAACGCCTCAACGAGCGATTCGGTACGCTTGGCGGGAGCGTCCGACGCCGTTCGAGGTCGTCGGGCCATCTCTAGTAGCAGCGAGATCAGGCGTTCGCGGGTGCGCTCCTCGACGGCAGCGCCCCGCGATGGGTCACCGAACGCGTCGAGGAACGCACGAAGACCCCGCATGAAGGGGGTCTCTTGGTCAATCGTGCCCAGCCTCGCGCGCTCGGCCAGCCGTGCGTCGGCGCGGAGTTGGCCGGCGAGATCCTCGAGTCGCCGATTGCGTTCAAGGCTGACCATCTCCGTGTCACGCAGCAAATCGACGAATTCGTACGGGTCCGACGGGCGCACCGTGTCGTTGTAGACCTGCCCGAAAAGCCGCGCCCCGTGGGCAAACGGGATGAACTCGTCCCAGTAAACACCGACCCAGGTGTGGTGAGCCACGGCTCGGGCCTCGATCTCGTCGGCGAGCGCCCCGTTCTCCAAGGGCGCCAGGTCCACTTGAGAGAGCCGATCTGCCTCCTCGATCATCCTGGGGATCAGCTCGTCCTCGATCCTCGTCCTAAGCGCCCGTAGATTGTCGAAGCTCCTCCTGAGACTGAGGTACCAGCGGCGGTCTTCGTCGCCCCGCCCGGCCACAGGCGTCGTGATCGCTCGCGACTGAAGGGCCGTGAGCGTGCCGCCCGCCACGGTCCATTCGACGTCCTGTTCCGCGCCGAAGAGGGCCTCGCAACGACGCGCAAGTGTGTACACCTCAGCGACCTGTCGGTCGCAAAGCGGTGGTCTGGAGGCCTGGGCCTCCGACAGCGGCTTGAGTTCGACGCCGTCCCCGACGGGCAGGACGGCCTGCAGACGGTTTGCCGGCTGATGCGAGATGATCCGACCGGACTCCCGGTCGAGGACCCAGCGATCAGGTTCCACCGTGCCGTCCACCAGGCCCTGGTTCAGTCCGTGGACGGCTTCGATCACCGCCTGTGTTGCCTCGTTCGGACTCCTGCAGAACGCGACCCCGGAGCATTCCCCGGATAAGAGCTCCTGGACGACTACGGCCATCCGGCTCGTTTCGACGTCAAGGGACAGCTCCTGACGGTACAGCAGCGCGCCATCGGACCACAGCGAGGCCCACACCAACTTGAGACGGTCCAGGACCTCTTCGGCACCGCGCACGTTGACGTATGATTCATGCAGACCGGCGAAGGAGGTCTTGGCAGCATCCTCCCCAGGTGCGGACGACCTGACCACGACGGGGCGGCTCGCGAATCTCGAGGTGATGTGGGGCTCTAGCGACTCGGCGAGGGGGCGGGGGATCGGTGTCGTGATGAACATGTTGCGGATTCGCAGAGAGGCGTCCCACATTTCCTCCCAGCGCATTTCTCGGAAGTCCTTCCGGTTGATTTCAAGAAGAATGCGCTCGCGGAGACCCGTCTGGCCGACGTAGTCGTCATACGCGTCCGTCGCGATGCAGATACCACTCGGCACAGCGATGCCGTGCTGGATCATCTTGGCCAGCGCCAGGGCTTTGCCACCGACGCGCTCGGCTTGGCCTTCGTCGATGTCGTGCAGGTCTAGAACGGAGGTCATTGGTTCACGTGGATTTCGACGACGTGCTGGAAGCGCTCTACCACGTAATACGTGTCCACCGCAAGACGAAGAAGGGCACACGTCGGGGCGCCGACGAACTCGGCAAGGTGTGGATGCTTGCCGAGGTAGACCTTGAGCAGCGCATCCCGGTCCGTTTCCGTGACCTCCTCCGCCTTGCCCGTTGCCGTAACGGCGATGGCGTTGTGGAAGTCGCTGTCTTGGTTCGACCGGCTATCCACCAGCATGGCGGCGTGGGACTCACCCATCAGGTTCGCGTACTTCCGCGTGCTTCGTGAGGTGGCGAATAGCAGGCCCTTGAGGTCTTCTGTCGCCGCGAAGCCGACAAGGCTGGCGTAGGGTCCTCCTTCGCCGTGGGTGGACAGGACGGCCAATCCCTGCGTCCTGAAAAGCTCCCGAAGGCGCATGGTCAGTTCTTCGTTGACCTCCATGCTATCCTCCTTCCTTGTCGGCGGCGCCGGCGGTCGCTGCCGCCGCGATACCCCGGAGCATACCAGAGAAGATCAGCCGGTGCAGCGGATAGAGGACGACCCAGTAGGCACGTCCCGCGATCCCAATGGGATCGAAGATCGCCGTCTGCCGGATGCTCGATCCACCGCCGTCATGGCAGGTCACCTCGAGCTCGAGCCACGCCCGGCCAGGGACCTTCATCTCGGCCTGCAAACGAAGCCTACGGTCAGGAACGATGGCCTCGACCCGCCAGCAGTCGACCGTGTCGCCTACGTGCAGATGATAGCGATCCCTTCGACCCCGACGCATGCCCACCCCACCCACCAGCAGATCAATGAACCCCCGAAGCCGCCACAGCCAATTGCCGTAGTACCATCCTGTCTGACCGCCGATGCGTTCGATGGGTATGAAGGCCTGTTCGGGCTGGACGTCCACGTGGACTTTGCGCTCGTCGATAATGCGCGATCCGAAGCGAACTCCGGACCAGCGACGCTGCACGGCTCCCGAAGAGAGGGCATCGGACCAACGGGGCCCTGCAAACTCCGCGTCCTCTGCGCTGAGGGCACTGGCGATGGCATCGCCTACGTCCCGAGGAGAAACGCCAAAGACCTCGAAGGCCGAGGAATCTTCAACGACCGTCGGGTGCCGGATGCTGTCGATGAGCTTTCGGCCGACCCGTGCGTAGAGCGGGGTGACAAGCCCCAGCCACAGGCTGGAGAGTCGCGGCGTCAACACAGGTACGGGAATCATGACGCGTCGGAGACCGCGCTGCCGCGCGTATTCGCGCATCAGGTCACCGTAGGAGACGACGTCACGGCCACCGATCTCGAAGACCCGGCTTTCCTGAAGCTCCAGATCTAGGGCCGCGAGCAGATACGCCATCAAGTCGTCGATGTAGATCGGCTGGGTCAGAACCGAGACCCATCGCGGCGTCACCATCACCGGCAGCCGCTCTACCAGGGCGCGAATCATCTCGAACGACAGGCTGCCCGATCCGATCACCACCGAGGCGCGGAACTCCACAACCACCGCCCCGCTGCCCCGCAGAACGTCGCCCACCTCCTGACGACTCCTCAGATGGGTCGAAAGACCTTCCTCCGTGCGACCCAGCCCGCCCAGGTAGATGATCCGCCGCACGCCCGCTTCCTTGGCGGCTCGCGCGAAGTTCGTCGCCGCCATGCGGTCTTGTTCGGCGAAGTCACCTCGGGCGCCCATCGAGTGAACGAGGTAGTACGCCGTCTCGACCCCGGCCAGTGCCGGTGGCAAGGTCTCGAAGGTGAGCACGTCCCCCGGCACGACCTCGGTTTTCGCCGAGGCCCTGTCGCGAAGGTACTCCGGCCGACGGGCAAGGCAGCGCACGCGATGTCCCCTGGCTTCCAGAGCGCCCAGCAAGCGGCCGCCGACGTAGCCGGTTGCTCCGGTCAGCAGAATGAGGCCGCTCGATCCATTGGGGTCATGGTCCGACGTCATGGCTGCTTTCTTCCACGGGACCGTTTCGGAGACGGGCTCGGGGGCACCCCTTTGATGCTTGCCAGGGCGGCCAGCGCTCGCTTGCGTGCAAATGCGTGTTCAACGATGGGCTCTGGATAGGTCTGGCCGAGCTCGATTCCGGACTCGCTCAGCACGGTCTTGGGGGCTGCCCAGGGCTCGTGAAGCCACTTGGTCGGCAGTTGGCTGAGCTCTGGTACCCACTGACGGACGTAGTCTCCGTCGGGGTCGTATCGCTTCCCCTGCGTCACCGGATTGAAGATGCGAAAGTACGGCGCTGCGTCGGCTCCACAGCCGGCCGCCCACTGCCAACCCAGCGTGTTGTTCGCCAGATCCGCGTCGACCAGGGTGTCCCAGAACCACTCTGCGCCCACCTGCCACGGCAGGAGAAGATGCTTGACCAAGAAGGACGCCACTACCATTCGAACACGGTTGTGCATCCACCCCGTCGCCCACAACTGCCGCATCCCCGCGTCAACGAACGGATAACCGGTCCGACCCCGTTGCCAGGCTCGTAATGCCTGGGGGTCCTTTGACCAGGGGAAGGCCGCATACTTCGAGCGGAGTGGCTGCTCCGGCGTCTCGGGGAAGTGGCAGAGCAGGTGATACGCGAACTCACGCCAGATGAGCTGCCTGAGGAAGGCGTCAGCCCCTTCGGTCGCCCCGCTTCGACGGGTGGATGTCGCCCACGCACGGACCTCATGCCAGACCTGCCGCGAGCTGATCGCGCCGACATGCAGGTACGGCGAAAGCTTCGAGGTACCCTCGAGGTCTGGCCGGTCACGGTCGTCGTGATACGAAATCGTCGCACCTTCGAGAAAGGACGAGAGTCGTTCGGCCGCGCCCGCGGGTCCCGGTGGCCATGTCGCCTGCAATCCCGTCGTCCAGCCGAGCTTCGGCTCGAGGCCTAGGGAACCCAGGGCCACCGACTTGGGCCAGCGCTTGGGCGCCTCCAGACGAGCCGGGGCCGGCAGCGGGACCGGAGGTTCCCCCCTTGCCGTGCACGCCCGCCAAAACGGCGTGAAGACCTGGAAGGGCGTCCACTGCTTCGTGCAGACGTCTTGGGGCTCGTGAAGCAAGGATCCGCTCAAAGCCCGGACCTTGAGGCCCCTCCTGAGCAATCCCGCCTCGACGGCCTCATCTCTGGCGAACGCCGCCGGCTCGTAGCGAGCGTGCCAGAAGACGGTCCGCGCCCCCGTCTCTCCTGCGATCTTCGCCAAGACATCAGCGCTAGCGCCCCGGCGGAGCACCAGGCGCGACCCGAGCCGTCTCAGCCCAGCATCGAGAGACTTGAGCGACTGATGCAGCCACCATCGACCGGCTTCGCCCGGAGCCCAAGCCCCTTCCTCCTCAGGCGCATGGATGTAGACTGGGATGACGGGCGCACCGGTCCCAGCGGCCTCGTCAAGCGCAGGATGGTCCTGCAGCCGAAGGTCATGCCGAAACCAAACCAGCGATGGGTCACCGGAAGTCGTCTTGGTGCGTGCTTTCCGCGACACGACCCGCCTGCCCGCTTCCGCCACGGGGGGTGAGGGGGACTCATGGTGCCAGACATCATACAGAAGCGCACTCAGTCGTCCAGGCGTCCCACCAGCTTCTCATCAACGGCCTTCGCGTGGCCGACGGCTCCGACCTTTGGCCATTGATGCGCAATAGGCCCGCTCGGATCAACCCCTGGTGAGCGGACTCGGCAACACCGAAAAGTCGGAAGCGCTCTACACTGCCGGCATCGACCCACACACGAATGCCAAACAGCTCGGCACTGAACGCATGTCGCTCTTGGACGATGCCATCCGGGCAGTCTGCTCGGAACGCAAGTTGACGCTCCCATCCCCACCGATAGGCCGCACGTGTGGAGCTCCCTAGTCCGAGGTCAACGCTTGCGGATCGCCACCTCGTTGGCCGAGCGGGCAGGCGCCGATGTGGCGCATGACGCTGTCGGCCATGGCCTCGGCCGTCACGCTCTCGTCGGTCGTCACGTGCGTCGCGCCGATCTCACGTGCGAGCGTCGCCCTGCTGGCCATGTGAGTCCGGGCGGCAATGTAGATGTCGGGCCGGCGTCGTCGCGCGATGGCGCAAGCGCGGAGGACGGCGCTCTCGTCCGGAATCGTCAGGATCAAGGCGTCGGCCTCGGCGATTCCGGCTGACTCCAGCACGTCCGGGCTGGAGACGTCGCCGAACAGGATCGACTTGCCCTTGGCTTGCTCCGCTTGGACCGTCCTGCTGTTCAGCTCGACGACCGTGTAGGGCATGCCGGCTTGTTCGAGCTTCTCGACCACCAGCCGACCGGTCGGCCCGTACCCGGCGACGATGACGTGCATCGAAATCTCGTCCCGGGCGTGCTCACCCCCCGTCGGATCGCGGAGTTCGGCACCTCTCATCCAGGGCGCCGATGGAAGCCCGCAGAGCGCTCGCCCGAACCGCCGGCCCGCACCCATCAACGCGGGGGTCAAGACCAGTGAGACAACGATCACGGCAATCAAGACGGCAAGCGTACGCTCGGTGAACATGCCGAGACCATGAGCCGCGTCGAGCAGAATGAGGCTGAATTCCCCGGCCTGAGACAGGCAGAGACCGACCGTGACCGCGATGCCGGCCGTTGCGCCAGCGGACCAACATGCCGTCCCGATGGCCGTCGCCTTGAGCACGATCAACGTACCGACGGCGACAAGGATAAGCCACCAGTTCGCGAGGAGTATCTGTGGGTCAAGCTTCATGCCCACCGTCGTGAAGAACACGGCAAGGAAGATGTCGCGCAGCGGCCCGATCAGCGCGCTGAGCTGATGTCGGAACCTGGTGTCTGCCAAAATGAAGCCCGCCAAAAAGGCGCCCATTTCAAGGCTGAAACCGAGCCTCTCGGCCATGAGCGCCATGAGCAAAGCCGTCGCGACACCGACGACCATCATGATCTCGACCGATTGATGTCGCGTAGACTCCCGAAGAATGCGCGGCAACAGGACGCGTCCGCCGATGGCCAACACCCCCATGCCCACCAAGCGCAGGGCCGCGTCGATCAGGTAGGCAGACCAGCTGCGTACCGGCTCCGGCCCCAATCCGAGAAGAACCGGGTCGGCCGGGTCCTTGCCCGCCCACCGTGCCAGGAGAGGCAACACCGCCAGCATCGCAAGGACGAGCAGGTCCTGAACAACGAGCGTGGCCAGGGCCAATCGACCGCTCGTATGGTGGAGTTCACGCTGTCGTGAGAGGATCCTCAGCACAACCGCTGTGGACGACAGCGACAGGGCCATGGCGACCTGGAGCGCGGCCGGAGACGAGAGGCCGAACGCCAGCGCGAGCGGCCAGCCGATGGCCGTACACAACACACAAGAGGCGAGTCCTGCCAGCGTCACCTGTAGGAACCGATGCTTCAGGACGGACAGATGCAGCTCGAGCCCGATGCCGAACAGCAGCAGAACGATCGCCAGATGAGAGATCACACCAAGCGCGCCGGGTTCCGGAACCAACCCGAGAGCCTTGGGCCCGGCCAATCCACCGGCGATCAGATAGGCCGGGATCAAAGCCAGCCGCAGCCGTTGCGCCGCCATTGCTACGACGGACGCGGTGACCAGAATCACCACTAAATCCGTGACGATGGTTGACTCAGCCGAGCTGGCCGCGATAACCGCTAAGCTGCTCATCAATGCCTTCCCTTGACGTCACCACACCCCAGGGATTCTAGGCCCGGGCCCTACCGTTGTTCAGCCTTCCATAGGCGACGATTACCATCGACACGCTTCTACATAGGGTCCTTTTTGGGGCAAAAGCAGAACCTGGTCGCGATGGGGCTTGCGGTAGGCGGCACCCCAAATCTGGGTTCGGCGTCGTCGGCGGACCTCATCCACGTCGAGCGTTGCGATGGAGATTCCCTCTTCCTTACCCGCCTCGACGGCCAACTCCCCCGCTGAGGTAAACGCAACCGAGCGACCCTCGTACTGGCTGCCCGGGCAGTCCGCCATGGCCGTACAGACGATGTTCTCTCCTGCCCTAACCTTAAGCTGATCAACCCGGAAGTCGTCCAGCCGACATGCGTTCGGCATCAGGATGATCTCCGCGCCCTTCAGCATGAGGACACGGGCGCTTTCGGGCTGCTCTCGATCAAGGCAGATCATCGCGCCCACCTTCACAGGTCCGGCCCTCGTGTCCAGCGTTCCGACGAAGAACTCCTCGCCGGGGGGCATACTGGCTTCCATCGGTTTGAGATCGCTCGTGTGAACCTTGGCGTAGGCGAAGACCTCCTTGCTCGGTAATCACGTTGCTGCCCGTATAGTGCGCAGAGGGATCATGGTCTGTGATCCGAAGATCCCGACCCGCCCCTTCTCGTACCTGTCCGCAACGAGAATAACGTCCGGGAGTTCGCATGAGAAGAACTTGAGAAGCAACACCTGATTGTAAACTACGAACTAGTACCTCAACACATTTGAACTTGTGGGTAGAGTCTCTTGAGCTTGCCGCGAGCTTTCTCCGTGGTGAGTTGCCAATCGACTCGCTTCTCAGCTGTGTTCCGCGCTCGGCTCCACGCGGCG
>Ga0180431_10000763_pt1 | contig 45788 bp, 33 predicted proteins | sample SS_ome_11_FD_132459 | JGI IMG/M metagenome (GOLD analysis project Ga0180431, IMG submission 132459) | Hypersaline lake sediment archaeal communities from the Salton Sea, California, USA - SS_1_MS_1 metaG | ecosystem: Environmental > Aquatic > Non-marine Saline and Alkaline > Hypersaline >... | reverse complement strand
GTTTACCTTCCTACCACCACAGATCGATTGCGGCGGCGGCCCCCCTCGGGGGGCCTGGCAGGGCACGGCTACGACAACGGCACAACCACTGCTCAACTGTAACCCATGTATGGTACTAGCTCAGCCCGCCGGTGTTATCTGTATTGCCAGAAATCGCTATAGGCCCTATCATTAGGGTTCAACTTAACAGCATAGTCTGGTGTCGGGCTGGAAGCCCGACCTACGCGATGATAGAGCTATGCGATGATAGACCTGCGTTACGATAGTTTATTACTGGGCCGGAGGTGTAAACTAATGCGCCAATTGTGGGCAGCCGGCTTTGCCATGCTTATGCTTGTGAGTACCGCCGCGACTTACGCAGCGCAGGTCGCGGTGCTCCCCAACGGCATCACTATCGCCGTAGAGGAGAACCACAGCGCACCGGTGGCGGCGGTCCGCTTCTATGTCAAAGTCGGCAGCGTTTATGAGGGCGAGTATCTCGGCGCCGGTATCAGCCACTTTGTCGAGCACTGTGTCAGCGAGGGCACACCCACGCGCACCAAAGAGCAGATTGACGACCTCAAGGAAGCCCTGGGCAATGACTGCAATGCCTACACCAGCTCCGACCATACCTGCTACTACCTCACCACCGCAGCCGAGTACGTCAAGCGCGCCGCCGAGCTGCTGGCGGACTATGTCTTTCATCCCAGCTTCCCGGTCGAGGCGGTCAAGACCCAGCGGGGGATCATCAAGCGCGAGATCGCTATGGGCGACGATGAGCCGAGCCGGCGAATATGGAATATGTTCGCCCAGACGGTCTTCACGGTGCATCCGGCCAGATGCCGCATTATCGGCTACGAGCAGCAATTCGACCTGCTGCAGCGCGCCGATCTGGTCGCCTTCCACAACGCCACCTACAAGCCCGACAATGTCGTCGTAGCAGTTGTCGGCGACTTCGATGGCGAAGATGTCATGGCCTACCTCAAGGAGCTCCTGGGCCGGGAGCCGCAGGCCGCGACGTGGCGGGCTGCCTTGCCGATTGAGCCGGAGCAGGTTGCGCCCCGGCGGCGAGTGCAGACTGACGAGGGCCTCAGCCGCGTTTATCTTTTCATCGGCTGGCCCACCGTGGACCTCTTCAGCCCCGATCTCTACCCGCTTGATGTGGCCGCCTTCGCCCTCGGCCACGGAGAGAGCAGCCGGCTGGTAGCGAAGCTGCGCGATGAGTTGGGGCTGGTGGACAGCATCTCGGCATTCTCCTACACACCGGCGTATGATGCGGGCATCTTCGGCATCAGCGCCGTGCTGGAGCCCGCGAACCTGGCGGCGGCCGAAGCCGCAATCGCCGCAGAGGTGGCCCGGCTGGTTTCCGCAGACCTGCCGGCGGATGAGCTGCACAAAGTCATCGCCCAGAAAGCCGCCGAAATCATCTACGCTCAGGAGACCATCGAGGGCCGGGCCACGGTGCTCGGAAGCGACCTGGTGAGCGCCGGCGATGCCGATTTCAGCCGCCTCTACGTTGACAGTATCCGCCGGGTCACTGCCGCCGATGTCAGACGCGTGGCCGCCGCGTACTTCCGCCCCGAGCAGCTCAACACCGCCGTTCTGGGGCCGCCGGCCGTCGCCGCGACAACGGCCGGTCAGACCGCAGAGCAGCTTGCCGGCTCCGGCCAAATCGTCAGCCGCCGGCTCGCTAACGGCCTCCTGGTGCTCGTGCAGGAGGCGCATCACAGCCCCACGGTCTCGCTGCTGGCCGGCTTCAAGGGCGGCGTGCGCTATGAGACCGACGGCACCAACGGCCTGAGCAATCTGATGGCCGCGATGCTGACCCGGGGCACGGACAACCGAACAGATCAGGAGATTGCGACATCTATAGACGAGATGGCCGCGGTGTTGGCACCGTTTTCGGGCCGCAATACCTTCGGCCTGCAGGCCCAATGCACCAGTGATAGCCTCCCGGCGGTGCTGGAGATATTTGCCGACTGCCTCATGCATCCCAGCTTCCCGCCCCAGCAGTTCGAGCGCCAGCGGCAGTTGACGCTGGCTGCCATCAGCGCTCGCAGCGATGACGTGAACGCTGTTGCTTTTGATCTGCTGGCCTCGCATCTATACCAGACGCATCCCTATCGGATGCCGCAGATGGGCACCGCCGCGACCGTCGCCGCCTTGAGCCGCGAGCAGCTTGTGCAGTTCCACAGCCGTTACGCTCGGCCCAATGGTATGGTCCTGGCGATTCTGGGTGATGTCGAGGCTGCCGAGGCGACGGAACTGGTCGCGGCGCAGTTCGCTGACTTTGCTATCGGGGAGATCATGCCTCCGCCGATTGCCCAGGAGCCGCCGCAGCACCAAGGCACCGTGAAAACGGTCCCGCGCGACCAAGAGCAGGCGATAATCGTGTACGGCTTCCCAGGCCCGACGATTACGTGCGAGCACCGCTATGCGCGCGACGTGATGACGGCGGTGCTGGCGGGTATGCCGGTGCCCGGCGGCCGCCTGCATGATGCCCTGCGCGGCGCTGAGTTGGTCTATGCCACGTGGGCCTACGCGATGCCAGGTATTGACACCGGCCACTACATCATCTACGCCGCCACCCAGCCGCAAAAGGTCGCCGAGACCCGGGCCACAATCGAGAAAGTCATAGCTGAACTGGCCACCGCAGGCCCGAGTGCCGAGGAGCTGGCTCGGGGCAAGAGCATGGCCATCGCCGCCCATCAGCTCTCCATTCAGAGCAATCTCGACCGCGCCCAGACGATTGCCCTGGACGAGCTATACAAGCTGGGATTTGACAACTACCTGCAGTATGCCGAAAATATTGAGCCGGTAACCACCGAACAGGTGCGGCAGGTGGCCGCGCAGTTGCTCGACATTGACACCGCGACTGTGATCGTCACCGAGCCGAAGTAGTCTGCGGCGACGGGGGCGGCCTCGGGCTGCAAGTCCGAGCGGCGCGCCGGTACCCGCGAAGCTCAACCACGGGAGAAAACCATGAAACCGGAAAACCAAGCAAAGTCGGACAACACTACCTCTGATGACGAATTCCTGCGCTCCGTGATACCCGGGCAGATCGCCAGTCTGTGTTCCCGTATCAAGACCGCCGAGGTCAACGCACTGGTTGAGGCGATCTTGGAGGCCGACACCATCTTCATCGCCGGGACCGGTCGCAGCCTAATGATGCTCCAGGCCTTCGCCATGCGCCTGGTCCATCTCGGCCTCAATGCGTACGTCGTCGGGGAGACCAGTACTCCGGCGATTGTGGCCGACGACCTCTTGATCGCCGGCAGCGGCTCCGGTGTCACCAAGACCACCCTGGCGATTGTCGAAGCCGCTAAGGACCGCGGCGCAAAGACCTGCACCATCACAGCCAACCCGCAGGGACCGATCCCGCAGGCCAGTGACCTCGTCGTCGAGATCCCCTGGCCGCTGACCAAAATCAGCGGCGGTGATCAGTTCTACCAGCCACCAGGCTCACTTTTCGAGCAGTGCCTGCTGGTCTTGGGCGATGACATTGTCTTGAAACTGATGAAGGCACTGGGCACGAGTATTGAGGAGATGCGTGCCCGCCATACCAAGCTCGAATAGGCCGCAACGCCGCGGAGGGGCCGAATGGGGGACGTTTGGGGTCCCCATCCGGCCCAACCGTTGTCCCGCGCGCCATAAGCCGAGGTGAGTGTCTTGTTGCTCAAGCAGATCTGCCAAGATATCCAGGCGACCAGGGAACGTGACCCGGCTGCCCGCAGCATCCTGGAAATCGTCCTCTGCTACTCCGGCCTCCACGCCATCATCGCCCACCGCATCAATCACCGCCTGTGGCGCGCCGGCTTCCGGCTGTGGGCCCGCTTCAACTCGCAGGTGGCCAAGTTCCTCACCGGCATCGAGATCCACCCGGGGGCCAAGATCGGCAGCGGCTTTTTCATAGATCATGGCACCGGCACCGTTATCGGTGAGACCAGCGAGATTGCCGACGGCTGCACGCTGTTTCAGGGCGTCACCCTCGGCGGCACCGGCAAGGAGGTCGGCAAGCGCCACCCCACACTCTGCGAGAATGTCACCATCGGTGCCCACGCCCAGGTGCTGGGCTCGATCACTATCGGCCGCGGCTCCGTGATCGGTGCCGGCGCGGTGGTGGTGGACCCGGTCCCGGAGTACACTACCGTGGTCGGCTACAAGGCCTTCGTAGTACGCCGCCGGGGTGAGCCCGTGTACGATTTCCGGCATGACCGGATCGCCCGCGGCGTCGCCCCCATCGAGCAACGCCTGGAGCGGCTCGAGAAGCACCTGCACCTGCCCGAGTACAAGCCGGAAGTCGAGTGCGGTGCCCAGACCGAAACCGAACCTGCCGGCCAAGCTGCCGCGCCGCCGGCGCAAGCAGCTTACATCCCTGATGAACTCAGTTCCGAGGTACTGATAGAGCAATGGATGCGGCGAAGAAACAGAAGCTAATGAAGGGACTGCTGATTGCACTTGCAGTCATAGTTGTCCTCATCATTGTCGCTGGGATTACAGTCATCGTGTCGGCCCGGTCTTTCGCCATGGGCCAGCAAATCGCCGAGGGCGTCACCATCGCCGGCGTTGATGTCGGCGGCCTGTCGCGCAGCCAGGCAGTGGAAAAGCTCCATACCAAGTGGGTCCCGACACTCCCCGAGCAGATCGAGCTCAGGTACGGAACGGCTCCCCCTGCCGCCGCGGACGACGACAGCGCCGACCCTGATGACAGCACCGCTAGCGCTGACAGCGCCGGCGCAGACAGTGCCTTCCTATCTCCCGAAGAGTTGGGGGCCAGACTGCAGCTCGAACGCGCCGCGGCTGAGGCCTACCGCATCGGCCGTGAAGGCGGCATCTGGCAGCAAGTGGCTACCCATCTGCGGCTCCGCAGGACCGGCCTGGACGTGGCGGTGACCTGCAATATTGATGAGGTCGTACTGCGCAGCGCTCTGGTCGCTCTTACCGAGGAAGTCAACTGCAAGCCGAAAGATGCGATTGTGCAGGTCGAGGGCGACAAGGTGCACATCGAGCCCGGCGAGGTCGGGAGGCGTCTTGACGTTGATGCCAGTCAGGCGCATCTGGCCGCGCAACTCACCGACCCGCGTCTGGCCGTCGTGGACCTGGTGATCAATACCGAGCAGCCGGCCATCACTGACGATATGGTGGCAAACTTCGACACCGTGCTCTCCAGCTACAGCACGCCCTTCAATCCCGGCCGCGTCCAGCGCACCCACAATCTCGAGCTGGCTATGGGCATTGTCAACAACACGATTCTGCAGCCCGGCGAGCAGTTCTCGCTCAACGAGACCGTCGGCCCCCGCCTCACCGAGCACGGATATAAGAGCGCTCCCATCTTCCTCCAGGGCGAGGTCGTCCCCTCCATCGGCGGCGGCGTCTGCCAGGTCGCCAGCACTCTCTATAACGCCGCCTTACTGGCCAACCTCAAAGTCACGGAGCGCCATCACCACTCCCGGCCCGTTGACTACACACCCTCCGGCAGAGATGCTACGGTTTATTACGGCCAGATTGATCTCAAATTCACTAACACGCTCAAATACCCGATCCTCATCATCGGCTATGCCGAAGGCGCGCGCCTGCACGCCAAGATCATCGGCAACAGCAAAGACCGCTTCGAGGTCGAACTGCTCCGCAGCGGTGTCTCCTCCATCGGCTTCGCTGTCAAGGAGGTCCCCGACCCCGAGCTGGAGGAAGGCAAGCAGGAGGTTGAAAAACCGGGCCGCAACGGCACCCGTGTCACCCTCACCCGGGTAGTCAAGCAGGACGGCCGGGAAATCGCCCGCGAGGTCCTGCATACCGATGTGTACGGCGCTCAGACCAAGCTAGTCCGCGTCGGCACCAAGAAACCCGAAGAGAAGCCGGAGCAGCCCACCGAGGAGGAGACGCCGCCCACCGGCCCGGCAACTCTCCAGCCGACGACGCCCAAGCCTTCACCCCGCGCGCCCGAAGCAAATCAACCAACTCCTACCCATCCTGCTGAGGGTGATGATTGATGCAAGCGGCCTTCATGTTCGCACCCGATGAAATGCGCGTGGTCGAGACCGATACGCCCACACCCGGGCCCGGCCAGGTGCTGCTCGCCGTCCGTGCGGTAGCCATCTGCGCCTCCGACATCCACATCTTCCACGACGGCCACAGCAGCGGCGTCTATCCCTCCGGGCCCCTGATTCTCGGCCACGAGTTCTCCGGCGACGTGGCTGAACTTGGACCCGGCGTGACCGGCTTGGCCGTCGGGGACCGCGTGGCCTGCGAGCCAAGCTGGCACTGCGGGCAGTGCGACATGTGCCGCCAAGGCCTGACCAACCTCTGCCGCAATGTCATCTTCCCCAGCTTCCCCGACACTAACGGTGCGATGGCTGAGTATATCGCGGTGCCCGCCGCCTCGCTCTGCAAGCTGCCCGATAACGTCAGCTACAACGCCGGCGCGCTGGTGGAACCTCTGGGGGTCGGCCTTCATGCGGTGCGTCTATCGGGGCTGGCCCAAGGTGATGATGTTGCCATCCTCGGTGCCGGAGCCATCGGCATCGCGGTCCTGGATGTCTGCAAGCTCTGCGGCGCCCGTCACATATACGTTGCCGAGCTGCTGCCCGGCAGGCAGGCCTTCCCGGCAAGCCTCGGGGCTCAGGTCTATAGCTCCGCCGCCGAACTCCAGGACCTCTTCGCGGCCGACAATACCCATCCCCCACTGGCCTTTGAAGCCTCCGGTGGCCCCACCGCCTTCGCCGAGACCTTGTCCCTGGTGCGCCCTGCCGGCAAGGCCGTAATCGTCGGCATACCGGAGCCTGACGAGCAAGTTTTCTCGGCCCGTGTGCCGCGCCGCAAGGAGTTGACCGTCCAATTCTCCCGCCGCTCGCGCGACACCTTGGAGGACTGTGTGGCGATGGTGGCCGCACGCAAGCTCCATGCCGAGAACTATCCGGTGCGCGAGTTCCCACTCGACCAAGCCCCGCAGGCCATGCAAGCGGCGATGGACCGTGCAGGCGACATGCTCCGGGCCATCGTCACCCCGTGATTGCCTTGATTCTAGTGTCGTGTCCCTGAAATACCTTTATCCCTTAGAGGGCTTCGGTAGCGTGCCAGAGCAATTGGAAGATATTGAGTTGGGGAGTTCGAGCCAAACGACCTCGGGCTGGAAGCTGAGAATGTTTACGCATTCTCACTTGAGCGTAGCAAGAAGGGGGCCACGCTCAGGCCGAGCTACGCGATAATTGCTGAGACGCCCAAACCGCGCGGCTCACCAGCAGCTTTCGCTAGGCTGACTGCCGCCGCAGTTCCAGCGCCAGCTCCGTGGTCTGGGCGGCCAAATCTCTGATGGAGTTGATATTGTAGCCGTCGAGGGCGCTGTGCAGCGTGTCGTTGAGGGGGGCGACCCACCTCTCCGCTAGCTGTTCGGCTCCCAGCAAGGCGCCCATTACCGAGCCGGCGGTCGCCCCGTTGCAGTCCGTATCCCAGCCGCCCATCACCGCAATACAAATCGCCCGCCCGAAGTCGCCCTGACTGTGCAGCAGCCCCATCAGCACCAACGCGGCATTGTTGATCGTGTGCACTCGGTGATAGCGGCCGTAGGTGGCATTTATCCGCTCCCAGGTGTCTTCCCACGAGGCGTCCTGGCGGCACCAGGCCACGACATCACGCGACATTTCGGCGAAGCGCGATTCGCCGGGCACTACCTGCAGCGCCCGCTCGATGACCGCGCCAATCTCCCCGTATTCACTGACGAGGCTCTCGGCCAGCATCGCGGCGAAGAACATCTCCCCGTAGATGCCGTTTTTCACATGCGACAGCGAGGCGTCCTGGTAAGCCAGGCGAGCTGCTTGAGACGGCCATCCCGGGCAGACGTAGCCGAAAGCATCGGCCCGAATCTGCGCCCCGATCCACTCGCGATACGGATTCCACATCACGGCCGTCTGTCCGGGCGAAACCTCCATCACCAGATTCCGATACGCGGCTCGCTCGGCGGTATAGGTCTTGTGATACGGCAGCCGCAGCAGCCACTCCTTCCCCACCTCCACCGACGTCAGCTCCAGCCCGTAGGTCTTCACCAGATGCAGCCCCAGAATCGTATAGTCGGTGTCATCGTCCCGCGCCCCACACGTTATATTCCCTCGCAAGCAGGGATCGCTTGGCGGTCTGTAGGCAATGCCGCAGGTGTCCTCGATGACCGGGAAATAGTCCTGCAGCGGGTACTCGCCGGCCACCTCCAGCAGGTCCGCGATCTCGGCTCTTGACCGGCCCTCCACCGGCTTGCCCAACATGCAGCCGGCACAGCGGCCCAACCACGCTCCGTAAATACGGCCCTGCAACCCGGCCGGCTCAGGCAGCGCCGCCGGTTCTGCCGCCAGCTCGGGACACCGGCGGACTAGCTCCTCCCATGCTGTAGGCTCGACGTAAAAGGAGTCAGCGTCCACCGGCGCTTTCAGGGCCGCTATCCAAAACTCATTTAGCAAATTCAGGGCCTCCGGCTCGCTGGCGCAGGCCGCCTGATCGTACAGCGCCTGTGCCGAGGAGGTGTCGCGGTCTTCTTCCGCAAGCTGGACTAACTCCAGCGCGGCCAGATTGCGCAGAGTTTCGACGGATAGCCCGATCATGATGGCGCTTCCTCATCTCTGTCGTCCGCTTGCGAGCCTTGCGCGCGCGGATGCGATTCCTGATAGACCTGCTGCTTGTGCAGGTCGGAAACATGCGTATAGGTCTCGGTCACCGACAGGCTGGAGTGCCCCAGCATCTCCTGGATGGCGCGCAGGTCCGCCCCACCATGCAGCAGGTGAGTGGCGAAGCTGTGGCGCAGCGTATGCGGGGAAAGTGTCTGCGGCAGGCCGGCGGCGGCGGCATACTTCTTCAGCATCTTCCAGAACCCGCCCCGGCTGAAGGGCCGGCCCAGGCGAGTCAGGAATATCGCGCTGGTGTTGCCGTGCTTGTCGAATTCGGCCCTAGCGGTGCTCAGGTAGCGGCTCACCAGCTCCAGCGCGGCGGGCGCTACCGGCACCAGCCGCTCCTTGCCGCCCTTGCCCTTGACCCGCACAAGCTGCTCCTCGGCGTTGAGCGCATGTCCGTCGAGCTTGACCAGCTCCGAAACGCGCAGACCGGTGGCATAGAGCAGCGTAATCATCGCCGCATCGCGCAGGCCCTCGGGCGTACCGGTATCCGGGGCCTGTAGCAGCCGCAGGCACTGCTCCTCCGAAAGCACTTCAGGCAGCCGCTTGGACAGGCGCGGGCCGTCAACATTGGCGGTCGGATCGCTGTCGGTGAGCTCCTCCCGCAGCAGAAACTTGTAGATCTGCCGTACCGCCGTTAGCTTGCGGGCCACGGTACTGCGCTTCAGCCCCAGCTTGCGCAGATGGCCGAGGTAGTCAATCACCTGCTGGCGCGTGGCGGTGCGGATGCTGTCCTGGCCGGCCCCGCGCAGGAAGTTGGCAAAATCGCGCAGGTCCCGCCGGTAGGCGACCACCGTATTCTCTGCCAGCCCGGCATCGGCGACTAGGTATTTCAGAAAGGCGTCAATATCCTGCTGCAAGGCGGGGCTCCTTTAGGCCGGACTGCCCAGGGAACGGCGTGCGGGGTACCCGCTTTTTTGAGAAGAAGCCGGTTCCGGGACCCACTGCACAGCGGTGGGTGCGGCCTCCGGCAAAAAACTTCGGCCTGTTTTTAGGGCCTGGCTAACCTCATAGCCCGGATTGCCCACCACCCCGTAGGTCGGGCTTTCCAGCCCGACGCCTTTGCGACTAGGTTTGCCGCCAGGCTGGAAAGCCTGGCCTACGGGAATTATAGTGTGTAATTTTGGCGATAGTCATCAACCACGCGCTGTGCTCCCATGAAGACCATGGGTGAACCATTTCGCAAATTCGGGCAATCCGCTCGTGAATAACGTGGGCAAGCAACCTGGCCGGAAAGTGTTTTGCCCGGGAAGGCGATGGCGCTACGCCTGTTTCAGGCACCGCTGGGACAATGCCTATCGCGTCGTCGTGGCGATATTGGCGGCTTTCGGCCAGTTTTCTAGGCCTTCAGGGCTTGCTGTAACGAGGTCTTCTCATAGCCCAACAGCGGGTGCTGCGGCTCGCCGCTGACGATGCCCCGGATGAACGCGCGGGTACCCCGATGGTCGGTGAGCGCCGTGATTATCATCCCATGGTTGCGGGCATCCAGCAGCGTCAGCGCAAAGCTCAGCTCCCCGCCGATCTCTTCGCTGCTGTTGAAGCGCGACAGCCCGACCCGTTGCACCGCCGTATCCAGCCGCCGGTTGATCTCCTGGGCGAATTCTTCGAGGCCGTCAACCTGATCGTGCAGTTGCGCCAGGTCGACTTCAACTCGGGTCAGTATCTCCGAGGGCGCTTGTTGGGTAATCAGGGCCTCCAACTGCTCAAGCCGCTCGGGAGCGCTGAGCTGCTTTGCCTGCCAGGCCAATACCAGCGCCGCAGCGGCTGCGATCAGCGCCGCGCCTGCTATGGCGATCGCTAAGTAAGCCACCTAGCCTGCCTCCTCGGTTTGCCGTCGGCGCACCGCCCGCCGGTCCATGGTGACAACGACACCGTCGGCGATCTTCAGTTGCACCGTTTTGTCCAGCACCCGCACCACGGTACCGTAGATCCCGCCGGCGGTGATCACCTTATCACCGTTCTCCAGCGACTCTATGAGTTGCTGATGCCTATCTTGGCGCTGCTTGGCGGGCCGCATGATGAGGTACCAAAACAGCACCAGCATTGCCACCGCGAATATCAGCGGCGGCAGCACTTGGCGCATAACGAGATTTTCGAGCATATCTCTTATCTCCCAACCGATGTCCGCGTGTTATACTCTCCGATTCTACCACATATCGAAAAGTTTTTGCATGAGTGGATATACCGCCTAGGCGGTACACAAAAGGGCCCGCAACAAATGGCGAGCCCAAATCATACCCAATTTGCCAATGCCACCTACAGCAACCTATCGCCTCCCGCAGACCAGGCCCCAGACCTTGCGGCCGGTGTCGCTCATGGTGTGCATGTTAGGCGCTTTCGCCTCCCGGGGCACGCACTCCCCGCTGTTGAGGATCATCCCGCCATTACCCATCATCCGCACCAGCCGGTCGGTCTCGCCGGCGACCTGGGAGGCCGTGCCTTCCGTGAGCAGCCCGATGGGGTCCACATTGCCCATCAAGGCGATCTGCCCGCCGAGCTCCTTCCGCACCTCCGCCATATCCAGTCCCGGTCCCGGGCTGAGCACACTCGGCTCCGTCAGCGCCTGCAGCCGCAGCCCGGCTATTTGCTCTTCGGAATTGTGCAGGAAGGTAAACGCCCCGGCCGCCTTGAACACCTCGCCCACCCGCTTGCACGGCTCCAGCGCCCACTGCTCAAACTGTCTCGGCGATATCATGTGGGTGGAGGCGTTGCAGTCGCCATACCACAGCGCGTGGGCACCGGCGTCAATCTGGGCCAGACCCCATGAAATCGCCTGCTCCTCGGCGAACTTGAGCGCGTCCTCGACCAGCTCGGGGTCATCAATCAATTTGAACATCGTCTCTTGGATACCGAAGGTCAACGTCACTGCCGAGAAGGGGGCCGCGACCCGACCCGTGATGCACTTTTGGTCGCCGCAGGCCTCGCGCAGCCCGGCGATGGCCTCCAGCAGCAGCGGCATCCGTGCCGAAGTCTGCGGGTTCGGCACCCTCAGACGCCCCAGCGTCTTGGCATCAAAGGGCAGATAGTCGCAGGTCGCCGGCACGATATTCTCTCCGGCCTTGACTCCGACACCCAGAGCCTCGAACTCCAAGGTATCGTCAACATGCAGCCAGGCCCAGTCCCACCCGAACTTGTCCATGACCTCGAGTTGGGTCTGGATGATGTTTTCCGGAGTCGCGATGTATTCGGCGTATGTCAGCCCGCAGTACTTGGCGTCAAACTCCTGGCTCAAGCAGAATACCGGCAGCTCCTCCGGAACCTGCAGATCAACGCACCTCTGGATGTCTCCGATTAGACCCATCGCCTATGTCCCTTCCCGCATCTTCCTATAGTATAGGAAGGGTTATTTCACCGCATCACTAGCGAAATCCTCTATTCCCGCACAAAAAGCAGAGGTCCGCCAGAGGGCAGGTCTGCCCTGCTCTGCGCAGCAAGGCTGTCGCGGGATTCACTAGGCCCTTAGTGGCCACTACCAGCACAGGAAAATTTGTCTAACGGGGCTAGCTCATCTGTGGAAGGCGCTGGCTAGTATCTCCAGCACCAGCTCTTGGTAGCTCATCCCCAGCGCTTCCGCCTCGTGGGGAACGTCGGAGGTCTCGGTCAGCCCGGGCATGCTGTTGATGTCGTGGATCCAGATCTGCCCACTGCTATCGAGGTGCATATCACAGCGGCTGATACCGTGGCATCCGGTCACCTGATGGGCTTCCAGGGCAAGCTGTTGCGCCTCGCCGGTGTGCTGTTCGGAGATGCGCGCCGGGCAGATCAGGTCGGTCAGGCCCTTGGTGTACTTGGCCTCGTAATCGTAGAACTCCTTGTGCGGCACCAGCTCCAGCACCGGCAGCGGCCGCGTCCGCTCATGCCAGCCCAGCACCCCCACGGTAATCTCGGTGCCGTCGGTGAACTTCTCTAGCAAGCTGCGGCCATACTCCCGGACTAGCTCACCGGCGACCTCAAGCGCCTCCTCTTCGCTCTTGCATATCGTCACACCCAGGCTCGAGCCCTCACATGCCGGCTTGGCTACCACTGGCACTCCCAGCCGCCGGATCGCGGCCTCCAGCTCCGAGCTAGCGGTGGCGGGTGAGATTACCACATGGTCCGGTACGGGCAAGCCCCGATCGCGCAACACCGCTTGCGTCAGCGGCTTATCCATCGTCAGCGCGCTGGCCAGCACGCCGCAGCCGGTGTAAGGAAGCCCCAGCATCTCGAGCACGCCTTGAATGGTGCCGTTCTCCCCGGCACCGCCGTGCAGCGCGTTGAAGACCACCTCCGCGCCGATCTCCAGCAACTGCCCGGCCAGGTTCGGCTCCGGGTCCACTATGACCGCATCAATTCCGGCCGCTTGCAGCACCTGTAACACGCCGCCGCCGGAGCGGAATGACACTTCCCGTTCGCCCGACTGCCCGCCTGCCAGCACTGCCACACGCTTGCCCTTGACCTCTTCTAGCACTCCCATTGCCTCATCTCAGTTGCGGTCTTCAGGTTGCTGCGGATTGAACTTCAGAAACAGGGTGCCGATGGTCCGCCCTGCCGCCAGATTATTGTTGAGCATCGCTTCCCGGGCCGCCGGTCCGCTCGCCAGCCGCACATGCCCGGCTCCGATGGTGTAGCGTCCCCACGAGGGGTCCATTTGCACCCATTCGCCGACATATAGCTCATTCCACTCGTGGTAGCCGTAGGCACCGTTGGTATAGACCAGGCCGATGACTATGCGCGGGGGGATCCCCACCGCCTTGGCCAGCGCTGCCAGCAGCACCGCGTGCTCGCTGCAGTCACCTTCGCCCTGCTGCAGCACCTCCAGAGCCGAAATTGGCCGCGGCTCGCTCTTGACCCTCCGCAGGTGATGGTGGACCCAGTCCAGCAGCGCCCTGGCGCATTTCCACGCATCCCGCTCCTGACCGATTATGCTCTGTGCCAGCTTGCGGATCGTCTCGCTGTCGCTCTGGGTTATCTCATTAGGCTCCAGATATGAGACAAGGTCGGGATCCGATATTGGTAACTGCACCACCTGCGTGGGTGGCGGCTGTGCGCCGGTGATGACTTCGGCACTACCATCAGGACGGGCGATTACCTGCTGCCGGTCGCTGGCCGGGATCAGCTCCGTGACACTGCCCGCCGCCGTCGAGGCAATCAGACTGACCTGCTCGCTCCGGTGCGGGTCACGCGGCGGCAGGCCCACGCTGATGCCGCTGCTTAAGGCCGGACCGACGATCTCCGCCAACGCCTCCTCTTCAGTGGCCCTGACGACCTCCAGCCCCATCAGTTCGGGCAGGCTCTGGCGCACGATGCTGCCCTCCGGCCCCAGCCACGTCTCCACGGTGATGCCCATCTTCGCCATGCGCGTGTGCAGCAGCGTCCGGGTGCCTGCTGCGGTCTCTTCCCGCCGCTGGAAGCTGACGGTGTAGGTGTCGAGCTGGCCGATGTAGGGATCGAAGCCGCTGAATACGACCTGCCAGCCGGGGCCGATCTCGCCGGCCGCCGCCGCGAACATCACCAAAAACTCGGAGCCGAAATCGTCAGGACGCGCTACCTCTCGGCTATGGGTACCGTCCGGCTGCTCCACCGTTATATGCAGCTTGTCGGCCGCGGCCACCACGGTGGTCTCCGATGCTCGGCCCATCAGATTCTGCCACAGCTCGATCCTTGCGGGCCGCAGCTTCTCGTCGTAGCTGGTCACCTGACGGCCGACCATCTGCTGAGCGCGCCCGTCAATGGCAAAGCCCACTTTGGAGCATTCCTCGATCCGCAGCCGCGCGCCCGCCTCGCTGCTGACACTCATCGCCTGCCAGCGCAGATAGCCGGCGCGCTGGCCCTGCAAATTCACGGTGTACCAGTAGGGGCCGCCGAATTGCTCGGCGAAATCGGCGCTGGCGAATTGCGCTCCGAGGCTCCCGGTCTGCCAGCGCAGATAGAGGTCGCGCCAGTCGGGGCCGCCATTGTCCTGACCGGCTGCGGCGGCACACCGGCCCGCGCTGATGACCGTCACATAAACCAGCGCCATCAGCCCAAGGACCAAGCTTGCCCTATTCATTGCTCTCTACGGGGGCGGTGTCATCATCGCTGGGAGGTTCGCCGGAGCTTTCAGCCGCAGCGCCGGCGTCTTGGTCAGGGGAGGCTGCGGCATCGCCATCAGGGCTACTGAGCATCATCCGGTGGAACTTGCCGACGATTTCAGGATCGAACGCGGTGCCGGCCCGGGAGACGATCTCCATCAGGGCGTCTCTGGTGGCGAGTGTCTTGCCCGCCCCGCCGTCACCCTTCTGCACCCGGTCAAAGGCATCGGCAACGGCCACCAGCCGGGCGGCAAGCGGAATGTCCTTCCCGGACAGGCCCTCGGGGAAGCCGCCACCGTCCCAGCGCTCGTGATGGTACTTGACAATCGCCAGCGCCGGCTGCAAAAAACCGATCGGCTGCAGGATGCTCACCCCGATGAGCGGGTGCATCTGGTAAAACACCTGCTCGGTGGTCTGGCCATCTCTGGCTTCCATGGCCTCTTCATGCACGCCGATCTTACCGATGTCGTGCAGGATCGTGCCGAACCGCAGCATCTCCCGTTCCTCTTCGTCCATCCCCAAAGCCTGCGCCAGCCTGTCCGCCAGCTCCGTCACCCGCTCCGAGTGCTTATAAGTCGCCGCATCCTTAGCCTCGACCGCGGTCGTCAGCGCCCTGACGGTCTCATAGTAGTTGCGGCGAATGTCCTCATAAAGCTCCGCGTTTTCGATCGCGACTGCGGCCTGGTCGGCGAAGGTGGTCAACAGCGCGATATCCGCCGCGCTGAACCGCCGCCTGCGTTTGGCATAGACCCGGATTACCCCACGCGCCCCGTTCTTGGCCCGCAGCGGCACCGTCAGCACCGAACTCAGCCCCTCTGCCCTGGCTGCTTCGGGATACTGGAAGCCATCCTCTGCGGTCACGTCCAGAATCTGCACGGCCTCTCCGGCCAGGGCCCGACCGTTGACGGGACTGGCCGCGCCCACCACCTTCCCCTTCTGCCAGTACTCCTCACTCAGCCCCGACATCGCCACCGGCACCAACTCATCGGTCTGTTCGTCCAGCAGCCTGATCCCGCAGCCCTTGGCGTCCATAACTTTCATGGCGCTCTCGGCGATTAGCTCCAGCACCTCGCTGACCCGCAGCGTGCTGGTGATACTGCGCGCCACCTCGTAGAGGCGACGCGATTCGCTGGCCCTGCGCTTCAGCTCCAGAGAGGCCCGCGAGGCCGCCAGGCCGACCACATAAAAGGTGCACATCCGCACGATCATATCGGCGGGTGTTTGCATTACCGCCTTGCCCAATTCTTCGTAGCGCGCCGCCATCCACGGGCCGCACAACAGCGTGCTCAGAAGTGACACGCAGATGGCGCCATAGTCCCCGAAGGAATATGCCGCGTACATTATCGGCAGGTAGTACAGGTGTACCGCGATGCTGTCGGTGCCCGCAAAGTGCACCAATACCGTGATCCCGCCGATAGCAGCAGCGGTCACCGCGATTGGCCAGAACAGCTTGGGGCGCTTGGTTGTCTCCACGCCTTCGCTCGCTTCCATCATCGGGAAAAAGCCGACAGACCCTTTCTCCCCACAGAAAAACGGATAGATGCCCTTGGCGCGTCCCGGAAAGGGGGCTATCCCCTTTCCTATGCAATTGTCATGTTTGGAGGCTAGAAGCTGTCTCAAAACCCCGGAATGGGGGACTGTCCCTTTAGGGCCTGTCCCCTGCGTAGCAGAAACAGCGTTTTACCACCCCGCGAGTCCTGAGAAAGTAGGTTTTGAAACCGCTTCTAGCGCACCTTTTCGCCGGGCTTGACCTCCGCGTCGGTAGTCACCAAGGCCAGCGGCTGTTTCTCACCCGCCGCCAGAATCATGCCGTTGGACTCGGTGCCATGAATCGTCGCCGGCTCCAGATTCGCCACCAGCACCACCGTCCGCCCTAGCAACTGTCGCGGATTGAAATGCTCGGCCAGGCCCGCCACCACCTGTCGCGGCTGCTGCTCACCTACATCAATCTGCAGCACCAGCAGCTTGTCGGCATCGGGCACCCGGCTAGCCTCCAGAACCTTGCCGATCCGCAAGTCAAGTTTGCTGAAATCCTCAAACGATATCCGGTCCATCCGCTCCCCCTGCGCCGCCGCCTGCTCATCCGGCTTCCCCGTCTCCACCGGCTTCTCCTCGCTTCCTAGCTTCGCCGCCACCCGCTCCAGGTCTATGCGCGGGAATATCGGCGCCCCCCGGTTGATCGTCGTATCAGACTGCAGTCGTTCCGCCGCTACCTCCGACCAGCTCCGCTGCACGCCGCTGTCCGTGAGGCCGAGCTGCTGCCAAATCTCCTCGGCCACTCGCGGCATGAACGGCTCAATCAGGATAGCGATGACGCGGATGCAGTCTAGTACGTCATAGAGCACCGCGTCCAGCTCCACGCGCTTGCCCTGCTTGTGCAGAGTCCACGGCTCGCGCTCATCAATGAACTTATTGCAGCGGCCGATTAGCTCCCAAATCGCTGTCAAGGCATCCCGGAAATTGACCCGCTGCAGGTGTTGGTCCACCAACTCCCCGGCCCGGTTGATCGCCTTGACCAGCGCTCCTGAGCCCGGACCCGCATCCGGTATGCGACTGTCCACGTACCGCTCCACCAGCGGCAGGCTCCGATTCAGCAGATTCCCCAGATCGTTGGCCAGGTCCGCATTGAACCGCTGCAACAGCCCCGTGAGCGAGAAGCTGCCGTCCAGCCCGAAAGGCACTTCCCGCAGCAGATAGTAGCGCACCGTGTCAACCGCAAAGGCGGTGCGCACGCCTGAGTACTCCACCAGCTTGTCTATGACCTCGAAGGGATCAACAACATTCGCCTTCGATTTACTCATCTTCTGCCCGGTCGCGTCACTCCACCAGCCGTGCGCGAACAGCCGCTCCGGAAGCGCCACCTCCAGCGCCATCAGCATCGCCGGCCACAGGGTCGCGTGAAACCGCGTCAGGATATCCTTGCCCAGCAACTGCACATCCGGCGGCCACACCGCCCCAAACTGAGCCTCGTCCTCGCCATAGCCGGCCACGGTCAGGTAATTGGTCAGCGCATCCAGCCACACATAGATGGACTGATCCGGATCATCAGGCACGGGAATATCCCAGTCCGTGCGGCTGCGGCTGACGCAGGCGTCCTGCAGACCGGTTTTGACAAAGGCCAGCACCTCGTTGCGCCGACTTTCCGGGCCGATGAACTCCTCATGCTCCTCGATGTAGCGCACCAGCTCATCCGCGTACTTGCTGGTGCGGAAAAAGTACGCCTCCTCCGAGACCTGCTCGACCGGCCGCCCACAGTCCGGGCAGTTGCCCTCCTGCAACTCCGACTCCAACAGATACGTCTCGCACGGCACGCAGTACCAGCCGGTGTATTCCGACCTGTAGATGTCATCCTGGGCCAGAAGCTGCTCGAAAACCCCCCGCACCGTCGCCACATGTTGCGGCTCGGTGGTGCGGATAAAGCGCGTATAGTTGATGTGCAGCCGCTCCCAGGCCCGCTGGTATTCCCCGACCAACCCGTCGGCGAAATCCTGCGGCGACTTGCCCGCCTCCGCGGCCTCTCGCAGCACCTTCTGACCGTGCTCGTCGGTGCCGGTGGCAAACATCACCTGCTCCCCACGCAGCTTGTGGTATCTCGCCAGTACGTCTGCCGCGATTGTCGTGTAGGCGCTGCCGATATGCGGCTTGCCGCTGACATAGTAGATCGGGGTCGTGATGTAGAAGGCCGTTTTTTCACTGCCCTCGGCTGCCATACTTACTACCTGCCTCTAGTGTCGGGCCCTCCGCTGCCTGGAGCGGCGCTGGTGCTTGACCTCGCTGGTCGCAACTGTGATGCGGGTTTCATCATCAATCTGGACCACAACCTCATTAGCCAGAACCTGTACCTCGACAACTTCGCCCCGGCCCTGCGGCGTATCCACTATCTGCCCCTCGGCCGGCATCTGGCTGCGCAATTCCTGATACAGCTCTTGCTCGTAGCGCAGGCAGCACATCAGCCGGTCGCACACCCCGCTGATCTTGGTCGGGTTCAGCGACAGGCCCTGGTCCTTGGCCACCTTGATTCCGACCGGCTCAAAGCTCCGCAGGAAGGTCTGGCAGCACAGCGGCCGTCCGCACGGCCCGACCCCGCCCAGCATCTTCGCCTCATCCCGGACCCCGATCTGCCGCAGCTCGATACGCGTCTTGAATATCTTCGCCAGCTCCCGCACCAGCTCCCGGAAATCAACCCGCCCGTCCGAGCTGAAAAAGAACACCAGGCATCGGCGATCGAAAGTGTAGTCGGCATCAATCAGCTTCATCGGCAAACCGTACTCGGCGATCTTGCGCTCGCAGGTGCGCAGGGCCATTTTCTCCCTTTGGTGCAACTGCTGCTCGTACTCCAAATCATCCGCGCTGGCCTTCCGCACCACCGGCTTCAATCCCGCTTCGTTATCCAACTCCGCCGAATCCAGGACGAGCTTCACCACCTCCGCGATATCCACACCCTTCTCGGTATGCACCAGCACGTGGTCGCCCGGCGCGACCTCCGCACCATTAGGCCTGAAGTAGTAAACCTTGCTACCTCGCCCGAATGACACCCCTACCGCAGCCGGCTTAGGGGCCCTGCCATCAAGCTCGCCGGCGTCTGGTTTCTCGCGGCTGATATCTTCAGTCATTAGAGGCCTTCGCTGCTATCTCTTTTTCTGTCACCTTGCGCTCATCAGCGGCTGCGTGTCGCCGGTCCGCCAGCCGCTGCAGCAAATCATCCAGTACCGGTATCAGCGCTTGCGGGTCGCGCTTGTTATAGCCGAGGCAGATCTGCTGCTCGCGGAACACTATCCGGGGCAGGGCGGCCTTCGCTCCCTGGCGCGCCTGCCGACGGCTGGGAACATACAGGGCCTCCAGCACCTCCCGCTCGCGCGCCGTCAGCCTGTGCTCCGGGTCCAGCCGAACTGTCACTTCACCCTTGGCAGTCGCGATATCCACAACCGCTGCTTGCCTACACTTTAACTTAATCCGTGCCACGGTTACAAGGTTTCGTAGCGCTTTCGGCGGCTTTCCATAGCGGTCGCGGGTCTCTCTGGCCAGCTCCCCAAGCTCGGTTTCATCCCTGACATTCGCCAGCCGCCGGTACAGCTCGATCCGCTGCCGCTCCCCCGGCACATACGCGGCGGGTATGACCGTCTCAATCGGCAGCTCAATGGTCGCGCCGCCTTCCGCGGATTTACCGTTCTCGCCCTTCAAAGTACTGACTGCATCCGCCAGCATCTGACAGTACAGGTCCAGGCCCACCGCCGACATATAGCCGCTCTGTTCGCGGCCCAGAATATCGCCTGCACCGCGAATCTCCAGGTCCCGCAACGCTATCTTGAAGCCACTGCCCAGCTCGCTGAATTCCTCGATCGCCTTCAGCCGGTCCTCGGCCTGTTCCGTCAGCCGCTCCGGGTAGCGATACAGCAGATAGGCATAGGCCTGCCGGCTCGACCGCCCTACTCGGCCCCGCAACTGATAAAGCTGCGCCAGCCCCAGACGGTCGGCATCATCAACTATCAGCGTATTGGCGTTGGCCACATCCAGGCCGTTCTCGATGATCGTGGTGCACACCAGCACATCGAATTGCTCGGCATAGAAGGCCAGCATCACCTGTTCCAGGTCGCCCTCTTCCATCTGCCCGTGCGCCACCGCCACCCGCGCTTCCGGCACCAGCCGCTGCAGCCGCGCGGCGGCGTGAGCGATTGACCGCACCCGATTGTGCACGTAATAGACCTGCCCGCCCCGATTAATCTCGCGCCGCACCGCCTCGCTAATCAGTGCATCATCCTGCTCGCGCACGAAAGTCCGGATCGCTCTGCGGCCTGCCGGCGGATCATTTATCAGCGAAATCTCGCGGATACCGGAAAGCGACATATTGAGGGTGCGCGGAATCGGCGTGGCCGTCATTGTCAGGCAGTCCACCGAGGCCTTCAGCTTCTTCAGCCGCTCCTTCTGCCGCACCCCGAAGCGCTGCTCCTCATCAATCACCAACAGCCCCAACTCCGCAAAAGCCACATCCGACCCCAGCAGCCGATGGGTCCCGATGACGATGTCAATCGCGCCCTCCTTGAGCCGGCTGATGATCCGCCGCTGCTCCTGGGTGCTGCGGAAGCGGCTCAGCATCGCCACCTCCACCGGGTAGCGCGACAGCCGCTCGCGGAAGGTATTGAAATGCTGGTGGGCCAGGACGGTGGTCGGCACCAGCACCGCCACCTGCTTGCCCGCAAGCACCGCCTTGAAGGCCGCCCGGATCGCCACTTCGGTCTTGCCGAAGCCGACATCCCCGCAGATTAGCCGGTCGGCCGGCCTAGCCTGCTCCATATCCCGCTTGACCTCGGCGATCGCCCGCAGTTGATCCGGCGTCTCCTCGAACTGAAACGTCGTCTCCAGCTCCTTGAGCCAGGCGCTATCTGCCTCGAAGCTATAGCCCGGGGTTTGCTCGCGCTCCCGATACAGCTTCAGCAACTCGCGCGCCAGCAGTTGCGTGGACTTCTTCGCCTTGCGCTTGGTCGTCTGCCACGAGCTGCCTTGCAGCGCGCTGACGGTCACCTGGCCGCCCTCGGAGCCGATATACTTCTGGATGCGATCGAGTTGCGTCACCGGCACATAGAGCCGGTCCTCGCCCGCGTAGGCGATCACCAGGTAATCCCGCTCTAGCTCGTCAATAGTCTGTTTCGCCAGCCCTTGATAGACGCCGATACCGTGGTTGATGTGCACCACGTAGTCGCCCTCTTCGATCTCGCGCAGGCTGGTCAGAGAGAAGCCCCGGCGGTAGGCGCTGCCCTCCGGCCGCTGCAGCTTCCGCCAGCCGTAGATCTCCTTGGCCGTCAAGGCCACCAGCTTCGCCTCCGGCATCGAAAAGCCGCTGGTCAGGTCCTGGCCGAGGACATTGACCGCGCCCATCTGCAGATCGTCGAGGCCGGCAGCCACCCGCACACCGCTCAGTCCACGGGAGCTGAGGATCTCAACGGCCTTATCGGTATCCTGCCCACACACCAGCACGCAGAAGCCGTCCTGCTGCCATTGCGTCAAGCCCTCGATCAATAGCTCGAAGCGCCCGCCGAAGGTCTCGGTCGGCGGCGTTGACAGGCTCACCGTAGCCACTTGCTCATCCCACGGCACCTGACGCTGCAGCATGTTGAGGTATATCAGCGGCCGCCTGCCGGACAAATACCTGCCGCGAAACTGCGCAAAACCCAGACATGCCGTCTCCGGCAGCCGCAGGTGGCGACCCAGCTTCACACCCCGGCGGTGCGCATCGAGCACATCGGTCTCAAACTGCTCGGCGGCGGCCTTGATCCGCACCGGCTCATCAATCACTAGCGGTGCAGCCGTCGGCAAATAGTCCAGGAAGGTCTCGCGCTGGTCCTCGTAGAGATATGGCAGGTAGTGAACCAGGCTGGGTGTCGGGCGCAGATTCTCCAAATCCGCCAGGTCCTGTTCCATCCGCTCCTTCAGGTGCCCGGCCTCCCGCGCCTTGCCCGCCTCATTGAGCACATCTAGTTCGCGCCGAAACGCCAGCTTGATCTGCGGCAGCGCCCTCTGTACCGCCCCTTTATTCAGTAGCACCTCACCCGCCGGCCCGATCCCGACGCTCTCAATACTCCCTAGCGAACGTTGGGTGGTCGGCTCGAACAGCCGGACGCTGTCAATCTCATCGCCCATCAGCTCGATCCGCACCGGGAACTCCAGCGCCGGAGGCGACACATCTATAATCCCGCCGCGCACCGAGTACTGCCCCACATCATCAATCAAGTCCACCCGCTCGTAGCCCAGGTCCGCCAACTGATAGGCCATCTCATCGCGGTTGCACCCAGCGCCTAGCTCTAGCTGCAGCCGGTTGGCGATAAACTCCGCCCCGGGCATCGTCAGCGTCACGGCCGACATCACGCTGGCTACCACAACTACCGCCTCGCCGGCGGCAAGCCGTTCTAGGCAAAGCAGCCGGTCGGCCACCGTTTCCGGGTCGGGAGTGACGCCGTCGTATAGGGCCGAAGCAGTCGAGGGGAAGCACAACACCCGCCGTCTCAAACGGTCCTGGCTACCATTATCCAGCAAGCCCGAGAGGTCGTCGGCAAGCTGCTGCGCCCGCTCTTCGTTGTAGGTGATGATCGCACAGGGGCGGGTAACGTCCTGCAGCCAGGCACCACACAAGGTGGATTTCCCGCCGCCGCTGAGACCCTGCAAACACAGGGATGAGTTCGCCCTCAGGGCCGCTTGCGCCCGTGAAAATCCCTCGGTACGCTCCAGCAGTTCAACTAGCGAATAGCTGCTGGCCACATTGATGGGGCTTTGCTGCCGATCTGACATCGTAGGAATATGGCGATCCTGCACGAGAGTGTCGGGCTGGAACCGTACCCATGCGTCAGTTGCCGGACAGCTTGCCTACTGCTCGGCCTGTGAGTGCTCCCACACCAACGCCGCCGCACCTACCGCCCCGGCCTTAGTGCCAAGCGCGCACGGCAGGACCTTCGCCGGGTCGAAGCCGCTGATTGGGGTCCGCTCTCTCACCGTGCGCCGTACTGGGTCAAACAGCACCTCGCCGGCCCCGGCGATACCGCCCCCCAGCAAGATAATATCCGGGTCGCACATCACGATCGCGTTGCACAGCGTCTGGCCGATATACAGCCCGATGTCGGACATCACGCTCAGACACATCTCATCACCTTGTCGGGCCAGGTCCGCAATCAGCTTGGGGGTGACGGCGTCCCGGTCAGCCGCCGCATATTGTGCCAGAGCCGAATCCGGATACGCTGCGAGCTTGCACAGCGCCCGATTGATGATTGCCTGCTTGCCCACGAACGCCTCGGCGCACCCTACCGTGCCGCAATTGCAGGGCGGGCCGTTGAGGTCCAGGATCATGTGACCGATCTCCCCCATAATCTGCCGCGGCCCGCGCCGTACCTTGTTGTCCAGTGCGATACCACCGCCCACGCCAGTGCCCAGAGTGACCAGTAAGACATTCGCATAATCCCGGCCGGCCCCATAGCGCAGCTCGGCCAGGGTCGCGCAATAGGCATCATTCTGCATCCACACCGGCATACCCATGCGCCGCTCGAAGAACTCCGGCACGCGCACCCCGTTGAGGATAGTCAGGTTGGGGCAGTCACGCGCCGCTCTCTCGTCAGGGCTGACCGTTCCCGGCACCCCAATGCCCAGACCGACCGGCTCATACCCGGCCGCTCTCCCCATCACTTCCCGGGCCGTCTCGGCGAACGCTGCCAGCAGCGCCTCGGCGCTGTCCGCCTCAGGGGTCGGGCGCGATACATCGGCGATCAGGCCGCCGTCGGCATCAATCAGGCACACGGCACAGGTCGTGCCACCGACATCAATGCCAAGAGCCGCCGGTAGGGTGGCAGGAGACATCTGCGTTACCGCCTCTTACTGGTCGGCGAAGGGGTCGTCTTGCTCGTCCACATCATCGAAGGCTTCAGGCGGGGGCGCGGCCTCTGCCTCCGGTTCCGGTCGCGACGGCTGCGCGCTGCGGCGACGCTCGGCCTCCTGTCGGGTCTCCAAGGCCTGCACTCTGAAGGCATTGATTTCCACTTCGTATCGCCGCTTGCCGTCCTGACCTTCCCAGGTCCGCGATTGCACTCGGCCCTCGAGCCCCACCAGCGCGCCCTTATCCAGATACTGGGCCACAAACTCCGCGGTCTTGCCGAAGCAGACCACGTTCAGCCAGTCGGTCTCCTGTTCATCACTACCGCCTCTCGGCGGGCGATTGACCGCGACTCTGAAATTGGTGATCGGGGTCCCACTGGAGGCATAGCGCATCTCCGGATCGTTGCCCAAGCGACCTACCAGCACCACGCTATTGATCATTTGGCGTTCCACCTTTCCATCTCGCGGCAACCTCTGGAAGCTGTTTCAAAACCCCGGAGTGGGGGACTGTTCCTTTAGGGACTGTCCCCTGGATGCCAGAAGCAGCGTTTTACCGCCTTGCGAGTCCTGAAAAACCAGGTCTTGAAATGGCTGCTAGTCCGAATAGTCCACAAAACGCCTGGCTCAGGCTTTTACTTTAGTACGCGTGGGTCAGGCTTTTGCTCTATTACGCGTGGGTCAGGCTTTCCAGCCTGACAGCCGTTGTGCTCGGCTATCGCGTTCTCAGCTTCCCGTTCGCCAAGCTCACAGTCCTGCCTGCGCTGAGCCTGTCGCAGAGCCGAAGGCCGACCTCGAACTGCGCCGCTTTGTGGCTGGCGTTGGACTGATTGCCGGTATCGTAGAACTCATCCCGCTGCGCCTCTGCTACTCGGGCTGCTCTGCCTCAGGCGTTTCTTCGGCCTCTTCAGCAGCCGCCTCCTCGGTCTCTTCCTCAGCCGGCTCCTCGGTCTCTTCCTCAGCCGGCTCTTCGGTCTCTTCCTCAGCCGGCTCCTCGGTCTCTTCCTCAGCCGGCTCCTCGGTCTCTTCCTCAGCCGGCTCCTCGGTCTCTTCCTCAGCCGGCTCTTCGGTCTCTTCCTCAGCCGGCTCTTCGGCAGCCTCGGTCTCGCTATCAGCGTCGGCTTCGGGGGCTTCTGCTACGGCTTCCTCGGCGCTCTCTTCAGCCTCCTCCTCAACTTCCTCCGGCTCCTGATAGATTGCTTCGGGGGTGGCGACAACGATTGACCCGCGCAGGATCGTCTCGATCACGGCGAACTCATTCTGCAGAGCTGTGACAGCTCCCCCGTCGCCCCGGAAGTAGGTGAGCATGTAGAGACCCTCATTGCGGCCGTTGATCTCGTAAGCCAGGCTCCGCCGCCCGAAGACCACCGTGTTCTCGACCTCGGCGCCGCCTTCGGCAATGGTGCGCTCCACGGCCGCGATTGCTTCCTCTTGTTCTTGCTCCTCCCGACTTACGTCCAGGATATACATCGCCTCATAAAGCCTTGCCTCGTTCGACAATTCCTAGGTCCCCTTCCTGTGGTCACAATGGCTCCGTGGCCGCGACACACGGAGCAGGAATGGCTCTAAGGCCGCCGACGCCGCCTTCACGCCATGATTGTGCGGGTCGCCGACCTATTCTGCCACTGACGGCAGCCACGCAGGCCACCGATTGAGCAGGCCGAGTATAGCACAGTTCGCCTGCTGAGGCAACTTGTCATCAGCGGCCCTTAGCTGCATCACTCCCGAGCAGCGCAACGTCACCGCCGGCGGAACTAGAAGCTGTTTCAAAACCCCACGATGGGGGACTGTCCCTTTAGGGACGTATCTGTTTGCCGTATTCAGCCAACTAACCTCCGACGCGTGGCTCGGCCTGCCCTGAGCTTGTCGAAGGGCAGGTGAGAATGCGACAGCATTCTCAGCTTCCAGCCCGAGGCCGTTGCCATTGCCGTTGTTCTTCTCTTCCGCAGGACCCCGCCGAGCCGGGTACCCACTGCCAAGCCGTGGCTGCAACCGGGCAGTTGGTGTACGGTGTGACCGCCGGTCAGGGAGATTCCTCAAAGAGCCGGTCGGGGTCCTCCCCGATTGTCGGGAAATAGCGGCCAAACAGGCGGTCGCCCCGCAGCAGATACAGGTACAACCCCACGCCGGTGATGATGCCGATGGCATAGCGCACCAGGTTGGTCGCCAGCGAGCCGCTGGCCAGCGGGCTGATCAGGCCCTCGATCAGCGCGGCTAACACGAACACCGGCAGCGTCGCGGCGACCAGGCGGACCGCCTCATGCGCCCCGATCAGCAGCGCATCGCGGCGCAGCAGATCGCCCGGATTGACCAGCCCGTACCCGAACCGCAGTCCGGCCGCCGCCGCCAGCAGAATCGCCGAAATCTCGATGACCCCGTGCGGCACTACTACCGCGCCCACCGTCATCAGCTTGCCCTGGTAGATCCCGAGTCCTAAAAAGGCGCCGAGCATCAGGGCATTGCTGGCCAGCCAATACAGTGTCCCGATGCCAAAGGTCACGCCCGACACGAAGCAGACGAGGGCGACATTGATATTGTGCATCATCAGGTACCCGGCGAAGCTGGGGCCGCCGCCGGACTCGGCGACACCCTCGAAGTACTTCCCGGGCGCCTGCTCGGCCTCCAGGAAGTCCTCCACATGGGCGCGGAAGCCCGGCGGCATGAACACCTCGGCCCAGCCGGGGTTTTGTCCCGTGGCCCAGCCGGCGATGAGGCCACCCACCAGCAGTACCGCGCTGCAGACCGCAAAGTACCGCCAGCATCGCTTGAAGGTAGCCGGCACTTCGACGCCGAAGAAGTACCCCAGGCGCACGCCTCGCTCGTGGCGTCGGCCGTGGATGATGCCGTGGGCGCGGCCCATCAACTGGTTCAGGTAGGCGACCGTCTCCGGGTCATACTCCCGGGTCCTGGCAACTGCCAGATGCGAGGCGGTTTGGCGGTACAGGGAGCCGAGTTCGCGCAGTTCCGCACCATTCAGCGCGGACACGCCGGCGACCGACCGGCACCGCTCCAGCAGTGCCTCCAGCCGCTCCCAGGTTGCCTTGTGCCTTTGTACGAAGCTCAGCACCGGCGCGCCTCCGGATTACCATGCGGCACGAAACCATCGTCGTTCAGACGCCCGAGTACGTGGAAATCGAGTACGAGCTGGCCGGCCTCGGCTCGCGCATCATCGCCTGCCTGGTTGACACTATCGTGCAATTCCTTATCGTGGTACTGCTCGTCATCGCCGGCATCTATCTGTTCAATCTGCTTTCTCTGTCTGGCAGTGGGAATCCTCTGGACCTGGTCGCCATGTTGCTGATCGGCGCCGGCGGCCTGGTCGGCTTCATCGCCTACTGGGTCGTGCTGGAGATGCTCACCAACGGCCAGAGCCTCGGCAAGCGCATGGCCGGCCTGCGCGTTATCCGCGATGACGGCACCCCCATCAATCTCTGGGACAGTATCATCCGCAACCTCGTGCGCATCGTGGACGCGCTGCCTGCCAACTACTGCGTCGGCATCATCTCGGTATGGCTAAGCGGCCGCTCCAAGCGCCTTGGCGACTACGCCGCCGGCACCGTGGTAGTCAAGGAGCGCGCCGCCGAGATGCCCACAGCAACTGCACCAGCGCCCGCCTCGTCGGCTCACTATCAGCGCGCGCCAACTCCCGCCGATGCGGAGCTGATGGCTCACATCCGCAGGCTGACCGCACCGCAGGCCGAAGCGGCAGAGCGGTTCCTGGAGCGGCGCCACGAGCTGGACCCTGAGGCGCGCGCTCAGCTTGCCAGTCGCCTGGCCCACTCAATCTCCTCGCACCTCGGCATCAGCGCCGCCGCCTGGGCCGGTCCCGAGCAGTTCCTCGGCGCGGTCCTCGCCTGCCATCGCAGCGTCTCGCGCTCTCGCGAATAGCGTCCACCAAAGGTGCTGATCCACAGCCGTCGCCCATCGGTGACAATATCCACCGTGCCCATCAGATCGGTCGAGAGCAGCGGAATCCCGCGCATCTGCAGCCGCCGAACAACCTCCGGATGAGCCGGCATATACCGCTTCGAGGCCCCGCTGACTATCGCCAACTGCGGCCTGACTGCATCCAAAAACTCCGCTGTGCTGCTGGCCTTCCGCCCGTGGTGAGACAGCAACAGGACGGTGCTGCGGAGCGGCACGCCGTTGGCTCGCGCCCATCTCACCAGGGTCCGTTCGCCTTCCCCTTCCAGGTCCGCCGGGAACAGGATGCTGACATCGCCGTAACTCAGACGCAAAGCGATGCTGTTGTTATTGATCGCCTCACTGCTATTGCCCGGCGCAATCTGCGAGGGATGCAGCACGCTCAATTCCGCGCCCTCGGCCAGCTCCAGCTTGGTACCGGCGCCGACGGTAACTTCGCCCACCCCGAGCCCACGCGCGGTCTGCAGCGCCCGGCTGGCCGCCTCCTGTGCGGCCGTCGTCAGCCCATTGGTGACGAACCGCCCCACCGAAACCTCATCCATAATATCGGCCATGCCGCTGCAGTGATCGGTGTCCCCGTGGGACATGATCAGGGCATCCAGGTGACGGATCCCGCGATGGGCAAGATACGGTATGATTACTCTGCGCCCGACTTGATGGTAGGCGCGCGGGCTGGACAGGCCGGTCCCGGCATCGAACACCACGTGATGGCCGGCGCTGTCGCTGATGAGGTTACAGTTGCCCTGACCGACGGCGAGCACCGTCACGCGCAACTGCTGCGGGCTCCTGGCCCACAGCGCCGCCGCGAAGAAAACAACTCCGCCCAGGGCCAATACCCCTACAGCAGCCCACTGCCGGCGCCGTAATTGGGCCTCCGCGGCCGCTGGGCGCAAGACTTTCCCGTACAGCAGCCACCACATCACTCCCGCCGCTATATACCAGGCCGCGACTGCCGCCGGCGGCATATGCCAGACGCCTATCGCCGACCCGGGCATAGCCGCAAAGCCTTGCACCACCCACAGCGTCAAAGCTCCAAATACACGCCCGATTGCGCAGGGCAGAATCGCCAGCGGCAGCCACACCGATCCCACCAGCACCGCGATCAGGCCGGCATAGAGTATCGCCGCACGCAGCGGCACGGCGATCAGGTTAGCCACTATGCCCACCAGTATCAGCATGTTGAAATGGTAGGCGATAATCGGCGCAGTCAGCAGCCATGCCCCCAAGGTCGCCGCCGCCAGGGATACCAGGTGGGCGCGCGCCCTTGAACCAAGTGACTGGCCCCTCCGCTGCTGGTGAGGCCAGAACCCGACGACCCCGATGACGGCGGCGAAGGTCAACTGCACCCCGACGGAAAACGGTGCGGCGGTGTCGGCGAGGCACAGCACCAGCGCCGCGATACTCAGCGCCGTCCAGAAGTCATACCGCCGCCCCGTGACCATACTTACCAGCAGCAAGATGACCATCGCCAGGCTGCGCATGACCGAAGCCCGCAGGCCCGCCACCAGCGCATAGAGCAGCAACGGGGGCACCAGGACCGCAATCATCCACACCGGCAGCCGCACCCGCAGGCCGTGGACCAGGAAGATGATCACGGTCGCGATCAGGCTCACGTGCGCGCCGGAGACCACCATCAGGTGTACGGTGCCGCTGCGCCGGAAGCTGCCAACGATCTCCTCCGGCAACTGCACATTGTACATGCCAAAGACCATGCCCGCGAGCAAATCCGCGTAGAGTTGCTTGTCGGTCCCCGGCATCGCCGCGCGCAAGACCCCGACCACATGCGTGCGGATCCTGGCCACGACTGTATCCAGCGCTACGCGCAACACCGGCCGCCGGCTGACGACCGTCAAGTCTGCGGCTCTGCCGATGGCGTGAATGCCGCGACGGGCCAGGGCGCGCTTTTCATCGTACTGACCCGGGCTGGTAACCCCCACCGGTGACCAGACCATTACCTCTTTCAGCAGCACCGTCTCGCCCGCAGCAACCATCGGCTCCGGCGGCAGACTGCACAGCAGCTTGCCCGCGGCGCTTATGCTGACGCCCTCCAGCTCGGCACCATGTACGTCAATTTCGACGCGCTGGTAGAACTCGCTCTGGTGGATGATGCGGGAGATACTGCCGCTCAGCGTCAGTGGCCCGCGCTCGGCAAGGTACACGGGGTCACAGCGGCCGGGCGTGATGTGATAGGCGTGGAGGGCGGCACCGACGAGGGCCGCGGCCAGCCACAGGAATACCCCGGGCCGCGGCAGCTTCATCACAATCTCGAGGACTACCAGGCCGACGGCTACTACCGCCAGCAGCGCGACTGTCACAGGCTCAGGACTGGCCCAATCGGCCCACACAATGCCTGCGATTACGCTGATGGCGGCAAGTAGCAGCGGCCTGTTTGCCAGAGCTCGCCAGAGGCCGCCGCCTGCAGCCTCCGGGGACCCGTCTGGTACTGGTAGCTCGTTGGCCGATGTCATGGGCCTAGAGGGTAAGGTACGGCTTGATCTGCGCCAGCGTCTCCCGGCCGATGCCCTTAACCTCCAGCAGCTCCTCCACACTCCTGAAGCCGCTGTGCTCGTGCCGGTAATAGCAGATGTTCTTGGCAAGTTGCGGCCCGATGCCCGGCAGTAGCTCAAGCTCTTGCGGTTGCGCGCGGTTGAGGCTGATCTTCCGGCCGGGGTGGAGGCCCGGAGATGGCAGACCTTGCTGGCCTTGGGCCTCGGCTGGGAGCAGCGGTTCAGATGCACCGGCACCGGTCGCCGGCTCAGTTTGCGGCCCCGGCTGCGGCGGCTCGGGTATCTCGACAGGCTGTTCCGCTCCAGGCGCCGGGCTCTCACCCACCAGCTTGCCGACCGTAATCTGCTGGCCGTCATCCAGCACCGCTGCCAGATTCACCGTGGCGACATCAGCATCTTCAGCGAATCCACCTGCCGCTTTGATCGCATCAGCGATGCGGTCACCGGCGGTCAGGTGGTAAAGGCCGGGCTGCTTGACCTCACCGACAATATGCACCACGATCTCGGGCGGCGGCTGTTGCTCGATCAGCAGCTCGGCTGCTTGGCCGCTGCCGCGCGGGCTTTTCAGGCTCATGATGAACACACCGGCCAGCAGCGCCAGCAGCCCCACCAGCATGACCAGCTTTTGAGCTCTGGTTAGTCCCAAGGTCTCTCCCACCTGCAGACTGAAAGCTGTCTCAGAACCCGCGCCGGGGGACTGTCCCTTCAGGGACTGTCCCCTGCATACCAAAAGCAGCGTCTTATCAGCCCGACAGTGTTGCGCATCAACTTGCGACGATGTTGACGAGCTTGTCAGGCACGGTGATGACCTTACGGACTTGCTTCCCCGCGAGGTGCTTCCGGACCTGCTCGGATTGCTGGGCCGTCTCGGCGACCTCTTCCATATCAGAGCCGGCCGCCACTTGCAGCCGGTCGCGCACCTTGCCGTTGACCTGGATGACGATCTCGACCTGTTCCTCGGCGGCCAGGGCCATATCCGCCTCTGGCCACTGTGAGCCGAACAGGCTCGGCTCGTGCCCCATCCGTTCCCACAGCTCATCACATACATGCGGGGCGAACGGTGAAAGCAGTGCCACCAGGCGCTCGGCGGCCTCGGAGAACACCGCGCGATCGGCGGCGTCATCAGCGCCCATCCGCTCGGCAAAGGCTGTCAGTTCGTTGGTCAGCTCCATGATCGCGCTGACGGCGGTGTTGAAGTGCATCCGGTCAATGTCGCCGGTGACTTTGGCGATGGTCTGATGGGTCTTGCGACGGATCGCCCGCTGCGGCTCGCTCAGGTCGCCGCTGAGGCTAGCGGCCCAGGCGGCTTCATAGCGGTCAAGATTGCCGGCCACTACCCGCCAGACGCGGCTCAGGAAGCGGTGGATGCCGGCGACGCCCTCGTCACTCCATTCCGCGTCCTGGTCCGGCGGCCCGACGAACAGCACGAAGGTGCGGGCGGTATCCGCGCCGTACTTCGCGATGATCTCATCAGCCGGCACCGCATTGCCCTTCGACTTGCTCATCTTCTCCAGCTTGCCGTCCGGCGTGCGGCTGCAGATCATCCCCTGGGTGAACAGCTCCGAGAACGGTTCGACGAAATCCAGATATCCCAGCTTGTGCAGCACCTTGGTGACGAAGCGAGCGTAGAGCAGATGGCGTACGGCGTGCTCGACACCGCCGATGTAGTGGTCAACCGGCAGCCAGCGGGCCACCTCGGCCTTGACGAACGGCTCCTCATCCGCGTGCGGGTTGACGTAGCGCAGGTAGTACCACGAGGAGCAGACATACGTGGTCATGGTATCGGTTTCCCGCTTGGCCGGCCGGCCGCATTGCGGGCAGGTCGTGTTGACGAAGTCTGCGTGGCGGGCCAGCGGTGACTCCCCGGTCGGCTTGAACTCGGCGTCGGTCGGCAGCAGCACCGGCAGGTCCTCATAGGGCACCGGCACGACCCCGCACTCGTCGCAGTGAATAATCGGGATCGGCGCGCCCCAGTAACGCTGCCGCGAGATCAGCCAGTCCAGCAGCCGGTAGTTGATGTCCCGGTGCCCGACACTCTCGGCCTCCATGCGGTCGGCTATCTGCGCGGCGGCTTCGGTGCAAGGCAGCCCGTCGAACTCCTCCGAGTTGACCTGCATACCCACGGCCTCGAAGGACTGCTCCATGGTCTCGCCATCGAAGCTCGCGCCCTCCGGCTGAATCACCACGCGTACCGGCAGGTCGTACTTGCGGGCGAATTCGAAGTCGCGCTGATCGTGAGCCGGCACGGCCATGATCGCGCCGGTCCCATACCCCATCAGCACATAGTTGGCGACCCAGACCGGGACGCGCTCGCCGGTCAGCGGATGGACCGCATACGCGCCCGTGAAGATCCCCCGCTTCTCGGTGTCCACCGCCATGCGCTCGATCTCGTCCTGGCGCACCGCCTGCTTGACGAACTCCCGCACCGGCGCCTCGTAAGCGGTGCCCCGGGTCAGCTCCGCCACCAGCGGGTGCTCCGGAGCCAGCACCATGAAGGTCACCCCATAGACCGTGTCAATGCGGGTGGTGAAGACCTCCATCCGCCGGTCGCAGCCATCTATCTCCAGGGAGAACCGGACGCCCTCGGAGCGCCCGATCCAGTTCTCCTGCTGAGTCCGCACCGACGCCGGCCACCGGTCCAGCAGCTTCAAATCGTCCAGCAGGTCATCGGCGAAATCGGTTATCCTGAAGAACCACTGCCCCGGCACCTGACGCGGCTCGACCTGCGTCCCACAGCGCTCGCAAGTATCGCCATCCAGCTCCTCGTTAGCCAGCACCGTCGCGCACGAGGGGCACCAGTTGACCGTGGCCTCGCCCATATATGCCAGACCGTTGTGATACATCTGCAGAAACAGCCACTGGGTCCACTTATAGTAGTCAGGCTGCGAGGCATTGATCTCCCGGCTCCAGTCGTAGGTGATGCCGAGGTCGTCGAACTGCTCCTTCATCTCCTCGATGCAGCGCTGAGTCCAGTCATTGGGGTGGATTTGGTTTTCGATGGCGGCATTTTCGGCAGGCAGTCCGAAGGCGTCCCAGCCCATCGGGTGCAGGACATTGTAGCCGCGCATGGACTTCTGCCGCGCGATTACATCGGCGATGATATAGTTGCGGACATGCCCCATATGGAGCTTGCCGGACGGGTACGGGAACATCACCAGCAGGTAGAACTTCTCCCCCGGGGCGTCGTTATCGGTCTTGAAGAGCGCCTTGTCGGCCCAGTAGGCCTGCCATTTGCGCTCGATGGCTGCAAAGTCGTAGAATTCTGCCACTCTCAAAACTCCCTAATCACCTTGTCGCGTAGTTCGGGACTACTCGCCATTTGAGCCGCCCTAGCCTTAGCGAAGGCGGTCTTCCACTGTAGTTATGCAGATTTTGGGCAATTCAGGCTATACTCTGAGACTGAAATGTCGTTAGTCGTGATGGAGGGGCCTGTCGCAGCCCACTTCGCTATACGAAGTGGGCAAGGCTGGCCCAGCCGCTATCTTTAAGTCTTTCGGAGGGGCCGCATACGAGGCCTGAGCTTGTCGAAGGCCGAGAATCCGACCCAGCCATTGTCCCGCGTAGGTCGGGCTTTCTAGCCCGACAGCCGTTGCCCTTTTGACCCTCCGAAAGGCAACGTCTCCGGCGAACCAGCCCAAAGACAACGCCTCTATCTTCTAGCGCGCAGGTCGGGCTTTCTAGCCCGACAGCCGTTGCCCTTTTGACCCTCCGAAAGGCAACGTCTCCGGCGAACCAGCCCAAAGACAACGCCTCTATCTTCTAGCGCGTAGGTCGGGCTTTCTAGCCCGACAGCCGTTGCCCTTTTGACCCTCCGAAAGGCAACGTCTCCGGCGGACCAGCCTAAAGACAACGCCTCTATCTTCTAGCGCGTAGATCGGGCTTTCTAGCCCGACAGCCGTTGCCCTTTTGCCGTTGTCCCCTCTCCCGCTTTGCGGGAGAGGGCTAGGGTGAGGCCCGCCGTTTAGCCGTGCCGATTATCTGTGAAAACACTCAATCTTGCGTCGGAATGGGTGCATGTGTCAAGGCTTCAGCAAGTACGCAGCGCCCTCATTCCTGCACCGCGGCCGGCTCCTCCATGCCCGTGATCTTCGCCACCCACATCAGCGCATTGCGCACCATCCGCTGCGTCTCCGCAGAGCCCTCGGGGTGCCCGCTGAACACAACCACCCGCCCCTCGCCGTACTGCTTGGCGATTACGTTGACGAACGTCGGCAGCGGCTCCTTACCCACATCGAAGGTGACCACCGGCACCTCCTGGGAGCCCTCCTTGATGACGAACAGCGGTCCGCTGGCGTGCGGGAACAGCAGCTTGCGGGGGATGTCGAAGCCCTCGGTAACCGGGTGCTCCTTCAGCTTCGTCCAGACCCGTCCGCGCACCCCGAAGTTGTACCGCTCCGCCTCGATCAGCCCGTAGTTGGCTGCACTGACAGCCCCGCCGCAGATCCCGACATAGCCCCCGCCCGCCGCCACGTACTTGCGCAGCGCCTCCGCGTTGACCTCGTCGAGGCGCAGGCCGCCGCCACCACCAACGAACAGCGCATCATACTGGCTGAGGTCGGTCGTGGCCAGCTCGGTCTCATGGACCTTATCGGGCACCGGCAGACGCAGCCTCTCGAACACACTCTCGGGCCAATTCAGCAGCGACTGGAAGCGACCGTGGAGCATTGCGAGCTTCCTATGGTTGAAGAGCAGGTCGGTCTGTTCTGCCTCTCTGGCCTCATCCTGCGCGATCCGCTGCTGCACCGCCGCGACCCTCTGCTCCAGCGCCTTGTCGCCGTTCTCGCACAGTGTCTGCACCTGGCCCCGCGTCAGGGCCCGGCTATAGACCACCACCTCATCAATCAACGCCTTGGCGAACAGGCCCTCCTCCGGCGATTTGCAGCCGATCCTCAGGAACTCCGGCATCTCAATCGCCTGATAGCCCTGCGGGTAGCCCGACTCAACGCCGTTGAGGTACAGTTTCAGCCCCGACGTCTCCGGGTCTGCGGTATCCCAAGCGACGGCGATATGTCGCCAGGTATCCTGCGCCCATCCCCAGCCATAGCGCCGGTGCCGCTTGCCGGGCGACCACATTGTCACTTGCGCCGAGCATTCCACATGGTAGAACTTGATCTCGATGCCGGCGGTCCCGTCCTCCTTCAAAAACTGCAGGTAGTAGTGGTCCTCCATCTCCTGGTAGTCATGCGCCGGCTTGATCCACAGCTCCATAGTGCCGGACTTGAGGTCGAACGGCGGCAGGCCGCGATATTCCACACAGCCACTCTCCAGAAAGTCGGCGGCCTTACCGGATTTGCCCTCGACATACTTGACCGAATCATCCCCGCTTACTGTCATCTCCACACCCTGCGCCACCGCCTCGGCGCTATCATTGAAGCCGATGTACAGCAGCGGCGCGAATTCCGGCTGCTGCGCCGTGCTCAGCCCCGCCGCGCCGATCAGCATCAGGGCCGCTAGGGCTGTAATCCGCCGAACCGCTCGCATGGAAAGACCTCCTCTCAGAACTGTCCCAAGACCCGGCATGGGGGACTGTCCCTTTAGGGACTGTCCCCTGAGTACCACGTTGCCACCTCAACTGAGCCACCCACTACTTTCCCAAACTCCGCACCACCACCTGCCCGGCACTCACCTTGCCTTACCCGCAGGGCGACTCCCGGCTTAGAGGAGCCAAGTCACGATGCCAGCCGTGACATCAGCACAACCCCCAGCCCGATCAACGCCCCGATGAAGAGCACCGCGATCAGCAGATAGAGCTTCTCCTGCTGGGTCAGGGTAAACCGGCCCGTATTGGCGACTAGGAAGCCCACGGAGATAAACGGCAGCAGCGGCACTCCCGGCAGCAAGGGCAAAGCCAGCGACCCCAGCATCGCGACCGCAACCAGCACAAAGATATACCAGAAGGTCCTGTTGAGACGCAACCCATAGCGCCAGGTAGCCGCAAAGAACAGGGCCAGGAAGATGAAATCACCCAGACCTGCCGAAGCGATGAAGGCAAAGCCCTTAGCGCCTTCCGGACCGGCCGCCGAACCCACCGCCGGCAAGCCGATGGACAGCCTGCCCACCAGCTCCGGGACCTTGTCCAGAGCCTTCCCCGTCGGCCCGAAGAAGACCGTGAAGATGTCCACCAACACCAGCGCAATCGCGATCGGCACCAGCATGTTGACCTCGCGGACCAGGCGCGAGAGCAGTCGGCCCAGAAACGCGCAACTCACCAGAAACAGCAGCGATTCCAGCGGCGAGATAAAGGGGGCCAGGTGCCGGTACTGCTGCGCCCACAGCGTTACCGAATACCATCCCGCCAGCGGGTAGGCCAGCAGGAAGAACTCGTGCAGCGGCTTGATCCGCCACAGGGCGATGTTGCGAATCACCACCAGCGACAGCAGCAGAAACAGCACCGTGCCGATGATGATACCGATTGCCGGCGGCACGCCGCTGATATGCGGCAGCGCGGCCAGAATGCCGTAATAGGTAATCCCGGCAATCAGCGCCTCGCGGCCTAGCGGTGCCTCAGAGTGATTTTCTCGGTCGGGTAAGAGAACCTGTTGCGCCACTGTCGTCCCCCGTGGTGGGTTGCGAGTTATGCAAAAGTCGCGTGCCTAGGTGAGTATAGCACCGGGTAAGGCGGGGGAGCAAGGCTGGGAAAGAGAGCGAAGCGCCAGGCCCAAATCGAGAGCCGATAGACAAATATGTCGTCTGGTGACACACATAAGCAATACAGTATAATCGGCTGGAGGCATGTCCGAGCAGACGTGAGGAGGGAATATGATGAGATCTCTACTGACAGTGATGCTGAGCCTGGCGGCTGTCGGCTTGCTGCTAGCGTCTGGTGTTGCACAGCCTGAACAAGAGGGCCCGGTACAGACGGTGGTGCGGTCGCAGGAGTTCTTTGAGGATATGATTACCGGCAATGCTCAGGGGAGGAATCCGGAACAGCTACTTGCGGAGCTTATGATCCTGCCCGATGACCCGAAAGAGAAACAGAAGATGGAGATCGCGCAGATGCTGCTGGTGTTCTCGACGATGCTCGCGAAGGTGCCGGAGGGCCCGGCGAAGCTCGAGGGAGACAACGCCGAGGTGCTGATCGAGCCGGAAACGTTTCCGCTGATAATGCGGCGGCAGGACGGGAAATGGAAGGTGGACCTGAAGCCGACCGTTGAGCGGATGCCCGAGCGTTTCCGCGCCCTCATAGAGAATATGGGACAGGTAAGAGCACAGGCAAGGCCTCGTACGCAGACGCAGAGCTGCCTGAGTAACCTGAAGCAAATCGCAACGGGTGTGATGATGTACGTGCAGGACCATGACGGCAAGCTACCGGATGCGGACAGGTGGGTGGATGAGTTGATGCCGTATCTGCAGAATCAGGCGGTATTCAAGTGCCCGGCGGCGCCGGAACTGGAGTGCGGGTATGCGATGAATGCGGTGCTGAGCGGGGTGAAGGTCGCGGAACTGCAGAAACCGTCGGAAATGGTGCTGCTCTTCGACTCCCATGTGGGGATCAGAAACGTGGCCGGCGGCCGGGAGGCAGTCTGCGATCCGGGACGGCATGAGGGCGGCAACTGCTATGCCTACGTGGACGGACATGCGAAGTGGCTTCAGGAAATCCCGGACCTGAACCCGGAGGGCCTCGTGGCACCGGAAGGCCTGACCGTCGCTCCGCAGCCGACGTTGAATGATGACAACTTCGCTGCGGAGGTGCTGGCAGCAGACGGGCCGGTGCTGGTAGCGTTCATGTCGGAGGCCTCGGACCGGTGCACGGCGCTGGCTCCGGTGTTCAGGACCGTGGCACGAGACTACCAGGGCCGCGTCAAGTTCGCCCAGGCGAATCTGGCAGACTGCGTGGAGGCCTCAAGCACGTATGTGGTGCGCATCGTGCCGACTGTCATTCTGTTCCGGGACGGCCAGATTGTGGCGCAATACCAGTGGGTGGGTGGCGCACAATCGCTGAGAACGTGGCTTGACCGCTACGTGAAGTAAAAAACGCCTGGTTCAGGTAGTCAGGTGGAAGCGAAATTGGGGGGCGGTCAGACCCTCTGCCGAGCCTTTGACGCGGGCGATTTCGTGCGTAATCAGGCCCTCGCCTTCCAGGTCGGTCAGCACCTGGTAGAGCGGGTCGCAACTAACGATCCTGGCCTCGCACTGCGAGAGAGCCTTGACCGCATGGTGAAGCTCGGGCGCCGTCTTGCTCTCCCCCTCTGCCAACTGCTCCAGAACCGCCGCGCGCGCCTCGCCCCGGTCTATGTCATCAGCCAGCGCCTCCTCCGGCGGGCCCAGCGGCGTGATCCGCAGCGCCTCGGCGGTCACGGCGATGACCGAGCACGGCGGCACCCAGGTCTGCCAGGCGCAGTCATGCGGGAAGGCCATCGGGCTGCTGGCAAGGTAGCTCCCGCTATTATCGCGCCCTACACATATCGGCTGATTCCAGCGCGCCCCATAGACCGTACCCGGCTCGGCAAGCGTAAGGTACAGGCCCATGATCTCAGCCGGCCAATCGCTGAAGGCCTGGCGGATCGCCTGCTCGGGGTCGCCGCTCTCGGCCAGATGCACGGCGATCCAGTGCGCCATCACCTCGCTGGTATGCGTCCAGGTGCCGTCGGGAAGCTGGGGGTAAGACCCGATGGAGCTGTCCGAACTGGAGCGGAAGCTGTGACCGGCCTCCACCAGCAGCCGCGCCATCAGCTCGGTATCGGTCTCGTCCTTCCAGTAGCCCATCGCGCCCTGAGCCAGGTAAGCCACCGCCTCCTCGCCGGCCACGAACGGCTGGCCCCATTCGACATCGCCACCGCTGGGCGTGCGGCTGTGGACGATACCGACGGTGCCGGGGAAGTTTTCGGCATCGGTGGCCTCGCGCAGTTGCGCGGTATCGCCGATGACCTTGGCGTGGTAGAGCTTGCCTGCGTGGATAGTCGCCAGTCCGGTGTAGTGCCCGCCCCACAGGCCTTCCTGCGCTTCGATGAGGCCGAGCAGAATCGGCGCAGCGCGTTGCGAGCCGACGTAGGCGGCTGTATTGCACATAGGACCTCACCCTGTCCGGCCGGCAATCTGGGCCAACACGATTGTTAGGATAGCACGGGTTCCCGGCGCCGGCAACCGCCGAGTTGCCTCCCGACCAGCCGCCCAGCCCTAGTTGTCATCCAGCGCCTCAACCGCCGAGAGCGAGCCATCTTCGAGGAACTCCAGCGACGCCCCACCGCCCGTCGAGATGTGGTCTATGGCCTCCGCCACTTTCATATGCGTCACGGCCGACACCGAGTCACCGCCGCCGACCACATTGAAGCCCGGACATTCGCCCATCGCCTTCGCCACGGCCAGAGTCCCGCCATCAAACGGCTTGTCCTCGAACTTACCCATCGGCCCATTCCAGAACACGGTGGCGGCCTCCAGCACGATCGCGGCATAGCTCCGGCGCGTCTGCTCCCCGATGTCCAGAGCATCCCAGCCCGGCTTGATGGCGTCGGCAGCCACGTGCTCTATCTGATGGTCGCCGGCGACGTTCTGCATGTACACATCCACCGGCAGCACCAATTTCTCCAAGTCACTACCCATGCTGGCAAGCACATCCTCGGCCGCCTCCACACTCTCCGGCTCGCACAGAGACAGCCCCACTTCCCGGCCCTTCGCCTTGAAAAACGCCCATGACATCGCCCCACCGATCAGCATCTTCTCACACTTGGGCAGCAGCGCCTTGATTACCCCGATCTTGTCCTCGACCTTGGCCCCGCCTAGCACGACCACAAAGCCTTCCTGAGGCGCGGCCAGAATCCGACTTAGTTGCTCGATCTCCTTCTCGACCAGCAACCCGGCTACACACGGGCTTAGATACCGGGTTACTCCGTAGGTCGAGGCGTGGTTGCGATGGCAGGCACCGAAGGCATCATTGACGAACAGCTCCGCCGGAGCGGCCAGCTTCTCGGCAAACTCCAGCATCTCGTCTTGGTTCTTCGAGGTCTCAGCGCAGTAGAAGCGGGTGTTTTCCAGCAGCAGCACTTCACCGGCCGCAATCTCTTCGGCCTTCTCCGCCACTTTCTCACCGATACAGTCATCCACGAATTCCACTCGTGCCTCTCGGCCCAGCGACTCGCTGAGCGATTGCCGCAGCCGGTCGGCGCACGGGGCCAGGCTCAGCTCCGGCACGATTTTCCCATCCGGGCGACCCAGGTGCGCACACAAAATGACCCTGCAATCGCGCTCCAGCAGATACTCAATGGTGGGCAGCGACGCCCGGATGCGCGTATCGTCCTCGATCCGGCCCTCTTTGAGCGGCACATTGAAGTCAACTCGCACCAGCGCCGTCTTGCCGCTTATATCGCGGTCCTTGACTGTAGCCTTGTGCATGATTATTCACCTGTTCCTCATACGTCTAGAAGCGGTTTCAGAACCTCGGAATGGGGGACTGTCCCCTGACTATCGCTAGCAGGGCTTTACCAGGCCGCGACTTCTCAAAAACTAGGTTCTGAAGCAGCTTCTAGGGCTCTCACTTACTCAACGGCGGCGGACTTTCGAGCGCCCGCCGCCGTACTTGCCATCTATTCTCATTGTGCCGGCTGAGGAGCGCACGGCCGTCTGGTGCGCTGAGAGACTGGCCCACCTGCCTTTGCCGTGGTTCTTCATGCCGTTGTAGGGGCGCATGGCATGCGCCCGCGCCGTTGCTGTTATCCCCTCTCCCTATGGGAGAGGGCTAGGGTGAGGGCTGCCGTTGGCCCTACACGCTCTCGCCGATCATCTTCAGCAGCTCGGCAGTGCGCATCGAGTAGCCCCATTCGTTATCATACCAGCCCAGCACCTTCACCAGCGTCCCGTCAATCACCTTGGTGAACTCCGAATCGAAGATACACGAGGCCGGGTCCCCGACGATATCGGTGCGCACGATCGGCTCTTCGCTGTATTCCAGGTAGCCGGCCAGGTCGCCCTCGGCGGCGACCTTGAAGGCGGCGTTGACCTCCGCCTTGCTGGTGGACTTCTCGACATTGACCACTAGGTCGGTCACCGAGCCGGTCGGCGTAGGCACGCGCAAAGCGATGCCGTCCAGTCTCCCATCCAGGTCGGGAATTACCACACCGATGGCCGAGGCCGCGCCGGTGGTGGTGGGCACGATATTCTCTGCCGCGTGTCGTGCCCGCCGCAGGTCCTTGTGCGGCCCGTCCATCAGGTTCTGGTCGGAGGTGTAGCTATGCACCGTGGTCATGATGCCGTTAGTGATGCCGAAGCTCTCGTGCAGCACCTTGCACATCGGGGCCAGCGAGTTGGTCGTGCACGAGGCGTTGGAGATCAGGCTATGCTTGGCCGGATCATAGACCTCCGCATTGACGCCCAGAACCAGCGTCACCAGGTAATCGGCCTTGCCACTGGCCGGCGCGGAGATGATGACCTTCTTCGCCCCCGCATCAATGTGCTGGTAGGCCGATTTCTTATACGCGTCCGCCTCCGGATCGTTTTCGACCTCGCGGAAAAAGCCGGTTGACTCCAGCACTACATCAACGCCCAGAGCCCCCCAGGGCAACTTTGCCGGGTCCCGCTCCTCCAGACTCCTGATCTCCGTGCCGTTGACCACGATGGCGTTATCGCCGTCGGCAATCTCGGCATCGAAGCGCCCATACACACTGTCATGTTTGAGCAGATGCGCCAGCGTCGCGTCATCCGTTAGGTCATTTACCGCCACCAGCTCCACTTCGCCGGCGTAATTCTCATAGATAGCCTTGAACACTTGACGACCGATGCGACCAAAACCATTGATACCGATCTTCACACCCACAGTCTTATCCTCCTAGCGCGACGAATCAGATTCAGGCATGCACTGCTATTTCCGATAGTTTCTTATGTACTTCACAATCCCATGGCTTCAATAACCTGGGGAAAGAATATGTCATTATACATTCCTTTATACTACATTCTACGCCCTTTTACAACCCTGTTTTCGCCTCCTCCGCCGCCAGCCGCATAATCGCATCTGACAGCTTGTTCGGATCGTGGCGCGCAAAGTCATCGTCCGACAGCAGCGCCCCTCCTACCGGAATGTAGCCCATCCGCGCAATCACCGCCACATCCGGCTCCACGAACTGCGCACCCGTTGCACTATACCGCTCCAGAATCGCCTTATCCGGACGCCGCGTGTTGACCAGTACATAGTCAAACACCGGCGCCTCAACATGCCTCTCAATCGTCGCCACGTGGTCGGAGGCCTTGAAATTATCCGTCTCACCCGGCTGGGTCATTACGTTACACACAAAGATACGCATCGCCGACGTATGCTCCAGCGCCTCCGCCACTCCCCGTACCAGCAGGTTGGGGATCACGCTGGTATAGGTGCTGCCCGGGCCGATGACCACAATCCGCGCATCCGCGATTGCCTCCAGCACATCGGGCACGGCAGGCGGCGCCGGTGGGTCCAGGTACACGTAATCTATCGGCTCGGGACAGGCAACGATGTTAGTCTCCCCGCGCACCTCGGCCCCGCTGACTGTCCGCGCGCACAGCTCAACCTGCTGCAAAGTCGGCGGCAATACCCGCCCGCGGATCGCCAGAACCCGGCTGGTCTCCTTCACGGCCAGCTCGAAGTCGCCGGTGATGTCGGTCAGCGCCGCGATCAGCAGGTTCCCGAGACTGTGCCCCTCCAAGCCCCCGCTGGTGCCATTGAAGCGGTACTGCAGAAGCTGGGTCATCAGCGGCTCCTCATCGGCCAGTGCCACCAGGCAGTTGCGGATATCGCCCGGCGGCAGATTCAAAATAGACATCTCCCGCGTCAGCCGGCCCGAACTGCCGCCATCGTCCGACACCGTCGCGATTGCCGTCAGGTTGGAGGTGCGCTTTTTCAGACCCCGCAGCAGATACGAAAGCCCGGTGCCGCCGCCCACGGTCACAACCAGCGGCCCCATCGCCCTGCGCCGCCGCATCAACATCACATCTACCAGTTGGTTCTCATCAGGCAGCAGCGCCGTCGCCACCGACCTGACCACCTGTCGCAGCGACACCGCTATCAGGAGCAATCCCAGCACAATCACAGCCGTACCCAAGATGCTGGCACCGAGCGGGCCGCCGCTGTAAACCGTCAGCTCATAGGCGAACAGGTTCAGCACCAGCACCACACCGATCGCCGCCAGGGCCACGCCCACCAGTGTCAGCACCAGCCAGCGCTTCACCCGCAAGCCCGGGTGCAGCCAGCGAATTGCTCTTTGCCAGCGTGTGTTCATGCCAACCTCTTCAGCTTCATAAGCCTGCTCAGCGCCGGCCGCATCTCGCTACCGCTCATCCCTTGACCCCTCGCCGCTAGCAAGCCGCCAGTGTCATGTCCCACAGACACCTTCACATGATGCAAAACAGCTCATCAAACGCGTAGCTCGGGCTGCCCTGAGCAACATCGAAGGGCAACCTGAGGCCGTTACCACCTCACCACATCTCATATTCCTGATAGTGCGGATTCAGCAGCAGGCCTTCGCCGCGCGACTCGGTCACCGCGATCTCTTGGGCGATAGCCTCGGCCTGCTCCTTACTATCCGCCTGCAGCACCAGGGTCCACAGATCCCCGGCCACCACCGCGCTAACCTGATCCCGGTAGCCCAGCCGCCCCTGCAGTGCGCTCAGGATCGCCTCCCCCGCACCGCTTTCCGGGGCGCTTACCAGCACCTTGACGGTCCAGACGCCGTCGCCCGCGACGGTCGCGGCGTTATGTACTCCTGCCGCCACCTGGTAGCGATGCTTATTCGGGTTGACGAACAGGTTGGTATTCTCCGCCAGCTCCTCGGCTAGCTCCAGCGCCTGCTGCTCGCTGTCGGCTGCCAGGCTCAGGCGGTAGTAGTCGGCCCGGTGCAGCTCCATCAGCACATCTCCATATCCGAGCCGACGCCGCAGCGCCGAGGCCGCGGTCAGGGCTGTCACGTCAGGTATCTTCAACTCCACTGTGAGCTCAACTGTCTGCATGTTTATTTCACCGGCCCGCAGGAGATCATGGTCGCTATGGCGAACTTCATTCGCAGACTACAATTCGCCGATGCGGCAGCTCATACCTGCCTGCGACACTATCGCCGCGCCGCTCACATTCCGGCAGGTCAGGTCGCGCTTAAACAGCAAGACATCGAGCCAGTTTGATAGCCCGTCGCGCTAGTAGTATAATAGACCAGTCGGCCATATCTGGAGCGGCATTAGCGCTAGGGCTGCGGCGCTGACGGTCTCAGACAGCAACGCGGCCCTGGTCTCTACTTTGATTCCACTCGTCTAGGAACGAAATCTGATGAAAGTGCCCGTTGAAGGACCCGACCAGGAGCAGCAGGATACTCAGCAGGCCGTTGAGGAGCCGGAAGACGAGGTGCTGGCGGCTGTGACCAGGGTTCTGACTCAGGCCGGGGCTTATTCGGTGCTGCATCCCGGCTGCGGTACCGGCCGTTATTCCCGCTATCTGGCGGCCGCCGGCTTCTCGGTCACGGCGTTCGACCTGATGGGGCTGGCCGTCCGCATGGCTGCCACCAGGGACCTTCGCTCCGACCTCACCATTCGCTACCTGGTTGACGACCCTTCGCTGCCGACCCGCGACATGGGCAAGTTCGACGGCGTTTTCGCGCCCAACATTCTCCACCTGTTTGCCTTCCGCGAGCGCCAGCGCGTCCTGCGGCTGCTGACCAAGCACCTCCGCCCCGGCGGCGTGGCGGTAGTCACCGTACTTTCGGTGCATGACGAGCGCTATGGTCGCGGTCGCGAGGTCGAGCCGGACACTTTCGAGCTACTCCCGGGCCAGCTTATGCACTTCTATTCCGAGGACGAGCTCCATTACGAGCTGGAGCATCATTTCCACGTGGCGCTGATTGAGTCGGCGACTGAGACGGAGACGGACCATTTCGGCATCAAGCGCGAGTATGCGGTGCTACTGGCCTGCGGCCTCAAGCGCGACTGACCTCCGCCTGATACTCCCTATTCTCCTTGTGCCTTGCGGAGGGGCCGGCTGAGCGCAGCGAAACCGGCCCAGCCGTTGCCGTTGGAGGGGCCTGTCGCAGCAGGCCGAGCTTGCCGAGGCCTGCAAGGCTGGCCCAGCCGTTATCCTTCAGTCTTTGGCAGGGGCCGCATCCGAGGCCTGAGCTTGTCGAAGGCCGAGAATCCGGCCCAGCCGTTGCCGTCAGGAGAGGCCGAATGGGGGATGTTTGGGGGCCTTACCCACGCCTGTGGCGTACGTGCGCCCGCCCCTTCAAACCTGGAGGACAGCCATCCCTGGCTGTCCACGCCGTTGCCACAAGCCGCGACAGGCAAGGATGACGCTGCTGCTTTGGGGCTAGTTGGGGAGCTGGTTAGGTAGGTGAAAAAGCAATTTCACAGAGTTGTTGTTGATCGGCACGGATTCGCCGCTGAATCGC
>Ga0180431_10000759_pt1 | contig 45860 bp, 69 predicted proteins | sample SS_ome_11_FD_132459 | JGI IMG/M metagenome (GOLD analysis project Ga0180431, IMG submission 132459) | Hypersaline lake sediment archaeal communities from the Salton Sea, California, USA - SS_1_MS_1 metaG | ecosystem: Environmental > Aquatic > Non-marine Saline and Alkaline > Hypersaline >... | reverse complement strand
GCTTAGACAATCGGGACGGTGGGATTTGAACCCACGACCCCCTGAACCCCATTCTCGTGCGCAACTTCCCGAAAACGGCCTAATCCGCCACCTCACAACGACTTACGGCTGCCGGCGTCGGTCGCCGATATTGGCCGAAACGCCCCAAAATACACCCGAAACCGTAGCAATAACCGTAGCAAAATTTCGGGGTGCTTTATGACTTCCGATTGCCTCTCCTGCAGGCACTTTCAGGTCGACGGATCGCCTCGAGTGATCTCTGATGATCATACGTTCGGCCGCTGTTGTCATCCCGACGGCCCCAAGCATCCACGGACGACAACCTTGCGCATTCCGGTGAGCACCAACTTGTGGATCGTATCTGACGGCATGTCATGTGAGCGCCTCGAGGCTCGGGAGAACGCGGCGTGAATAGGCCCGTGCTGTTTTGCAGGGCTCGGATGCCGATGTGTCCGAAATGCTGGCAGCCGCTCTCGCGTATCCAGCTCAACACGGGATCGATGTTCGCGATCTGCGGGTACCGAAAAGGTGGCAGGCGCTGCGGGCAACGTTTGCACGTCATGGGCACGGGCTCCAGCGGCGTGTGTGTCGTCGTTGCACTCACTGAGGAAGAATACGAGTACTACACCAAACATCAGTTCTTGATTTCAGAGTTGTACGAGGATCTCGGCATCCTCACAACTTTGGAAACACGCGGGAACGTGCCGGCGGCTTGAGCAAATCGCCAGGATTCCCCATTTTGTAGTCTGAGAGGCCACCGGGCCCCTTCCCCGCTGTGATGCGGGGAGGGGGCCTTTTTGTTTACCGCCACATATGGAGAAGAAAATGATTTCATTCGCACTCGGGCGGATTCCGAAGATCGGGGATCCGGTAATCAGAAACGGCGACGAGCTCGCGATCGTTGGCTTCGGCGGTCAGGATCCGCGCAATCCAAGCGCGCGCGGGATCGTGACTGTAGAGGCGTTCGAGGATGCTCTGATCGTCGTGATTGAAAACAAGCAGTTTCGGTACAAGCTCCGCGCGGATGATCTCCGCTGGAACGACGAGCTCGGCGCCTTCTACAGCTGGGGCACGCTTCTGTCTGACGAGCAGAAGCGACGCGTCACGGTTATGCGCGATGCCGGCGAGCTCCCGGCTCGAGAGACTCGCCAACGAGGACACGGGCCGGCGGGCGGCGAACATCTAAATCTCTACCTCGCGCTGTTCAAGGACCGCAGATCAATAACCAAAGAGCGGATCGCAGACTATCGCGAGAGATTCGCTCAAAAGCTCGTCGAGGGATACGCCGATCCCGATGCCGACGACTCAACGGAGGGCTGATCGATGGCTGACCTGTTATACAACACCGGGAGCTCCGAGCTCTGGGACGGTACGATCGATCTCCTCACAGACACGATCAAAGGATTGCTGCGAGACAACACCTATACGGCAGACCGAGACAATGATGTCGTCGACGCAGGGGGTGCGAATGATGTCGTCGACGCCGAGCTCTCCGGTACTGGCTACACTGGGGGTTGGGGTGGATCTGGCCGGAAAACTCTCGCGTCGAAAGCGATTGCGGTCGACAAGACCAATGATCGGTCGACGTTCGATTGCGCCGACCTCGTCTGGACCGCAATCGACGCAGGGACTGCGGCCGCGCTCGAGATCGTCAAGGAGGGTGTTTCGGACGATACGACTTCGAGGCTGATCTCGTCACACGACTCCGGTTTTCCGGCGGCGACGAACGGTGGAGACCTCACGGTTACAATCCCAACGCCGGCGAATGGCGCTCTGATCAACCTGGCGACGGCGTAAGCGTGGCTTTCCGACTGCCAGCACATACATCGATGACTGAGCAAGGGAGGAGGCGCGGCATGCCTTGGTATGAGATTTTGGCCGTGTGCGCCATCGTGTGCATATCGGCCATCCCGATTATCTGCCGTCAAAAGCGGCGTCGCTCCGACACGATCAGTGTGCCCAAGCGGTCCGCCGGTAGTGTCGGGCGCAGTAAGGAATGATGGTATGCAGCTTCTGATCATGAAAGCCGATCACCCGCCGCACTACAAGGGCGACTTCGTCGAGGTCCGGGCGTCCGGCTCGCCGTTCGGGGGGAAAGAGCCGGAGGCGTTCGTCCTGGTTGAGGTGCCGGGCGTGCCCATGACCGACTACGAACAATACCGGCGGTCATGGTACTGCGAGGTCGATTTCGAGGTCGTCAACCAGGACTTAGCGCAGGACGGATTTAGACTGCGGATGTACGCCACCAACAACAACGGCAGTCTCGGGGCCGTGACGAGGGCCGACGTCGAGGCGTTCATCAACTCGTGGGGTGGGACGGTCCACAGCTTTGGGGCAAACGAAGTGGTGTTTGACATCTGTATTTTTGATGCGCTCACGTCAGCGGCTTTTTGGGAAATCAATGTGTCGGGCGTGCAGTTCATCGAGACGGCCTATGACCAGGATACTGGTATACACCGCATCGAAGCCGATTATTCCGCGATAGGTAACAATCCGACGTATGTCGAGCGGAGGGTCGCAGAGATGGGGCTCACGGTCATCTCGCATGACAATCGAGTGCTCACCTACGATGCCGACCGCGCAGTCGTACGGCAGAACTTTGAGCGAGACCTCGCAGAGAAATCGAGACGCCTTATTGCCCGCAGACGGTATCACGTCTCCGAGACTATAGTCGATTACATCATCGGTCAGGGTGGTATGGTATCAACCGATCTTCCGACTCTTGCCGGATACATCCAGGACAAGACGACGGCGTAAATGGCTGACCTGGTTAGCTGTCTCGTCGACACCGACTCGGGCCCTGGATACGACTATTCGTCACTCAACGCCGCAGATGCGGCGAACTTTGGAGCCACGAGCGCCGATTTGGTAAGCGAGGACGAATACGTCGAGTGTGAGTGTGCGTGTTCGAGCGGGAGCGCAGACACTGCTGCCGTGCATGTGACTGGGTTTACGGTGGACTCAACTCGATATGTCCACATCTTCACTGATACGAACCGGCATAATGGGGCGTGGGACACCTCAGGGTATCGCTTGGTCGTCAACAACAATACTGCATGTTTGCGTATCTCAAATTCGTACGTTCGAGCCGTAGGGTTGCAGCTACAGAACACATATCCTACATCAGATAGCTGGCCTCATCGTGAGATTTCTGCTACTACTGCTGGCACAACGCATGTTCGAATCGACTCCTGTGTCTGTCGTTGTACACGGACGCCGAACACCGCAAATGCCCAGATACTTATGATGAGCCAAGTCGTCTCGATTGTCGTCAATACGGTCGTCTATGGTGGATACAAGGGCATTCACATCTATTCAGACCAAACAGGACATGAAGTCGTTTGTTACAACAACACGGTGGCGGACTGCTCGTATCGCGGCTACGAGTTGGCACCAAAGAGCCCATGGCCAGCATGGACGCTCCATCTAAAGAACTGTCTCGCCGACAACAATAATCCCGATTTTTACATCAACACGTTCAATCTCACGACCGATTATGCCGACAACATGTCAAGCGACACGTCGGCACCTGGAGGGGATGCACACCACAGCGCAAGCAACAGTTTCGCTGGAACCGGTGATTACCACCTAGACAGCGCTGATGATGCTGTCGGTGAGGGAACAGATCTTTCATCTGATTCAACATATCCAATCACCACCGACATCGACGGCGACACGCGCAGTGATTGGGACATCGGAGCGGATGAGATCGCGAGTAGTGGCGTTCAAGCAAATGTTTCTCCGGCATCAGCTACCTGGAACGCGGGTGCAAATGGTGTCCAACTCGGCGGAATTTCCGTCGACGCATCGCCAGTATCGGGGACATGGGCAGCTGGTGCGACTGGGATTTCGCTCAGCCTCCAGATCACCACGGCCTCAGCCAGCGGTACATGGAATGCCGGGGCGACGGGAATCACCCTCGGCGGGATCGGAGTCTCGGCAGCAAGTGCAGTCGCAACCTGGAACGCTGGCGCGACTGGCGTTGGGCTTGGCGGAGTGTCCGTCAACGCAGCTCCGGCATCGGGGACATGGGCGGCCGGCACTACCGGAATCACGCTTGGCGGTATTGCGGTCTCCGCTGTGAGTGCGGCAGCCACATGGAACGCTGGCGCTTGCAATGTCTCCCTTGGATTGGTCGTCACGCTCTCGAGTGCGTCCGCCTCATGGCACGCTGGATCGACAGGAATCACGCTTGGCGGAATCTCCGTATCCGCCTCGAGTGCGGGCGGGACTTGGAACGCTCAAGCTCTCGACATTTCCCTCGGCCTCGAGGTCTCGATCACGCCAGCATCCGGCACTTGGGGAGCCGGAGCGACAGGCGTCTCACTTGGCCTGGTCGTCACAACCGGGTCGGCTGCCGCAACCTGGAACGCCGGCGCGACTGACGTCTCTCTCGGAAATCTGGCGATCACGATCTTGAGCGCGGCCGGTATCTGGACGGCAAGTGAAGTAACCGTGTCCAGCGCAAATCTGTTCGAACGAGTCTACGGGGGTGTGGCAAGTGCTGAGGCGGTCTACGGGGGCGGTGTCGACGAGAGCGTGGCGATCGATGGCGGAGGAGTTGCACTGGCAGAAGGCACGTACGGAGGCGCTATCGACGAAGCCGAGCCGTGAATGGAGGATTGAATGCCGATATACAGGAACAACAACACGCGTCTTCCATCCCTCGCCTTTACCGACGAGGACGGGAACCCGATCACGACCGGAACGGTGAATGTGGCCGTCCTGAGCCGGGATCGCGGGACTGAGTACTTCTCTAATGCCGCAGCCACCCACGATGCAGGTGGTGTGTGGTATCGCGACATTAGTGGCGTTGATGTCCAGGCCAACATCCCGGCTGCCGTCGCACGTGCATGGGTGCGCTTTCAGATAGGAGATCCGGTCGTCGCGGAGTTTTGGCGGCTTGAGGCTGTGAAGTTCAGAGAATCTACTACCTAATGGCAGTGATCCGCGCGTGAGACCCCGAAATGCCACAGGTTACCGTCCAACATGACCTAAGCCGCGCTGATCGGTTCATTAAAGGGTACGAGCGCCAGCTGCCGTTCGCCACGTCTCTCGCAATCAACAACACGGCCAAGGACTTCCAGACTACTGAGCGGGCGCATTTGCTGAGTGAGTTCGAAGTGCGCCGAAGACAATGGGTCGAGCGAAACGTCAAGATCAAACCGTTTTCGACAAAGAGAAAACTCGAAGCGAAGGTGGCCGTTCAATCACCCGGGTCCGGTGATCGCTCTGACATCCTAGCCAAGTTCGAAAAGGGTGGGCTCAAACGACCCACAAAGCGCCAGGCTCTCGCGATACCGGATGAAGCGCGGCGCACAAAAGCTGGCGTGCTCGCCAAGGCCGGGCGCCCGCGAGCGTTTAGACTCAGGCTTTGGGGAGTGGGCAAAGGAGGGGTGCGCATCTATCGAGGCCGCAAACGCACCTTCATGATCCAATACCCGGACGGCACCGGAGGAATCTACCAGCGCGTAGGCAGGCGGTCGAAGCGTAAGTACCGGCGTGTCAGCGGTAGCAGTGGCACACGTGACACCGCCATCCGCACGTTGTTCCGATTCACAAGCCAGGCGCGCATCGATGATCGGCTGGACTTCGTGAGCACAGCTCAGCGAGTAATACATGTCCGTTTTGGGCCGAACTTCCACGAAGCCCTTGAGCGGGCAGTGCAGGCGCGTGGCGGTTCAACGCCCAGTCGCCAGCAAGTGCGAATCGCGAAGGCTGACATCTTCGGCAGAGATCGGGAATCGTGAGACGCTGCAGCCGCTGTCTCGAACTGCTTCCACTCAAGTCGTTCTACCGACGGAACGATAGCAGACGCGGGCCGCAAGGCATGGGCTTGTTCGCCGGATCGTTCCAGTCGGCTCAGTACAGTGGAGTGTGCAAGCAGTGTCATGAAGCAGTACCTAGTCGCAATACTGAGCGGAGACAGGAGGAACGACGTCGATACGCAGTGACAAGGGGCAAGGAGTACCTCACAGCTGAGCAATTCGCGGAACGTAATGCTGCCCGACGAGTGCCGGAGAACGTCCGGAGAATAAGCCAGCCGGCTGAGGTTCAATTCGAGCGCGCATTCAGGCGGGCTGTGTTAGAAATCCGGAGGACTCACGTTCCGGCAATCCTGTGGTCCATCGTTCAGCAAAGAGTCAGCAGGCGGCGTTATGATCGCACCGCATACCGAGAATGGTACAAGAAGAAAGGCGATGCGATACGTGCCGCATATAGGCGCAAGTATCGGAGTAATCCCACTGCCGAGCGAGCGCGAGTACGAAACTACAAGCACGCCAACCCACATGCCGTCGCGAAGTGGGGTGACAGAAGACGCCGGCGCGCAGCAGCAGCGGATGACGGTACGCTAGCCAAAGATCGCGTGAAACGTCTGTTCGCTACGACAAAGCGTTGCCACTACTGCGGCGAGCGTTTTACGCACGCAAACCCAGCGACCTTAGATCATGCGACACCACTGAGTCGTGGAGGTAGGCACTCTATCTTCAATGCCGTCATTTGTTGTCGTAAATGCAATAGCTCCAAAAGGGACAGAACCTACAACGAGTTCGTTGCCGGTCAACTGGCGCTCATCGGTCATCTCGGGTCCTGTGAGCGCCCTCACACTACGGGTAACGCGCCAGGTCGATGCTCATCTATACACCAACAACTGAGGTACCCATGTCGGGTCTTTTAGCATGACTCCCCAGAGGAAGAAGAGCAAGAAGAAGGCGACATCGCCCTCCCGGAAATCCACGAAGAGAACCAAGAAAGCGACATCAGGTAAGAAGAAGACCGCAAAGGCGAAAAAGCCCGTTTCCAAATCCAGATCTCCGGTAGAAAAACGCACCCTTCTTACCCAGACCGAACTCGCCCGAGTCTTCGGGGTCACGACCAAAACCGTGCAGCGGTGGGTGGAGCGCGGTCTCCCGCGCGAGGGCGAGGGTCGCAAAGCCACCTACCCTCTTGAACCCTGTATCGCGTGGGTGCGGGAGAAGGATCGGGAGGAAGCGATCGATGCCGCGAGGCCGCGGACTCTGGAGGAGGCACGGATCCGGAAAGCGACCGCGGATGCGGAGCTCGCGGAATATGAGCTGGGCTTGAGGCGGAAGGAGCTCATGACCGTTGCCCAGTACAACGCTGCCGTGTCGGGCGCGTTCTCGAGGGTGAAAGCTCAATTAGTCACCCTTGAGAACAGACTCGCACCTGACGTGATTGGGATTCAGAAGCTCCTGGACGCACGATCGATCGTCCGCGAACACGTGCAACGAATCATGCAGGTTCTGTACGACGCCAAAGACGTGCCGGAATATGACGAGAAGGTATGAGTCTCGGAGACCGCCTGCACGGAGCCAAAGCCGCACGTCTGAATGAGACGCAGTTTCGGCAATCGGTCTTCGCCCCTCCATCCGACCTCACGGTAAGTGAATGGGCGGATAAGCACCGGATTCTGAGCGAGGGTACTTCTCCAGAACCAGGTCCTTGGCGCACATCCCGCGTGCCCCACCTGCAAGAGATCATGGACGCTCTGGGTAATCCGGCAGTCGAACACATCGTGTTCGTGAAGTCCTCTCGCGTCGGTGCCACGGAAGCCATCAACAACTTCCTCGGCTACACGATCGACCAGGCGGCGGCCAACACGATGGTCATTCACCCCACCGTCGAGGAGGCGAAAGGTTGGTCGAAAGAACAGGTCGCACCGATGCTCCGCGACACTCCGCGGCTCAGAAACCGTGTCACTGATCATGAGTCCGGCCGGCGAGAAAGTGGCGACACGATTCAGTACAAGGAGTTCACGGGCGGGAATCTGGTCATCATGGGAAGCAACAGTGCATCAGGTCTGCGCCGGCGAAACATCCAGAACGTACTGGGTGACGAGCGTGACGCGCACGCCGCATCGGCGAAGGGTGGTATCAGCAAAGAAGGCGATCCATTCGAGCTCGCGATCAAGCGCACTGAGAACTTCCCGATCAGAACCATCTTCGAGGCGTCATCACCTACGATCAGGGGGCTGTCTCGTATCGAGCGAGCATATGCGTTCTCCGATCAGCGACACTACTACGTGCCCTGCCCCCACTGCGGACACATGCAGGTCCTCAAGTGGCGGAATCTCAAATACACGGTCAAGTCGGACTCCAACCCCGAGACCGAAGAAGAGACCGACGATATAGACGTCGTATACATCTGTGGTGAGATCTCCAAAGACGGCGAACTCGAGGCGGGTTGTGGAGCAGAGATCACGGAAGAGCACAAGGCGTGGATGGTCCGGAACGGCAAGTGGGTGGCGGCAAGACCTGGTCGGAAGGTCCGCGGCTATCACATTTGGGCGGCTTACTCGCTTCTCACGACGTGGTCGAGACTCGTCTCGCAGTGGCTTCGGGCACAGGGCGATGACGAGCTGCTGCAGGTATTCGTCAACACCGTGTTGGGCGAGAGCTGGAGTGAGACGGGTGAACACGTCCAACACGATTCGCTCATGGCACGGAGGGAGCGATACGAAGCAGAGATTCCGAAACGCGCCGGCGTGCTCACTATGGGTGTTGATGTTCAGGGCGATCGTCTCGAGTACAGCACTTGGGCTTGGGGTGCAGGTGAAGAGTCGTGGCTCATCAAACACGAGGTCCTCTGGGGCGATCCCGCGAAGACAGAAGTGTGGGAGCAGCTGGACCTGGTGATTGGACGCGCCTGGAGGCATGAGTGCGGCGCCGAACTCAAGGTGAGATCAGTTTGCGTTGACACTGGAGGTCATTACACCGACGAGGTTTACCGCTATTGCAAGTCCCGAGAGAAATACGGAGTGCACGCAGTGAAGGGGGTGTCTGAACCGGGGCGCGCCGCCGTCGGGAATCCATCCAAGAAGAACCGGGGTAAGGTGAACCTCTTTCCGCTCGGCACGGAGGCCCTCAAAGACACCATCTTTGCGCGGCTCAAGGACGCCGCAGCCGGTCCGCGTTGCATGCACTTTCCATGGGTGGACGCCGAATATTTCAAGCAACTCACGTCCGAGGTGGCCTATACGCGGTATGTTAATGGCAGGCCTGTCCGCAGATACGTATTGAAGGAGCATGAACGGAACGAGGCTTTGGACTGTGCGGTCTATGCCCTTGCGGCCCTCATCATCCTTGGTCCCGTCCGCGATCAACTGGGTGTGATCGTCGAAGCCGTGCAGCAGGGCAAGCAACTGACGCAGGCGAAACGTGGCCGGCGCGTCAGGTCACGCGGCATCACCAGGTAATTCCTACCGAGGAACTTGCGCCATTTCCGGGGTGTTCACATATTCGGGTAAGACAATCTGAGCAGTAATCTGTACTCGAGAGGCCACTGGGCCCTTTCCCCGTTGGGATGCGGGGAGGGGGCCTTTTTCTTTTGGGGGACAGTTGGCAACCAGCAGCGAACTCTGGCAACGAAGACATACCGAAGTCGTCGAAGCGATCGAAGCGATCGATAACGGCGGCTCATACGTGATCCAGACTCGCACCTTCACCTCCGCCGACATGGTAGAACTCGAGGCGATGGAACGCCTGTATGCGATCTATCTAGCAATCAGCCGGATTGAAGGGGGCGCTCAGCAGTATACGATCGGTCAACGTCGCTTCGGCCGTGGCGATCTTGCCCAGCTTTATTCAGAGCGGCGTGTTGCCAGGATAGCTCTCGCTCGGATCCGACAGGGCGGCATCCGTGTGAGGCAGGTGATTCCTACATGAGCACCGCCGTCGTTCCCCGGGTCGAAGTGCCCAAGCCCACAATGATCGACAGGGCGATCGAGTATTTCGCCCCTCAACGCGCCGTCAGGCGACTCCACGCGCGGGCGGTCTTGAGCTTCGCAAGCGGAGGCTATGACGGCGCTCGCACCGACCGTCCTGCGACAAGGGAATGGCAGCCTCGAGGCGGAGACGCAGACGAGAACCAGCTGCCCGATCTTCCGATGCTCCGGAGGCGAAGCAGTGACCTCGTGCGCAACGCCCCTGTCGCCGCCGGTGCTCTTGAGACAACCGCGACTAGCACTGTCGGCGCCGGACTCGTCCTTCATGCCCGCATCGACCGAGATCTCCTCGGACTCTCAGAGAAAGAAGCAGACGCGTGGGAGCGCGATGCCGAACGTTTCTTCGCTGCCTGGGCCGGGAGTCACGCCTGCGACATCACGAGGCGCCACGATTTCTATACGCTCCAGGATGTTGTGTTCCGTTCGCAGCTGGAGCGTGGCGACGTCTTGGTGATCCGGCGGTACCGTGAGCGCCCTGGCGAGCTCCTCGGATTGAAGCTTCAGCTGATTGAGGCGGACAGAATCTCGAATCCCGAAGACCGCGCTGACAGCGATCGACTGAAGGGTGGAGTTGAGATAGACAGTTTCGGGGCCCCAATCAGGTACCATGTCGCAGACAAGCATCCGGATTCCGGTTTGTACCGCGGCCAGAGGCAATGGAAGCCGGTGCCGGCATTTGGTCAGTCGGGAGAGAAGCTCGCTCTACACGTCTTCAAGCCGGACCGTGTCGGCCAGACCCGAGGCACACCCATTTTCGCACCAGTGATCGAGACGCTGAAACAGCTCGAGCGCTACACCGGTGCGGAACTATCGGCGGCCGAGATCTCCTCGTTCTTCACAGCTTTTATCAAGTCGGCCGTCGAAGCAGAAGCCGGATCCGGTCTCGCGCCTGTCGATGCGGACGATCCAGATCCACCTGCCGCATCGAACTACAAAATGGGGCCGGCAGCCGTACTCGACTTGGCTCCAGGTGAGGACGTCGAGTTCGCCAATCCGACGCGGCCCAACGCGCAGTTCGATCCATTCTTCCAGGCTGTGCTTCGTCAGGTGGGTCCAGCAATCGGTCTGCCTTTCGAGCTGCTCGTCCTGCACTTCACATCGAGCTACAGTGCGTCGCGGGCGGCAATGCTCGAGGCATGGCGCAGGTTCATGACCCGCCGCTGCTGGCTAGCCCGTCTCTTCTGCCAACCCTCTTACGAGTGGGCGATTACCGAAGGGGTGTTGCGTGGCATCATCTCGGCGCCGGGTTACCTGCAGGACCCGATCATCCGGCGAGCCTGGCTCGGTTCGGAATGGATCGGTGGAGCTCAGGGTCAAATCGATCCGCTCAAGGAAATCAAGGCCGCCGAAGGCCGTACGACGCTCGGAGTCACGACGCTCGCCGAAGAGACTGCTCAGATGACCGGTGGCGATTGGGAGCGGAAGCATCGCCAGCGTGTGAAGGAAGAGCGTATGCGACGGCGCGACGGACTGGTCAGCGCGACCGCCTCACTCCCCGACGAGGAAGAGGCGGACTCCGGCAAGCAGGAAGAGGAGGAAGACCGTGAAGACTAGCGTCCCTGGTCAGATGACGTTCGAGACGATGTCTCCCAAGGAGATGGCGGACGTGTTCACCGAGAGGCATGCCGGCGAACGCGATCGGCCGCGGCGCGCGTACCTCGCGGCACTCGGCACAGTGTGGGCGATGACGGAGGAGTGGGTGGAGACCGTCCTCCAGATCGCAAACCGTGAGAACGATTCGATCGAGGCAGTGGAAGCGAGGCTCGGCCGGGAGCTCGACAACACGCAGAGTGTCACTATGCGAGACGGTGTGGCGACGATACCGATCCGCGGCCCGCTCATGAGGTACGGTAACCTCCTGTCACGCGTCAGTGGTGCGAGCTCGTACCAGGTGCTCGCAACCGACTTCACTACTGCGATCGAAGACTCAGCTGTGAAGGCCGTTCTGCTGGCCGTCGACAGTCCCGGTGGGACTGTGAACGGAGTCGAGGAACTCGGAGAATTGATCTATAAGGCGCGCGGTATAAAACCGATCGTCGCGCACGTTTCAAACGATGGTGCGTCGGCTGCTTACTGGATAGCGAGTGCTGCCGACGAGATCCTGGCCGGCAAAACAGCGGTACTCGGTTCGATCGGCGTGCGCTCCACGTATGTCGACTACCGCGGATGGGAAGAGAAACAGGGTATCCACACCTACGAGTTCCTCTCGAGCCAATCCCCGAAGAAAAAATTCGATCCTGAGGTGAAGGACGATCGCGCGCGCCTGCAGGTGCTGCTCGACGACCTCGCTGAAGTCATGGGCAATGCCATCGGGCGAAATCGCGGGATTACTGCTCAAGAGGTCTTTGAGACCTATGGCGCCGGCGACGTGATGGTGGGAGAGCGGGCTGTTGACGCAGGTCTCGCCGATCGGATCGGCACGTATGAGGAGATTCACGCCGAGCTCGCAGCTCGGGTATCGGATTCGAAATCACTTCTGTTCACGGGCGGCGCGGCCGCCAACGACAAGGAGCCAGAAATGTCGGATGAGAAAAAGACACCTGACACGCCCGACACCGAGGCCAAAAAGCTGACGGCCGAGCAGATCGCGGAGCAGTACCCGGATTTCGTGAAAGCGTGGCGGAAGGAAGGCGCTGATGCCGAGCGCGCACGCCTGAAGGGTATCGACGCACTCGCTGAAGCCGGACATGAGGACCTCATCCAGGAGTGCAAGGACAATCCCGACTGCACGCCTGAGACCGCGGCGTTTCGCATGAAATTGGCCGAGAAGAAAGCGAAAAAGGACGGGCTCGACGCCCTCGAGAAAGACGAGGAAGAACTCGATCCTCCAGATCCGCACGGCTCGGAAGAGTCGGATCCGGGATCCGAGGCTGCGATCGCGCGGAGAATTCTATCCGCCGGCAGGGTCGAGGTTCACAAGAAGACGGCGTCCTGATGGCGCCGGCAGGACAGTCGTTCACACTCACGGAGGATAGTACATCATGACCTCTCCAAGCTTCAGCACTGAGACCAAGTCTCTGCTCAACCTGTTCGCGGGAGAGTTCCCGCGGTCAATGCTGACCGTGACCATCGAGTCCGGTCAGAATCTCACGGCCGGCGCAGTTCTCGGAAAGATCGACTCGAGCGGCAAGTTCGTGCTCTCGCTGGCCGCCGCCGGCGACGGGTCCGAGACTCCGATCGCGATCCTCGCGGAAGACTGCGACGCAAGCTCTGCGGACGTGGAAGCCACGGCGTACTTCAGTGGCGATTTCGCCCAGGCCGCCCTCACGCTAGGGACCGGTCACACGGTCGCGTCGATCCTTTGGGGGTTGGTGGCACGACAGATCTACCTCCGGGAGACCACGGAAGCGTAAACAGCGGCTCGAAGGAAACCAGAGCGGCAACTACTCACACGTTGGTAAGGAGCACGAATCATGGATGAGTACTCAACTGGTGTTCTGAATCGGGTCGTCCAGGATCTCGAACAGCCATCGAGCTTCCTGCTGGACCTGTTTTTCCCCGGAACGCAGACCGAGGAATCGGAGGAGATTCACTTCGACGTCGAAAGCTCGAAGAGGCGAATCACACCATTTGTATCCCCACTTCGCGCAGGCCGAGTGGTAGACAACGAAGGGTTTACCACGGGCATCTTCAAGCCTGCGTACGCCAAGGACAAGCGGAAGTTCAATCCGTCGGACCCCTTGAAGCGGGCGATCGGCGAACAGATCGGCGGCAACATGAGTCCGCAGGAGCGGAGAGACGCCGCTCTTCGTGCCGCGATCGAGGACCAGCTCAAGATGCTGACCCGCCGCGAAGAGGTAATGGCGAGCGAGGCCCTTCGCACCGGTAAGGTGACCGTTTCAGGTGATGGGTACCCGACCACGGTCGTCGACTATCTCCGTGAAGCGGGCCTCACGGTGACGCTCACGTCCACCGCTCGGTGGAACGACTCGGCGCCGGTACCTCTCGACAACCTCGAAACCTGGGCGGGCCTGATCCAGACACATAGCGGTGCGGTCGCGATCGACGTCGTCATGGATCCGGATGCGTGGACGAACTTCCGCGACAAGACCGAGGTGAAGGACCTCCTCGATACCAGGCGCGGATCCGCTTCCACTGCCGAGATCGGTCCTCGTGCCGCGAGGAAGGCTCGATTCGGCGGAACGATCGGCGACTTCAACTTCTGGATCTACAGCGACAGCTACGTCGACGACGCAGGCAGCACGCAGCTCATGCTGCCGTCGGGCACGGTGATCCTCTCCGGTCCGGATCTCGAGGGCGTCCGCGCGTATGGAGCCATCCAGGATGAGAAGGCCCAATACAACGCACAGCGCTACTTCATCAAGAGCTGGCTCGAGGAAGATCCGGCGGTCAGGTGGTTGCTGCTGCAGTCCGCCCCGTTGGTGGTGCCGTATCGCGTAAACGCGAGCCTCTGCGCCACCGTCCTGTAACGGTCGGCAACTGAGCTCGAGTTGAAACCGGAGAGCCGGCGTTTCGCAATGAGCGCGCCGGCTTCCCAACAACCATGAGGTGTCCAATGGATTACGTAGCGACCTGCACAATCCACCACAACACGCGGGCCAACGAAAAGAGCCCGGTCGTGCAGAAGATCTTCGCACCTGACGATGTCGTCGACATTGCTGACAAAGCCGAGATGAAGCGGCTGTTGGACCTCGGGGCAATCAAGCCCAAGGAGGCGCCTGAGGAAGTCGAGGACGAAACGGCTCCGGAACAGAAGCCTGGCAAGAAGGGCAAATAGCACGTGGTCTACGAGCCCGACGACCTCGAGGTGTTCCTCGGAGATAACCCGTGCAACGTGGTCTTGGGTAGCGATGAGACTAAGGCGGAAGTGAACATCGGCCCCACTGAAGAGACCGACGATCTCCAGCTCGAGGTCGAGTTCACACAAACCTGGATCCGGATCGTGGCCGGTGCGCTGCCCGACCTCACCGTCGGCTCCGTTCCCACGGTTGACGGTTCCGAATTCCGCGTCCGTTCGATCCGGAAAAGCGAACCCGACGGCGCCTTCGAGCTCGTGACACTGGTCGAGGAAACATGAACGTCGAGGGCGTGAAACTGATCGCCGACTGGTTGGGTGACGCGACATGGGGGGTGAATACGCTCCTGCCCACGGTGCCGCGCTATACCGGCCACGACCAACCGCCAGACGTCGCAGCGATTGAAAACGAATTCGACCACGATTCGGTTGCGCTACGCTCAGTTCCCGAATCGCTCACTGGGCCCAGGATTTGGGTGTTTCAGTTCGACCAGATCTTGCTCGAGGCCGGAGTCACAACGGAGTTCCGAGCTGGAGAGATGCCGACTGTCATCGGATACATCCACCAGAAAAGCGAGACTGCGAAAGGTCTGCGTGACGCGTCGTACACGCTTCGGGCGATCGAGTGGTCCCTTGCTGCACTTCAGCGCCAGGGCAGTGCCACGAGAACCGCTAACAACATCGGCCTCAACAACTTCCGGCAGCCGTTCGATCGCGTGCCGCCATTTGTGCCACTTGAATCCGGACGTCTGACGTCTGGCCTCGTCGTGCGGGTCGTCCTTCGCGACCTCCAGGCGCAGCCGTAGCAGGGAGACTGAACGATGCTGTATCCAATTGATAGCGACGGCGTACTTGTGAAGCTCGAGACGGTCTACGGAACCGATCCGACTCCCAGTCCGTCCTCCGATTTCGTACGAGTCGCGCAGCGGATGTGGAGCAACATCGAGGTTGCCCATGAATGGGAGAACCTGCGCGAGGAGACCGCCACGGGCTCGAACCAGCCGGCTCCGCCCGCACTACCGAAGGGCCGTGTCATCACGTTCAACCTGTACGTCGAAATGCGTGGCAGCGGCACTGAGGATACGCCTCCGGAGTGGGATGCGCTGCACCAGGCCTGCGGGAACGATCAGGTCGTCAACACCGGTGTCGACGTGCAGTATCCGTGGATCAGTGACGTGAACAGCCACGAGAGCGTGACCATTTACGCCTACAGCGGCAACAAGCTGTTCAAAGGTCACGGATGCGTAGGTGACGTCGAGTGGATCGTCACAGGCGGCGAAGTCACGATCCTCCACTACACGATACAGGGGATCATGGTCGACAACCCGACTGAAGTAAGCGTCCCAACCATCGATTATGGCGCTATACTGCCGCCCCCCGCCGTCGACGTAACGGCGCTGATCGGTGGCACGATCGCGACCGATTTCACTCAAATCACCATCGCACAAGGCAATGAAGTAGTGCGTGTCACATCGCCAAACGTCTCCGTCGGAATCGACGGCCTCAGGATCGCCGTCCCGAGATGCAGACCCGTGGTCACGATCAACGCAAAAGCGGAGGCGATCAGTACTTACAGCCCCTGGGCAGATGAGCGCGCCCGCACGGAACGAGCTCTTCAAGTGAGGGTCGGAACCGCCGGCGGCGAGCGGCTGACGTTCGACGTCGACGTCGCGCACGTACAGGCACCAGGCAATGAAGACCAGGATGGATTCACAGGGAACGTGCTCACATTCCGCTGTATGGATCATCTCTGGACCCACGATTAACGAGGTGTGCGGGATAGGCCATCTTCTCTCCCGGCCTGTCCCGCACCTCGCCAGACGCAGTACCTGCCAGCTCACCCCGACCAGGGTGGGTCGACCGACAGGCAACGATCAGATGCGATCAGATGCGATCGATTCTGGAGGATTGATGTTTGCACTCCGACGCCTGAGGAACGAGCAAACTGATGGTTGAAATGGACGTGCGCGGGGACTTCACGCCGGCGTTGAGGTTGTTTAGCGCGGTTGAGAGGCAGATACCATATGCCACAGCGGGCGCGATCAACACCACGCTCACAACTGCGCAGCGGGAGATCCGTGGAGGTCTCGAGCGCCGTTTCACGCTCCGGAGGAAGCAATTCATAGAACGGACTATCAAAATCAATCGCCAGGACTTCGCGACGAAGACGAAGCTCGAGGGGAGGCTACAGGTCGATCGCGATCGGCCCGTGTTGGCGAAGCACGAGCACGGAGGCAGGAAACAGCCGAAGAGCGGCCACCTCGCAATTCCGACCGGGACCAGGCACAGGAGGACAAAGCGTTTTCCAACCCTCAAATCCCGTTACGGGCCATTCAGGCACCAAGGACGGCGGTTACTCGGCAAGGACAGAACGTTCATTATCGCGACTGGTTCCAGTGCTGGCCTGTATCAACGTACTGGGCGCGGCCGGCGATCGAAGATCAAGCAGCTTTATGCGTTTAAGCGCTCAGTTCCAATCGAGGCGCGGCTCAGATTCGTGGAGACCGCCACTCGAGTAATACACCGAGACTATGCAAGGAACTTCCACCGCGCACTCGACCGAGCCATGCACACAGCTAAAGCGAGCGGGGCGATCAGGTATGTCCCGGACGCCATTGGTGCAATCTCAAACGCATTAGGTCGTTCTGCTGGCTCAGAAGGAGGTTAGATGAACCAAATGAGTACAGACCGCGAGTTCTTCGATGCGTACGACGCGGTCGAACTCGAGCTTCCCAACGGAAAGACGATTCGGTGTAAGGCACCGACGCTCGAAGAATCAGCCCGACTGCTTGGGCTACTCCAGAAAATGCAACACGGTGATATGACGGCCATGGGCGAGTTCTTGAAGGAGTTCCCGAAGGCGGTCGGCGCCGGCAAGGCCTTCAACGGCCTTCTGCCCGGCGAACTCGTGCGAGTAGCAAACCGTTTTTTCTGGCAGACGGACCGGATGACAACGGCGGAAACGCCGGCGACGAGCGACGAGTCCGTTTGAACGACATGCTCGTCGAGTATGCGGGAACCTACGGCGGGCCGCCGCCTCGAGACCTCCCCTGGCCGTTGTTTGTGTTGCTGGTGCGTGAGTCTGGAAGGTTCAGTGCTCGGAGGCTCCTTGAATTGATGCAGGGAGTGGGCTTCGGAGCCGGCCGTCTATTCACAAAGAACGACGCACCCGCACAGGCAATGCAGAACCAGGTCGAGCAGCTGGCATATCCGCAGGAGAGGGAGCCAACGCGGCGGATCATCACGGGGACAGATCATGGCTGAAGAGCGCGTATCGGTAGTTCTCCGAGCGCGAGATCTCGCGAGCAAAGTTCTGACCGGCATTCGCGGCCGTATGCAACGGCTACGGCAATCGGTGTTCTCGCTTAAGGGCGCGATGGTTGGTCTGGGAACTGCGTTTGCGGCTGGGAGGCTCGGCCAGAGCCTTATAACCGCGTTCACGAAACAACAAGACGCCGTTGTTGGCCTCGGCAGCGCCCTCGAGCAGACCGGCAAGTCCGGATCCGCTGCTCTTGAGCAGCTTACTCGAAACGCGTCGAATCTCCAACGAGTCACACGCCAGGGCGACGAGGCAATTCTCGCCGCAACCGAGAGTCTGACTCTTCTCGCACCGGCGCTCAACACAAGCGAGCTCGAGCGGGGACAGCAGGCGATTGTCGGATTGGGAGAGGGCCTCTTCAAAGGCGACATCAACGCCGCAGCTCAGATGCTCGGAAAGACGATCGGCGGCACAACGAACGCGTTGTCGAGGTATGGCATCGAGGTCGACATGTCCGGATCCGCCACCGAACGTCTAAATCAGATCCTTGAGCAGTCCGCTCGATATTTCGAGGTGGCGAAGGACAAGACCAAGACGGTCGGCGGGTCGATCCAGCAGTTATCGAACGCGTTCGGCGATCTCAAGGAGACGCTAGGCGGTGTCCTCGCGGATATGCTCGGCCTCACAAACAGGGCCGGAGGTCTCACCGAGCAGACCTTTGGACTAATCACGGCTATCGAGGAGAACCGCGGCCAGATCGTGGCCTGGGGCCAGGTGGCGATCAGAAGTATCGGTTTCGTCGCTCAAGCGTTCAAGACTTTGATCCGGAGCGCCTTCAACGTCGGAGAGATTCTCGGACGCGGCCTCGAGATCGCGTTTTCCTCTGTGGTCGGCGCGGTACTCCGCGGGCTCGAGCTGGCAATTGCAACACCGATCAACTTCCTGATCGAACAGGTCAACCGGATCCCCGGCGTCGACATCGACTTCAGGATTGGCGGGTTCGGAGCCGACGCGTTCTTCGCGAACGTGGCGACGCAGACACAGAATCTTCGTGGCGACATCTCGGACCTTGGCGAGACACTCGGCAACTTGGCGGGCTCGTGGCAGAGTGTAGCCGACTCTGCCGGTCGGGCCTGGGATGTTCAGTCCGGAGCGGCCAACGTCACGCCCGAGGTCCCTACAGCCGCACTACTGCCAGCACATGCGAAGCTGCCGTTTGGGCCCCTTGAGGCCCCCTTGATCTCGATCGACGGCGGGACCGCGAAGAAGTTCGACGTTGGTGACACTGTCGGAAAACTCGGGAACGCTCTCGGCACGATGGAAGGTGCGGCTGGTGCCGCGACGAAAGCCACCGACCAAATGGCGACCACAGTCATCAACGCATTTTCGCAGATGGCACAGGCAGCGCAACAGGGATCGGGCGGATTGCTGGGTGGCATCATCGGTGGCGCTGCCGGAATCCTCACCGCGATTCCCGGGGTCGGAACTGTCGCGAGCGCGGGCATTCTTGCCGGCGGTGGTTTGCTATCGAGCCTGGTGAGCGGTGGAGGTGGCGGGCCGGTCGCGGTGAAAGTCGACAGCTACGGGTCGAATGCCATCAGCACGATGCGAGATCTCCAGGAACGCGAGATCAACTTCACGGCAATCATACGCTCGGACGGCGCAGAGGTGTGGCGAATCAACCAGGCGCTGCTCGAGCTGACGCGCCAGGACGGCACATTCAGGATCCTGCCGGCAGGAGGGTTCGGTGGGTAGCGCGGTCTTTCTCGTCGAGAACTTCTTCAACGTCCATCAGTTCCCGGACCACGTGATCGATGCGGCAGAGGAACCGACGGGTACCGAGGCGTGGAGGGTTGGGACGGGTCGGAGGGACACCGAAAGCAATAAGTGGACTCCGACCACCGCAAACTCTAGCACATATCTCGACGTCGAGTGCAATCGCGTGCGCAGCGCTGATATGCTCGTAATGGACGGCCACAACCTCGCCGGCTACGACTTCGAGCTCCATGGGTCGAATGACGACCACACAACCCATGAATCGATTCTCGATCTCACGATTCCCGCTGTCTCGGCTCCTGGACGCCTCGAGGACGGTGTGCTCACCGAGGAAGGCGCGTATGTCAGAAGGGTCGATCTCCCTCGTGGATACAAATACTGGCGTCCCTATTTCCCTGCGATGGGAGCCGATCTAAAGCCCATTGTGACCGGCCTCTGGCTCGGCCTCTCATACTCAACGGACGACCTCGTTCGGCCGGCCGACGTGGACATGACCGAGCTGCACGCGGCGGAAACAATGAGTGAACACGGCTGGCTCGGCCGCGGCCACGCGACACGGAGCAGGGTCGGCACGTTCAACATCGACCTTTGGGGCTTCATGAAATACGATCTCGCCCGCTACCACTTGAGCACGCTCTTCGGGAAAGGATACCCGATGTGGTTTGTGCCCGACTCTGACCAGGCCGACCGGGCGTTCTGTGTCGTGAGGCCCGGTGGGTCCCGTGTCGGGTTCCAGCTCGGGCAGCGCTGGTCGTATGAGTCAGCGCAGATCCCATACATCGAGCACCAGCCGTCGGAGGATCGATGAAGTACTTGGTTGCATCGGCGCTGCTCGTCTTCTGTGCGTGCGGCTCTCCGAACGGTCCAGGTGACCGCAACTGCCACATGGTTGCCGACACAACGGTCCTCGCACCAAACGGGGACAGCGTCAGGACCCAGGTCGAGGTGTGTGTCGAATACTGGAGGATGCCGTGAGTATCCACCCGAGTGACATCCTTTTCTACGCGGGCGGGGCAGCCCTCCGGCAATTCGGAACGCTTTCCAGGCGGACAACCGGAATCGCTCGGCGTGGCGAGGGTGTGATCGAGAACTTCGCGCGGACCGGTACAGCGTACTTCATGGGCAAGGACGGACTATACCACGCCTCGGAAGAAGACGTTTTCCGGCCTCACTGGGTTGATGCCGATGGTGACGGAATACTCGATACGCTGACGTTGCTCCTCGAGGACGAGCGGGAAAACGAACTACTGCTGAGTAGCGACTTTGGCCCAGGCCCACCGTACACGTGGTCGTCGCCGGGCAACTTCATCATCACCAGTAGAACAAGCATAATCGATGGCCAGACGGCATACGAGCACGAGCGCGATGGCGGGTCATCCCGAATACAATCCGTCGGCACGTTCACCGGGGACGATGAGACATGCTATCTCATCGTCGAGAACGTCGACGCCAGTGTAACACGGCTAAGGATCTACGATGCTACTGGGGCGTCCTACGTCGCTGGTGCGCTCCTTACGTGGAGTACTGGCGCAATCACACTCTATGAGGGCACTGGGGCCGTGTTCGGGGCGAAGTTGCTCAACGAAGGGCCGAACGGCGGTGAGGTATACCTATTCGGTGTCACTTGTTCCGGGACGGTTGGGCACACACGGCATGTGTACGTTCAGCCTGTAGGCGACAACAACTCGGTCTCGGCGATCCTACACCACTGCCAACTGGAGGAGGCCGGGTTCTACTCCTCGCCGATCGTGACGGACACGGCAGCAGTTACTCGCAACGCCGAGGCGCTTTCGTTGCCGCTTTGGACTCCGCCACGGGCGATGACGATATATGCAAAATTGCGCGAGGTTGGATCGACGCTGATCAGCAATTGGCCGCGAGTGTGTCAGATAGGCGGATCGGGAAACAATGCGTCGGTGCGGATTTGGGCGAGGCTTGGCTACTACACGATGAACATTCGCAACAGTGGCGGCAGTAGTACGCAATCCGCGATGACGACGGCACCATCTTTCGACGACATCGTTGAATTGCGCGGCACATTAAGCAGCGACGGTTCGGTCCAACTGCACCAATCAATCAACGTTGGTGACGAGTCCTCAGGCCCGGCGTCTGGGGCCCTCGCGCTAGATTCCGTGTGGGGTGGGCACTCGCTGTATATCAATTACGAGGGCGTTGCGGGTAATAATGTTGGCCACCAACAACTCGAAGCGCTGATCGTCGCTCCCGGTTCGCAATCTCTCTCAGACTTCAGGGCGCTTCTCCCGTGAAGTCGAACTGGAATGCCACGTTAGAGCGCTGGACGCGCTGTGTGCCATGTAGTGCACGGGAGATGGTGTACGCGGCAGTGGTCGAGAACGCGGACGTCGTCTGCACGTATGACGGATGGGAAGACGCGGACTCGCTCACCGGCCTCGACAATCTGGAAGACGGCAGTCTCGAGATCGAGCCCACGATCTCCGACAAGATCACGCACACCACGCAGGACGGGTACTACACCGATCTTGACCACGCGTCTCCGTACAGCGCTGCGCAGATACAGTGGAAGGGCGACGATCCGCGCGATTTCGAAATCCACAAAGTGAAGGCCTGGCTCCACCCGAAGCGCACTGGCGATCCTCAGACAGTGGCGCGTTGGGGGTGTCAGATCATGGGGCTCCAACGAGTTGAGCGCGGGCGCCACGTTATCGTACCGCTGTCGACAATCATCTGGGTCGATGAGAGTGGATCGATTGCGCATGAAGTGACGTTCGACTTCACCGGCGTGCATCCGAGGCCGCGGCCTAAGACACTGGTCCCGAACGATCCCGACAACAACTACCGGTTTCCCACGTCGTACATCCTCATCTATGCGGCACAGAGTGATGGCAGTCCTGCGGATAATTGCGGCTGGGGCCGTGACTCGGCTCAGCCGAGCAAGACCGATTCTGACGGTGATGTCCTGAAGGGATATACGCTCACCAAGGTGACCACGATCGACGGGTTCGGGTTGTACGGGGCAACCGACGACTCGATGACTCCGTACATCACAATCCAGGAGGGAGGCTACACACAGCAAACCGTCGAATTTACGAACAACAACATGGATCTCGGAGCAACGCCGGCATCGGCTGACGAAGTCGTCTTTGTAGTCCAAGGTTCTGAGCGGTCAGGCACCAGTCTCACCGCCAGTGCACGGATTCCAGCCGGATCTTGGGTTGAGGTGAAGGATGGACAAACAGCAGCCGATGTGGGCCTGGCTGCGAACCGGTACTATGAGATGAAGTGCGATCTCGATCCGGACACAAACGGCGTCGTCTCTCCGATCTTGCGTCGGTTGGGTGTCGAGGATGTCGCACTCATGAATCTTTCGAGTGTTGTGGACGTGAAGGAGATCCACCGCCAGGTCGATCCGGTCACGCTCAAGACTTACATCTCGAGCGCGAAGCTCGTGGCGATCCAAGACGGTGTGCGAGACTGGAACGACGCGATCACCTCTTTGCTTTCCACTTATTACGTGGGCCAGATCCAGTTCCGGATCTACTGGGGGCACCCAGATCTCGATCGTCAGTATTGGATGGAGATGGGCACATTCATCGAGCCGATACCGAAGGCGATCGACGGCGCGATGGAGATCACGGCATTCAGCCCTCTCGCCTTGGTGAAGGCGAAACTTCCGAGGTTCAACACCGGTACCAGCAGCCGCGCCCCGCTCACCTACGCCGGCGAAACGCTGAAGGATGTCTACGAGGATCTCCTGGACAGTCAGATAGAGCTGCCGGGCCGATTTCGAGGTCCTGGGATCGAAGATGATACGACCACTATCTCGAGACGGATCAACGAAGAACTCGAAGCAAAAGATCTCCTCGATGCGATCGCATACTGTGACGGGAGTGCGGTAGGTGAGTCTCAGGGACGCGTCAAGGCTTTCAATATGTACGGCGACAAGGCTGTTGTCGCTGTTTTTCCTTCGAAGACGATCAAGCCCTCCTACGTGTCCCCAGGATACGAGCATCGAATACCCCAGTGGACTGTCAAATATGGGTGGAGCGAAGACGAGAATCGGTATCTCGGCGAAGCGTATTTCGCGCATGGGTCATCACTCACCAACCTCGGCCGTGCGTCGTTGAACGACACACAAGACCCGGGTGATGAAGTGATGAAGTTGCTCGACGACCCGTCACCGCCTGCAGTACCTGATTTGGTTGACACAATCGGCGGTCGCGGCGTCAAGTTCTTCGGCCCCGGTCTCCTCACACTCGGATTCAACTCTGTTTATGCATATCCCGAGCTCGAGCTCGGCGACCTGGTCGCGGTCGAGACCGATCGATTCGTTGCGGTCGACCCGAACACCGCGAACGCAGTGAGAGGTCGCCTGTGGATACTCGGGGTCATCGTCGACCACGACAAGCGTGGCGAGAACTTCGTTGTCTGGTGCCGTGATTACGCCGACATCTTTGGTTCCGCCACGGCGGGAAGTATTACGGTCGGGTTCGAGCGAGCTCGCGCCAAGGTCTACCACGACACGGATCAGACTTTCACCGGCTCTCCATACAGCTGGGACGTGCCGTGGAACAGTGAAGCGTTTGACCACGGCGACGTTCACAGCACCACTCCGCCGCTCGAATCACGGCTCACGGTGCCGCCGGGAGCAGGTGGCAGTTACAAAGCCACCCTCAACGCCACCTACAGCGGGCTTGCCGGAGGCGGCGCCAATTGGTGGGCCTACTTCGTACTCAGGACCAACGGCGGTGCGTACCGGACGCACAGGCTGGACGGAAACTCTCCTGCGACCGGCTCGTTCACGATCGAACTCCCGCTCGAGCTCGATGCAGCTGACTACGTGTTCCTGCGCGTGCTCACAAACACCGGGGTCACGGTAACGATGAATTGCAGCACTGAAGATGAATCGAGCCTCGCGCTTACGAGGATTGGAAAATGAACCCAGAGCTTGGCGCGGTCGTGGGTGTGGCCATCACGGGCGGGATCGCAATCACAAAGATCATCGACCGTTTCTGGCCACAGAACGGCAACGGAAAAGTTGAGATCCTGCTTGCGCGACTCGTCGAACTGGCGGAGGAGGACAGGAAGGACCGGGCTGAAACGTCTCGGTCGCTTGCACTGATGCAGCGAGAAATGGAACAACACGAGAAGCGCGAGTCCCAGGCCTGGCGGGACGCGTTCGCGCTGCTGAGGAAGGAATGACCCACTACTCGCATCGCTCGCTTACTCGTCTCCGGACGTGCCACGACGAGCTCGAGCAGCTCATGCTCGAGGTGGACAAGCATTTCCCGAACACGGTCCTCGAGGGGAAGCGCACGATCGAGCAGCAGCGGAAAAACGTCGCGACGGGCGTGTCGAAGACAATGGACTCCCGACACCTGGACGACCCGTCGAATGCGGTCGACGCTGCTCCGGATCCACTTTCGTGGCCAAAGATGCACGCCGACCTGGCCGAGCTGCTGGAACGCATGTCCGCTCAACAGCGACGAGAGATGGCGAAACACATCCTCGGCTACGCCAAGCAATTGGCTCATTGGTATTACTTCGGCGGGTTTGTGCTGGGAACGGCGGCGCAGATGGGAATCAACATACGCTGGGGCGGCGACTGGGACGGCGATCGGCAAGTCCATGATCAATCATTCGATGATTTGCCTCACTTCGAACGTAGCAAAGGAGGATAGAATGGAACTGCTTACGGAATTCTCAGCCTGGATCACGGCCGCACTCACAGCCGTGGTGATGGGATTACTCAAGCTCGTGATCGGTTGGAAGGACAGGAGCTTCGAGGCGCTGTCAGCGAAGCTCCAGGAGGTGGATGGCGCGATCGTCAAATCGTTGAAAGCCTTACAGCCGATCGTGGTCGCAGCGATCAGCGCGATTCTTCTCGTCGTGCAGAATCAGATCACCGGCACACCACTTCCATCAGCTGAGGTTGTCGCGGAGACACCCACGGTTACGGTGCTCGCCATACTGATGCGAGAGCTGTGGGTGAGGTTCGTGAAGCCGCATTTGCCGATCGGGGCGACGTGAGTATCATCGCATCGCTGTTCGGTGCAACGGCCGGGAAGGTCATCAATTCAATCGGTGGCGTTCTCGGTCGCTTCATCGAGTCGCCCGAACAACGGCGAGCTGCCGAGCTTGAGATCGCGAATCTCATTCAGGCGCGCGATTCGGAGCTCGAGCAGACGATACGCTCTGAGATGGACGCGAAGGCTCGGGTTCTCGAGGCAGAACTGAAGCAGGACGACAACTTCACCAAGAGGGCCCGGCCGACTGTGGTGTACGCTGGCCTGGTTCTCGTCACAGTGAACAACGTCATTCTGCCATGGGTGTCGCATTTTACAGGAGACGCACCGCCGTCAATCGAGATTCCCGGTGTGTTTTGGACCGCATGGGCCGGCATCTGCGCAACCTGGGTGATTGGCAGGACTGCTGAGAAACGAGGCGCTGGAAATCAACTCACACGCTTGATCACGGGAGGCTCAGTCCGAGCAGGAGAGTGATGTTTGTGGCGGGCGTGGCGGTGGGAGCGGCTGGCAACGCATATGATATGATGGAAAAACCCCCCGCGCGTTGAACGCAGAGGGTATGTTTCCGCAGTATGTTCGCAAACCTGTTAATGCTTGGCGAGTAGCCTATCCACACGAGTTCTGACTAACCGCCTTGTGCGTTCGTCCTCCGTCGCCTCCGCTGGGCCTCGCTTCGTTGGTTGTTCCCGGGTCATCTTGCGTACCGTCTCCTGCATACTCCTCTCGCGATTGCGGAGCAACTCCGTCAGGTCCCGTCCCCGTACTAGTGTCTGTTTTTTCATTTTCAGGTGTCTTCCCTTCGTTGAGATCTAGTCCCAAACCATCTGGGAGGCTAATCTCAGTTGAGAGAAACATAACCTCATCCATCTTCGATAGGGTAATAGGTGCCCGGGCATGCTCTCCCAGACTTTTTGCCAACACCGATTCCTCGTGAGTCGGCGCGCGCACATTGTCGAATAACTTTCTAGCCTCTTCCCTGTCGATGACGAAACCATGTGAAGGATACCCGGATATTATGTGATCGAGTCCTTCGCAGTTTGTGTTTGCTCCCACCTCCAACAAGATCTGTCCGTAATGATCTGCTATCTGCACCGCCCGTGCTGCTTCTCCAACATGGAGAGGATCTATCTGTCGTATTAGGGGGGCATATATGCCGGTTACAAGCTGAGTTGCGATGTCTGCCGCAGTTTTGACCTTAATGGCACCGCCGCTACCACCTTCAATTTGCAGGAAGAACCGTTCGAAGGCCAAATATGCCCTGCTCTGCAATGTCGACAGAGCCGCGGTTACTGTTAGTCCGGATTGCATGTCCCATAGTTCATCCTTCTTTGACATCTGTACGTCAAGTGGCCCGAGTTCGCCATGGTCGTCAAAAACTAACTCATGAGCTCCAATGGCCACGAGTGTGCCGGCGCTCTTACAAAACCCAGATACGTAGAGGTGGAATTGTTGATACTGTGTTTGCAAGCACCGGGCCATACGGAACGCAACGTCTGGGCTGCCACCAGGTGTGACGAGGAGTAGGATCGCGTTGGGCCGTCTATTTCTCTCAGAAACTGCCGAAATCAGTTTGAGGCAAACTGGCCTGTCGAGGTTCCCATTGTAGAAGAGCACGTCCGCATCGAGCTGTTCGGCGACGGCATCGGCGCGTTCTATGATCGAGATCTCTTGTGTGTCTTCAGGCGTCATCTAGTCAACCTTATCTTGCAATACGCCATAAAATGCCGGTTTGTTCCTGTTTGTCTAGGGTGTTCCTCACCATCTCCACGCATCCATCATACCGTTCCCTGCGGAATGTCGGGAAGGCTTCTACGGTGGCCGTGATCGAACGGCCGGCCTTTCCCAAGAGTTCGTACAACTTCCATAAGGCTGCCGTGCCGAACAAGAACCATCATTAAAGGCTCTTGTATGGCATCGACAGCACCTCGCAATCCTGAGATACCAGCTGATTCGAGCGCCTTCGGGTCACCAGTATGAATCGCCTCAATCTCTTCAACCACGAGCGTTGAAATGGCATGTTGGAGGTGTGCCATAGTCTCTGCGACCCGCCCCTCACCGAACGCCAACGCCACCTTGACCACACATGCTTTCGATTTCACCTGTGACACCAGGCGGTCACCGATGGTGTTGAGACGGTTTTCCCACGTGCGCGACATTTCTTTGTTATGTGGTTTTGCCAGCGCGCGCTCCAACATCTCCCGTGCCGCAAACAGCTGATTCCGCAACGCATCAACGTCCTCTACCCACGCGGAGACTTCCATGGCAACGCGGCGTCGAAATGCAACCTGTTCGTAGAACATGTTGACGAGTACTGCCAGAAGTGCACCGAGGATACCTGACAACAAGACATCGACACTCATAGAATCCTCGAATCACAACCTAGCATGCCCATTTTTCGCTCCTCGTCTATCCTTTCCCTCACCATCTCCACGCATCCCTCACACGTGGTGGGGTTTCCGGCGGGATGTAGCGGGCACGCTGTCTTTTACTTGGTTCTGGTGTATTTGAAATAGTATACGTGCCACGTGCCAGCTGCGTCAGACCCGCCCGCGTGCGCTTGGCAGCCGTATTGCTGCGCGGCATTCGTCTCGTGCGCCTGGGCATCCTCCCGTCTGGCGTACCGCGCCAGGATTGTCCAGTTCGTCATTCCGACAACATGCCTATCCCAGTACTTCTTGCGTTCGTCAGGATCTGTCGTGATTCCTACTCTGCATGGCATGTCCTACCTCCATGTAACTGTGGCAGCGCCCTATCCCTCCGGCGGGTACGGATCCTCTCCATAAGTGTGTTCTGTTTGAATCCTGCCGTCTTGCTTATGGATCTTGAGTTGCCCCAGAGGGGCGTTTCGGGCTCTACCGCGGCCCCGTGAGACTGCCTCTACCTTGGTGTCCTGGACATCTGAGGGTCGACTCGCTCCTTCCAGTTTCACCTGCCACTTTCCATCGTCTCTCTGTGTGACGTGGTACACCTTTCTCTTACCCATCAGATACTCCTTTCCTGCTTCAGCTTTTCCTTCGGCTTCCCCTCAGGATCTCCACGCATCCCGCCTCTCTGCTACCATCGCCCATTGGTCAACTATGCGGATTCCCTCGTATCTCTCTTCGTCCTCCACAAACATGTGGCTCCCTCATTCCGTCCACAGTCTCTGTGAGCTCACCTGTTACTCCCGGGTTCGGTCGCCCTCGAGCAACCGATCCCATATCATATCGGCGTATTTCAGGAAGCGACGGTGTGCAGCCTCGACATCGTCGTCCTCCATCACGGGCAGCTGACCGTGCAAGTCTCGCACTTCCCCGAGGAGATTTGTCACCCTCTCCCGCAACTTGTGATCTGTACGGCGTTCGGCTCGATGCTGGTCATCGGAAGATCCTGTCATGCCGATTGTCCCCTTTCCCTTCAACTGCTCGTTGCCCGAACTCACTTCTAGCGCCTCGTCCAAGACCGCGTACACTTCTTCTAGCCTGAATGGCTTTGTGAGACAGACGCCATCGGTGAGCTTGCTCGGGGCGATCAACAGGTTCGTGATTGCGGACATCGGGATTGCCCTGGTGTTCTGAGCCTCTTTACTCATCCAGTCTATGAGTTCCGTGCCATCCATTTCCGGCATCATCAGATCCACGATAGCCACATCGAAGCTCCGATTGCCGAACTTTTCGATCGCCTCTCTTCCCCCCGACACAGACACACACTCATGGCCTGCTCCCTCCACAATGCGCGCCAGCACACGGAGGAGATCGGGGTTGTCATCGACTATCAGAATATTGGCCATCGAAGCTCCTCAGCTCTCCTTTGTCACTCGTCTTTGGCAAGCCATCGCATTGCGCTGTTGAGATCTCGAAACAACATGGTCTCCCACGGAAGCTGTTCGGCATAGGATTGAAACATTCTCCCAACGCCATAGTCCGCGTCGCGCGAAACAACGATCGCAGACCTTCCTCCACCTCGAGATTCTTGGTGGTCAGCGTTGTATTTGACTAGACCGGTAAGTTCAGCGGCCGAAAAATTAGCGATGTGGGATTCCCGGCAGTCCCACAAGACTCTCATTCCTGCACAGTATTCAGGATCTTGCAGGCGAGCCTCGAACGCTTCCTCGATCTCGCTTATCGACAGGTCCCCACTTCCCCTGTGCGTCACCAATCCCATAGTGCTGTGTATTCGCGTGCTGATCATGCTCACCTCGTTAGCCGGGATCATGTATACGCAGCCCAAATTACGTCCTGATTTGCATCCGAACAGTGCGCTGATGGGGCAGCGATGTATGGAATTGGGACATTTGTTGCGTTTTCGCGGCTATCTCGGTTTTCTTGATCTACCAGAGAGCGTTGTAAAGTGAGCCGAAAAGCCGCACCGTGCACGGAACGAGGTTCCGATGGATGTAGAACTCAGGCGGAAAATCGATGCAATTCTGGGCCCGATGTATTGCCCGCGGGATTACATTTGCTCTGAACCCACCATCGAGCAATACCAGACCGATGGACATGTCAGATTCGTCGCCTGCATACGATCAGATCCCGGTTCATGCACCCTTGCCGTGCCGCGCGACGGCGGCCACGAGTGCCGATGCGTGCTGAGGGCTACGCTGCTGGAAAAGCTCCACTGAGAACCACGGGATAACACCTATCTCACGTATCCACCGCCTCCACGCATCCCTCACTGATGTATGTCTGTGCAAATTCCGCACAACCGTTGATCTCGCAGTGGACGTGGGTTATGGGGACACGCGGTTATTCAGTGGTCGCGGCTGCAGTGACCGCGTCGGTGGCGGCCATTCTCCTCTCGATCTGAACCGTCTCGCGATATTGAACAGCCTCGGCCTTCATGGTCCAGTGCGTTTCGTGTCCCAGCTCTGTCACTCGCTCCCGAATCGTTCCCAACGGAAGACGGAAGAACTCTTTCCGTGGATTCACCTTGTTCACTTGATGACGCTCGAAGTACTTCTGGAGATCGTATTCCAGCCGAGGTGCATCATCGGAATGGATCATTGCATGGACATCGAACTCAAACGGAACTGACGCGTCTCCGAGTTCTTTCACCCTGTCCTTCGGCTCTAACCGTCTCGTAAGGCCAATCTTGAAGACCTCCTCCCCAAAAGAACCCACATTTGAGATCACGTACACATGGCCCTGCTTCGTTTGCTCCGCCATTGACTTCGCTCTCTGCTCGCGCGCCTCGGCTTCGGCGAGACGCTCTCTTAGTGTGGCCAATTGGTCCTCGAGCACCGAGCGTTCCTCCTCCGCGGCTGCGGCGAGCTTCTCCTCCGCCTCCACCATCGCCTTCTGCAACATCTTCTCTTCCTTCTCAGCTTCCCGGAGTGCCTTCTCGAACTCGCGCCGAGCTCGCTCTTCCTCCCGTATCAAGTCCTTGATTCTGCGTTGTTCCTCTTGGTCGATTCGTATCAGTTCCTGAACTGCGACAGCCATCTTCAGCTGATCCACCATGACATCGAAGTACCGCGGAGTGATCCGCGCGTTGCGGAATGCCCTGCCGTTGTGATTCACGAGACGGAACGCATCCTGTAGCTGCTGCTGGAGCTTGCCGTAGTTGTCGTGTTTCACCTTCGCCATGATTGTGTCGACCTTGCCGTTGAAGGCGTCGAGTACAAACTCGATCGCGGTCTCGCGACGGTACGCCTCAACGTAGTCGCATTCGGCGCCCTGCCCGCCCTTCACCATTGATTTGATCAGCGTCCTGATCTTCGCCAACTCTTGGCCTGCTTCCTTGTGATCATACTCCGCCGCGAGTTCGTCGAGCACGCTTTGGTTCGGCACCAGGTACTCGTCGCCATACCCTTTGATAATGTTCTTCATCGCCTTCACGGTTGCCTCGTATTGGTCGGCGTCTTCCTTTGCCTTCCAGGCCTCGCCGGCGATCTGTACCGCTTTCTCCCTGGCGTCCGACTCTATCTGGTTCGCGAGGGCGTGCGCGTCCTGTAGCCGCTGTTCTGCAGTCTCACGCAACTGCTTCGCCTTAGCCCTCGACTCCTTGAGCTCTGAACTGGCCAGGGCTTCAGCTTCGGCAATCTTCTCCTGATACTCCTGCTGTGCAGATTCCCGTATCCGGTCGGCCTCGGCTTTCAACGCGGCTGCCTGGGCGGCGGCATCAGACCTTATCCTGGCTGCTTCTCCCTCGGCATCGACGATTGCCTCGTACTTCCTGAGCGGTTCAGTCTTTTGTCGATATGCCGTGAAACGTTTCTTCTCCTCCGCAAGTTCGGCCTTCAGTTTGCTCCCAACCTTGGTCGCCAACAGATGCCTGATTGTCTGGGCGATCGCCGCTATCGCGAGTATGACAATGAAGACTTCGTAGACACGGGGATCCATACGATTGCTTCCTGACTGCCCGCCGGCAATGTGTGAAGGGTCTCAGGTCGATTCTTGCCTCGAACCTACACCTCTTTTCAGCTTCCGCTAGGGCGTTTTGGGGGCACCAACCTACGTTCTTGGGACATTTATCAATTTCGTTCAAGCACTCCATCATCGGTGGGCCTCTGTAGGCGCGTCGCCACCTTGTTTGTTACCTCACGCGGCGGCTGAGCGGAGGTTATGCTACTCGGAACCCCGTATATTTGGACCCACACACAGTGCATTGTGGCGCGCGTCGGATCACCGCAACCAATATCCAAATTGGCAGCCATACACCGACCGTGACGATGGTCAGAAATAGATGGAGTAGGTGGCTTGGTCTTGACACGAGATGGATCGTCTTCTGCCCACACTGCTTGCAGTCGTACATCTGTTGGTCTGTCGGCATTCGCTGGATTCCGTTATTCAGGTTTTCTTCGAACCTACACCTCTTCCGCGCTTCCGATAGTGCGTTTTTGGGGCATCATATGTCGTTCTTGGGACATTCGTCAGCGTGAGGGTCGCAGGTCACTGAAACATTCGTCACACCACAGTAGTTTGGGCATCACACTGTAGCGTTTGGAGGACATTGTGCCTACCGCTGTGTTTAGAATTGTGAAACCGGTATCCGAAATTGACGCGTTGCCGGGAGACTATCTGATTGTCCATCCTGGCCGTCGACGCCCCTTTCTACTTCAGCGAACCCTGAATCCAGCGAAGCTGACAGTGCTAGCGTTATCCGACGCGATCGAGCCTATCCCGCTGATTCGTCAGCCTGATCATCGCCATCATTGTCTGGAATGTCAGGTTCAGAATCCCCGACGATCTCTTCGGCTGGAGGGGTAGAGAACTCTTCAAAAAGTTCGGGCATATTCAGGATCTCCAAAACCTTCTGCACCACTTCATGATACGAAAGGTTCGATTCAGGATCCTTGAGCATCCGGTCCCCAATCAGCCCCATAAGGAGAGCGCCCAGAGATTTCTTAGCCAGGACGGCACTTTCAATATCAAAGTCCTGAAACGACAGAGCTTTGGGCAACTGTCCCGTCGCCTTGGTATGCGTCCACCGAAGGATTTGTGCAGCTTCCCAGCAAGCAGCGGCCAATCCCACCTGTTCATTTTCGATGTATTCGTCGGCGAGTTTCACTAAGAGCTGTATCTGAGCTTCCAGTTGTGCAAGTGGATTGCGCCGAACCGTTACCGCAAACGACGCGCCCGCTCTTGCGCCGGCCCTCATATGCGCCTCGCCGTGCTTTACCTTCGCCTCAAAAGAATCGCCCTCGGAACGTGATTCAAAATATCCGTCAGCCCACTCTGTAAGCTGTTCAAGATTACTCCACTTACGAGACAGGAATCCAGGTGGCAGTCTCATTGCGCGTTCAACCTTCTGCATACTCTTGCGTCGCATCGGCCTGAACGTCTCAGGGTTTCGGGAGAACCACTTATTTACAGCCGCAGGACTCGTGTAACCCAGCTTCTTGGCGAAGTCGGCCTGCCCCCACCCTTTTCGCTCAATCAAGAATTCTAGAACGTCCTGTTGCGTTAACGTACCGCCCACGATTCGCCTCTTGTACGTTTAGTGTAAGGCTATTAAGTTAAGTGTAGTATTAACGCTTAATAGCCGCTACACAGGATCCAAACCAATGGAAAACAACACCTTAAGGACGTCAGACAATAGCCTTCCTTTCGGCCGTAGGGAAGGTCCGCCACGACATAAGACTATCGGCGGTGCCGTTACCGAACGTGAAAAGAACGAAATCGAGACTGCGTTGGACCAAGCAGGATTTCTTTCCGCATCAGATGGCGTCCGCGAAGTGATGTTCGCGTTTACCCGCTCCGCGGTGGTGCGGGACGCCGTATTTGCCTACCGCAAAGCCGAAGCAGCCTGATCCCATGGCGACCCGCACACTGAGGCACCGCACGTCGATCGGCAAGTACTTCCCGCCTCGTCGGGTAACGCCCGAAGAGTATGTGGCGCGGGAGCTCGGCGTCACTCAGGGAACGGCGCACCAGCTCATGTACGGTGAACGCCGCTCGAATCGGCGAGCGGCTGTCATCGTCGCCGGGTTTGTCCAGGCTGGTCAACAGGAGCGGTCGGATCGTTGGCTCGTCGAGGTAATGGCTGCACGGCAGGGCGTTCTTCCCTGCCCTCTCACTCCCGAACTCATCGAAGAGGCTCAACTCCGGGATCTCGAAGAGGACATCGCAGAGAACGCGTTCCGGACCCTTCGTACACGCGAGGCCGCTGCCGAATGGGCGCGGAAGGCAGAGCGTCAGCTGGCGCTCAATCTCCAAGTCATCGAAGCAATCAAGGCGGAATTCGAACTATGACGGTCGCACTCACAAACAAGGCAAACCGTCTCGCGGAGTTGGAGCAGAGAATAGAATGTGGATTTGTCGAGATGGGAATGGCGCTGGCGGAGATTCAGAAAGATAAACTCTACCTACCAAAGAACGGCGGCAAATATCGGAGTTTTGATGAATACTGTGTGGAGCGGTGGGGGTGGAAACGTCGCCACGCATACGAGATCATCGCAGGCGCCGAAGCGGCCGAAAATGTGCGCAATTGCGCACACATCGCTCCAGTGAGTGAAGGTCAAGCCCGTCCACTCACCCGTCTGAAGAAGCCTGAACAACAACGCGAAGCCTGGGGCAAAACCGTCGAGAGGTCCGAGGCTGAAGAGAAGCCGATTACTGCCGCTCGCGTCGAAGAGGCCGTTCAGGAAGTCGAGGCCGTCAACGAGTACCCATTCATGCGGGAACGGAATTGGCGGGACTACGAGATTCTTGAAGGTCGTCATCACCTCGACGCGTTGCCCGAAGAGGAGCGTCCTCGGGCGGTCGCGTTGGTCGACCAAGACTACATCCCCGCCATGTACGCCAACCAAATGTTGAGCTATCTCCGGCGCCACAAGGCCGACCAGCGTGCTGAAATCTATCGGCTTAATGAATCCGATGATCCAATGGAGCGCAGTTTAGCTATTACCACGGCTGCCGAGAAACCTCCGATGCCCGACGAGCGCATATACGACCTCCGTGAGGTGCTCAAGCGCCTATCGGGCATTCGAAAGAAGTCGCAGGAGTCTGTAAAACGGTTGGTGTCGCAAGCCGAAGCGCCCCTTCGGCAACTTCTCAAACAGTTGGAAGGATAGGTCTGATGTCAGGTCAGAAAGAACGCATTCTTGAGGCAATGCAGGCAACGGGCGCCTGTTCGATTCAAACACTTGCCCGCCACTGTATCCAGAATGACGTGTTTACCGAGGAAGAACTTGCTGTTGCTCGACAGCAATGGGCATGCAGGAAAGTCCGGGAAGCTCTCAAGAGTCGCGACGAAAACGACTTGCCGATAGCGGGCCAGACCACACAAACCGACGGTGACGGCGATGCGATCTGGGCGGAGCGCGAGTTGTGGAACGCTGGCGATTACCAGCTCAACATCGAAGAGAACGTCCGTAACGCTAGATCGAATTACGAGGTAGCCAAACGGCTCCGGTTTGAATGTTTGGAGCGTCACGGAGTTGCCTGGAATATCGACACCTATCCCGTCCAATCTGAGCCGGCGCTCGCCTGATGGACATCCTCGTCATCACCGCGATCGTCTGGTTTCTGGCGGGATTCGCCTTTCACGCCGGTCTTCACTGGTACAACGAGCGGCAGAAGCGGCAGGCGTGGCACGCCGGCATGGATCGATTTCTCCGCGGACTCGGTGAGGCGTCGAAGCGCGACATCGATGTGATCACCCCGCCGCTCAAGCTCGTTGATACCCGGAAAGAAAAGGTACTGGTGAACTGATGCCTGGCGAACTGATCGCGGGAATCATCCTCTGTTGCATCGTCTTACCTGGTGCGCTCTACCGCATATCGAAGTGGGTTGACGAGAGAGATGCGCGGGGGCCTCGGCCGTGAACCGGGAGAATGGGAAGGTGGACGTCGACCAGGCAATGGAACTCTTCGCTCCCGGAGAGACACCATCAGAGACGTTTCTGAAGCGCCGGCTCGAGATGATCGCGTTCGTGAGGGACCACCTGGTCGAGGCGACCTACAAGTCCAACGGCTACGTCAACCAGGAAAACGACTACTACAAGGTCCCCAAATCCGACTCGTACGCCTTCACCCGTCGGGGCGCCAGTAAGCTCGGTGATCGGTACGACGTGAAGCAGTTGGATGAGCACACCGACGACCACATCTACACGCCTGAGCACGTGATGTATCGGATCAGGGTCACTGTCGGCCGCGATACTCGAGTGCTAGGTGTGGCCGCGGGGAGCTGCTCGACATCCGAGAGTCGGTTCACGTCGCAGGGCACGAAGAAGCTCTACGGAGCGACCTACCAGGACGGCCAGGAAGTCGAGCCGCCGGACTACCGCGCGGCCGATCACGACGTGCTCGCCATGGCAAAGAAACGCGGGTACGTGAGTGCCATCGTCGATGCGCTTTGCGCCCACGATGTACTACGCTCCGCGGTCCACGGCCCCACCGTGGACCAGCTGAAGCGGGCGATCCTCCTCCTCAGTCACGAATCGGTGAGCGACGAAAAGCGGATGAAGTGGGCGGAATGGACCAGAAAACCGTCCTGCACGGCAGAGAAGATGGAGGAGCAGCTCGCAAGCCTCGAGGACCACATTCACGAGACGGTTAAAACCGAGGAACGTCAGGCATGAAAACAGGCAATCACTGCGCGTGCGTCTTTGACGGGGATAGGCTCGTCAGGTTGTGCTGGGCGCACACGCTACAAGAGAGAAGAATGGCGGTGCTAGGAGAGCGACCTGCGACGGCGCATCCGCAGCCCTACAGCCGGTCGAGGCAGGGAGGAGTCCGGCCACCGTCTTTGGAGGGGGGAGTTGGTCGAGTCTCCCTTTCGGGGCCCCATCGGTCAACGGACCAAAAACACTCGACCCATGCAGCACCTCTGAGAACGGCCCGTGGCTGAGCGCAGCTGCGGGCCACCTCGAGGGGCCACCACACAGGAGAATCAATGTCTGAGAAGTTCGACACCTGGGCAATCGTGGAGTTGATGGGCCATCAGCAAATCGCCGGCCGAGCATCAGAAGAGACAATTGCCGGCGGGACTTTCCTCCGAGTCGACGTGCCGGAAACCGAGGATGCGGAAGCCTTCACCCGGTTCTACGGCGCAAGCGCGATCTACAGCATCACGCCGGTCGCCGAAGAAATCGCCCGGTCTGCAACTCGACGCATCCGCCGTGAACCGATCACGGTGTGGATGCCAGACCTCGATCGACGAGCGCTTCCCGTCGGCGCTGATTACGAAGACGACGAGTTTGAGGACTGAAGACATTGACCATGATCTACAGCCTTGAGACGTCCGGCCAGGCTTCGGAACGGGCCGTTGTTCGGTGGGGTCTTTCTCGCTTCGGCGACAGCGAGGATCCGGAGATGTATGAGGCTATCAAAGGAGACCGCACGCCCGGTGACGGGCTCGCCGTGTACACCAGCTGGACACCGAAACCAATCAAGACGCGGTCGGCCGAACAGATCCTCGCCCAACGAATCAGCAACGCCAGGAAACGTGCCGAGCGATTTCCGCTCTTCGCTGACCAATTTCTGGAGGACGAACTAGCGAAAGAGAAAAACACGCTCGAGGCGTGCGAGGCAGACCGCATAAAGCGCATCGAGATCTGGGAAGAATTCGAGCGGAAGTACTGGGAGTATTACAGCCCCGACAAGCAGGTCGTTTTGGAGGCAGTCCGTGTCTGACTACCCCTACATCTGGTACTGGAAGGCTCGCCTGCCCGAGCGCAAAGGCCAGCGGTGTGTCATTATCGCCCGCGGCCGTCTCAACTCGGTCATGGTGGAATTCGAGGACGGGTACCGCGTGGTGACATCTCGTTTTGCTGTGAGGAGAACATGAACGAGCCCCACAAGTACACGTGCGCCGTGTGCGGTGGTGATTTCGTAACTAGCCGGCCTCAGAAGGAGGCAGAGGCCGAGCTCGCTGAGAAGTTCCCTGGGTTCGCGAAGGACCAGTGTGATGAGGTGTGTGATGAGTGCTGGAAATCCTTGCCGTGTTCGGTGGATGGATGGAAGGCGTGAACCCTCGTCTCCGTGAAGCTGAAGAGGCGCTGAGGCGCGCGAAGGAGTTACACGACAACTACCCAGGCCCGCAGGCGGACCTGGCAATACGACGGGCCGAGAAGGAACTGGCTGAACTCGAGAAGCATGAAAAACCCCAAGACTGAACGCCAGCAGGCGACGCGTGCCCGGTTGAGTGTGGTGAAGCCGCAAAGCATAGCTCAACGCCGGCACCGAAAGAGTATTGCCAGGCAAAACTACGCGACTTTTCGCGTGGACAAAGCCGACGTTCGCATCGGCCGATTCGAACACCCTGATGTAGCGGGCCGTGCGTCAAACCGTGCAGCCAGAATTCCATGCAACCGATGCCGTGAGACCTGGCTCAGCACACGCGTCACCAGATGCGGCAACGTGTGGCGCTACCTCTGCTGCGGTGGAGAGGAACTTCAGCTAGAACTTGTTGAGAGGAGGACGCCGTGACAGCTGCCACGGTTCCCAATCAGGCCGCGATCGCCGTCGACGAGCTACATCCCAATCCCTGGAACCGGAAGAAGTTCGACAAGAAGAAGCTCGAGGAGCTCAAGGCGTCGATCGAGAAGGTGGGTGTGCTGCAGGCGATTGTTGTTCGTCCGTCGGGCGAGAATCTTCAGGAGTATGAGATCGTCGCCGGCGAACGGCGCTGGCGCGCTTCGAAGCTCGCAGGCGAGACACACATCCCGGCCACAATCCGATCTCTGACCGACGTAGAGGTAGTCGAGCTCCTCGCGATCGAGAACTCTCAGCGGGAAGATGTACACCCCCTCGAGGAAGCAGAGCACTTCCGGTTCCTCCTCGACAACGGCGAGAACTACGACGTCGAGGCGATCGCCGCCAAGGTTGGGAAGTCGAAGAGCTACGTGTATCAGAGGTTGAAGCTTGCCGATCTCATTCCTGACGCGAGGAAGCGATTCGAAGAGGATGAACTCACCGCGGGGCATGCCATCCTGATCGCGCGTCTCCAGCCGAAGGATCAGCTGGCTGCACTCAAGCGGATGGCAAACGCCTGGCGCGGTGACATGACCACGACGGAGCTCGCCTCGTGGATCGAAGACGAGATCCACCTCGAGCTGAAGAAAGCACCCTTTAACACCAAGTGTGAAAAGCTCGTCGCGAAGGCCGGCTCGTGCTCCAGCTGTCCAAAGCGCTCCGGGTTTACTCCGGACCTTTTCCCGGAACTGAAGAAGCGTGACGTCTGCACCGATCGGTCCTGCTTCAACAAGAAGGTCCAGGCTCACATCACGCAGAAGATCGAGGCTCACAAGAAGAAGGGCGTCGACCTGGTCAAGGTCGCCGGCGACTATGGGAAGAAGGGGAAGGACGTTGTGGCGCGGTGGGATTGGCGGCCGGCCAAAAAGAGCGACAAAGGCGCACAGCCTGCGATCGTTGTGACGGGTCCGGATCGCGGGAAGGTCATCCATGTCACCGTCACGAAGCGAAACGCGTCCACGCAAACGCCGGCGAATACCGCCGATATGGGAACCATCGAACGTCAGTGCGAGCTCGAGAACGAAGTCATTACCGAGCGCGCTCAGGAGTTCGCCGACCAAATCGCAGTGATAAAGCCGGAGGTCCAGTTCCTCCCTGATGACGTGGCATTGTTCCTCGCTTTGAACTTTGAACCCTACACCGATTGGCCCGGGGGAAATGGCCGACAGAGACTGTGGAGCTCTTTCCGCGAGCGTTACTGGAACGCTGTTTTTCCACTGATGCCTGGCAAGTGGGGAGAGGTCACCAACGATTGGGACATTTCCGGGCCCGAAGACGGTCTCGCGGCCAAGCACGCGCTTGCCTTCCTGATCTGGTTTGCACGCGACACCGCGGATCTCGACAAGGAGATCGAACGCGAGGCGAAGAAGCGACTGAAGGCTGAGCAGCGAAAGAAGAAACGCGCTGAGCCCTCCGAGAAGAAGAAGGCCAAGAGTCCAAAGTCGAAGAAGACAGCGAAGGCTGAAGCATGACCGCACCTTCGGAGACGCGGGCCCGCCGGCGAAAGTACGCCAGAGAATACGCTCGGCGGAAACGCGATCGGGAAATGGAGAAGCGGCGCAGCGGCGAGGTCTATTGCCCGCGGAAGTTCGGCCGGTTCGGCATATGTGGTGCGAAGCTCGAGCACGTCACCGACGGTAACGGCGGCGTGCGTGTTGTTTGTCCGGCATGTGAGCGGATGCGCCGCGGGATCTGTGCCGACTGTGCTCGACCCGTCGACGGGAAGGTCGGCTACGCGCGCCGTTGTGCCGAGCACAAGAAGAAGGCCTCGAGAAGATCGATCCGGGCGTCCGAGAATCGACACCGGGAAGAGCGGCGCGCTCGGTCTCGTAAGTATTACAACAACAATCCCGATATTCGCGAGAGGCGGAACGAATACAAACGCCTCTGGCGGGCCGCCAACCCGGATAAGGTTGCTCAACAGAAGCGCCGAGAGGCTCTCCGGCAATCGCCGAAACGTGCGAAGTATCACGAACGGTACCGCCGGCACCGGCGAAAGGAGCGAGCAGCTCGAGAGCTCGATCGGTATCACGGCCAACAAGAGCCCAGACTTTGCCCGACGTGCGGAGTCACCGTGCTCTCCGGCAAAGCTCGAAAATGCGAACCCTGTAAGGCGGCCGCCCGAGAGCTCGCCCGTGAGCAGCTCGATCGGTATCACGCCGGCCGCGGCCGCCGGACCGATCTTGAGAGAGGAGTGCTCGTTGAGGTCCTCACTTAGTGCCGCGTCCCGACAAGCCGCGCTTCGCTGCGCAACGGGTGATAAAGGGATCGAGAGTGCTCACTCCTAGCGAGAAGCTCGTGTGGCTTGAGGACTATGCTCTCGACCTGGGTCCGGAGGGCGCCTGGCTCGCGCCGGCCAAGATGGGCGAGCGCCTCGGCATGAAACCCCGCACCGTTGAGGACTACCGCCAGAGGCTTGCCAACGCAGGCCTGCATGAGTCGGCACCCCGGCCAGGGGCCAAATCCAAGAGTTGGTACGCGGTGCTTCCTATCCAGTTTATACCCAACGAGCGGCCGGCCGAAGAGGACGTGAACTACATCATTCGCGAGTTCGACGAGTACCTCCATGACCGGGGTTTCCCCCGACGAGCATCGGGGTCTAACCCCGACAGGTGTCGGACCCAAACGACGCTCTTCCCCCGACAGGTGTCGGACCCAGACCCCGACAGTCGTCGGGGTGAAACGCCTCCAGAAGCCACTTATCCACAACCACTTGTGGAAACCAAACCCCGACAGGTGTCGGACCCAAACCCCGACAGGTGTCGGACCCAGACCCCGACAGGTGTCGGGGTCCCTATAAAGGATGAGGTTGGAGGGGAGGGTGGAGGTGAGGTGGGAGGGGGGATGGGGGCTCCAACCTCCCTTAGTTGCGTAAGCAACTCTCCAACCTCCATGAAGGGCACGGAGCCGCGTGAGGTTGGAGAGTGTGCTAAGCACACTAGGACAACAGCAACTACCCGCTCCGTGTCGGACACTGACCTCATGCGGCGCTGGAACGCCAAGCGAGCGGATCGATGAACAGAGCCGACTGGTTCAAACGCCTCGATCAGATGATCGACGAACCGGTGGAACCCGTCTGCCCTTCGTTCTGCTGTTTCACCTACATGTGCCCCACGTGGCTGCAGCAAGGCACCAACCGCCTCTTCGTGAGCACCCAGTACACGAACCGCAGAGACTGCATCTGGTACCAGCAGCTCGCTCCATTCGCTCGCGGCACATTCGGTATGGAACCGCCGGCGACGGCCGAGGAACTCCTCGAGATGGTCGTCGAGCGGAGCGCGATCAGGGAGGAGGCATCGTGATGAAACAAGCATCGCTATTCGATGCACCACCACCTGCACACCACAACGGCACGGAACACGAGAAGGCCGCGGCACGTGCGTTTGTTGTGCCAGGCAAAAACCTCAAAGAACGGATCGCGTGGTGGATTGGGAAACGCCAGCGGTACGGTGCGATCAGGGACGAGGTCGATCGCTGTTTCAATACGACGCCGAACGTCAGTCAACCGCGTCTCGTGGAACTCGAGAGCGAAGGCCGAATCAGGAAAACAGACCGGAGCCGCAAAGGCCGAAGCGGTCGCCGCGGCACCGTTTACGTCGCATTTGAATTCCAGGACTAGGAGAGACATCCATGGCGAAGAAGGACCAGTTCGAAGAGGTGAACGTAGATCTTAGCGGCAAGAGAGACGCAGTGTTGTGTTCCGCCGGCGTCGAAAAGTACTGCAAACGGATCGAGGACAAGCTCGCTACCGAGGCCGGGAGACTTCATCGCTCCGAGGAGAAGAAGTACCGTGACGAAGTAGCGGGTCTTCGTGAGGAACTCGTCGAGCCACTGAAGAACGGCGGTGCGCGGATCCTGCCGCATCACCGGCCCGTGCTGAAGGAGGGGCTCAAGCTCCTGGTCACACACCAGCGTGGAGTGGCTGGTCCGCTCGAGCATTCACTTGCCGAGCCCGAGATGGCTGAGACCATACGAGCACGCGCAAGCCACGTCGAGGACAAACTGATCCCGCAGTTCGACGACCAACTGCCGCTGGAGCAATCAACACCAGATCCGACCGGGACAAACGAGGCCGGCGAATCCCTCACGGACATCGCCAAACGTGAAGCTGAGGAGGCCGAAAAGCCGGCGAAAAAAGCGAAGCGCTCGAAGAAAAAGTCGCCGCTCAAGGTCGAGAAGTGAGATGGGTGTCAACCTGGGTAGGTCAAACCACCAAACGACCCCGATGACGAGCTATATAGGAACGATGAGCTTGTACTGCTTGTTGACAGGCTCGCAAGTGCTCCGAGGTAATCGTTGAACCGTTCGATGTTCTCTTTCGGGTCCGGGATCTGGCGAGATCCTGGCATGGTCCAGACATACGCAGGCCGATGGTTGTCCGGGTGCATCTCGGGCTGCGGGCTCGGTGGATCCACGTACATGACAAGAAAGTTACGGGAGATGTAGATGGGTCGCGAATCGAAGATAGGCTACGTGGATGCCTCGTGGTCCCCCTGGATTGGCTGCACGCCTGTTTCAGAGGGGTGCCAGAACTGCTACGCGGCCGCCTGGGCGAAGAGATGTGGGCGTGAATTCTTCTCCCAGTTGATACGGGCGAGCGACGCGACGTTCTATGCGCCCCGCAAGTGGGATCCGTACGAAATCGGTGGTCGCGACAGACCAGGTCGCGTCTTCGTTTGCGAGCTATCGGACTTCTTCCATCGAGACGCCGACATCTGGCGACGGAGCGCCTGGCTCGTAATGAAGTCGTGCTGCGGTTTCAAGTTCCTGATCTGCACGAAGCGCCCTGAACGGATAGCGCAATGTCGTGAGACATTGACGGGATGGCCTCTTCCCTGGGTGTGGCTCGGCGTCACTGCTGAGAATCAAGAGCAGGCCGAGAAGCGAATCCCCACTCTTTTGGAACAGCCGGCAGCGCTGCACTTCGTCTCGATCGAGCCGACGCTTGGACCGGTGGACCTGTCACCATATCTAGGAGCAGGCTATGAGGGCGGAAATCAAAGTGTACAAAGGTGTGGTGTCGGGCGAGTTGCTAATAGACCCAACGGGCCGCATCTGGCGGATGAAGATTCGGTGCGGCGATCGGTGGAACCGGGGATCGAGGTTGGTGGCGTGCGAACCTCGCCGAGCAGAACACCCAACACCAAGCGGGTACCTACAGATTCGAAGGATGGAGAACGGGCAACGAGTGAATGCGTCTGCACACCGTCTTGTTTACCACCACTTCTTCGGACCGATACCGGACGGCATGGTGGTGAACCACCTCGACGGGGTGAAGAGCAACAACCATCCGTCGAACCTAGAGATAGTAACGCCGTCGGAGAATGTGAAACACGCCTACCGGACGGGGCTCAAAGACGAACACGGAGAGAGCAACCCAACCGCGTTTCTAACGGACGACCAGGTGGTGAGCATCAGGTTCACGTATGCGACCGGACAAGTGACACTCCCGGAACTCGCGAGGCAATACGCGACGTCACCACAGACGATTTCCGCGATCGTGAGGGGCGACCGTCGAGTGATGCAGGGCGGACCAACGGCGGATTACACAGATCGAAGGCGGCGCGCGAGGGTGGGACGCAACGAGAAGGGTCAGTTTGTGGCCTTGACCTCGTGATCGTTGGTGCTGAGAGCGGCCCAAACCGACGCGAGTGCAAGGTCGAATGGATCGAGGACATCGTGGATCAATGCCGTGCAGCCGAAGTGCCGGTGTTCGTGAAGCAAGGCTCCCACCGCTTCCCGGGCAGACAAGGCGACATCCCGGACCATCTGTGGAAGTACAAGGAGATACCACAATGACCGCCGAGCAGGTCACCGACAAACTTGTCGAAATAGCGAAAACCGGTGTGCAGGGCATGTCCGATCGCATCTGCACACTTGAGCGTGAGAACGAGCGACTGCTGCAATGGGTGCATGACCTTCAATCCGGTATGTACATCAACTGTGTCTACTGCGGCCACCGATACGGACCGAACGACGAAGTGCCGGCGACGATGGCGGACGTGCTGAAAGAACACATTGAGGTATGCCCTGAACACCCGATGTCACGGCTCAAACAGAGATGGGAAGAGGCTATTCGACGAGCTCGTTATGTCTACGAGGGAGAACACACCCCCAACGAGGTTATTGATTACCTGCTGGCAGAAGTTGCCGCGATCGAGATAGAGAAGGCAGATCGGTGATGCGTCTCCGTCTCGTGATCTGGGGACCGCCGCGCACGAAGAAGACCAGCAACCAAGGTGTGCGCACGGGAAAGGTCTGCCCAGTCTGCAAGATGCGATCAGGGGCAATCCGCGTGTTTCCATCGAAGGCCTGGCGCGAATGGGTGAAGAAGGCACTGGTCACCGTCACGACCAGCAACGGCAATCGTGATTTGAGGTCGATTCAACCAGGCGCCCTCCCCGATCAGCCGTACCAATGCGAGGCGATCTTCTACCGTGATGCCGATCGCGGCGACCTGATCGGCTTCGAGCAGGGCCTGGCCGATTTCCTCGAGCAGCGGAAGATCATCACCAACGACAAGTGGATCCGGAGCTGGGACGGATCGCGACTCGACATCGATCGCACACAGCCTCGAGTGGAACTCAAGATCGAGGTGATGGCAATATGAAACTCGCCGAGCTGCCGGTGAAGTGGCGAGAAGAAGCTCAGATTCTGATCGACAACGGCGCCGATGCTCAGGCTAAGGTGAAGGTCCGGGCCGCGGAAGAGCTCGAGGAGGTGCTAGTCGATCACGACAACGAGCTGCTTACCGTACTACAAGCAGCACAGGAGTCAGGCTACAGCAAGGACTGGATGCGGAAGCTGGTAGCGTCGGGCCAGGTCCCCAACATGGGCCGTCCTGGGGCTCCTCGAGTGCGTCGCGGAGATCTCCCTAAGAAGCCCCAAAGACTTGCCTCGGGCACACCTGAAGACAGATTGCAGTTGATACGTGAAGAGCTGCAAGAGACTTTCGGGAGCCGGTGACTATGGCGAAGGCTGAGAAGTGGAGCAAAACGGTCGACGTCGGTAAGGCGCGAATCCACGTCGTAGAACGATCGCCGGGGCGCATCTCGCTCAGGTGGTGGGATCCGAATCGCGGCAACTGGCGCTGGCGGAGCTTGAAGCATGGCGACCGCGATCGCGCCGAGGACGAAGCGAACCTGCTTGCGGCCGAGCTCCTCGGTCTCCCGATTCAGATCCAGAAGACACTCAAACTCGGCGACCTGCTCGACACGTATCAGAAGGAGCGATCGCCACAGAAGAAGGGCGACCAGCCTAAAGAGGACAAACGTCGCGTGAAGCTCTGGAAGCACGTGCTCGGGAAGGACCGTGACGTGAAGACGATCGACTTCCCAACGATCGACGCGTTTGTGGCCGCACGGAGAGCCGGCCGTATCAAGGTCAAAGCCCTCACGTTGAGGAAGCAGGTGTAGGAAACG
>Ga0180431_10000757_pt1 | contig 45894 bp, 35 predicted proteins | sample SS_ome_11_FD_132459 | JGI IMG/M metagenome (GOLD analysis project Ga0180431, IMG submission 132459) | Hypersaline lake sediment archaeal communities from the Salton Sea, California, USA - SS_1_MS_1 metaG | ecosystem: Environmental > Aquatic > Non-marine Saline and Alkaline > Hypersaline >... | reverse complement strand
TGTAACTCAGGGAGAATATGATTGAAAGTGCTCCAAGAACGGATATGGTGATCGCGAAGAAAAGGGAGAGCATGTTGGTTCTCAGCAACAGAGAAAGACCCAGGAAATCGAAATAGGATGAATTCCCGCCGTCCCCGGCTAATAACAGGGCGATCATCGCCACGAGCGCCAGTGACACGAGCACGGCGAATACATCCCTGATCCTGGACGAAACCTTGCCTAGGATATATGTAATCAGCGAACCGCCGAAGGCGACGGCAAGCACGAGTCCCGCGCTCATCCTAAGACACTCCTGATGTAATCCATTCTATTTAAAAGCTCGGTGGCTGCTGAGTCTAGCATCCCGGTCACGAGCCCGGGATACATTCCGACTACAACTATCAACAGCACAAAAACAAACAGGGGGATTATCGCGGCTGCGGGGGCATCGTTTCTTTCGACGCCTCCGCTCCCCTTCTTGAAGTAAAGCACCTGCACGATCCGGAAGAAATAAGCTCCCTCGATTACCGTTCCCAGCAGGATAAGGCCGATGAGCACCGTGAATATCGTCGCTTCATTGGCTATCGCCGCTCTTACGATCAGAAACTTGCTGGGAAAACCGATGAATGGCGGCAGGCCGACAAGGGAGAACGCACCTATCGTGAAAGCAAGCGAAGTCAAGGGCATCCGTTTTCCCATACCCTCGAACGATGATATCTCCACCGAGCCGCTTCGGTATATCATGTAGCCAGCAGCCAGAAACAAAAGACCCTTGCCCAGTGTGTGGCTTATCAGCTGGAACAAACCGCCCGCAACACTATAGGAGGTCGCCATGGCCATGGCGAACAGTATCAAACCGATCTGCCCGATGCTCGAATAGGCCAGCATCCTCTTGATGTTACTCTGGCTGAATGCGCACATCTCGCCTATCAGGAGCGTCAGTACTCCCAGAAACGCGAAAAACATGAAGATGCTCGAGATTCCGAATATCGTAAAGAGGATCCTTATCACGGCATAAAGACCCACCTCGATGGCGATGCCGGATAGTATTGCACTGATCGAGGAGGGCGCGGACGAATGGGCGTCCGGCAGCCAGGCGTTGAGAGGAAAAATCGCGGCCTCCACCCCCAGGCCTGTAACCATCAGTACCATCGGAACGAATATGGAAGCAGGGCTCGCCGATTGTATATTCCTTGCGAGATCGGCCATATTGAGTGTCCCGAAGAGCCCGTAGAGCAGCCCGATTCCTATCAGAAGCAAGCTCGATCCCACCGAACCCTGGATCAGGTATTTCACCGCCGACTCCACACCACCCCTATCGCCTACATACGCCACCAGGGCGTATGAAGATATGCATAGTATCTCGAAGAAGACGAACAGGTTGAATATGTCCCCCGTAAGCACAACACCCGTGGCTCCGGTCAGGAGCAGCAGGTACAGGATGTGGTATTTCTCTTCCGGGCCGTCCTTGATGTAAACCAGGGAATAGATCGCAACCAGGAGCCCGGCAAGTGCGATGAGAGCCGAGAACAGAGTACCCAAGGGTCCCGCGACCAGGTTGATGCAGAAAGGCGGAGGAAAGCCGCCTATGTTTACTACGACCGGTTGCCTCATCGCGAAGGGGATCAGCATCAATGCGACAACGAGGTTGAAAGCGAACGCAAGAACCGGAACATACTTGACGAGCTTTTTGGAGATAAGCCCGAACAGAGGCACGGCGAACGCGAGTCCTAAAGGTACTGCAATCATTAGAACGGGGCTCACCATCGCTGCTCCTTTATCTGTCTTAAATCCAGCACGCCGTAATGATGATACAGCCTTATCGCAAGGGATAGCGCCAGGGCCAAAACCGCCACACCTATTACGATCGCCGTCAGCACCAAAGCCTGCGGAACGGGATCCACCATCTGTTCAGCCTCGATTGTGGATTTTGAGAAGATTGGCGCCGTCCCCCTGCTGATATAACCTACGGAGACCAGGAACAGGTTGACTCCGGTCTCCAGGATGCTGAGACCGATGATCACCTTTATCAGGTTGTGCTTCACGAGCATGATGAACAGTCCGATAAATATCAGGCCGAAGGCACCTATGTAATACCCATAGCCCTTCAGAAACTCGGTCACTCCGGAAATGTCCATCTCCATCTCCTAACGCCCGTCATTAATGACCGCTCGAAAGCCCGTGAACGACCTTTCATCGTGATTCATTCGCTTTCCTCCACCAGGTTATCGATCACCCCGGAAAGCTCGGAGCCCACCTTGAACCCGATGGCTACATAGATGACCGGAATGACGCCCGCGCTGAACAGCGTGTTGAGCTCCCCCTTCGGGAGGAAATTCGAGAGAAAGTAGTGCCCGCCCACTGCCAATCCCAGCAGGCCCATCAGAATGAACACCAACCCCCCCGATGATTCGACCGCCCGACTTCCCCTCTCGTTGATCCTTCTTCCCCGGCAACCCATGTAAACGAGGAGGAAAGCCGAGGCTATGATCGCCCCGCCCTGGAACCCTCCACCCGGAGTAAGATGACCGTGGATGAATATGTATCCGCCGAAAAACAGCATGAGTGGAAACAGGAAGCGGCAGCCGGTGTTCAACACTAGGCTCGCAGGCTCGATCTCCCCCCTCTCCCCCTTCTTTCGTGTCGCCAGAACGGCTCCGAGCCCGATAGCGGCAACAAACAGCACGGTCACCTCACCGAGGGTATCAAACCCCCTGTAGCCGACAACCACGGATGTAACGATGTTCGAAGCCCCGGTCTCATCCCTGCCCCTGTCGATGTAATGATCCCCCACTTCCGTCTCGTGCAGTGAAAACGGGATCTCAGCCAGGGATAGGGCCAATCCCACGAAGATTATTATCAGTAAGATCAGGCTGACGAGGCTTCTCATTCCTCATACCTCTTTGTTCGCCTGATGGCGATGATAAAGACAGCCGCAACCAAAGCCGCTCCAATTGATGCCTCCGCCATGGCCACATCCGGCGCCTGAAGCAGATAGAATAGAATCGACGCGATCAGGCTGACCATGCAGGCGGCGATCACGGCGTTGATCAGATCCTTGAAAAACAGCGCCGCTACGGCCGCTGCCAGCATCAGGAGCACCAGAAGTGCAACTAGAAATATCATTCCTTCTCCTCTAGTCCCTCGAAATCCCGTGTCCTGTCCACAACGCTCCTGTCACAGAGAGGAACCCCGCTTTTATTGGAGGCCCTGGCGATCGCGTGGCTCGAGATGGGATTCGTCACCAGAATGAAAACCGCGATGATCAAGGTTTTCCAGAACCATTCCGGGTGCATTATCCCAACTCCCACGATGGTGAGAAAGGCACCGAGGGTGGTGCACTTCGTGCCCGCCTGGATCCGGTTATATACGTCGGGAAGCCTCAGCACGCCGAAGTTCCCCAGGAATAGAAAGATCGTTCCGATCCCTGTAACAACCATCCCGAAGACGCCCATCTATATTCCCCTTTCCAGGAATCTGGCAAGAGCCACCAATCCGACAAAAGCCAACATGGAATATACCAGCGCGACATCAAGATAAACGTACCTGTCGAAGATAAATCCCAACAGCACAAGCAGGGCGACAACCGTTGTCGTGATCGTATCCACCGCAACGGCCCGATCAGAGGCGCTGGGACCTTTCAACAAGCGCAAAAAGCACACGAATATTCCCAATCCAATAACCGTGATAAAGATAGAAATGATCGTCCCGTTCATGAAAAAATCACCTTCAGGTATTTTTCGAACCTTCTGCCGATGGCCTCGGTAGCCTCGCCTGTCTCCTCGGAACGCACATTGATCCAATGGATGAGAAGCGTGTCACCCTTGATATCGAGGGTAAAGGTCCCCGGAGTCAGGGTGATCGAATTCGCCAGGATCAACTTGGCGATATCCTGCTTCAATTCCGTCTTTATCATCACTACCCCGGGCTTGATGGGCATCCTCGGGTGAATGATCCTGTATGCCACATCGATATTGGCCAGTATGATTTCCTTGAACAGCACCACCAGGTAGATTACGGAGAACAAAATCCGTTTTACGCTCAGGGGAGGAAATCCCAGCGCAAGGTAGTTCTTATGAAGAATCAGTGCGAGCACGAGGCTGATGATACAGCCGACGGTCAGCTCCTGCCATTGACAGCTCGATGTGAGGGCGAGCCAGACTACGATTAGGATGAAGAAGAGATAAAGAAAACTCCTTGCACGGTGGGATCCTCTTTGTGCCTTCTCCATCACCTAAAAAAATCCTCCTATATTTCCGATCTTCCCCTGGACGTGCCGCAGGCGATCCGGGCGGGATCAGTCCTGCGCCGCTGCTGCGTCTCTCGATGAGTAATAGACAAGGCGCGCTATTTCCCTGCTCAGATCCATGCATGTGATCTTTATGTTGTCCGGCATGAGCAGCTGGCATGGAGCAAAAGACAGGATGGCGCTCACGCCTCCCCTCTCCATGCGGCGGGCGATCTCGGGCGCCTCCAATTCAGGCACGGCCAGTATGCCCAGCTGGATGTTCTCCTCTTTTATCCTATCTTCCAGATTTGCCGCATCCTCAACGGTCACGTCATTTATCTTCTGTCCTATCAATGCAGGTTGGTTATCAAAGGCCATGACGATCTTGAAACCCTCGGATTCGAAATTCGAATATGCCAGCAACGCCTTGCCGATATTTCCGACACCGACGAGGGCCACCTTGTTGACCGGATCCAATCCCAGGATATTCCGAATCTTTTGGATCAGTTCATCGACATCATAGCCGACTCCACGCTTTCCCAGTTCGCCGAAGTAGGAAAAATCCTTGCGTATTATGGAGGGATTGATGTTGCAGACCTCGGCAAGCCTCGTGGAAGAAACGGTTTTCTCGTTCTCCTTCTGCAAACACACAAACGCCCTGAAATAAAGAAGAAGGCGACCTATTGTCTCTTGTGGTATTGACTTATACATATTCCCAATATTGTGATAGTGATCACATTCACATGAGAGGGCAGTTTAAAGGTCACCGTCATTTACGTCAAGAACTTTTTTATAAATTTAACGATCTTATTATTAGGCTTGAGGTTATAGCTTTATCTCGGACTTATGGCCCACCAGCCGGACGCGGGATCCTTCCTCCCGGCTATATTATCCTTCATCTGAGCTCGGGATTATCCTTCCGTCGACCGGGTCTCATCCTGCACATGCGCTATCCGATGTTGCTCTGAGCAATGTCCACACGGGGCAAGATGATCCTTGCCGGCATTCTCATTTGAGCAACACCATCTTCTTCGTCTGCACAAAATCTCCTGCGACGAGGCGGTAGAAGTAGATGCCGCTGGAGACAGGCCTGCCGCCGCTGTCCAGAGCCGGCCAGCTGACTTCCTTTCGTCCCTCCCCCATGTGCCGGTCCAAGAGGGTGGACACCAGCTCACCCTTCACATTGTAGATTCCGAGATTTACGTGAACCGAGCGCTGCAGGTCGAACCGGATCACGGTTGCGGGATTGAAGGGATTCGGGTAGTTCTGGTACAGCACGACATCCGGCAGTGCCGGAACGCGTCCAGACGGCTCACCCGTCACATCGGCAAGAACCTCGTTTATGAACCACTGAGCGTTCTCCGCCGTTATCGAAGCATGGTCCTGATTGTTGGTGGGATAGTAGATCGTGTCGAAGGGTGTATGGCTCATGATGTCAGGATCGCCCGCGATATCATAGAACAGATCCTCCGTGTCGATCGCCAGCGCACTGACCGATGGGATGAAACAGTGATTGTCGTAAAGGGCGATGATGTCACCGTAAGGCGCTTCGGTCGAGTCCATATCGGCCATCGAAGAACGCCAGCCGCCGGGAGCGTTGTCATAAGGTTTCGTCCCCGATACCGTAACCTGCAATGTGGTAGGTATTATGAGAATTCGAATATACCCGTCGAATATCATCTGCTCCGTGCCGTACGGAACCGCCCAAACGTTCCCACGGATCGTCGTAAAGAAATCCGCGTACTCGTATTCTATGATCTGATCCCCCGGGGCGAATCCCTGGTCTGTCTGGAAACCGCTCCCGTTGGCGATGGCCACCTTGCGCAGGTTCTGCGGATACTCTCCGATACCGGCGAAGTCCGAAAGGAACTCTGCACGAAGGGAATCCGGCTCCCCCAAGGAACCCGGGGGCACGGTGTAATGATACACGAGCATCTGACGCGCTGCCGGCCGGTTCAAACGTGCAAGCATCTCCGCCGCTGCATCCGAAAGGCCCGAGAAGAAATCCAGCCAGTACTGGATCCCGAGGGGGATATTGGCTCCATGGTTGGGGGCATCGAAGGATATGAACGTGCGAACCCGGTGCTCGATGACGCTTGTCTCCATATATGCAAGGGCGTATCGGGCGCACAGGCCTCCCATGCTTGCACCGGCGACGACCATTGTCACCTCCGGATCGATCATCGACTGCACCTGCTGAATTAGCTCCACCAACACGAAGCTGTTTCGCTGGATGTAATCGGTTGCATCCGTGAAATCCAACATTACGATGTCGTATCCGGCGGCGCGGATCGTCTCGAGCATATCTTCCCGGTTGAGATGGCTGTAGAGCTCATCCCAGTCCCAGCTGTTGTCCAGATCGAATCCCTCGACGGCGATGACCGGATTGGTCAGCGTGCCCAGGGAATCGGCGAGATACACGTAAGCCCTACCGCTTCCACTCAGCCCCTCGAACGGAATCGAAGCCGTCACGAATATAGTGTCGTGCGGATCCGGTATCGATTGCGCTGTAACGGGCGAGCTGATGAGTCCGGCGAGTAAAGCAATAAAAACGAGAGGAATGCTCTTGAACCGCTTCATCACGACCCCCCTCCGGGTCTGTTTGAATGTGCTAATTTCGATAGAAACAGGTTATTCTAGCATAAAATCCGTTAAAAATCAATTGCGTGCGGCCGCCGAGCCATAATGCTGAGAGGGGAGGTAATTCACATTCTAATCGATCGAGGAAAACTCGAAGCAAAAAATTATCGAATATCGATAAAATTTTATTGATTATCGGAAACATCCTTGATATATTGTTCGTATATAGAGCCGTGCAGTGGAAGTGTCATATACTGCCTGCTGCACCGGGACGGGCATAGAGATAATGCCCTATCTGGTGGGCAATTAAGGACTTAAGAGAGGAGAAGATATGAGTCGACCTAGAACATTCAGTCCGGCATTCTCGACCAGGGCTGCGGGTGTTGTGGTGGAAATAGTTTGGTATCTATCCTGTGCTGCCGTACTCATCTCCCTGGCCCTCGTTGCGGCGGTAAACCTTACCGATTTCTACGTGAAGTACACATACGCACCTTTAGAGATTCATTATCGATCGGAAGGGGAAGCGGTATCAGCCTTCGGGCAGGACGCGTCCGCTTCGGGTTTGAGCATAGTCAAGGCCATGGGCCTTCAGTTGAAGCACCATGACAAGGGACTACAGCGTATATACGTAATGATACCGATGGCTCTGTCGCTGTTGCTTCTTGGAATAATCACGATCCTCCGCGCCTTCATGCGCTCTATAAAGAGTGGAAGCCCGTTCACGTCTAAGAACGCCTCGCGTCTGAAGCTGCTCGGACTGCTCGTGATGGCAGCCGGACCTTTCTACGGCATCCTGGAGTACATATACGGAACGATGCTCAAGTGCAGCATCGACGTTCCAGGGGCGGTAGTTACCGTGAATCCGGACGCCCGCATCATGTATGTTGCAGTGGGGATCGTGATCCTCGTCATCGGCCAGATATTCAAGTACGGCGTTCGCCTCAGGGAAGACAGCGAACTCACCATCTAAGAGAGGATTGGGGTATGTCCATAAATGTCAATCTCGACCTGATGCTGGTCAAAAGGCGCATGACCCTGACTGAGCTCTCCTCCAAGGTCGGCGTAACCATAGCGAACCTGTCGATTCTAAAGACCAACCGCGGACGCGCGATACGGTTTTCGACCCTGGATGCGCTATGCCGCGAGCTGGACTGTCAGCCGGGTGATATCCTAGAATACAGCCGGAACGGCTAGAACAGGAGAGAGTCAGTAGAATATCGATCAGCGCCGAAAGGCAGTATTACAGTCAAATCCTGATAATATTTAGTGTACAGAGAAAAATTATAATAAAAGATTGAAATAAACTGCGTAATGTGTTAGAACGCAACGCTTTAATAAATTGTTAAGAGCGCAACGGCTTTTTCGTGAAGGATAGTTGTATGCTGAAGAGCGAACGCCTATGCATCGGGTTGCTCTTGATCATCGGCCTCATCGCAATTATGTCGGCTTCGACCTATGCGGCGCCCCTGGAAGCCACCATAAGTCTCGGGCGTGACCCTGAACCACCCATGTGCTTGGTCAATCCCGGTGGTGCAATTGATATCACCTGGAACATCGAGCACACCACGACACCGAACTATGTCTATTATAAACTCGAAGATCCCACCCCGTACCATAATCTACGAGGACCAGACATACCCTGGATCGACAGGTATCACGATCGACCGGCAGTGGACCGTGCCGGTCGGTTCACCGGACGGCAAGTACTTGATACGCGTCGAGTACTGGTCATTCGAGGCTGGCAATGAAGCGAACGCCGAAGTGACCTTCTACGTTTGCAGCGAGACGGGAAATGTCTGCGCCGAGAAATGGGAAGATACTGATAATGACTGCGAGCTCAGCGGTGGTGACACTGCGCTTCCCGGTTGGTGGATCTGTATTGAAACACCGTTGGGAGATACATACTGCAAGCAGACCGACGGAACGGGCGAGGTATGCTGGAGTGATCTGCCGCTCGGGGATTACACGGTCTACGAGAACCTGCTGCCCGGGTGGATTGCGATATATCCCGTGTCTTACGAATTCACCCTCACTGGAGATCCTATCGTGCCCTACATATTCCTGAACAAGTATCAGGAGACCGACGCCGAGAAGAAATCGTGGGGAGCGATAAAGAGTATCGATAAGTGATAAATGACGGAAGAATCCCTCCGTGAACACGCGACAGAACGCGGAGGGATTCTTCTTTGATCGCAGGAATTCCAATCGCCGTAGATTCCCTGCCTGATTATTCGGTTGCTCGAATCCGGGAGCAGCTCAGGTCTATTCCGATTGCAGCATCTCGGCGATCTTTGAACGTGTCGCCTTGATCCGCTCGTAGTCCAGTTTCAATCCCATCGGCCCCAGGGCGCTTCCGATGTTATCGTAGATACCTTCGACGTTCTCGAATGGAACAGTAACAGTTTCCAGCGGAGTGGATCCGTAGTTGTTCCTGATATTCCTATCAGCACCTTTGTCCAGCAGAGTTTTGACTATCTCGGTTCGGCAGAAGAAGGCCGCTATGTGAAGCGGGGTTGCCCCGTCCTTCACCCCCCTGAAGTTCACGTCGGCCCCGGCCTCGATCAGTGCCATTGCTATCTCCGTCTGGCCGAAAGTGGCAGCGGTGGTCAGGGGACTGCCCCCTCCCATCGGATCCTTTACATTCAGGTCGGAACCAGCCTCGATATGCTGCCTAACGGCCTCGAGATCCCCCCCAGCGGCGGCCGCGTGGAGTCCGATGTCCGGGGGCGCAGGAGCTTCTTGTGAAACCGAGGGCTGGCCCTTCTCGCTGGCCGCATCCTCCTTCTCCCCGCAACCGGCGGCGATAAGGAGTGTGAACACCAGAATTACCGTCGTAACCAATCTCATTTAAGCCTCCCATGGAAATAGATTCTAGGAACTGCCTCCGTCGGGCCCGTGCAATCCCTCCGAAATACGCTTTGTGCTGTGCAGCACAATCATCAAGCGTCCGGATGTTATCATCAGGATATGCGCCTTCATAGAATAAATTAGCTCATACTAGAAAAAATGAACTTTTATAGCATTCCGGATATGTGTACAGAATGCGCCTTCACAGCAGAAATATCGATTTCAGAACATTCGGCAGAAAAAATAGTTCCGTCTCACTTCACATGGTAGTAACTATTTGAATGACACACCGGATATGCCTGGTGTAGAATTCCTGGAGTCTGGGATTCGGTAAAAAAGGTGAGTGTGTTTTCATGGATAATTCTAGGGTCACGACTCCCGAGCGCATGTTCGAGCTGGACTGGATCAGGGTGATCGTGACGATCAACCTGATACCGTTCCACGTGGCCTGGATGATCACAAGTGTCAGCGGATACTCCCTCGTAGAAAGGGAGACGGTCATCTGGTACATCCTGCATTGCTACGTCAATTTCATGAGTCCGCTCCACATGTTCCTACTGTTCCTCGTCGCTGGTTCGGCCACCTTTATGGCCCTGCGTTACAGGTCGCCCGGGCAGTATATCGTAGAACGGATCAAACGTCTGCTGATCCCCCTCCTGACGTTCATGATATTCCTCTTCCCGGTGCTGGGATATTTCTGGCCTTCGGTAATAGACCTGAGCAGGATCGATTTCCTCACCGAATTCTGGCCCTGGTGCCTTTCGACATCATTCTATTCCAGCATCACCGGTGGGCCCAATTGGGCTCATATGTGGTTCGTGGGATACCTGTTCATATATTCGATGATCCTCCTGCCCGTGTTTATTCACATCCGTGCAGGGAAGAGCCGATTCGTCGAATCTGCGACTCTGTTTTTGACCAAACGGCGGGGAGCGCTGTTCCTCGTCGGCGTTCCCGTATCCCTGACATTCGCTATCCTGTCGCCGATCTGGCCGTTTTTCCGCAACAATCTCTACTCCGATTGGGGTTACTTTACATACAACATGGCGGCATTCGTATTCGGTTTCTTCATTACCGGCGATCGCAGGTGGATCCGGGCTTTCGATAGACACGCCGCGGCATCAATTGTCCTGGGCATTGTATTCTCGGCTGCAAAGCTGCTGATGGAATACTTCGCCCCCTCGTTCTCGACACCCGCCTTCAACTTGCAATACGCGATCTATTCGCTGACAGCCGGATTGAACACCTGGTTCTGGGTCGTGGCCGTCCTGAGCATCGCACGGAGAACGCTCTCGTTCACAAACGGCTTTCTCAAGTATTTCAACAGGATCTCTTATCCGTTCTACATCTTCCATCTCGTCGTGATATCCGTCTTGGGCAGTTTCATTAAACCGGCAGGATTGGGGATCGTTGCCGAGTTTTTCCTGAACTGCGCGGCATCGTTCGTTATCTGTGTAATTTGCTGTGAGCTTGTCAGAAGAACACGTGTCACCCGTTTTCTATTCGGATTGAAGTGAACACAGAAGCGGAAGATTAATACAACATAATATCAGAAATGAGTGTGCGTCGGTGATAGGCAAATCCATCGGGCATTTCACGATTATCCGGAAACTCGGCTCCGGAGGTATGGGATCCGTGTATCTTGCGAGGGACGAGAAGCTGGAACGCAACGTCGCCATAAAATTCGTCTCCGACCAATTCGGTGACACTGATGCCCGCAGGCGCTTCGAGCGAGAGGCACGGGCAATCGCCGCCCTTAATCACCCTAACATCCTGACGATATATGAATTAGGAGAACACGACGGTGCGCCGTTCATCGTCCTGGAATACATCGATGGCAAGACGCTAGACACAATACTGGCCGATGGACCGCTGTCCAAAGAGGCTGCACTGTCCATCGCGAATGACGTCGCGAGGGGATTGGCCGCTGCGTACAGGAACGGAGTTATTCACCGGGACATCAAACCATCGAACATCATGGTTGCATCTGACGGTTGCGCGAAGATACTCGACTTCGGATTGGCGAAGCTGCTTACATCGTCAAAGTATACCCAAACTAAAATAACGCTCGGTACGCTCAACTACCTATCCCCCGAGCAGGTCAGCGGGAACGAGATCGACGGCCGCTCGGACCTCTTCTCCCTCGGTGTAACGCTCTACGAAATGCTCACGTGTAAGCGCCCCTTCTCGGGCGAATACGAGGCGGCGATTCTGTATTCAATAGTCAACGAGGATCCCGCACCGCTGCCTACTGAGCTTCGCGCGCTTCAGCCCGTTATCGACAGGGTGCTGGCCAAAAATCCAGATGAACGCTATCAGAGCGCAGAGGAGCTTTTAACCGACCTGGAGGCGGCCCTCGCTGACAAACCGGTTACCGCTCCAAAACGAAACCGCATACTATCCTATGTTCTGGCACTTGTCCCGATCCTCGCAGTGATCGCCCTCTGGCTCACCAGAGGCATTCGGCCCGATGGGGATTCCGGCAGGGCGCGGGAAGCTACCCGGCTGGCCGTCATGTACGTGGAGAACCTCGCCGATCCGGAAGATAGCAGACGGCTTGGCAAAATCGCCTCGAACCTGATTGCCACCGATCTCGCCGGTGTGCCGGACATCCACATCGTCCCGCCGCACCGGATCAGCGATGCGTTCAGCAATTTGGGGTATCCACCCGATGGGTCGCCGGATCATGGGACAGCAGCTCGGGTAGCAGGTGTCGTCAATGCGCCGTGGATGCTGATGGGTCATATACTCCAGGACCATCCCGGGCTGATCATATCGTTCGAGCTTATAGATGTCGCCCTAGATGAGGTGATTGCAACACGTCGGATAAGCGGGGCTGCAGGCGAATCGATCTTCGATGTCGTCGACCGCCTGACCGATGCCCTTAGGCGGGAGCTGGATATACCGGAAAGTGCATTAGCGGCCGATCTGCCGGTGAGCGAAAAGACGACTTCGAGCGAGGAGGCCTATCGCCTCTACCTGGAAGGGCTGAGGAGGCAATTACGGTTCGAGCAACATGAGGCGTTCGATTACTTCGAGAAATCGATCGCTGCTGATTCTACTTTTGCATTAGCATACTATGGCCTATCAAATTCAACCTTTTTGGACTATTCAGCAAAAATAAGGATGATTGATAAATCGCTCGAGTACTCCGGAGCCCTTCCAAGGCGTGATCGCATGATAATAAAGGCCCTGCACGCCGGCCTTCACGGCGATTACAAGCTCGAGGAGGCATTGTACGATACGCTGATCGTTGAATGCCCGGACGATAAATACGTCTTCTTCCGCTACGGAGGATTGTATTACGGGCGTAAAGATTATAATCGAAGCCTGGAGTTGTACAACAGGGCCATCGAGCTCGATCCGACATACGCGGATGCACTTAACAGGGTGGCTTATATCCACTATCGGCTCGGTGACCACATAAAAGCCCTTCTGACGATAAACAAATGTATAGAAGTCGCCGATCCGAACGATCCGAATCCATACGATTCGCGTGGTGAGTTGCTCTCCATGATGGGACATCTCGACGAGGCGATAGAATCAATGGAAAAAGCCCTTTCGATCAACCCTGACTTTGTCTCACGAGATAGGCTGGCACGGCTCTACTCTTTCCGGGGTGACTATGAAAAAGCTGATAGCCTTTACAGCACTTACCTCTCCTCCGAATGGCGCTGGGAAAGGTCGGTGGGCCGCAATCTTCGTTCCATGCAATTCATACTCCAGGGTAAGTTCAAAGAGGCCTTGCATCGGATCGACGAGGCAATTGGTGCGGATATGGCAGACACCCTGTCTTTGGAACTCGAATCCCCCGAGCAGCAATACGGAGAAACAAAATGGAAGTATTTTTATAAGGCAATAGTATATGAAGAACTCGGCATGCTTGATTCTGCATTGGTTGAGATTCGCCAGAGCGGATGGTGGAAGAATCACATCCACGCAAGGATCTTGATGAAACTGGGAGATGAGCGTAGAGCCGACAGTCTTCTGGCCGACAGTAAAGACTACTTCGTACGAACCACTATCGCCGGTTGGATATACTTGCTACGCGGTGAATCAAACAAGGCGATCGAGGAATTAACATCAGGTCTGGAGTTTTCGAATCCAGACGCCGTATTTATCGCACGTTACAATCTGGGCAGATGCCTTTTGGAAACGGGTGATTTTGAAGGTGCTGTTAAAATATTGAAGAGTGCAGAGGAATACTATAACGTAGATCGCATCCATTGGCCTTTAGCATCCATCAAGATCCATTATTATCTCGGCCATGCGTACGCCGAATCAGGACAGATCGACGAGGCCATCGAGCAATACGAAAGGTTTGTATACCTGTGGCGTGACGCCGATCCGGTGCCCGTATCCTTGACCGATGCCCGGGAGCGCATTAAGACACTTCGCCATGATAATTGAAAAATATTCATTTCCCGAATGATGTATGATGACCGTTGAATGAGCGGCCAAGGATGAAGTAGAAGTTGCCGCGCCCGCCCTCGGCAAGGCCATAGGCGATGAAAGCCGGACCGATGATGGTATCGAGCCCCAGGAAAGCGCTCCCCGCCGCGATCCCACTCTCCAGCCCTATGTGCCCCCTTTCGCGGAACACGTTTCCGTACTCGAAGGACAGCCCGCCGAAGAATGATAGAACCTTGAAATCGCCCAACCGCCGGAAAAAGCATCCTTTCAACAGGACGGCGTGCTGGCTGGACAGCTCGTCACGCTGGAGACCTGACAACCGAGTGAAGCCGCCCAGGCGAAAGAGGTTCGGGTACAGGGCATCGGAATCTCTCGTCGAGGCGAAGAGCCCCCCAAGCAATCCCGTGTAGCGTCCCCTCGAAAGCGCATACGATCCTTCGACCACTCCCTGCTCGTATTCCCCGTCCGAGCCGAGCTCCTTCCGGGCGCTGGATAGACGAATCCGCAGATCACCCCCGGACCTGGGGAAATTGACATTATCCAGCTCGTCCACGAATACCTGAATAAAAACCTCACCCGCGTCGAAATCCAGATCTGGCTGCTCGGGATCGCCAACATGGACCTTGACCTCCCCGGTTTCCCTTACGAGACCGGTTCGGACCTCACCCCACGTCCCGAGTTCCCGCCCGGCGGCAATCCCGAAACCGTACCGGCGGACACCCAACTCGGTCAGATTATTGCCTTCCTCGTCGAATAAATTGTCGGCCTGCTCGATGAACGAACCATGCAGGTGGGTGAAATAACGGAGGTTGTTATCGAGCGGTTGGTGAAACCCGCTGAACACGCCCGGCTCCCTTCCGATCTGGAGATGAGTCCGCCACTCGCCATTCAAACGATTGACTGCCGAACGGGTGTACGAAGCTGCAAGGTTGAAATTTGGACTCTCGAAATCCTCGAGCACCGCCACACCGAATTGCAGGTAGTTCGGACCCCAGGATGCCTCGCGCGCTGTTATCGTCAATACACTGCATTCCCCCGTTTCACCTGTGATGTCGTAATATACAGATTCAAAGAGCTTGAGCCCGTAAATGCGTGCTATATCCCTTTCCAGATGAGTGACATCCAGTTGCTCGCCTATCGGCACATCGATCATGGAGGCGATAACTCCGTTTCCCAGTCTCGATTGGTTGACGATCCGTACTTCGCATATAACCGGTGGCCGCAGGCGTTGAACGCGATTGCGCATCCGGCGGCGGTACTCCTCCGGAGTCACCGAAAGCAACTCAAGCTCGGCGCAGGCGTCATTCGCAGCCCCGGCGCCGATAGGAACAGCCTCCCATGCTCGATCGAACGAGGCTGTCGTTATGTCACCTAGATCGGGCCTGATCAGGACGTCCTTTCCTGTGAGAGATAAAATCTGGCTATCGGCGTCACGCCGCGTCAGGATATTTGTGATTTGGCCGGTGATCGACAGGACGGACGTAAGTTCCTCACGTCCCTGCAACTGTGTGCCGATATCCACCGCGATAATCACTTCGGCCCCCATATTGCGCAGCACATCGATCGGCAGGTTGCAGCTGACGCCGCCGTCCACCAGCAGCCTACCCTCGATCTCCCGCGGTGCGAAGATCGCGGGTAGGGACATGCTTGCCCGCATCGCTAGCGCCAGATCACCATGGTCGAGCACGACTGTCTCGCCGGTCACGATATCGGTCGCAACGGCACGATAGGGGATATTCAGGTCATCGAAATCGCGCACAGACACGACCGGGAGAGTGTACTTCTTGAGAAGAAGATCGACCTGTTGACCGTCGATTATACCGGGCGGAAACCTGATAGATCCTCCGGAGAATCCCGGCTTGTGTTTCACCAGATAGAGGTCGTCATCGCGTTTGCGCCTAAAGGAGCGGTCCTTCCTTGGGATCATGTCGCTGAATGCGGCTTTCCAGTCTATGTGCGAGATCAGTGATTCCAGCTCATCCGGCCGCATACCTGATGAGTATAGCCCGCCGATCAATGCTCCCATGCTGGTACCGGCTATATAGTCTATGGGAATAAGGTATTCCTCCAGCACCTTGATAACGCCGATGTGCGCTGCGCCGCGCGCCCCACCACCGCTCAGGGCGAGGCCGATCCTAGGCCTTCCGCAAACCTCTTCCTCCTCGCAACGGGCTGTCCCGCAGGTCAAGGTCGACGAGAGGACATAAAGAGCTACCATCCAGATGATCGAACGATAGGCAACCGAGCTCATCAAAATCGCCGCTTTCTTCTCATGTATGCGGACGGCTCACAATATCCGGCCTCGGAACGGCTTGATAGTTATTGATCTTTTAAACACTTGTATTCTACAATGGACCGTTCCCCGGTAGCAATCGGTATCGGGGGCAAGGAAGACTTATTTTTGCCGCCAACTGATGAAGCCGGTTCCGAACTTATCTGTCCGAACCGGAACCGAAGCTGATCTCAGATAAACGCATGCGAAAGGAAGAAACGGTGAAGCACTCGACGATAGGCAGAATCGCGCTCTTGTTCATCGCATCTACAATAGCGCTCGCTTTCCATTCCGACTCTATAGCTGAAACGGCAGATGAATCCCGAACTCACTGGGGCAAGCTCAGAGTTCAAGGCGTTTTCATCATGCCGCTGGCGGATAATCGAGTCGAAGGGTGGAACGACTGCGGCTCGGGTTGGTTCGACTTCTTGAACTTCTACAGCTCGATTGACGCCAACAGGGCCGGCGGCACCGTTGCGAGCTTCGAATACGTTCTGAAGCGAAGATACGGCATAGAGCTCTCCATGGCATACTGGGCCGATATCGTCTCCATCTACTTCAACACCGACGGCACGAATATCGAGGGAAGTCCCAACTTCATAATGCCGATTATCGGTGTAAACTACCATTTTCCTTCGTATTCACGGGTGGACATGTACGCAGGTCCGTTGGCCTGCCTCGGCGTTATCGCCACAGGATTGGGCACGGACATCGAGGTCAGCAAGGATGTCGCCCTGGGGGTCAAAGTCGGAATCGATTACTACGTCAAGGGAGCATGGAGTATCGGGACGATTCTGGAGTACCTCGATTTCGGAGAGATGGATTTCTCGCTGCTGCCGGGGGAGCTGGAAGGTATCGTTTGTAATAACGGCTTATTCGGCATAGGTTCCCTGAACTTCATCTCCCTCAGATGCGGCGTAGGTTACCGTTTCTAACACAATCTCCGTGATGCACAGGAGGAAGGTATCCTATCGGCATTGCAGAATGAATGGAAGGAGCGAATCGTGAATCTATTGAAAATCTTCTTCGCATCAATCGTCGTCGTAACGCTGCTGGGGCACGCGGCCGTTGCAGGTGGGTTCTCATACGGCGCCAAGGTCGGAATGACCCTAGCCAATATCACGCAGACGCCGGAGGAATGGGAGCAGGATAAAGCCTCCAAGTCCGGATTCACCGGCGGTGTTTTCTTGAACTACGCAATCAACAACAATTTCAGCCTGCAACCCGAGCTCCTCTACACGCAGAAAGGTGTGAAGGACAACCTGTACGACGGAATCATCAAGGTAGATCTAACGGCCGCCTTCGATTATATCGAGATACCGGTGCTGGCCAAATACTCCTTCACACCGCAGAAAAGATTCAGGCCGTGCATCTTCGGTGGTCCATGTGTCGCATTTACATTGAGCTCTGAGCTCGAAGCAACGGCGTTGATATTCTCGGCCGGGATCGATTTCTCCAGCCTGACGCACGTGACCGATTTCGGCATAGTGGCCGGCGGCGGATTCGACTACTCGCTGGGAAAGGGAATGATCATCTGTGACGCGCGGTTCTACATGGGCTTCACGAACGTCATACTGAGTGGTGATTTCGAAATCAACGGCTCCACGCAAACGATCGATGAGGACGATTTCAAGAACTACGGATTCTCCCTGATGGTGGGATACGGTTTCTGAATACTCTGAAGTGAAATTCACGGTTCCGATGAGCGTTCGATAGTCGATGCCGCCGACAGATGACACACACCGGAAGCGGAATGAATACCATGCGGTTGAATCGTATCCGGTTACCTGCATGCAGTTGATGAAGCTAGAAGGCCTCGACAACTAAAGCGTAGATCCCCGAATTCCCCCCCTTACCGAAGCCGAAATCCAACCGTGCATTGATTCTCTCCTGTTTGTCGAAGAGGAATCGCACCCCGAATCCGATGCTTTGCTTGAACCGCTCCAGCTTGAATGCTTCGATATCGTCGCCCACGTCGCCGAATCCGGCGAATCCAACGAGTCCTAATCTCCAGATGATAGGAAAGCGGTATTCGGCCTGGAACGTAATCATATGCCTATCCCGGTACCTGCCTAGATAGTAGCCGCGCATCCAATAGGAGCTGCCGAATACGTTCATCATCTGGAAGGGGGGGTCTCCGGTGATGAAACTGTTATACGATTGAAGCGCCAGAACATGAGATCCGAACAAGGAGAAGTATTTACGCAGATCGATACTCAGTAACCTGAATGTGTAATCGCTGGCCAGCGCTTCCTCGAAGAACATTGCGAATACCTGATTGTACATGCCGGTCGCCGGTTGATATATATGATCGCGCGTATCATGGGTAAGGATGATGCCGAGCCCGGATGCGCACCCTCCCTCACTTCCACGGATCGTGCCGTGCCGCAGGATGCCATCGGTGTCGGTCTCAACCAACTCGATATGCTCGAATTGATATCGCAATCCGACATAGACGCCGGGCATGATCCGCTTTTGCACGTTCATATACGATCTGAACAACTTCGGCTCGTACCCCTCTTCTGCGCTCTCCGGCGTATCATTGCCGATACCCCAGAATTTATCGGGGTACCTGTAAAAACCGCAATAGCCACTGATCAGGTAGTCTTCATTCTCCAAATAGATCTCGGGCATCAATGCCAGAATAATCTGCTCCAGCTGAGTGTAGGTAATAGCCGCCCTGACATTCGATGGGCGGTCCGCAGTTGATGCGCCCGATGTGCGAAACGAGTAAATCGACCCTACACCGAAGGCGAATTTCGTCTCCGGCGTATAGTATGCATAGGGAAGGGCGACGAGGCTGTTGCGGCTCCCGCTCGGGGAATCGGCCTCGCCTTCCCCATCGGCTCTCGATGTATTTGTTAATATTACACTCGCGATAAGAAAAGCTGTTGCTGCTCTTACGTATTGCATAGAGTTCACACTAGCATTATATCTCTGCTGCTTCTATAGATATCGATGATCCCGGTAGTCACGCCCGTGTGCCTTCTATATCATTTAGATCGCCCGTACTTTTCATTGATTCCACCCACAGCACAATGATCGCATGCACCGTATCGATGAAATACCGATCTTCAATCCTGCAAGAGGGATGATCGTCTTAAGTCCTTACATGTCAACTGTTCTCTATAAAAAGAGATACTGTATCGATGCGGTAATAGTCGGAGCGAAGGTCGTACTATTACCGAATTGGCTGTAGAATACCAGCATCGGTGCTTCCACCCTTAGCTCCAGTCCGTTCTTGAACGCGTAGCCCACTCCCAGGTTGAAGATATTGCCCGCTGCGGTTCCCTCCGCGTCGTCATAGGGACGGCTCACGCCGGTTTCCAACGGGGTCTGTGTTTCCTCCCAGTAGACGTTTGCCGCCACGAAACCGACACCGGCTATGAAAAAGGCGCGCCCCTCTCCAGGGTAGTAGTTGAACAGCGCGTTCGCCCGTACGGCAAAGATGGTCAGCTCCGTTTCCTCATCGTAGGTGGCATAGTAATCCTCGTCCGAATCCTCTTCCTTGGAATGATGATAGAATATGTCCGCCCCCAGCTCCAGGCGCATGTCACGATCTTTTGGGAACCACGAATAGCTCGCTCCCGCACCGAATCCCAGTCCCAGATGAACGTCGGTGCCGACCGCGGCCCTTATCCCGAAAGCCCCTGCCATGCCCGGTTTTTCACCTTCCGAGGCGAAGCCCGGATTAAGCAGGTTAAATGATCGATCACTACTTTCGGTTAGGTCCTGTCCCGTAACGACTATTGGCAAGAGCATGAAGACCAGTAGCACGATTGACAAAGAGGCAAAACGAAACATGCCACGCTCCTTTCAAGGAAACCTGATGTGAACTCCCCACCTTCCCGTCTGGAGTATCTCCATAACGGCACGAGACATCCAAACAACTGTAACCTTTGAAAAGATAGTAGGATAATACGACAAAGAGATCAATGGAATTTTGTCCATGAAACCGTGGGAAGTCCAGATACAAGTGACAGCGGCTTACACACCTCTTCAATCAGCCAACGGATCATTCATCCTGTTCCCCTGATTCCGAAACCTCTGTTCCGCCCGCTTGAGCTTGCTCGAGAATGCGCTTCTCTTGAAATCGGATGTCCAACGCCTGATTATAATCCAGCCGCCGAAGCGCAGGATATTGTTGCGCCATAGGCGATACCACTTTCGCCAACCGATTTTTATGTTAAAGTGCGAGAAGATAATGGCCGGGAAGGTCAGAACGTTTATTCCTATAGCGAACATTGCCCGGAATCTGTAAAAGCGGCCCATGATTTTGCGTATGGCGGACTGCATGCCCTTGGGTGTTAGTGGCTTGTCAGGGCTAAACAGCGGAAAATTTCCATCATAGTATTCCCAACCGACACAGTCATGGGGGAAGATGCGGTTCTGGGCGCCGAGACGGTCGGCCAGTTCCGTTCCGGGAAGCGGGATGGGTAAAAGTACCTGGATTGTATCAAGACGAGCCTTCTTGATAAAGCTCCTGAAACGGCGCACACGCTCGGCTAGAGAGATCGACAGTCTCAGACCGCCAGGAAGTGGATAGCCGAAGATGAACATCCCGTGCACAAGAAAACCGGCCTTGTGATACCTCCTTGTCATGGCGATCATTTCTTCAGGATTGATCCTTTTGTCCATGGCCTTCAGTTCCTCTGCAATAGGAGACTCGAAACCTATGGCGACCATGGTGATGCCCGCTCTACGCATGGCAGCGAGAAGCTCTGTATCCTTGGCCCTGTCCAATCTGATCTGTACCGTGAGATCCAGTCTTGTGCCTACAGCCTTTCTATAGTCGGCCAACAAGCGGCAGAGTCGAAGGGTATCTTCACGAATATGTCCGAACAAATCGTCCACGATGAAGAAATGCCGGGCATTGTGTGTTTCCAGCAACGCGGCAATCTGCTCTACGACACGCTCCACTGTAGCGGCACGGGGTTTGCCTTTAACGGTGCAGAACTCACAATTCATGCCACATCCACGAATCCAGCCTACCGGATAGAGCTTAATCTTTGCGTAGTGCAGCAGGTTGAAATCGGGAAGGGGCAGCTCGTCAAAATCGGTGATAGGAGCCCTTTCACGGGTTCTTACCATCCGCCCGTCTCGCATGAACGCTATACCGGCCACCTCATCGGGTTCGCGCCCCTCCCGGATTGCTACAAGGAGTTCTTGGATTGTATATTCCCCTTCACCGATAACCACGAAATCCACGCCGTCCTCTAGTGCATCCCGGATATTGTCCCCCACGAAATGCTGCCCTCCCACAACCACAGTGGCACCCATTTCTTTGTAAAATCTCACAAGCTCAGTGAGCCTTGGTATTGTGCTGCTTAGGCCGCCATAAAGACCCACCACGTCGGCGCGTCTGATAGCCTGGAGGGTGCCGTGATCCGGCCGCCCACTTTCGTCCTTGGGACCGGGCATTCGGAAGTTGTTTTCATCAATGACCTCGGCGTTCCAATGCTTCATCCTGCTGACTACAGTCGCAACCATTAGCGGCCCTAAGGCTGTCGTTTTCTTTGCGACTCTGGAGTATATATTGAAGGCGGGATATGCTGGAATAATCATCCTGAAACGAAGTTTACGCATTTTTCACTTCCCGGCTTTGAAATCCAATGGTTCTCCCCATTCTTTAGTAATCCCATCTGCCGTTAGTTGTCATTGTACTCAATCGCCCATACAAGTTCCAGCATAATCCCAATCTGATCGAATACTATAAGATACATCCGGACCCATATCGATCATGAAGCAAAACGAGGGAAGCCGTTAACCAGCTTCCCTCTCGTTAGTGACGCTCAGCGAGCCGCCCTGCCATCGACGGCTGAAACCATCAATCCTGAGTGGGTACTCTAGAAGTTACGCTTGAAGCCGCCCCTATTCCCACCACGCTGACCTCCATTACGGGGCCGCGCCTCGTCTACTTTCAGCGTCCTGCCCTGCAAGTCGCTGTCGTTCAGGCTTTCCATCGCAGCCTTCGCTTCTGTTTCATTTGACATTTCGACGAATCCAAAACCCTTTGAACGGCCTGAATACTGGTCCGAAATAACAGTAACGGAATCGACCTGCCCATGAGCTTCGAACGCTTTACGGAGATCGTCCTCACTTGTGTCAAAAGACATGTTACCTACATAAATCTTCACTTCAGCCTCCTTTTGGCCTTAGTTGATTAAAATCCGATAGATTTCCAGGAAGAAAATAATGTGCCCTAATAGAGTTTACCAACGTGGCAGGAGTCGTCTATTACTTTTATTCCGAGTACAAAATACATTCAATCCTTAATCCATCCTTATTTTATATAGATAATAGCACTATTCAGGCCAAGCACAAGCAATATTTTAATATTTTTATGGCATGAAGCGATTCGGGAAACTTCCCGACTCGGAGAAGGCGAAAGTTCTCTTTATTCACCTCAACCATACAAATCACGCCATCTGGCCGGACGGTGACGCGAGAAGAACAATAGAGAAAAACGGCTTCAAGGTCGCCGGGGAGGGAGAGAAGGTTTATCTCTGAAACTTATCAACTGAAAGTTTTATGATATATTACTATCATCGGGCGACAACCGGCATTGCAAGCCCGCACGTTCTTGGATCAACGACTCCGATCAATTCGCCGCCGGGCAATCTCTCGACGGCCAGCACCTTACCGACCATTGGACGAAACTCGACATGGTATCCCAACGAATCCAAGGACTTCCTCAATTCATGCGCTTCTACTTCCTTCTCGAAATAGACTGCATCCGGGTACCACTGATGATGTATTCGGGGCGCCGCGACGGCATCAACAAGGTTCATACCGTCTATGCACCGGTTTATGATCACCTGCAGCACCGAGGTCAGTATCCTGGGGCCGCCACGCGCTCCGAGCGCGAACCAGACCTCCCCTTCCTTCAACACGATGGTCGGCGCCATACTGCTCAACATCCTGGCACCGGGTTTGACATCATTAACCTCATAGCCGACGAGTTTATACAGATTAGGTTTGCCCGGCACCGCGTTGAAATCATCCATCTGGTTATTGAGAAGGATTCCCGTGCCGGGCACTATCCACTTGCTTCCAAACAGGCTGTTCAAGGTCGTTGTCAATGAAACCGTCATGCCGTTCCTGTCAATCACACAGATATGCGTTGTATTATCCGATTCCCGCCCCGGCAGATCGCTCGGGACCGATCTGGAATCCCCGGGATATGAAGATGGAAGCATTGCTGAGCGTTCAATGAGATATGCGTGAGACAGCAATTCCGTCAAGGGCACGGGCATCGATCCGGGATCACCGAGTTTCGTGTTTCTATCCGCAAAAGCCAGCCTCAGCGATTCTACTAGAGCTGCGGCTCTTCGAGCATTTTCGGCACGCCGGTCAAGGGCGCCCTGAAACTCCAAATATGCAAGTGTTTGTCCGATAACAAGAGCACCCGAGCTCGGCGGCGGCATCGCGATCAACTCGACTCCGGATCGATCGGGGAAAGCGATTCTGACGGGATCTCGAATCTCAGCCCTGTAGTTCTCTAGATCCTCCAGGGTCCATATCCCCCCTGCTTTCCGCACCTCCGACACCAGCTTCTCAGCCAATGCCCCCCTATAGAACGGTTCAACCCCATCCTTCGCAACGATCGACAGAACGCCCCCTAAATCCTCCTGTATCAATATATCCCCGACCTTCGGCAATACGCCGTTCGGATAAAAGCCTTCCCGGAAGGACCTGTACTTTGCGGCATATTTCGATGCATCGGACAGCCTCTTCAGCAGTCCCTCTCCAACCGGAAAACCGTCGAGTGCGAGCTCGACCGACGGATTGACGATCCTCTCCCATGGTAATGATCCCCATTCTTCCCAGGCAGTGTAAAGGCCCGCAGGGCTTCCGGGAATACCACTTGAAAGCACTCCCTCGCGCGACGCGTCAGGATTCCCACTATCCGCCAGTATCGTGTACAGTTCGGGGTATGCTGCCAGGGGCGCCTTCTCCCTGAAATCCAGAGCTCCCTCCATATCACGAGCCGAATCGTGCATCACCAGGAATCCGCCGCCCCCGATATTTCCGGCCTCGGGAAACGTGACGGCCAGGGCAAAAGCCACGGCCACAGCCGCATCAACCGCATTGCCCCCTTCTCTCAGCACCTCCACTCCGACGAGTGTGGCCATGCTGTCCTCGGAGACAACAATCCCTTCACTACCAAGAGCACTATGGACCGTGCTTGCCTGGACATCCGTATCGGTATCGTCTCTGTCCGGCCGGCCTTGCTGCGATCCGCAGCAAAAAATCGAGGCACAGGATAAAATGACAGCCGCAGCAATCGATGCTTCAATCTTCCTATGAAAAAAGAATCTAATCATGTATTCATGGATTTTTATTATTGTAAGAGTACCATCTTCCTCGTCTGGACGAAGTCACCGGCGACGAGGCGGTAGAAGTAGATTCCGCTTGCAACCGGACTCTCCCTACCGTCCTTTGCATTCCATACGATCTCTTTTCGACCCTCAGGCACATGACAATCCAAAAGGGTGACAACCACTTCGCCCTTCACATTGTAGATATCGAGCCTCACATTAGAAGCATGCGGCAGATCGAACCTGATCGTCGTAACGGGATTGAATGGATTAGGCATGTTCTGATAGAGTGCGAAAGCTTCGGGAATCTTTGGAACGTCATCACCGGTTATCGATCCTGTTGATGCCGGATCACTCTCGTTACCCGCATGATCGACCGCTGTCAACTTGTAGTGATAGCGCCAGCCCTCCTCGATAGTATCAAGCCACTCGGTATCCGCGGTGCCGTGAACGAACGTGTCCTCGGATGGTTTAAAATCCCCGCTCTCTCCGCGGTACACGCGAAAGTACTGAAAATCCTCTTCCGGGCACTCGTCCCAGGTCAGCTGGTTGCCGCTGCCGGTATTGTACGCGACGGCGAGCCCCTCCGGGACACCAGGGGCGATGTTGTCGACCGAGTATCCGCTGTCGGGCGGGCTGAAGTAGTAGATATACGGCGTCGTCGTCTCGGCGGAGATGCAGTATACACTGTGCTGAATGGTAGCCGAGGAGTCGGCTAGTGTCGGGGCGAGGCAGATGTACTCCTCCTCCTGGTGTGCTGGTACTACACCGACGACCTCCCATATCCCGGGCGGCAGGGCCTGAGCTAGATCGGGCCGTGTGCCCGTACCTGCACCGAACACGGGTCTTTTCTCCGCGATGATCCGCTCGAGCAGCAGCGGATCGTCCACGCGCCGGTACACCCCGTAATGTACGATCGGATTCTCCGTTACGCTCGCGAAATCGCGGCCCGACTGGTAGAAGTAGATCCTGACCCACCCCCCCTGGTCTGCGGGGACGTCGACGATGGAGTCGATGACGGCGAAGTTGTAGAACCACTTTATATCGAGCGAGGAGCATGTGGGATTGGCTCCAAGATAGCCGTAGCGATGACATGAACGCCACATAAGGTCAGCACCGGTATGGGTGAAGTGGTGTTCCGATCCGTCCGGCTTAACTTCCATCCAGCTCTGACCGCTGTCGGCGCTGGCCCTCCATATGATGGAATCGACCTGCGATGTCGAGAATTTGACGGCGATGATCTCTTCGTCTGAAGAATCGAGCACGGTCGATTGACCTACGCTATCCGTCTGGCTGTACTCACGCTGGTATACCTTCACGGCCTGGAGCCCGCTTAAAAAACTGGCGGTGAAGGCAAAATCGCCTGCAAGCTCGATGCCACAGCAAAGGCTGGGCATATAGCAGTATCCCCAGCTCGGTTTGCCGGAGTAGGTGCTGCCGATGTCGGCCACGTCGAAGCTGTAGTTGCATCCCAGAAAGACATGATCACCGGTCGCGACGGCCGACCTTGTGTCTCCGCTATGTGTGGGATGGTTCGTCCTGCGGTATACGTGGTCCGGATCCTGTATGTCCATGATGTTGAAGCCCGCCGTGTAGCTGGGAACTAGAAGTATATTGCCGTGGACGGCCAGACCGATGGCCTCACCGTAGGTCGGCTCGTACCAGTAGCTGTCGTCGAGGTAGGTAAGGTCAGTGGGGTCGCTCACGTCTATGGTCGTGATACCATACTCGGATTTCGCCACGTAGGCGTAGTTACCCCAAACCTCAATCTCTCTCATCCGGTTGTGGTCTGAAAGCTCCAGGCTGTCGCCCGGCACCGCGTTCAGGGGATCGCTGATATCGATCGATCTCAGGCCGTAATCCAAATCGGCCAGGTAGGCGTAGTTGCCCGAGATCTCGATGTTGTTGGCCTTGCCCAACGTGTCGTAGTTCGCGACATGCAGTGGATTCGTTGGATCGCTGATATCAACAACGTTCAGACCGGAATAGTAGCACCCGAGGTAGGCATAATCGCCTGCGACATGTATGTCCCTGGCGTCGCCGGGAAGATCTAGTGTCGCAGTCAGAGCCGGATCTGTCGGATCCGATATATCTATAACGTCAAGTCCGTAGGAACCTATAGCTATGTACGCGTAATCCCCCTCTACATCCACACCGTACGAGAAGTAGGTCGTGGCGCAGCCGCCAGCAATGCCTGGACTCATTATGTCCCTTATCTCGACTACGTACATGCCGGCGTCCCGGTTTGCCGCGAGGAGATAATTGCCGAACACTGCCGTGCCATAAGTTGATCCATATGTATTGAAGGCGCCGAATAGGACGGGATTCGCCGGGTCGCTGATATCCAGGACGACTATCCCCTGATCCCCGTCGGACACGTATGCGAAATCTCCAGAGACTTCGATGCCCATGGCGAAGCCTGGAGTGTTGTAGCTGCCTACGGACGAGAGGGAAGACGGATCGCCGATGTCGAAAACCTGCATCCCCGATGAGTGGCAGGCGACATAGGCGTGGTTTCCCGAGACGTTGACGGCATATGCGTAGCTCAGCGTTGCAGCGACCGTCACCGAGTCGGGATTCGCCGGATCGCTTATGTCGACCACCATCAATCCTCCAAGCTTGCAGGCGACGTAGGCGATATCGCCGGCTAGCGCTACGTACTGCGCGTCATCCGGAGTGGATATGCTTCCCGCAAGGAACGGGCTCGAGGGATCGCTTATATCGACCACCAGGAGGCCGCTGCTCGCCGCAGCGAGGTAGGCATGATCTCCATCGACGGCCGTGCAGAGCACGTAGCCGGCTGGATCGTAGCCGCCCTCCAATTCCGGGTAGGGCGGTGCCGTGATATCGATCACCTGGAGCCCGGCATCGTAGTCGGAGACGTAAGCATAGTTGCCGTCTATGCAGACGTGGTTCGCGAAGCCCGGTGTGTCGTAGTACCCGGCGGTATCTGGATCTCGGGGATCCCGTATGTCTATCACCTGGAGGCCGGATGTCCAGTCGGCGACAAAGGCGTAGTCTCCGTCGGCGGCGACCGCCCAGGCGCTTCCCGGCGTATCATAGCTGCCCGCGACCCTGATCCCGAAGGGGTGGAGCGTCAGAACGCCCACCGTCGTATCCCACAGCGCCGTCGTGTTGAGAAGGTCGCAGTGTTGCCTCGTCGCGAAATCCTCCGTATAGCGGTGGATGGTCGACGCAAGGGGCGATGTCGCCACAGCCAGTGCTAGCAAAAGAATTGAAAATTTGAATATCGCCCTATGTCTCTCCATAATGGACTCCCTGGAATATGGTTATCAATATATATTATTATACCATAACCAATTATTGAACATCAACAACTTGCCGGGCCGGATGGCGGCGAATACGGGATTGCTTCGTAAGATTCATCCGTGGACTACTTTAATCGGTTTTTAGCATTTTTTTCTTTCGCTTAAAACAATTAGTACAGTGCGATATTGACTTGCTCACTATCATGATATAATATCCCCTTTGTTCGTTGAGGGTTTTTGATGGTTCTTCGAAGAAAACAAACGGCCTTCGGAGCTGCTCATGAGACGTAAACAGGCGATCCTGATACTCCTTCCATTTATCGTTTTCATCCTGCTGCCCGTGCTCGAACCATACCTGCACAATCATGAGATCGACGGAGAGGAGCATCATGATTGCCCCGCGTGCAAATGGCTGATCGAGTTCAACACTACAGCCGTCATCTATGTGTTCGTCTCTTTCTTTGCTCTGATTCTTACACTCCTGAAATTGGGAGAAAGAGCTCGATCATTCCATATCCGCATATTGAAAAGGGGCCGCGCCCCACCGGCTCGAGCTTTACCGTAATTCCAGATGAGATTTCATTGCCCCGGTGCCCGTCGCGTGAATGGAGCGCGCATGCGTACCGTGTGCCTTTTATATAAGATCAAGGAGTTACCCTGAATGCACAGAATATATTCTCACATGATATTCATCATCATGCTCACTATGTTATGCGCCCTGCCGCACAACGTTCATGCCGACGAGAAGATTCATCATGCGGCTCCTGTAGGAGCGTACGGGGGACGCATGAATCCCGACGTGAGCGCCATAATTAACATGTGGGCGGTTTTCACGGACAAGGATGATGATCCTTACCGGGATAAGCTGACTATCCAAGAATCCGAGCTGGCCTTCCAGGCCTACCTCTACCCAAGCATTCGCGGAGATATAATTATCGCAATGCACGAGCATGATGGAGAATGGGAGGTTCACCCGGAGGAAACTTATATCTCGTTTCTCGATCTGCCCCTCGGGCTTCAGGTGCTGGCCGGGCGTAGGCTACTCGGCTTCGGCCGTTTGAATCCGGTGCATCCCCATCACTGGAAATTTGCGCACACGCCGCTCGTGATGTCCAATTTCTTCGGGGATCATGAATTTTTCGACGATGGAGTGCAGTTGGACTGGCTGCTCCCCAATCCATGGGACCTCTACTTCAAAATCGCTTTCGGTCACTGGACGGGCGAGACGCTCGGCCACGGGGGTGAGGATGAGCACGATGGCGAGCATGACCACGACCACCATGCAGCCCAAACGTTGCATTGGCGTGGTAAGATATACAACGGGCGTGCCTCCGTTAACATACAGTTCGGTGAGCTTTCCGATATCCTGGTAGGCTACAGTGCCGTCTGGGATGAAGGTTACAATACGCAGCTTCATGGAGGAGACATGACGATCACGTACCGGCCCCCGATGAGCTACAAGCGTATCAGGTGGCAGTCCGAGATGTTCTACGCGAACTCCCGGGATGAGCATCTCGCGAATCCGTTCGGCATGTACTCGATGCTCTCCTTAACGTGGAACCAGTACTGGGAGATCGGGGCACGATACGACTGGTCTGAGTTCTTCGATGAGGCGCATGAGCAACAAGACGGGGAGACAGAGGAAGAGGAGGAAAACCAGCTTCCGGCACGGGACGGCGAATGGGGAATAACCGGTTTTCTCACCTATTACATGACGCACAGCCTTTACCTTAGACTCGAATATACGTACTCCGCAGACAGATTCGATATCGAAGACAACCGGGTCGTCGCACAGATCGTTTGGGGACTCGGTCCGCATGCACATCGGCTCGAAGATTAGGGAGGAACGGCGATGAAGAAGATTCTTATAGTGCTCTTACTGTTTTTTATCGTTGCGCTTTCCGGCGATGCTTTCGCCGGCAAGAAAATACGGGTGGTCGCCTCCTCGCTCGATATGGCCGATTTCGTGAGCCGTGTGGGCGGTGAACATGTCGAGGTGAACGCGATATTCCGGGGAAGAACAGACATACACTTTTTCGAGCCGATCCCGAGCCAGGTGATGAAGCTGAAAAAAGCTGATATGCTCGTGGTCACAGGTCTCGACGCGGATGCCTGGATCCGCGGCCTGATAGACGCATCGCGGAATCCTAGGATCAAGTTCGGGGCGGCCGGTTACGTCGATCCCTCGCACGGCATCAGGCCGATCCAGGTGCCGGAAGGACGGATCGACGGTGCCATGGGGCACGTGCATCCATATGGGAATCCGCACTACTGGTACACACCCGAGAATGTGGCTATAGCATTGAACAATATCTACGAGGGTCTTGCACGGCTCTCTCCTGAGGACGAGCCCGCTTTCAGAAGGAACATGGACACCTACGTCGCAGAGATGGAAGGTGCCTTCGCCGAGCTCAAAAAGAGACTCGCACCGTTCAAAGGAACAGCAGTGATAGAGTATCACAAGTCGTGGGACTATTTCTGCGCCTACTTCGGTCTCGATATAATAGGTACGATCGAGCCGAAACCGGGTATTCCACCTTCGGGGAAACATCTAGCCGAGGTGATAAGGATCGCCAGAGGCAGAGACGCACGGCTAATGCTCATAGAGCCATATTACCCCGATAAGCCGGTAAGGCGTGTCACCAAGGAAACGGGTATAGAGGCGGTTAGGATCCCGATCCATCTCGGTACCGACAAGCGTCATGACAGCTATCTAGACCTCCTGCGCAGCAATGTCGAGGAGATCATAAAGGCTCTTTCATAAGGAAGTACTATTGTGAGTGCAACGCCGGCAGCCGAGCATGAGTCGATTATACGATTCGATCGTGTGGACCTCGGGTACGGCAAATCGGCCGTGCTGAAGGATATCAGTTTCGCGATAGAGCGTGGCGATTTCCTCGGTATCATCGGGCCTAACGGCTCGGGCAAGACAACAATACTGCGCGCCATTCTGGGTAACCTGAGACCGCGCAGGGGCAGTGTAACGGTATCCCGGGAAATAAGCTTCGGATACGTCATACAAAGGCAGACGCTCGATCCCATGTTTCCCCTGTCGGTCTGTGAGGTGACCGAGATGGGGAGATATCCGCGGCTCGGTGTGACGAGGCGTCTGACATCCAGAGACCGTGCAGAGGTCGAGCGGGCTCTCGATATCGTCGGCATGCACGGGATGCGCTTCGCCCCGTTTCGTGAGCTATCGGGCGGTCAGAAACAGAGGGTTCTCCTTGCGAGGGCGCTTTCCTCCGAGCCAGATATGCTGCTTCTCGACGAGCCTACGAACGATCTCGATGTGTCGGGAGAGACAAGGATCATGGATCTCATCCACGAGATCCATCACAGGCAGGGTATAACCGTCGTGATTGTCAGTCACCTGCTTCACGTTGTTCTCAACCATGTCGACCGGCTCATGTTTCTAAAAAATGGAAACATGATAATACGTCCGGTCGAGGAATTGCTTGAGGGAGGCTTTCTCTCGAGCCTATATGGAGTCAATGTCCATGTGAACGTGGTGAACGGCAAACGATGTATCGTGCTGGAGTAGATAATGGAGATTCTAGGTGAGGAATTCATCCGTTACGCGATGATCGCCGGAGCCGTTATAGGCGGTCTATGCGCTTTCCTCGGAGTGTATGTTATTCTCAAACGGATCGTATTCCTTGGAATCACACTCGCCGAGGTCTCAGCAATGGGCGTGGCAGCAGGTCTTTTCCTCGGTGTCAATCCTGTAGGAGCGGCCCTCGTGCTGACTATCGGCGCGGTGATTTTATTCTGGATACCCTACAGAAGCAGGTCCGTCTCGAAGGAGGGCATCATCGGTTTCTCGTACGTCTTCGCGGCGGCTCTCGCTGTAATCCTGATCGCAAAGAATCCGATGGCTGAATCCAAGGGACTCGATCTCGTTTCGGGCAACCTGCTCTACGTTGAAACCCAGGACCTCGCGACGGTAGGTATCCTCGCCCTATGCATTATCGCACTTCATTCCGTGCTGTATAGAAATTTCGTTTTTATATCGTTCGATGAGGAGACCGCACGGGCTTCAGGCCTGCCGGCGTCCTTCTACAACTTCCTTCTCTACCTCAGCATCGGCTTGACCGTCGGTGTCACGATGAAGGTGGCAGGCATACTCTTCGTCTTCGGCTCACTCGTCGTGCCGCCGCTTGCCGGATTGATGCTCTTTCAGCGAATACCGATGATCTTTCTCACGTCGGTTGTATTCGGCATCATTACCGCTATCATCGGCATCCTTGTCTCTATCACGCTGGACTGGCCGACCGCGCCTTCCATCCTCGTCACATCGTGCTGTGGATTTATTCTCATCGCCGCCGTGAAGGCACTGCTTCACAGGCGTTGATGCTGCAATTGACAATGCCGGGCTATTGCCTTTCAGTCATCGGAGTTCCGGAATCCCTTTCGACGTTCTCATTTACCCACCGCTTGGGCTTCCCCAATCCTCTCCTATGCTCGAATATTGTATATACGACCGGTATGAGGACCAGCGTGATCAACGATGAGCTTAGCAGGCCGCCGATTACGACACGCGCCAGCGGCGCCTGAGCTTCTCCACCCTCACCGAGACCTATGGCAAGCGGTAGCAAGCCGAGCGCTGTTGTCATGGTAGTCATAAGAATAGGTCGCAACCGGTGAGAACCCGCGAATCTGACCGCTTCGACGAGCTCCATGCAGCCTTCGCGGCGCAGTTGGTTTGTGTGATGAACGAGTAGGATAGCGTTGTTCACGACGATCCCTGTCAGGATGATGCAGCCTATGAAGGCTTGCATGCTAAATATCGTCCCGGTCAGGATCATGGTCAGCACGACGCCGATGATCGCCATCGGGATGGAGAAGATGACCACGAAGGGATCCCTGAATGATTCGAACTGTCCCGCCATCACCATGTATACGAGGAAGATCGCCAGGATGAGACCGATGAGCAGTTCCCTGAACGCTTTCTGCTGTTCCTCGTAATCGCCGCCGAACAGTATAGCGAAATTCTTCGGAACCGGTATAGTGCGAAGCTTCTTGCGTATCTCTTCTATAACGGTTCCCATGTCCTGCCCGGTGAAATCCGCTTCGATCGTGATGATGCGCTCCTGATCTTTCCGCTCGATGCGGACGGGTCCTTCCTCACGTTCCGTTTGGACAACGTTGCGCAGCACGACCGGCTCACCTCTGTTGTTCATCACGGTCAGGTCGAGCAGTTCATCCAGCTCCTTTCGATCCTCCTCGCTCAACCGCACTACTATGGGGTACAGCTTCCCCCCTTCGCGGTAAAACGTCGCCCGCCTTCCGCCGACCGCCGTTTCGAGCGCATCCCCGATGCGAGACACACCCAGATCGAGATCGGCGGCCTTCTTCCTGTCGATACGGATGATCTGCTCTGGATTTCCCTCCTCCCTGCTGATCCTCGTGTCGGTGATGCTCGGGATCGATCGGATCGCCTCGTCTACCCGCAGGGCGAGCTTGTGGGCGGTCTCGAGGTCGTATCCGCGTATCTCCACATTTATCTCGCTCTCCGACGACGCACCCATCCGGAGTATGAACAAACCACGCCCGGCACGTGTGCGGCAGGTTACGCCAGGGAGCGCGCCGAGAACCGAGCGAAGATCATTCGCTATCTGCTCGCTGCTCCGACGCCTCTCCCTCCGTGGCACAAGGCTGATACGTATTTCCGCCGTGTGTCCGCCTCTCGCACGCCAACCACCGCCGCCGATGTATGAAAGAACGGAAGTCGCCTCTGGCACTTTCGTATCAACGATCCCCTCCACCACACGCGCCGTCTGGTCAACCACTGCCAGCCTGGTGCCTACCGCCATCTCCAGACTGATCCTCACTTCCCCCTCATCGGTGGAGGGCATCAGCTCCACGCCGATGAACCGGATAAGCACAAGCGAGGCGATAAGCAATAAAACGACGATTATAACCACCGTCTTCTTACGGCCGAGGGCCGACGCCAGTAGCCGGGAGTACCACGCCTCTACATATCTGAAAATATTCTCGCTCCAGGCATAGATCCCGTGCATTCGGCTCTCGTCCCTGTAATGTTCCACGGACTGGAACCTGAGGAAACGAGAGGCCAGCATTGGTATCAGCGTTAGGGCGACGACGAGGGAACAGAGCAGCGCGAAACTCACCACGATGGCCATTTGCCGGAACATGATCCCCGACATGCCGCGGACGAAGACGACCGGGATGAACACTGCGAGCGTTGTCAGCGTACTTGCTATGATTGCCGACCACACCTCTGATGTCCCGTCCAGTGCGCTTCGCACGTATGAATCCCCTTTTTCGCGGTGCCTGTAGATATTCTCCAGTACAACGATCGCGTTGTCCACCAGCATACCGATTCCGAGGGCAAGCCCGCCGAAGGTAATGATGTTGAGTGTAAACCCACCGAAATACATCAGCCCGAACGTCGCAATGATGGAGATGGGTATGGCCGTGGCGATGATTAGCGTGCTGGAGACGTTGCGCAGAAAGAGAAACAGGATTATGATCGCAAGGATTCCTCCGAGCAGCACGGCATATCCCATATTGCTGATTGATTCCCTGATGTACCTGGATGTATCTATGAGAGCGATCAACCGGAGCTGCGGCATGTCACGATTGATCCGTTCCATCTCGGCCCGCACCCCCCGGGCGACATTCACAGTATTTGCCCCTGATTGCTTGCTGACCGAGATACGCAGCCCGGGCTTCCCATCGATACGGACGATCTGGCGCACTTCCTCCCACGAGTCCAGCACATCCGCCACATCCCTGATCTGGATCGGGGCACCGTCTCGGACGGCTAGGACGGTGTTGCGTATCTCATCCAGGCTGCTATACTCCCCCCTGGTGCGCACCAGCACTTCGAGATTGCCTCTCTCGTAAAGGCCGGCCGGCACGTTCCTGTTCTCGCTGCTTAGGGCGGCTATTATATGATCGGTCGAAATTCCTAGCGCCTTGAGCTCGGCCGAGTGGAGATCGATGTGTATCTCCCGGTTCAATCCACCTCGTATATCGATCGCCGCCACGCCTGGTACACGCTCCAGCCTGTACTTCACCTCGTCTTCGACGATCTGCCTGAGATCGAGCGGATTAAGACCGCTAGAAACTCCTAGAAACATCACGGGAAAAGCGGAGAGATCGAACTTGCGGATCATCGGTCGCTCTATATCCTCCGGCAGCCGCAACATGACCCGGTCGATCCGGTCGCGGATGTCGTTAGCGGCCACGTCGAGGTCCGTGCCCCATGTGAATGCGACGCGGACCATGCTTCGCCCTTCTGTGGACGTCGAGGTGATCTCCTCGACTCCCTGCACGGCGGCCAGTGTCTCCTCGATCGGGCGGGAAACCGATTCCTCGATCTCCTGCGGGCCGACATTGGCGTACTCGGTTATCACGGAAATTGTAGGGTATGTGATCTCGGGCATCAGGTCGATCGAGAGGCGGCTGAACGAGACCAGGCCCAGAGCGATCACGACGAGAAAGATAATAGTAGTAAGAACGGGTCGGTGAACCGGCCCCCTCGCGATATTCATCGGCCGTTCGTCTCCCTCCCGGTTGCATCAGGCTCGCCGGATGCTGACGGGGATTCTACCGGCAGCATGACCGGGCTTCCGTCATCAAGCAGGTGCTGGCCAAGGGTAACCACGCTTCCACGAAGACGGGGTTCGAGTATCTCGGTATAATCGGGAGTGACGATCCCGGTTGTAACGCTTTTATAGCGTGCGACCGATTCGCCGTCATGGACCATGAACAGTCCCGATCCACCCCCGCGCTCCATCACCGCCGCGCTCGGTACGAGTTGGGCGCTCTCCTTTGCAGCCGTCACGACCTCGATCCGCGCGAACATGCCTGGTTTCAGCATGTGCGATTCATTGTTTACCTCTACTTCCATTTCCGCCATACGCGAAGCTTCCTGCATCATCGGAGCGATCCTCGCCACGACGCCTGAAAAGTGCCTATCAGGAAATGCATCAACCAGCACCTCTACTTGTTGCCCCGGATCGATATATCCGTAATCCCTTTCGGTGATCGTAGTCCTCACAATTACCGAATCGATCCCAACGACCAGAACGACTGGTGTATTGGGTGCCAGCAACGCACCCTCGTCGATAAAACGTTCACCGATAAATCCAGCACCGGAAGCGGTCAGACGCGTGTATCCGAGCCGTATCCTAGAGGAAGCCAGGACTGCCTCGCGCTGTTCCACCTGTGCCAAGGCCAGTTTATAGCGAGCCTCTCTTGCCTCATGATTCGTAAGTGCAGCCTCAAGTTCGGCGGTCGTGGCCAGATCCCTGGCCGCCAGTGACTCCACGCGTTCCTTCTCTTGGCGAGCAAGCTCTAACTGGCTTAGAGATTCGGTCAGCGACGCCTGGGCGATCTTGAGGCTGGCCTCGGCTTCACGCACCGCCTGCTGAAATTCGGCATCGTCTATCCTGGCGAGCAATTCGCCCTCCCTGACATAATCCCCGATCCGCTTCGTGATCTGTACGGCCCTTCCGGAGACCTTCGGGGCAACTACATACCGGTTGTAGGGAAAGACAGCACCCGTGAACTTACGAATCTCCCTTATCGGCCCGAATCGCACGTCGGCGACCTCGACGGCCACGACGGGTTTTTGGCCCTGCAACTGTCCTCCTCCCGTCCCTTTCATCACCAGTTGTGTAATTTTAAAACCAAGAAAAAAAATAACTAAAATGCCGATACAGATTATAATCCATTTTCTCATGCTATTGCTTCCGCGTAATAATTTGAATCAGGGCCATGAAGATGTTGGGTTTCATGATGTAACCTCTCTTCACTTATCTCGCCATAAGGTCCGATCCTCGAAAAAATCGGTTCTATATTATAACTCTTTACACGCCGATCTGTCGCCTTAAAGTTACAAGCTCGGAGAATCGATCATTTTAAATGAATCCAGCTCCTGAGAATGAGGATATCGTTCAAGCGCAGGATAGCAAGCACTGAGGATTGCGGAACTTGCGCTCAAGTGAATTCCATTATACGATGGATTGCATCATTTGTAATTGACGTATGCCTTCGAATTAAATATAAATAGCTCTGTGAACCTGGGATTCGGATATATGATGGATAAAATCAAATTGGAAGGTGATATAATGGGAAAAGAGAGAAATGTTAAAAAGGACATCAAGAAGAAACCGGCCAAAACAAAAAAAGAAAAAAGGCAAGAAAAGAGAAATAAACACTGATCAATAGATTATATCTAATCAATTACCACTGTCCCTCCCTGTGCCTTCTGTTTATTCCATCCGCCTTGTAATACTTGCATTTACACTTATTCGAGTAATCTCCTGTGGCTTCTATTTTATATCATCCGCATTACTGTATTGGTTCACCGAGTTCATAACGCTAGTTAGACGCCGTAATGTGTCTTCGACGGCGCTTTGCAGAGGAAGGCTCGATGGTATTTCGAGGACAATCTGCTTGAATGCCGCCGCTTTTGCACACTTCGTCCCGAACAGGGTTCATTTTGCCAGGTGCTCTGTGAGCCCCGATGAAGCATGGATGAAGCAAATTGGGAGAAATCTGACCGACAAATTTGACGGGTTTTTAAATGGGAAGCAGTATGTGCTCATGGATAGAGACGGTAAGTTTTGTCACGTATTCCGAGAGATCTTGAAAGACGAAGAAATAAAACCTTTACGGCTCCCACCACGAAGTCCCAATTTGAACGCTCACGTGGAACGTTTCCACCGGTCACTCAAAGATGAATGCCTCGATCGAATGATTTTCTTCGGCGAGAAGTCGCTACGAAATGCGATTAAAACATTCTTGGAGCATTTCCACGCGGATCGGAATCACCAGGCAATAGAGAATCGCTTAATCAAACCTGGGGAAGAGGTCGGTTTGCGTGACGGCGATGTTCTGTGTCGAGAGCGGCTCGGTGGAATGCTCCGATATTTCTATCGCAAGGCTGCATGAGGGCAAATATTTGAGTGTTCTTTCCGCAAGTTGTACGTACTATAGCATGAGCGACTCAAGTATCATATGACCGGTTAATTATATTGATGTGCCTGATTCCGTAACGTTCTCGTCCGAGATTATGCTAACATGTTCGAGGCAACATTTGATAATCAAAGAGGTTAGCGGTCGATCGGGTTTCTTCACCTTACGGCATGGCTAGAAACTGCATCCAAGGTACAAACCGCCCGAAAGACTTTTCTTGAGGAAATCGTCGGCGTGACAGTTTTCATCACAACGCTTTAGATAGTCTTTGTACTTCAGATAATCCGCCCATATACCGGCTTTCCATCTTTCTGTGGTAAAACCGGTAAGAAAAAACGGTCTGATTCCCAGTTCCGTGAGAAGCGCGATCTCTGCCGATATGCCTATATCAACATCCAGTTCGAATCCGTCGGCTGGATAGAGCGTCTTTCCGGCTTCTAAGTAAATACCGCTGTTTGCGAGCCCCGCCATGCCTCCTGCACCGACATTGAATGGAGCGTCCATGAACTGGTAGTAAATGTCGAGAGTCGTACCGCCCATGGCACCCAACGCGCTTCCGTTGTTCATTGACAGGGGGACCATTAGTCCGGCACGGAAAGCGTCGCCGCTCTCCAGCCGTTTCCCCCACGCTACGTTCATCTGAATGACGTTGACATCTCCTGAAACCGGCTCGTCTACCCGGCAATTACTGCATCCGGTTTCCGCGCGGTAATGCTCCTCGCTAATCCCTCCGACGATATCGGCCGACCACCCCGGCTTGACGTTCGATGGGTGCGTGATATGTATGCATCCAGAGAAAACAATGATTCCCATATAGATCAAGAACGCAATGTTTTGGAACGAGTTTGGAAAACAGTTCTTCATCCGGCGTTACCCCAGACTTAGTACTACTCTGAGACTCAAACTGCATGCTTAACAGGAGATGGTTCTATTACCTCCAGGTGGAAGGTCACGCTAGCTTATCAAACCTGTCGGCCCTCTCAAAGGCGACAAGCACCGACCAGCAACCCAACAGCAAAAGGAGGGGGATGGTGTGCCCGAGAAACTCGCCCACACCGAAGGGTAGAACCAATAGCCCGTTAATGCCTGACCTGCCCCCGATCTTAGTTCCACTCTCTGTCTCATACAGCCACACCCAATTCAGATGGAAGAACTGCTTCAGGCGCTGGCGGCTTATATCCCAGAGAGCTGTGAGGTCTGATCGTATTGTACTCCTTTCTCCACATTTCCACAAGTACCCTGGCTTCGTTTAGAGTGTAAAATATCTCGCCGTTGAGAAGTTCATCCCGGAGCTTTCCGTTGAACGATTACCCCTTCCACATCCTGCTGCATAATTCCCAACTCAATTATCCCCTAAGAGTTGAATTATTTAATAGAACCCGGTTCCCGCTGCAGATACCGCTCTTGCGATGCCCTGTTTGTGAGTCAGTAAATCCGAGATATTTTGGATACATTCCGCAGGAGCCGGCTTCTAGGAAGATAAATCCAAATAAGGACGTGGCTTTTACTGTGAAAACAGGTTCTCGATGTCTATAGTTACGCGCCTGCAGGAATGGGCATGGACTCCCGCCTCGGCGAATGCGACATGCATCAGCTTTTTCGATGGCTCGAAAATAACCGCTATCTGCGTCAGATATAACTCTCCCGGCTGTATCGCTCCCAACAGATCCCAGGCTGATTCGACCGTCAAAGGCGCCCGCATACCGGCGTTGATACTGTCGAGAGCGCTTTGTACACGATCGTATCTATCACATTGGGCGGGGGGAAACCGGAGCCAGAAATGATTGGTCTGGATGATATGATCCTCGCCCTCGCCGGGCTGCCTGATCGTGAAGCCATGACTGCTCGTCAGATCGCCGTCCAGCTCAAGGGCTACCGCGTGGAACTCATTCCCGCCATCAGACCAGGACATCAGTAATGCCTCGGCTTCAGTGGCGTAGATCTCATTCAATACGCCGGAGATATCTCCCACCGGATCGACATGGTCGACAGATTCTATGAGTTGGCGGAATATCAATCCTTCAGGCGCAAATCCTTCTGATGTTGTATGCTGATTCGCGGCATTTATGGAATGACATGATAATGTAGCACCAGGTTCGTTCATCACCGTATGCACATTCATATCGCCGGCCCTGCCTGCGCAAATCGAAGCATACGCTCCAGATTCTGTTGACGGTTTCCTGACGATAAGCAGCCATCGTCCGGTGTTGCGCTCATCATCTTTCGTGTCATGATTGTAACCGGTTATCGTCGTACCATCGTTTGTCACGGCATTCCACGCCGAAAAAGAGCTGCAGCTCGCTCTCGAGGCCAGAGCGTTGATGCAATTCAGGGCAATTGCATCGTTAAATGTCACGTCCCTTCCTAAAATATCGGAATATACGGCTCCTCCCCCTCTTGCCAGGAAGCCATTATACATTCCTTCTATTTCTTCCATGTACTGATCCGGGATATCGAATAGATTCAAATTTGGTAATACCTGATCTTCGAAAAAATCAACGACACCGGCTTGCGACAACTCCAATTCCTGTCGTTCAAAGATCTCGGGCGCCAGCAAATAGCCGTGGGCGTAACCCATTTCATAAAAGGTCCCATGAAGCGTTAACAAGCGCATGTGATCCAGCGCTCCAAGCTTACCATTCACCTGCTCGGTTGGATTCAGCCACTTTGAAGGAGTGTTATCGGGGGCAACCGTTTCTTCCTCGCTGCAGCCCAAGATAAATGCGGAAGCAAGGACGATCGCGGTAACGGTTGTTTTTATTTTCTGCGTCTGCATATCTCCATCTCCTTCGGAATGTGAACGGCTTATTCGAGCCGATTGTTGACCTTCCCCAGGCAATTGTACAGCCCTGGGGTTCAGGCTGATTGATCCATAGTTGACGGTTCGAATATTTGCGGCACAGGCGATCTGAGTCCTAGTGAGTGGTGGGGACTAACCATATTGTACTCATTTCTCCAGCGATCTGCAAGTACATTGGCTTCTCAGTCGGTCTAGAAAAGTGGTGCCCGTCGGCTACCCCCGCCATTTTCAGCCGATAATTCCCCAGGTCACCAGATCGTGGAAGCCTTTCCTTGGGACACTGCTCCAAAGTACTTGCTTCGCGATCGAGATGGCAAATACAGGGAGGAATTCATTCACCGTGTCGAATCAATGGGCATCAAGCAAGTGCTGATCTCAGCTCGGTCGCCCTGGCAAAATCCGTACGTTGAACGCCTGATCGGCTCAATCAGACGGGAATGCCTGGATCATACGATTATCTTCAATGAGAAGCATCTTCGACGTGTGCTCAGGGAGAACTTCCACTACTACCATGAATCTCGCACCCATCTTGGATTAGATAAGGACTGCCCAAAGTCGAGACTGATTGAACCACTTGAATATGGACCGATCAGTACAAAACCGACAGTTGGCGGATTGCATCATCGCTATTATCGTCGGGCTGCTTGAGGTGTAAGCACTCTCCGTTGATATCTTTCTACCAGCGTGGGATTCGTATGCCTAAAAGCAGGTTTGAGTCCTCAAAACCACACTTTTCTAAACACGATTCCACAAAATCCCTTTTTCCTTTACAGGCATATAGCTCAACTTGTCCATCGAAAGCATGGTTTATGTATTGGATGACATTAATGGAAGGCACACCCATCTAATCTATAAAACCGACTTATTTACAGAAGAATCATGGCTAATACTTATTAAGTGAAGCCTCGATTTCTGTCCGGATGGAATTTTCAGAAGGTATAATCACTGATTCCTGCACAGATGGATTTTTCAGGAGTGACATCCTAGTTCATCTGATCATATTCTTACGAATAACTTTCGCGCTTGCTGTTTTACTTCGGGCTTCACTAACCGGTTGCGATCGCCTCCTTGCGCTATTCCGCAGGATATCCCACCGTTTGAGCGAAGACCACCTTTCTGTCGGGGCCAAGTTTCATGATTTGCTCCAGCTTTTCGCGGTCGAGGTATCCTCGCACGACGGTCGCCAGCCCCTTTGAGGCGCAGTAGAGGTAGACGTTCTGGCCGATGAAGCCGGTATCGGCGGCCGAATAGAATTTTTTTATGTCTATCGGCGAATCGCCCATTTTCGTGTAGTCCGCGACGTATACAAGATTAACTGGCGCGCCAGCTACGAACGGCTGCTTTCCCGTCGCTTCCCTGATATCGTCCTCCAGCACCGGCTCAAGTGTATTGCCGGCGGCATCGTAGCGGTACAGCCCCTGCGCCATGGCCACGTAGATATCTATTTCCTGCCAGTTCCTGGCGGATGGCGCGGTGCGTTTACCGGTATCGGTACGGTTGACGCCGAATGCGGCCCACAGCAGGTCCGAAATGACCTGGAGTGGAAGCTCTTTGTTGCTGAACGCGCGGGCCGTTTGCCGTGCTGCGAGTGTCTGCATGAGCGGCATGCCGCCACCGGTTTGTGGAGCGGGGAGCACGATCGGTTTCAGCTCGCCGGCGATAACGGCAGCGGGAGCGGCGAGGAGCATGCACACGAGCAGTAAGGCAATAACTGGACAACGTTTCATATCGATTCCCCCGTAGAAATGTAGTAACGCCAAGAGCCAAGTCTGGACGGACAGTTTGTCCCTTTTGTTTATTTCGTCCGCATTGTAATACTTCCACTAATCCTGATTCAAATATTATATAAATCACATTCTATTTTTAATTCTACGCACCTTTCTTTCAGCGCTGAGGTCGCATCGTGCGTTTGCCTTGGAAAACCTCGCGCTACGCCATCAACTCGATGTTCTGTTAAATTTAGTCGATTAGGTAAAACTACTAACTGTAATAATATCAAGGCGGACGAAATAAATAGAAGCCACAAGGTATTGCAGGCGCATATACACTTCCATAAAACATGATCTATTTAAAACTCACAGGAGCAGTCTTCATATCTGATGCATCCTCATTGAAATCCATAATATATGTATTCTTCATAACTCCCGTTTTGATTCATTACTCTCCTGTTGACAATTCTGCCATCCACAGATCGCCCACGCATTCCCACAGAGTGAAATAGAGCCGTTCTCCGTCGCTCGACAAGGTAAGTGGCTCCTTCAAGCTGCCCCGCATGTCCATCAGGGGGCGCGCTGTACCATCCGCCGCCGATACTGCCCACAGGTTTGCACCCTCATTGTCCGGCCCTCCTAACCCCCAGGCATAGATCGTTTGTCCATCCAATGACCAGACAAATGGAGTTATATCCAACCACATCCCTTGAGTTAGTTGCACGGGATCACCCCCTTCTGCGGGAATAAGGAACAGCTCGCCATTCCCGGTACGCTTAGAACTAAAAACAAGTTGTTCTCCATCAGGCGACCAACACACTGATCCTGGTGCCGTATGAAAGGTCAGTTGCTGCGGTTCTCCTCCATCACTCGGCATTACCCACACGTCCATAGCGCCACCACGATTTGATGCAAACGCGATCTTTTCTCCGTCCGGAGACCAGGCCGGCATAAAGTCCTCAGCAGGATGGCTTGTCAATGGCGTTACTGCACCACCCGCCACTGGCATCACGAACAGGTCACGGTTGCCCCGTCGCAAGGAGTGGAAAGCTATTCGTTTTCCATCGGGCGCCCATGATCCGACCCAGTCGTGGGCAGCGTTAGTTGTCATCTGTCTCAATCCACTACCATCCTTACGCATGATCCAGATATCCTGATTCCCGCTCCGGTTGGAGTCGAACGCGATCCAATTACCATCCGGCGAGAACGATAATAGTTCGATATAGTGATTCTCCGAGGTCAGCACCCGGGCATCTTCTAATGTAAACATGCGATCCGGCACTATCGGGATTGAACAGATGTTAGAACGCTCCACAACTTTTGCGTAAGCGAGTTTCGTCCCATCCCCTGAAAGGGCGATGGCTCCGACACCGGCGCCCGTTGTCAAAGGACGTACGTGACCGGTGGGCTGTCCGCGGGTATCGACCGGTACCCACCAAACGTCATGGCTTCCTCCCCGGTCAGAGATAAAGAAAAGTTGTCCTCCATCTGGCGACCAGACCGGACTATGATCGAATTTCTTTCCCTCTGTTATCGGAAATGGATCGGCCCCGTCGCGCTGCACCGACCAGATCTGCGATGTGGCCACTCCTGCCGCGACTAAATCTGTGTATGTAATGCGTTTTCCATCGGGTGACCAAGCTGGCTCGGAATATCCGATAAAAAGTGCGGTGGGTGGCAAGGGTACAGGCGCAGGCCTGCCACCAGTGACTGGAATAGTATATACAATGCCCGAAGTTGCATAAACCAGATCTGTTCCATCGGGGGACCATCGGACGGACGGTATGCTGCCAGCGTATGATAAAGATCGCGCAAAGGACAACGACAATAACCGTTTTGGTATTCCACCCAGCGCAGGTATTAAATATATTCCGCCGCCATCCCGCTCAGAAACGAAGGCAATCCATTCTCCATCCGGCGACCAGGCAGGCTTCCCGTCGTAGCCTGAGTGATCTTTGGTCAAATTGAGTCTTTGACCGGCAGCGACCTGCCGCACGTAGATATCCATGTTTCCGCTCTCGTCAGAGGCGTAGGCGATGCGCGTACCTTCTGGGGACCACGCAGGATCTTGCTCCAGTCCGGGTTCTATCGTGAGAGGCACTGTGCGTGTGATTCGAAATTCTTCTTTCCCTTGGTGGATCAAGAGATAGCTAACGATGGCCAGCGCCAATAACAACCCAATCGCTACGATGCCCAGCAGCGGTCTAGATATCTTTTTGGCAGAATTCTTTTTCCCCAGGCGCGAAACAGATGCCTCCCCGGGGGACCGCAAATCGCCTAGCATCTCCTCTACATGCTGATACCGTTCGTCCGGATTCTTGGCCATTGCCTTGTTCACAATGCTCCCCAGTTCCACGGGCACGCCGGTTCTCAGCCCCGTCATCGGTTCGGGCTCTTCGTTCAGGATCGAATAGACAACGGCTTGTTCGTAATCTCCCCTGAACGGCAGTCGCCCGGTGATCATCTCATACAAAACGACACTCAGCGACCAGATATCTGTACGCCGGTCAACCTCCTCACCGCGAGTCTGTTCTGGCGACATATAAGCTGCGGTGCCTACAGTCGTGCCGGTCTTGGTGATCCTCACCTGGCCCGCTAACTTCGCCAGGCCAAAGTCGACAATCTTCACCACACCGTCGCTAGTCAAAAACACGTTGGCCGGTTTGATGTCGCGATGAACGATACCCATCGCATGAGCCTTCGCCAAACCCTGGGCGATCTGGGTGGCAATATCTATAGCTTCCTCCACCTTAAGTAGACCGCGCTCGATCCTCTCTTTGAGCGTCTCCCCCTCATAGTAGGCCATTACAATAAAAGTATACCCATCCTCAGTTTCGTTGATCTCATGGATGTTGCAGATGTTGTTATGCTCAAGAACCGATGCTGCCCGCGCCTCTTGTATGAAGCGTTGCTTGGTCTCCTCGTTCCGAGTCAATTCCGGTGGCGGGAACTTGAGAGCTACGGTGCGTTTTAGCTTCGTGTCCTCGGCCTTGAGTACTACGCCCATACCACCCTCGCCAATTTTTTCAATAATTTTATAATGCGAAATGGTTTTACCAATCATTCTTTATACTTCATTATTTTCGCAGTATAACTACGGTATAAGCCGTTCCTAAGAAAACACCTTTTGCTTGCGTTTATGACAAATAATATCTATTACGCTCGTATCTATAACAACCATAAAATATGGAATTTATCAATCGTTTTGTCAGCCTGAGAGTTCAATCATGGTTCCAGATAGTATTACACCTGTCCCTTCTGTTTAGTCCGTCCGCCGCACATCACTTGCAATTCCCCAATAACGAGACGAATTAGACCTCGAAACCGGTGCCCATCAGAAATGTCTGGTTGAAGATTTGGAATGAACGCTTGCAGTGTTCGCGCTTTCATTCAACGAAGAAGAACCATCTTCTTCGTCTGCACAAAATCACCGGCTACGAGGCGGTAGAAGTAGATGCCGCTCGCAACGGCCTTTCCTCGATCGCTCCGTGCCTTCCAGGTGATCTCCTTTCGCCCCTCCTTCAT